>Ga0255336_100247_pt1 | contig 109465 bp, 129 predicted proteins | sample MeOH1_35cm_T3_17_FD_189102 | JGI IMG/M metagenome (GOLD analysis project Ga0255336, IMG submission 189102) | Sandy soil microbial communities from University of British Columbia, Vancouver, Canada - MeOH1_35cm_T3_179 | ecosystem: Engineered > Artificial ecosystem > Sand microcosm > Unclassified...
TTCTGCCATCGTCTTCGTCCTCGAGCCCTTCTGTTCCTTCTCTCTGGGACCAGTCCGACCGGATAACGCCTTTCGTCGGGGTGGCTTTTCTCTGGTCTCGGTCTGTTCCGCGGCCACGGCCCCGGTCGGCATGAGGACGGAGACTCCAGGCTCGTCGTCGGAAGAGATTTCGAGCACGTCCCAAAAATCAAGCTCGATGGGGAGGCCACGGCGCAGAGACAAGCCCGGTTCAGGCTTTCGGGCCGGGTTCGCATCTTGACGTTGGTGCAGGGCCGCGCCGACGGGTGGTGGTGGGGGGACGAGGAGAGGAGGCTTCTGGTTCTCTTTGTTGTCTCCAACCGGCTTCCGCTTCTTCAACGGAGGTTCCTGTGGTGCGGCATTGGCCCAGGCCTGCCTCTGCTCGTAGGGTGACTGTAGATGCAGTCTGGCGCGGCCCAAACAGCCCCGCGATGGACCCAGCACATCGGCCAGTGACTTTGGTCTCTGCAGAGATGTCGTCGACGGCACAAGCCCAGCTCTCGGTCGTCGTGGGGCACTTCTCAGATCTGATGTCGCTTTCTCCAGTCGGTGCCTTTCTAGTATCGGTGCGAGGTCTGTTTGGGTCTCACCGAGGCGTTCCCCGACTTCGACCTTGACGCCTCGGTCGAGCTGCAACTCGACGCCCTCAGCAAACTCTTCCTGCTGTCGATAATGAAGGTCTCCAATATAATTTTTGGAGTCGTCATAGACCATGACACGTCGATTAAACGTGTGGAAGCGTACAGAGCCATCGTGCCACTTCTTCGCTTTCTTGTGGAGATCGCGGGTATAGAGACATCGGAATTCATGAACGGGGGCCGTCGTCTGGGTCGGGGCCGACATCAGAAAGAGTGAGCTGCGATGGATCAGAGTCATCGGGACCATTTTCCATGAGGATTCTGACCACGGTCCGGCATGCTGTCAGCCAATGGGTGGTAGAGTAGTGGTCATCGTGATCACGCCAGCTGTTGGGCGAGCATGGGCCAGCATAAATGCGGAAGTGAAACGCGCGTCAAGTTCCAGCGGGCTTTCAGGCTAGATTTCCCTGGACGACCAGCGATTTCCCTGAGCCACGATTTTCCCTTATTCCAGTTCTGACCACCGCTTCCAGCCTTTTTTCTGCATATCAACGTTTGTGTTCATGTATTTGGCCTGTGCGAGGGCCACCATTCGCTTTGTCAGGTTGCCGGACAACCCCTCCCGCATGCGTGGTGTGTGCTACACCTCCCCCCCTCGGTCAACACCATTGCAGATGCTTGTGTGACATTCGGGAGTGGACAGTCTGGGATCACTCTATGGACTGGGGAGCCGGCCAAGATGCACACCGTCCAGAGACATTTTGGCAAATACATGAAGAGGACTGCCGATGAGCAACAGGTCTCGGTATTATTGAAGGACTTTGAAGACGCCGATCAACTATTGAGTCGAGTATGTTCCATCCCACCCGTCCATGTCAACGCGGCACGAGACTCTGACAAGAGGCAGATCATCGACGCTTCGAAAACCTGGCGAGAATCATGGATCTCCATCCTGACCTACCAACACCGCCTGTTCAGCGAGTTTGACACGCTGTACACACCCATTGTCGGCGCCGGCGACGACTACCATGGGCACCAGCCCGTGCCCACCTCGGACAAGATTATGCGTCGGACCAGCAGGATCAAGATGGAATATGACGATCTGAAGAAAGACTTGACAGAGGATCTCGGCCTCGTGGACCAGCAGATGATCCGGCCCGCTCAAGATGCCAAAGACAGTCTGCACACGCTGAAGAAAACAATCAAAAAAAGGGAGGATAAAAAGCTCGATTTTGAGCGATACCAGAACCGCGTCGATTCGGGCCTGAAGAAGACGAAGCGTTCCGAGCGTGAAAATGCCGCTCTGGCAAAGTCACAGTCCGACCTTGCCATCGCCACGGATGCATATAATGCCGCGGATGAACATCTTCGGAACTGCTTGCCTCCCATCCTGACCTCGGTCTTTTCGCTTCTGCCCCATATCCTGACGGCTCAGATCCAGATCCAGAACTCGTTGTTGGGACATTACTACACGCTGCTTCATACCTACTGTCTCGAAGAGGGATTTCCCTCGCCCAGTCCGCCGATGGACGAAGTGATCAGGCGGTGGGATGACTCCTTCAAAACCGTTCAGCAGAAAGCCGAGTCCATCGCCATCATCGCCAATGGCAAAGCCGTCCGAACGCCGATGGGCATGGAAAATGGCCACGGCCATTCTTCCAACGGGCTTCGACGGCCCCGGGCCAACTCGACCTTTCACCGCGTCCCTTCTGTCTCGCCTGCTCGGGCTCTTCCACCGTCGCCGTCGTATGACATGAAGACGAAGATCTCGTCGTCGCCGTCACCGTCGGCCACGTTCCTCCTGTCACCGACGACGCCCTCCGAAACGATGACGGCGACGGCGTCGACCTCGCCCTCGTCGATTTCAATATATCAGACTCCTTTATCCTTCGCCCCTGCCGCGCCCAACACCGACTACTTTGTGCGCGACCGTCAGCCTTCGGCCGCCTCATCGATCGGCTCGACGTCGGCCTCGGCAGCCGCCACGGGCCTGGCCACCATCGCGCAGAAAAAGCGACCTCCCCCCCCGCCGCCACGAAACTCATCGCAACAATCGCTCTTCGTGACGGCACTGTACGACTTTGGCGGCCAAGGCGAAGGCGATCTCGCGTTCAAAGAAGGCGACAGAATCAAAGTACTCAAAAAGACCGACAGCACGGACGACTGGTGGCAAGGCGAGCTCCGCGGCGTCAAGGGCGCATTTCCGGCCAACTATTGTCAGAAATGAAGGCAAAAGCGACGAAAATGCCAGTGCCTGCTATCTCGACAGGCCCGTGTAATTTAATTCCAACCCGACTTCTGTCGCTGGCCCTTGCAGAATATTGAATGTCGAGGCGTTTGGGAGGATAAGAATAAGAAGCATGGAGGAGGAGGGCGAGGACGAGGAGGGTTACTGACTGAACCGTTTCACATTGCAATACATCGGACCGTCTACGTTAAAACAAGCAAACCGGAGCATCCAAGCAGAACGAGCCGTACAGACCTTGTCTTTTGAATACGACTTTCGCATTGAGCATCGCCCATCGCATTTCCATCTCTGGCATCGTGGCATTTTCCTCTGCTATGGCGGGATGGCGTGTGGCAACAGCGCCCATCTATCCATCCGTCCATCCATGGAGGTATGTGGTTCGTTGGTTACCTGCTGAATACCTCACTCGCTACATAATCAATAATGAAACGGGACTGCAGGGAGGCTCAGGTTAGCACCTCATCATTGCATGGCCACGTAGCTGTGTGGAGATGGCTGTCTTAGCAGCACAAGCCAAAAACCCAGCTTACGTGGTCGCTCACCCCGACCGCGCCGCTTTAAACGAGGCTCGCCACCGAGCATCACTACCTCACGGCTTGGCACTATCCGACTCTAGAGGCCCGCCCAGGACCGAGTGTCGCTCTTAGCATATTCTTTGATCACTTGTTATCGCAGAGTCTGTGATTTGACCATTTATTCGTGGGAGACTTGACGGTATTTTGAATCGGAATATCCTTTGGCACTGCCGCAATACAGCCACCTAAAGCTCTCATGGCTCCGAACCCCCCCTCACCCCCGCGAAAGCGGGTGACAAAAGCATGCGATTTCTGCCACCGAAGAGGTCGTAAATGCAGACCACCCACTGACAGGCAATCCACACAATGTTTAACCTGTTTCGAGCATAAAGTCACTTGTACTTGGAGTCGCGTGTCGGTAAAGCGCGGAACAAAACCCCGAAGCGTCGAGGGTCGTTGGACCTTGGTGGAGCGTCGCCACGGTCCTCAAGATCTTATGCAGACTCTGATTGATACCTTTTTTGAATCCGTCTACCCAGTGTTTGTACTCCCTTATAAATTGATCGGTACTCGTCCTGACTGACCAGAGCCATCACCATCCACGAGGGATCATTTCGAGAGCGATGGAACACCAATCTGATGCCGAGTGGAAGGTCATCTTACGCCAAATTGATGTCAATGTGCGCATTGAGCGCCTATCGCATTGTTATTGGCGCCACTTTGACAGTGACTGAAGTGCCCAAAGACCTGAGCCCAAAATTCTACCTGGATGAGGCACTCGAGGCCATCTCGAGGGATCTTGCAGATTTCCAAGACTTCGAAAGCCTCCAGGCAATTGGAATCGTGTGCTTAGCCGCGCTTGAATGTGGAAATGTCTCATTACTTCACCATTTCCTGGGCCTTTATCACACCGCGCTGGCCAAGCAAGGCTTCTGTGACGAGGCACGTTGGCCTCGCAATCTCTCCACAGTCGAGAAAGAGGAGCGACGACGACTGTACTGGCATATGTACCGACTCGAAGTACATACATCTTTGATCATCGGACATGTCATAAGGTGTCCCGAGCTGCAATCTGCAGTCGCCTACCCAACCGTGTCGGACGGTGATTCGACCGAATCCACAGAGGACTCTGAATGGCTGAGTGGCTGGAATTTTATTACTGATTTATATCGAGGCTTGGAACATCTGATTGCCTACTTCAGGTTCCGCCGAATGTCAGTCCCCACTGAGGATCGTGGTTTGTCCACTGCCTTTCTCCTTGATTATCCACCACAAGAGAAGATTTTAAACCCACTCGCCACCGCTCTTCACAACCTACCACAGCGATTCAAGGAGGCTCGGAGAATGTCTCCCGACATTCAAAGAAACCGTTGCGGGTTTCAGACGGCCAATATTGTCTGTACATATCAGGTACACGTCCCATGACCAACCGACCCTGAATGTCCCATTTCTGATGATGATCAAGCTGGTGAGGATGGTCTCCTTTACTGCCGACGACACCACATTCTACGAGGCCTGCCGGACTGTGCTGGAATTGATTGAGGAGATTTCGGCCATCCCAATCGATTACCTCAGAGCCATGAGCTTGGCGATGGTCAGGTTGACTCCAAAATTCACCGTGAATCGACATTGACTATTTGGTTCAGCTGCAAGAACTTTCGGGTTTTGGTCACATCCTCAGCAGCTTCATTGGGAAAGAATTACCCCAGTCCGATTACCAGCATTTGAAATCAGTCATGTATGAAATTTGACGGGAAAGTACGACGTCCTGTGGCCACTGATACACGTGCAGGCTCTGCATGTCCGAATTACTCGAGAGCTTATCCTCTTGCATGTCTTCCGCTGCGCAAGCGAGCATGAGACTTCGCGATTACGTGGCAGAGATTGATCAATTTCTCGATCGCTCACAACCAGGACCGGCTGTCGGGCTCGAGATGGTCCAAGATGACATTGCACACGCCGCAGATACAGGGGTAGAAATGCCAACGTCATATGACGACGGAGATATGGATATCAGCGAGACAGTAATTCCCTTGGAATACCTGCAGCGGATCCCTTGGCCGGGAGACTGGCTAGACAGTTTGGACTTTTTCTAGAAGGCTTTCCAAAGTATAACGCTCATTGTATTCACAATTTCACTTTTTGTTGATTGTCTTTCAGACGAACGGCGAGAGCCGGCAGATTTTCCTTTCTACAATCCAACTCCACCCGGTGCCTTTTAAAGGCACGTGAGGAGAAAAGTGATCTCTACGCAGCCCGGCCAGCCTTCCATGCCTTCTTCTGCCTCCTAGTCCTGAACAGATAATACTCTCCAGCGGTCATGAAAGCATACTTGTTTGGATTCTCCTCACTGACGCAGCTCGGGATAGGAGCCAACGGCATTCTTCGATCGAAGCCCCAAAAGAAAGGCATCGAGTATCTCTCCTTCCCAGTCTCATTAATGACTCTGTGCACCGTACTGACGAAGAAGTCGTTGGTCTGGCGCATGAAGCAGTCGGCAATATTGACCACAAAAGAACCCTCGATCGGCTGGACTTTGATCCACCGGCTGGATTTGCTAAACACTTCGAGGCCGGCACTGTCTTGCGTGATGATCGTGAACGATTCGACGTCGGTGTGTGCGCCGATGCCGTTCTGGTCGTCCCGGCTGACTTCTTGTTTTGGGTAATGCAGAATTCGAACGCCGGCCTCGGGGCGCAAGGTCCACTTGTCAAATGCATCTTCCGGCAGGGCGAGTGCGAGAGCGAAAATACGGGTCAGGCGTCGAGCCAGTCGGATCAAGGCGGTTTGGTATGCGCATAGCTTTTCTTCGAACAAGGGCATGTCTTTTGGCCAGAGGTTAATCGATGGAATGGATGGGTCAGGCGTGTCTGGATCCTTTGCGGCGTTGTAGTTCCAGTTGTATGCTTCATGTAGATCTAAACGAGCTTCGTCAGCGGTGAAAGGCAATCTTTTGGATCACAGACCTCTCTGGCTCGAGCCGTTGATGTTGTACTGTTCCATGGGATGATATCCGCAAAACTCGTCGGGCATGAGATCCGTACAGACGGCCATCTTCTTTTCCTCTGGGAGCGCAAAGAATTTCTTAGCCTGATCCATGGCTTCCGTGGCGAGCTTCATGTCGATACCCTATAGGATTAATATGAACATATCTCACCCTCAGCATTGACAGTAAGGTATTCTCACATGGTTAATCATGTAAAAAAAGCCAACCGCATGAGCGGACTCTCGGATCTCTTGTGCCAACGCTTGTCGGTCTTCCAAGCGTTCGCTGTACATTCGAGAGACATCGATCAGCGGGATATGCTCGGCGGCAGTGGCCGTGTTTGAAGTGTAGGTAATGGTCTGCCCGTTCGTGAGCACAATGGTCCGAGGGGCGTCTGCTTCTGCGGTGACGGTGGAAGACATATTTTCTAGGAGGGAAGACCAGTGTATTACCCCATTGGTAGACCAGCTTGGACGAAAGACTATTTATGGACTTACCATTTTCCCTCTATTTGGCACGGTTATCTATCAACCTTGAGCAGTTGCATTTATCAGTTTACCCGCCTCTAGGTTTAGAGTAGATGTGATCGACTTGGAACATAACGGCGGTCGGACAAGCCCGGTAGGTGGATAAACTGATAAACTCGATATTTAATCCAGTAATCCATGGCCGTGATTGGCTGGAGGCGGCTAGGCGGCTAAACTGTGATATCAAAGACGAATGGTGATTGGTGACGTTCGGATTCGAACGATTTGAGATTTCACACATCACATCCAGCTGAGAACGATAAGAGGGCGGCGTGATAAATGAATAATGCGAGGCCAACGGGAGGTGAGGCCCAATGCGGGTGGTGGAAAAGGATAAATGTCCCCTGCTTCGCGTTGTTCACCTGGGTTGACATACCATTCTCCAGAGACAAAAGGTTTTGTTGAATACTCGCCAAATGGGTGACACCTTTCAGAAACTCCTCAAACGCCTCGAGGTCGAGGATTATGCAAAGGGATCCAAGTCCGAACCGGCCAACCTCGATACACGACCCCTCCCGTTGGAGCGACGAACCTTTGGACCATGGGAATTCGTCACTCTTTGGGTGATTACCGGTTCATTCAATATTGGCGGATGGACGACAGGGTCCTCCTTGATCGCCTTGGGGCTCAATGTCTGGCAGTGCATGATCACCGTGATCGTCGGCAATGCGATCGTGGGCGTCCTGTGCGTGCTGAGCGGCGCACCCGGCGCAAAATGGCACATTGGGTTCCCGATCATCCAGAGAGCCTCGTGGGGTATCAATGGATTTATTTTCGTTGTCATCCAGAGGATCTTTCTGGCATGCATCTGGTTCTCCACACAGGTCTATTGGGGATCACAATGTGTGCGGACATTTCTGACGGCGCTATGGCCGTCGTTTGCGAATCTCGATACCGAGCTGGCTAACGGAACCTTGACGACGGGTGACTTGGCTTCCTTCTTCATCTTTACGGTGCTATACCTTCCTCTGATGTGGATTCGTCCAGAGAAATACAAGATCCCGTTCTTGATCTCTTGTTTGGTCATCATTCCGACTATTTTTGTCACTCTGGTCTGGTTCACGTCTGCGGCGAGAGGCGCTGGAAATCTTGTGCACGATGTAACAGCAGCAGGTGTCAGTCAAGCGACCGGAAGCCATTTAGCCTGGATGCTCATTCTGGGTATCTGTACCAACATCAGCAGCATCAGTGTGCACATATACGTCCAATCAGATTACACTCGATACGCACGTCGGCCCAAAGACCAGCTCCTGGCCCAACTGATCATGGTGCCCATGGGGACCATCGTGGTGGCTCTGATTGGTATCATATGTACCTCATGTGCCGCCCAAATCTTTCCGGAGCAAGAAGGCGTTCTTCTCTGGCAACCATATGCCTTGTATGGCGCTCTACAGCAACACTACCATAACTCATCTGGCGCACGAGCAGCCGTCGCGTTTGGAAGTTTGGCTTTCGGTGTCGCACAGTTTGGCATGGTGGTCGCCAACAACGGCGTCTCAGCCGGTATTGATTTGTCAGCGTTGATGCCTCGATGGTTCACCATCCGCCGTGGAATGTGCCTGATGTCGATGCTGGCATTTATCATCCAACCATGGCAATTGATGAACGGTGCCAGCAAATTCCTGACCGTTTTGGGTGGATATGGCGTGTTCCTCGGCCCCATGACGGGAATCATGTTTGCCGACTACTTCCTTGTGCGCCACAGACTGCTAAAGCTGACCGACCTCTATGAACCCAGCGCCAAAAGTATCTACTGGTATTGGAAGGGTCTCAACTGGCGTGCTCCTGTGGCATGGGTTATGGGTGTTTGGATCACTCTTCCCGGTTTCGCACAGTACGTGCGAGATTCCCATGTTGAGTTGCAGGGCTGGTCGCAACTTTATTACTTCTCATGGCCTCTGGGAGCGTTGCTCTCCATCGGTACATACTGCCTTTTGCACCGTTTATCACCAATTCAGGGATTGGGCATCGAGGATGATGTCGACTACTTTGGCACTTTTGGGGCAGACCAGACATTTGTTATTGAAGGAGAGGCGATCGAGGCCATTCAAAAATCAACCGACACGACCAAGGGTGCTTCAGTCGACAAGGATGCTCGAGAATTGGATGCTGATAGTCGAGAGGTTTGGGGAACCGGGCCTTCCTAACGAGCTCCCCGCCGGCCGCCAGGATGAGTTGAGTCGTGATCCACGCCTTTGTGAACTTCAAGAGCAATGAGCCATCCTCGGTTCGACAGGCCCTGCCGTCAGCGAGGCAAAACGCTGTTACCGTCGAAAATTGCACAACAAGGCTCGCCGCGAATATCAGCAGCAGTGGGTGCGCGATCGCAGGACTGGAAAATCCTCACGGACGGAAAGGAATGACCAGATGATCCCAGCAATACCGACCTAGTTCAGCATTTGTGTCTCCTCATTCCTGAATGAGGCCGTCTCGCTCAGTGGATGAGTCAAGACGAGCCACCGTCCCCGGAGTCGATGTGGCAGGCAATGCGCGACCTGTATTCGTTATGCCCGAGATCTCACGGTCCTTGAGCTTCCCAGGTGAACCCCCCCTTCCGACTCTTTGCCTTCCTTGAACGAGGAAATCACAAGTCTGCCCAAAAGCCGACGTAATCACCATATTCACTGCCGTCCCACATCCACGATTGCCCCCTTTGCTTTGAGTGGGTTGTCGGAGAGAACAAATGGCAGTCATATTGTGTCTCGCATCTCTCGTCGCTGGCCACTCAAAGATGCGGAACGCTCTCATATGGCTGCACCCACGTCCGTCCGGAAACACCAAGTTGTCCGCCGCTTGTCGATGACCGTCGTGGAACCGAGATTTTGACCTCTGGATACCTACTCGTTCCATAGTTCATGGATAGTGGCCAGATTATACTTGCCCAGCTCCTTCAAGTAATTTGTGAGGTTCTTCTCGTCACGCAGAGTGACCTCACGAACGGTCGTACCGTCGCCAAAGTACTCGAAACGATTCCGCTCGGCTCCAGGGCGTCTCTGGAAGATAAAGTCTTCCCATCTCGGGTCTCGCAATATGTCTGCCCTGTGGTGGTAAGTCCCGGGCCAGGCGATGACCACGCGTGTTGCACCCTTGCTCAGCTTAAACCAACTATCACATTTATCCCTGAACACCTTGTCATCAAAGTACCCATTCGCGACGTCGTTAAACTCCTCGGCCGCATCCTTCCGAGGCTCCAGTGATAAGTAGCTCTGCGACTGTACTTTGCGGATACACTTTGCGATATATGTCGCCGCGATCTCACACTGTAATGGGACCGTACCGCCACGTGCGTTTCCCTGAGCCTGTGTCTGATTAGCTTTTCACCTCTCTGAACAAGATCGGCATGGGAGCTGACCTGGAGGATGGTGAAATAATTCGGACAACCTGGTGCCATGACACCGAGATACGACTCTGGGTATCCAATCTCGCCGTCGGGGCTCCACTTGTCCCTGAGGTCGATTCCGTCGCTGCCGATGACCGGGAAATGAGAGGTGAAGCCCAACTCGAACCCGGTGGCTGTTATAATGACATCCACTTCGTGGTGCCTTCCATCTGCCGTGATGATACCTGTCTTGTCCACTCGCACGATTGGATCTGTGATGTAATCCACCTTCTCGTGTCGCAACGCTTCAAGATATCCTGGCGCCGGAGTCAACCTCTTGCACCCAGGCGCATAGTCTGGCAGCACCCGCTGCAGCCACTGCTCGTCGCCACCAAGCCTTTGCCGCATGGTATCGATGATCCGCTCCCGAAGCTCGTTGTTGGCTTTGCTGCCAATGACCTCACGTCCAGGGGCCTGTTGAAACATGAGCGCAAAGAAGCGTCGGTGCTCTAGGTACGCGGCTGGGTCGTCTCGAAACGTCCTTTTTTGTTCTTCTGTATATACGGGCCCTCCCGGTGCCTCCGCGGTCGCCTCGTGTAGGCCACGCGAGAAGGTAGCAGTGACCCATGTCTTAGTGCGGACATAGTGATCGAGCCTTGAGACCTGCGATAGTATGTTAGGCACCAGCTGCTGACCGCTAGCACCGTTTCCGATAACTGCGACACGCTTCCCTGTCAAATCAAAGCCAGACGGCCACTTCGCCGTATGAATCACATCACCGCCAAAGGTTTCGTACAGTCCCTCGATCTCGGGATACTTGGGTACGCTGATGCGCCCCTGCGCGCTGACGAAGAAATCGGTCGTGTCGACGAACACGTTCCCGTCTTCCAGGTTCTTGATCTCCACGGCCCACTGATTCGCTCCCTGGAGCCAGGTCGCCCTGAGTACTTCTCTCTTGAGATGCACAGAGTCCTGCAGACCGTGCCTCTCGACCACGCCCTCCCAATACTGCTGGATTTCGGCTCCTTTGGGGTAGTACTCGGACCAATCGGTGTTGGGGTCGACACTGAACTCTACAGGTTTGTCAACACAGGCTCTTCTCCAGGTAGCAGAAAACATACGATAAGCGTGTGAAGGCACATCGCATCTGACGCCTGGGTAGACGTTGAGCGTCCAAGTACCGCCCTATGAGTCAGGTCAAATAAATCACGGCCGCCTCGTTTACTACTTACCACCTTGTCTTGTCTGTCGTACAGTGTGATGGTGGAGTTTGGCACTTTGTTTGATATCAGGACAGCGGCGGTGATGCCAGCAAGTCCACCGCCCACAATGATGATCTTACAAAGCCTTAGCTCTGCCTGGTTCAAGTGATATCTTGATGCTTGCCTTGACGGGTCGATGAGGGTTCCAAGGCTCCTGCTTTGGGAAGTACTTTGCATCATCTCTACTGGAAGGCACCGTCGGAAGTGCCACCAGCGGGGGACGTATTGGTAGTTCTTCAAACAAGGAGCCCATGGCCGGTACGAGGGAAACCGGGCGGCCTGTTGGCAGTTGATGGAGGCAGGGAAAGAGAAGAAATTAACTCGAGTTGGTTCGGCCGTCCTTTGGCCACGGATCGGTGAGTTATCAAGATAAGACGCTTCAAGGGTGGGAGCATGTGTTTTGAATAGGGCGTCCGGCTTCGGAACAATGAATTTCTAGAAGCCTGCAAATGTGCCATCTGTCAACGTGTATAGGCAACTATATCTAGTGACTCAACCGTCCTACCTTGAGCGAAATGAACTCGGAGATACCACAATTAGACTGCCTAATGGCGACATATCAACCAAAAACACATATATCTCGTCTCCAAGACTAGTCTCTCTAGCTGCAGTTCGCTACGGCACACGTGGGTCCCACAATAATGGTATGAACTCTGCAATAGGGTGGGGATACAAGCTACAGCGACTTGTGTCTAAGAGATGTTGCAATAGGTTCCAATCGACCTGTTATCTACTGCTGAAACCTTTTATCGCCGAACCCTGTGTCGCCCACCTCTGAAATCACGCGATAGCGATCCCCTATTGCGACGGCAGTGGACCAAAAATGTGGTCGCCAGGTTGCAGACGCCGTTTCAAACTTTAATCTGACTTGAAGCTTGGCTGCCTAGGCGAATAGTTCGCTCTCAGTGGACTGTTCATGTCAACGAGGTCAAATACCTCAGGCGGTGGTTGGTATCTAATTCCTACTAAATTGTTGGTTCGAGCTAGCCGCCCGTAGTGGGAGGAGACGAGCACCTGAGACTCAACAAGTTATATTGATTGGTCATTCAAATAGTGCGTCAGTATGTCCTCCGGCAGCACCAAGTACGACTTGCGAGCCATAACGATCTTTCAACCGATCGTGGCTTCGCGCGATCACTGCACTCGGGCGGTACAGCTTCTACGCTATTAATTCGGTCATTTCATTGCTCAATCACGCCTTTCGCTTGCCGATAGCCGGCATCGAGCTGGGACATTACTTGCCGGCTGTTTGTTGCGTCGGAGATGGATAGAAACAAATCATTGAAACCCGTCAAGCCCCCTTTATCATTCAGCCCAGAGGAAGCCTACCGCAAGCCCATCTACAGGGGGCGAAGAGTCTCGATCATTAGGTGCGGATCATAAGAACACCATCGAGTCATTACGATCATCCAAATACTATCACAATGGGGGCGGATACCGTCGTCGTCACGAGCGTGGACTCCAGCCACGAAAACGTCGCCATTCCTTTCAAAGAAGGTGCTACCGCAACTATTGATGCAGAACTGGGCCTGAAGTCCAACCTGAGAGACGATCCAGATGCCAGGGCCGAGTTCCTGGCGACTTTCTCGGCCACCGAATCAAAGGCGATTATGGCCAAGGTTGACAGGCGATTTTTCATTCTGATTGGACTGATGTTCATGGTGAAGAATGTACGTGGTACCCTTTGCAAAGCACGATTTGGCCGTCTTTCGGCATGAAAACTCACCACGTCTGAGGAACAGATGGATAATGCCAACGCAAGCCTGATCAAGGTCCTCCAAGTCGGAAAACCATCCAACGTCATGGTGGAGCTCAAAATGTCATCAGACGCGTACAACTGGGTGGCATCGATCTACGGGGTAGGTCGTACAGGGCAGGCAGACTGTTGTTGGCCATGCCAGGGCTGACGTCTGCCAGATCTCATACATTATCTTCGAGCTTCCGAGCAACATGGTGCTGAAATACTTCACACCCCACGTCTGGCAGTTTCGCATCTTTTTTCTCTGGGGCATAGCCACGGCCTGTAGCGGTGCGGTCAAGACAGGCGGCCAATTGCTCGCCTGCCGTTTCCTTGTTGGGTAAGTGACAGGTGTATCTCCCACGGCCCGTATACTGACGCGGGAATCATGGTGCAGTCTCTTTGAAGCTGGGATGTTCCCAGGCGTGGTCACGGGGTTTGGCTTCGTGGGCCTGCCGACCAACCAGTTACTCAACATCCCACCAGTCGCGGCAACTATCCTCGGCATCATCTTCAGTTCATGGTTGATAGGGCGGGCGTACATCTCGAGACCGTTTTATATCATGTGAGTGAAAGCGTGCCATGGGATAACTATAAGCTGACAGAGAATGCAGGCTGATGGTGGCCGGCTCAGTCTTGTCTTATGTCGTCCTCATTACCGCCAACAGAGAAGGAAGATACGCCGCGTGCATCCTCGGCGGTGCCTTTATCAACTCCTTTTACCCTCCGTACTGGTCATGGCGGGCGGGCTACGTGACCGGTTCCACGGGAGCTGCGTTCGCGTTGGGACTGCAGAGCTCTTTTGCCCAATTGGGAGCTGTGGTGTCCCCGCAATTCTACCAATCCAGGTGGGCCCACGATGGGTATCGGCAAAGCTTCTACATCTGTCTGAGCATGATTTGCGGTGCCGGGCTCTCCGTCCTGTACTCCTGGTGGCTCACACGAAAAGTCGAATCTCAAGTGCTGCGGGTGCGCCGTGAGGTTCTCAAAGCAAAGAGGGAGGGCCGCGAGTACGACGGCCGCGACGACATTGACATCCTCGGAGATGAGACCCTCAAGAACCGCCGCCTCTGGTGATGTTCTAGACCGATGCCAGTCGCGAGCGGCCCACAGTCGGGCGAGAGGGTCGACCCTGTTTATGTTGAACTGGACCTGATATTGTCTTGCTCGCTGAACCGTTGTTTAAGAATGTTGTGTTTCTATTTGAACGGGATGTCGTTCGACAATCATAAAGGTGAGGAGAGGATAGGCATCCACAAACATCGCTGATAGAAGCACACATGGTCGATGTAAGCTCTATCGGAGCTTTTTTGGCCCACCAGAGCTTCTTTGGCCTATCAGAGCTTTGTTTGGTTTATCAGAACTGATGGCTAAGCTAGATTCTATTTAACAATGGCTGTGCTCTTGGCCGTTGCATTAATACTTCTTCCGTGCCTGGAGAAGTTCTTTGTTTTCTTCTCTGAGCTTGTCATTCCCCGTCCAGCATCCAGCCGTGGACGATTCCGGTTTCAGTAGCTGTAACACTTGACCCTACAAGGTATGACGCCTACTCGTGCCGACATTAACAGACTTTCCTAACTTTACTCGTACATACTAAATCTTACGTCTTATTGTGGAAGTATGTCGACATCATATATAGTGTACTAGATCTTGGCACAGAGCGTTTGACAGGACCTATTATCTCGGCTTCAACATCACCAATGACTCTACAACTTTTTCCACAGGAATTTCGACATTACCTACCATTATGGCAGACCACAAGAAGCAGCTCCACCTTGCGGGATTCATCTACTCGGGCAAGGCATCTCAAGCATGGCGGCATCCCCAAATCAACGCCCACCAGAGTCTCGACGTCGACTATTATATCGAGTATGCCCAACTGGCGGAGAAGGCCAAGTTTGACACCCTTTTTCTGGCCGACGGCGCCTCCTTCAAGGTCACTGACGTGGAAAAACACTTCTGGAGCGTCAGCGCATTTGAGCCAGTCACGCTGTTCTCGGCCATCGCAGCGCGCACAGAGCACATTGGTCTTGTGTACACGGCCAGCGTCAGCGACAATGAGCCCACCCACGTCGCACGCCAGCTGGCGTCCCTGGACCACATCAGCCACGGCCGAGCTGGCTGGAATGTCGTCACGACGCCAGGACCGGGCTCGGCTAACTTGGGCGTGCCAAAGGAGGAGTCTGCCGACAGTGCGGCCAAATACAGGCGGGCGCGAGCATTCCTCAACGTTGTGAAAGTGTTATGGGACAGCTTCGAGGACGACGCACTGCTGCGCGACAAGGAAAGCGGGATCTACGTCAATCTAGACAAGGTCCACAGCCCGCATATCGACGACGGACTGTACCAGGTCGACTCCCCGTTGCGCATCGAGCGGCCTCCTCAGGGGCACCCTGTGATTGCACAGGCGGGCACGTCGGACGAGGGTATGGCTTTCGGTGGCTCGACGGCGGACCTGATCTACTGCGCCAACTATTCAATCAAAGACGGCCAGGAAACGTACCGCAAGCTCAAGAGGCATGCCGTGGCGGCTGGAAGGAAGCCCGAGCATCTGGTCATCCTGACCGGCGTGGCCGTGATCTGGGGCCCGACACAGGAAGAGGCCGAACGTCGGCTGAGAGAAGTGTCCTCCCTCTGGCCGATTGAAGTGGCGGTGGAAAATCTCGGCATCGACTTTGGCGACGCTAATCTCGATGACCCCTTCCCAGACACGTACGACCTGGCTGGGATCAAATCGTCGGGTCGAGCAGCCGCCATCGCCTCGTTTGCCAGGTCCAACAACCTGACCATCAGGCAGACTGCGGAGCGCTGCTCCGTCGGGCTGGGGCATCGTCCTTTGGTGGGCACCACCCAGTCTATCGCGGACGACCTGCAAGCCTGGCTCGAGGCTGAGGCCACCGACGGCTTCGCGGTTATCCAGCCACGACTGATAAACGGCCTGCGTGATTTCACCGAGCACATCGTGCCCGAGCTCGTGCGGCGAGGCTTGTTCCGGCGGGAGTATGAAGGAAGGACGCTCAGAGAGAACGTTGGTATTCCAAGACCAGAAAACATTTACACGGTCCAGAGAAAAATTGGCCCAGAACGAGTAAATGGTCTTGGTCTGCAGGTCGGGCCGCAGCCTGACCACACATCTACCGTATATTGTTCCCACAGGAAACATGGGCCCCTACGACCTCTGCACCATATACTCTTTAGGGGCTGCGGATCCGCGGTTTCTGCTCTATCGTCTGGCCCTGATATTACTCCCCACGGCAAGACTCAATATTTTGATCCTCTCTTGGCAAGAGGTGGAGAGCACGATCTATTGCATATATTATTGTATCAATCATCTCGGGTTTCCAGCACTGGGTAACGCTTCACAGTCTCCCTCTGAGTTGTTTCATATTGTCAGATTGCGTAAATCAGGAGTCCCCTTCCCCTTGTATTGATGGAATCCAGAGGTCTTTATATACACACAATTGAGGAGCGAGACACAACAGGCTGAAACACTGTTCCCTCAGCAACCAGTTGACCTGAAACATAGAGATCATGCTCCTTGAGTGGTTGACACATACCCTTGACATCAACGTCCTTCCAGAACATGATGTCTCCAAGAGCTACCACAGGCACAGACAGTGACGCTGAGGATGACCGTTGAGCGTCGCCGTCGGTGTAGTCGATGGCGAGCCTCTGCTCCTCACTGCCTCATCACTATCGTCGGATAGGAGCACTGGACCGTTTTCCACGGTCCAGCTCTCTCGCTCTCGTCGTGGGAGTGGGAACTATCCCCTGTTGATGGGCGGACGGCGGCCGATCCTTGAACACGACATCCGGCCCATATTTCGTCCCGAAATGGTGACCACAGCGGTGGTGCCTTTTTCCACGGGCACTTTCTCTATTTTTGGATACTAGAGAAACGGTATGTAGCGGTGGCGTTGAGACTGACTGCTATATAGGTGTCGTAGATTGCGGCACACCGTGGGTGCTCCGGTTCACAAAACCCCAGGCGACCAGAATCCAAGAGCTTTCATGGCGAAAGTTTCTCTCTCTGTTCTCCCTCAATCTCCAATTCAGCTCGTTCCTACGGCTATTCCTTCTTCTGTAACCGAGCCAATCTTGAGCCACAAATGAGGGTGCACCTGCCTATTCCGGCAATGTGTCCGTAAATCGGGTTGAGTGCTCTGACCATATTTCACAATATATGGCCCATTTTGCGATACCCAGACGTCCGGCAGGGCAACAGCAGCAGCGAGGAATGCCTCGATCGAGAGCTAGGCCATGATACCAATGGTGATACCGTTACACCGACACAGGGCGCCGATCCGGACTATTTCATTGCACGGACCTAGTTGAGCTTAAATTATTGAAATTTCAGGTCAATCCAGCAACCCCGCCAAGCATGCCTGGACCGGTCTTTGTGGGTGACGTCGAGGATAGCCTGGCTCCTTGCACGGGCATTCAGCCCGCACTAATTAACAGGTTGCAAGACCAAAATGAAATTCAAAACCGGTGACTTTTGATTTGTTGCGCTCGCGAGAGGAGCAAAAGGTGTTTCCACATGGATTGATGTACATGAGCAGATCCCTGTCTGCTGTCCTGGTCTGCTGTCCCGGTCTGCTGACCTGAGTGCATGCCAAAAATCCCAATAGTATTGCGCCGCGTTTGTTTCGCACCCATGCCCGCTCGAAATGCCCGACACCAACATTATTAAGGAGACGCACTAGTCCCACCCATGATATTGTTGGAGAAAGAATGTCTCGGCCTCAAAAAATAACCCACAGATACACAGGATTCCGGTCCCGGTTGATCCTCAACGCCCTCGCTCAATAGGCTAATGGAAAAAATTCGTAGCGGTCGTGGTGGGCTGGAAGGGAAATGATGTTGCGACGCCAAGGTCTTAGGTGCAGCAGGCTTGATCTCTTATCAGAGCGGTGACATCAGCGTCGGACTCGACCTGCTGTGACGTCGGTCTCCTGAAGTTGGCGGGTTGGGAGAGCACCGATCGGTAGGATGTTGGTCTGTTGCGGAAGTTATACATCTGAAATCACTGTTAACAAGAGAGATCCTGCGTTGGCGACCGAGGCGTGAACGTACTCTGCACTCGCGACACTTGCCACCTAGCGTGTCACATCTGCCGCGACAGCCTCGGGGTTGGTTTGCGCAGGAAAACATGGTGTGATACAGGCGCGATGGAAAATCCCTCCGTGGTCCGAAAGAAGAGCCGGTGTGGGTGCGACGGCGTCGTTGATTTAAGAGTGGTTGGAGATGAGTGGAATTCGTCTGCTAATTTACAGGTGGCGCCGGAGTGTGAGGACAATAGGCAACAGGAAAGCAGAGACGCGAGGGATGGCGAAATGGATAAAGAAACAAGGCAACAGTCATGCACCCGGTCGGGCGGAGAAACTCAGCATCACTGTGCAGGGCGTGCGTGGTCACGATTACCAGGGAGTCGGGGCTGTGCAGGGGATGTAACAAAGCGCCTGGCCTTACAGGCATTTCGGCGGGGCCGGGGCTCGACCGAGAGAGCGTGTATGCGGTACGACATCTGAAATGGTGAGTACCTGGAAAAAGGTTTGACCAATCATCCTAACCATGGCCGCGACCAACTGACTGGCTGGGCAGCATGACTCTGACAGCGCGCACTGCTGACACGGCCGTGGCCCTGTGATGCTACCGGCCAGGGACGGATCTGGCGGATGCGCGTGCTCGGTCGTGATGCTGCCCTCATCAGATTCGTCAGGCCACCCGCAAGGTGCCGAACATTGCTGCGAGTATGTCCTCCTGTACGGGATCCGGCAACAGCTCCCTTAATGTTTAATCGTCTGTTTGTGAGCAGGTGGGATCCCAATGCCGAGTCAAGGCACCATCTAGCGAGCCAGAGCAACATTATGAGGGCGGGACAGGATGGACACTTCTTGGCAGGGCTTGAGCCCTAAACTCTGCCCATCATCTTGTCAGCACATTGCTTGTTGATGTGCAATGTATAGGTGGAGATGTGGACAACATCATCATACCACGTATGGCCCCGCTGCGGTCCTGCTTCATCCGAGGAAAGAACGCATTCCGAGGACCTAATATCTCACACGAGGCGTAATCGCAGATGCCGGGCCGGCAAGCAGCGGATCGCATTCCGATGTTCTGTCTCCTTCCACGGCCACCCCAGATTAGAAACGGCCATGCAAGAATGCTTATGTTTAGGGCATGCTCCGAATCCAGCATGTGATGGCGGGCTAAGGCTGCATATCGATCGATCGAAGTCTTGTTCGGCCTTCTGGAAGGATAAGCCTGATCAATCAGCCGTGACGTGGGAGTTGGGATGTATCATGCGGCCTTGGTCATTCGTTTCGACACCGCGGACAAACGACCACGACCAACACGTCTAGACACGACGCGATCTCTCATCATCAAACCATCAACCCATCAACGCGGATCGCATGATCAGCCAGCCAGCGAGGGCGCCCACAATGGTTGCCAAGACCAGGGCGTTACCTTCCCTCGTCAGTGACAGGTAAGCCAAAAGACCGACGACAACTTCTTTCTTCCGCGCCGCATCTCTCCTCGCCCTCCAGTTGGGGTCAATGGGGAAAGCCGGGGTAGCGCCTGGGTGGGTGCGGTCTCGGACCGATGGGAGGAGAATCGAAGCGGCCAGCGCGACCGGACGATGATCAGACGTGGCAAACAGTGGCAGAGAAGTGTAGTGGTGAACCTCGATGTCGTGACTTTCGGTCGGCGAGAACAAGATCCGGTCGCACCAGCTGGGCCATCGATGAGTGGCCCACTTCCACGCGTGCTCGCCGTCGGTCACGACCGGCGTCTTGCCGTCCTGTTGGTACTTGTACGTGGGCGGGAAGGTGATGGGGGCCTCTTGGAGTCCGTACAGAGTCTTGCCCACCCGGAGCTGCTGCTGAAGTTGATCCTCGGCCAGGAGATGGGAGAAATGGTTAGGGTCGTCTTCGTTCTTGGCTGGTTGTGGAAAGCGCGGGACGTCGTCGGGGGATGGTCGGAGGCCTGAGGTCCGGTAATTCAGGTCGCCGGCAAAGAAGAGCAGAGAGGTCGGCGAATAAATACCACGGTGGGTGTTGGTCTCGACGATTTCCAGGCGTGATGCCAGTAGTGGCGTCTCTTCCGTTCCCTCATCCACCACCGTTCCCTCATCCACCACCGTTCCCTCATCCTCCACCGTTCCCTCATCCTCCACCGTTCCCTCATCCTCCATGCTGGGCCTTTTCTGTTCGTCCGAGACAAAAACAAGACCTTGGACAATGTTCTTGTAGTCTTGGATTCTCCGCTCCAACGCGTCTTCCATGGGCGCCAAATGGGCAGATACAAACGTCAGTGGCACCGTCTCGTGGGCAGTCCGATACCCAAGTCTCACTCCCACGGCGCCCTTGTTGCCCATCTCGCTCACGCCCAGACCGATGCCGGCGCTCTGAAGCCAGGTGATGTTGGCCGCGACGTCCTCTTTCGCGAAGACCATGATCGCGGTGAGACCGACATTGCGTGAGATAATATTGATGTACGTCGATTCTTTCCCGGCAAGGTCGACAACTCGGCGGAAAGCATTGAAGTACGGTGTCAAGTATGAACCGCCGAGAAAGGCCAGCCCGATGGGGGCAAGTTCTTGGAGGCACAGCACCAGGATGCTGGGTGAATCGGAACCGGGGGGCAAGGCATGAAAAAGATATGGGGCAAACACATTCGGCTGCACCAGATTTCTGGCACAGTTGAACGTGAGAAGATAGAGGCTGACGGCCATTTTGACCGGACGCGCCCAGTCAGTACGTGTTGTCGGTGATCGGTGGTCGAGGTAGGCGAAGTGATCTGCGTGACGTCAAACATCTTGCCATCTCGTGACGACAACATCCAGATAATCGACTGTTTCAATCTATCATGCATGAACCGGCCACTGGGAATTATAATGGGGAGAGCAAATATGGACGCAAATGTTCTCATCGACACGGTCTTGAGAGCCGCAACCGTAGGCTGTAAGACGCGGATGCAAGGCAGTGAGTGGTGCACTTGAACCATTCTGCAGGAGAGTCAAGGAGATCGACGGTTGCTGCATTCATCCGGCCGAAACATGGCCTGGCAAAGGCAACAGGATGTGCCACAAATTTGACCCAGCATGGAACCCCAGGGCGCATGCCAAGCTAAGAAACGGAAAATAGAGATATATTATTTGTAAAGTTTAACCTATCTTCAACAATCACAGCATCAGTGGTCTAGTGGTAGAATGTGAGTCCAATCCAATTCCGATCCAACATCCAACAGCAACTAATCATCCACAGTCATCGTTGCCATCGATGAGGCCCGCGTTCGATTCGCGGCTGATGCACAGCTTCCTTTTTTTCGGTATTGAACATATTTTTTTGGCGCTTGTGAGGAGCTTGGCATTTTCGATTGATGACCAGGATTGAGTCCTGACACTTGGCCTGGAATTGCGACTCCGTAGCAAGACACGCAAACACGCTTTGGTGGCCATCCAGCTCCTGCTCAATAACTCACTCTGAAGCTGGCAGGTGCTCTGACGGGCTGTACGTCAGCTCTATTTACGGAATGCTTTCATGTCCCTGAATCTTCCAGCTAGCTACGAAACAACACCCTCAGACCCTCCCAACGTGCTTTGCCAGGGATATCCTGATGGCTGTAAATTGTGTGGATTCGTAGCATCCGCACCGCGTCCTCTTCCATATCTCTCGTGCATCTTGTATATTTCTTCGACTGGACAAACATTTGCAAGGCGCCAGAGGACTGGTCAGGTTTCACCAGTGATGGCCGGTCGGCTCCGGCTGAAGGGGATCTCCTGAGAAACGTTGCTCGAACTGGTCTTCTTCAAGGCTCCCTCAGACGTTTGGAACGTCCTGTAGAGGTGCTCCTGAGCAGTTCTCAAACTCGACGGCAACAGTTGGTCATTCCGAGACTGAGACTGAAGAACCATCCCACTGAACGGATCCGGGCGGTCGCCGCTGCGAAAGGGTATCTCAAGTGTTTGACACCTGGTGTCGGGAGTCTATCCCATCAATCGGCCATTGAGCTTCCAAACTTGCCGACATGGAACTGTTCGGACAGCGAATCAGCAGGTCTCGGGTGAGACGACAACGAAGTGGATAGGAAACAAAAGGAGTCCGAGACGGAACTCACATCGTCAGCCTTTCTCCAAAAAGGGCGATCCTTCCTTGAGTCGGTGGGCAGCTTCCAGTTGTTCACCCCCCACCACCATTTTCGTATCCGCGCGCCCAGAGATTGTCCGCGAAACTTGCTTCCACGGTTCCAGTGCCTCCATCCAAACATGACCAGGTTCCAGAGGATGCCTTGCATCAGCGGCAGGAGGACCTGGTCGCGGATCGTGATGTATGCCACCTTCAGTGGAGTATCCGCGTTCTTAATGCTGGCCAGGTAGGACTGCTCAAAGCGGAAGTCCGGAATAGGAGGGAAGGATTTGCGGCGCGGATGGGGTCGAATGATATCGGACGGAATGGTCGACGTCGAGGTTGCTGATGACAGGGAGTGAGAGCGGGAATGTCGTGGGAGTGGTGGTGAGTGTGGAGGAGACACGACAGGGGCAGGGGCTTTTTCGCGGCCCGCTGGGACCGCAGATACCAGCTCTGCGGCAGTATTTGATGCCATGGCGGTCGTAACCTGCGGCGGAAGAACGGTGTCGTGTGGTCAGCTGTCAGGAGAGAACCGGTCCAGAATTGAAGCGATACCGGGCCAAGCCGATCGCAGTTGATTCCCTCCGAATTGTGCTCGTCGGTCCTGCTGTGGAGCAAGGGAAGAATTCCTCGCAGTCAATCCCGCGCACAGTTCTCACGCGGCCACAGTGACGGTCATGGCCATCGGAGGTGTGGTTTGTCGGGTGTGGAGGAGCTCCGGAAGATGCCCAGCCTTGCAGCCGTCTGGATCGAAACCCCACATGTACCGCTCCATTAATCAATTCCGCCGGGGTCCTGCTTCGATTGAAAGCCACCACTCTCACACCATCCCCCGGAAAGTGAGCGGTCTTTCATGCACGGGTAATTCAAGACAGAATACCGACTTCGGATCCCATTTCGTTCTGAGCCGGCCCGGAATAATTCGTTCTTTTTCAGACGTCTCAATCAAAATGGCGGACAAAAAGTTCAAACTGCTCTGTTTGGAGAATCCTTTACTTGATATCCAAGGGCAAGGGTAGGCCGAGCTCACCAGATGCATTTGGGATGACGGGCCTCCATTGACATGGCCAGCGACCAGGAAATGCTCCAGAAATACGGGCTCAAACTCAACGACACCCTTCTGGCTGAGCCCCACCAGATGGGCCTCTACGACGACCTGATCAAGAACCGCCATGCAAAGCTCATCCCCGGCGGAGCAGCGCAGAACACGGCTCGGGGTGCCCAATACATTCTCCCGCCCAACTCGGTGTGGTACATCGGTTGTGTCGGAGACGACGAGTACGCAAAGATTCTGCGAGAGAAGTGCGCCGAACAAGGTCTGTCTGGACATTACACAGCATATGTCCCTGGGAGGATCCTCTCCCTCTCTCCATGCGTCTTCCCTGCTGACTCGGCTTCAAGGACTTCACGTCGAATACCGCGTTGACCCGAAGATTCCCACGGGGAAATGCGGCGTCATTATCACCGACCATCACCGCACCATGTGCACCCACCTCGCCGCGGCGAATGAGTACAAGGTGGACCACTTGAAAGAAGCCCGGATCTGGTCCTTGGTGGAATCGACCTCGGTCTTTTACGTCGGCGGCTACCACCTGACCGTGTGCGTGCCGGCGGCAATGGCCCTCGCCGAGCATGCGGCGGCGACCAACAAGATCTTCATGCTCTCGCTCTCGGCCGGCTTCATCCCACAATTCTTCAAGGACCAGCTGGCACAGATCATACCCTACTGCGACTACATCTTCGGCAACGAGAACGAAGCAAAGACCTGGGCCGAGAGTCAGGGTCACGCCGACATCACGATGCAGGAGTGCGCAAAGCTGATGGCTCAGACACCCAAGGTGAACCAGAAGAGGCCTCGGGTCGTGATCGTCACCCAGGGCACCGAGCCGACCATCCTCGCCGTGGCCGAGGAGGGCAAGGACGTCGAGATCAAAGAATATCCTGTGCTCGCCATTGATCCGGAAAAGATATGCGACACCAATGGTGCTGGAGACGCTTTTGCCGGCGGATTCTGCGCGGGCGTGGTCCAGAGTCAGCCGTTGGATGAGTGTATCCGTATGGGTCAATGGCTGGCACGGTTAAGTCTGCAAGAATTGGGTCCTTCGTATGTTCATCCTGTGTTGAAACTCCCTTCTAGCACCCACACGGTCCTCCCTGTATCAATTTCCCTGCTCGACGCATGACACCGTCTTCGGTTTTCCCTTCAGCGCGTGATGCAGAACGCGTACCGTCGTCCATGGCGTTCTAACGTGTGTGCCACAGGTACCCATACCCGAAACAGACATACAATCCATAGGTGGTGCCTGCTTCTCGGCGGCGGTGACCAGTGCAGATCTGGATTTGGTTTCTCCCTTTTTCGCATCGTTGGCGCTCCGGGCGGTCTCTTCAACAAAGACCTGCGTTATGGGCATGATACCACGTCTTCCACGACTTGAGGAGTAGATATGCATCGGCTGTTAATGTTCCAAATAGAGGAAGAGTTAAGATCCCGTCAAGACAAGAACCAAGAGCAAGAATCGCCTTTCAACAACAAAAAGTCTCAGTCTTGATGATTTCTGATCGATCCAGATGCGGTGTGCTCGCCAATGGCGTTCCATCTCTTTGCGATGAATTGAACCGAGCTAACCGGGTTGGCCACTCGTTGGCGTTCGCGCGGTCTGAGGTCGTGGCTCGCCGATGGCCCCAAATAATGCTGCTCGGGGAACTTTGCTCGGCAATGTCGGTACCTCCACAGAGGCCGAGATAGGAGAGCTTTGCCAGGGCGAGAGCGGAGGGAGCAGCAGAGGGTGGGTTCGCAGCGTGGAAGTCGGTCCCATCGGACTCTCGTAGTACGTCGACAGCGTCGGCTGCAGGGATTGCGGCGGAGAGGAACGCATCTGGATCTCGTGTTGCGCTTGCAGAATCTCCTCCTGGAACTTTCCCATGCTAGATCGCCGAGGGAGCGCCGCGCTGGGCGGCGAGGTCCGGTGTGCAGTGTTCGGCCGGGGCGATGAGCCCGGAGTCTCTCCCGGTCGAGGTGCAAAAGGGGTGTTCCAGATGCTCGGCAATGATGGCCGAGTAATCGAGTCGTGTCTGAAGTTCGACAGTGTGCCACTCGGTGACTGCTGCATTTGTCGCACCAGATCCCAAGCCGTGACCGGGGGCGATGCCCGCACACTGGCGGGCGCTGCAAAGCTGGCCATGACAGGCGTCCGTAAGGTCGGAGTGGGTGGACCCTCTGGTGGGAAGCCACCAGGATGAACGGCATCTGACATTTCCGATTGGGTCAGGTCATTCACCATATTCTCCATCGCAGAGGTCATGGAGCTGGATACACCGGCATCGGAAGCGTCCTCCTGATGGGCCGGGCCCGGATGAGCGAATCGTCTGGCATCCTCGATATCTTCCCGGCTGATGCTGTTGGCAGAGCTCGTGTGGGTATGAATTGGTTCGGCGTGAACGGACTGCCCATGAGTTGATTCGTCATGAGTAGATTCGACCCCGGGGGGGCCTGGCGACCGCACACGAATCTCCTCCTGAAAGACAAATCTCTTTTGGCCAAAAACCAACGGAATCCGGACGGACCCAAACTCATCCTGCATCGGTTAGCCTGTATACGAGTTTGGAGAGACAAATGTACCCTATGTCGGCAAAGGTATGCGCCATCCTTGACCAGGTCTCTGATTCGATGGAGCATCTCGAGTTCCGGGTCCCGTTTGTCAGATGCCACTGATTTGATCGTGCCATCGGCGTTCTTGTAGCGTTGCTCTCTGACCAAGTCGGAGAACGGCGTAAAAGACAACGTGTCCTGGTCTTCCTCCAAAAGATAGGAGAGCTCGGGTAACTTCAAGACCGGAAATGTCGCCACAAGGAGACTCAGCGCTTCCGCATAGACCTGCCACAGCTCTTGAACCTGTATGCTCAGGGAGTCGGTCGCACCAAGAAGGAGCAAATGCACATTGCTGAGAAACCAGGCACTGTAGAGCCGCAGGTGTGGAAGGATGCGTCGGCTCACCGCCGGGAGGGGGACCGAGCTCTTGGAAGGATTCTCCGGCCCGGCGTCACCTGCTCTCGCGAGCTGCTGCAGGTCATCGAGCAGAAGTTTCAACAACATGAAGAACGTTCCCACGTTGAAATGCTGTAGAACTTTGAATGACTGCAGAGCATTTTCATTTTCTCGACAATGTCAGCCCGGGAGACCATGAGAGCATTCTCGGCTTACCAGTAACTTTTTTGGCTGCCAGGTATTCTGCAGCGATATTGATCAAACAGAACTTCCTGATCATGGTGTCGAAAGGCCGCTCCCTCAGCTCGTCCGCCCACTGGTGAAGAATTTCATTTTGTTGTTCTTCGTCTTCTGCAAACGCCTCTGCGGCAAAGCAACGGGCATGAAAGATGACAAACTGCGTCGCCAGCGGGTTGGCTCCGTCGCGGTCATCGCCGGCTGAGTTGGCCTTGCTCTGGCTCTGTCGTGCCCGGAGCTTTTTGAACTCTAGTTCGAGATTTCCGCGCGCTTGTGGAGCAGGATTCTCCACCGAGAGGGCGCGATGCAGGTAGTACAGGGCGCGCAGGTGATCCTGGTCTTTCAAGGCAATGACCGCCAGCTGGTTGTACGACGTTCCTACCGTGGGATCAAGAGCGGTCGCCAGGTCATAATAGCCCTTGGCCGGCCCCCAGTTTCGCTCCTTGGATTGCAGCTCCGTCTCCCGATAACGGGATAGATCTCCGAGCTGGACCAGGGTGGCATGGCAAGAGCGAATGATTTGCTTCTTGAGCTGGAGGTCGACGTGCACAGGAGGATCGGCAGAAAGGGCTGTGGTGGCGGGGGTCAGCTTAACCTCAAACTCGGCTGCGCGCATCAACATACTTTCCAAGCTGAACTTGCGAGCAATCTCAAAGACTTCGGGCACATCCTTAAAGTGCAACGCTAAGCGCTGGATATAACCTCGATAGAATCGCGTGCTCGACTTGATGAAGTCAAGATAGAGTTTCTCTGCCTTCCGGCGCTCGACGGGCTTCTTCTTTCCTTCACCTTCACGAAACCGCGCCAAATAGGGTCTGAACTTCTGGTTGACCTTCCCATGGGCATCCCATAATCGAGTCTCGGTCTTCTTCCGCGCGGCTGCCTGAAAATCGAGAAAGATGAAATCCTGACATGCCGTCCTGAACCTGCGGCCATCAGTCGCTGCTCGTGTCGAAATCGGTGCCGACCATACTTTGACAGTTGGTATTCCAGGCCCGAGTATGTTGGTTCTTTCAGCCCGACAGACACCAGGAGATCCTTTTCTCTCAGGTCCACAATTCTGTCAAGGCCGGTGGCGTCAGAATAAATGCAGTCTCAGCCATTGGGTACATACTTCGCCGCCTTCTCAGCGATCTCTTCCATGATGATTTGCGCCTCGCAGGAAGGGTCATCCCGACCCTCTCCTCGGTCAGGATGAGTGTCTCGTTCGTGCTGACCAAAGCTGAAAGCTGTGGTCCATGGGGAGTGATGGAAGCGTTCTCGACTGAAGGGCAGCCGAGAGCGAAAAACGTTTGAGGCAGGGCCACTACCACCGGAATCCGACCGTCGTCGTGGTGGAACGCGTTCTCCTTGTTCAAGGCAGGGCGAAATTCACATCTCACTGCGACCGTGTAGCGAACGGGTGGGGCCTGTTCAGCCTTATCAGGTAAGGGCGCAGCCAAGATCTGGGCTCACCCTCTTCTGGGACTCCAGGTGCCGCCGATGGCCTCTGAATTTTGAACTCTAGACCGCTCTACTCGTTGGCCCATCCAGCTATGTTCTCGTGCCATTACGCCAGTGCCGGCGGCGAAGAGCGATGTGACAGCGTCGAGGCGATCTACCTGACGGACGACTCTGGGGACGACGACGGAGCGGAGGTGGCGGCTTTGCCTGCCAGCTCTGTTGCGCTCGTCGCCGGGCTGAGAGACAGTTCCTGATACTGACTTGATTTCTCACTCAGGATCCCGTGGCCTCTCTCCCTAGAGTTAGTGCACTTGGCTGCAACATCTTTAAGCTGCAAAAAAGGGCTGAGCTCCAGTTATAACGGCCAACAGTTCCAGGTAACCATCCAGCATCTCTTATCGACACACAAGACAAACAATGACACGATGGACCACCCACCAACCGTCCTCCATCTCTGATCCAGCCTTTAATAATAGTCAATAAAAACGAGGTGACATAAAGTAAGTCTTATTGCTACGAAAGGCGAACTGATATTAGGGCTTATGGAGCTGCCGCCCTGTCCACGTTTCTGCCTGGGCCTTGTTTGACCTGAGATGCATACTACAGCTTGCATACCACAGCTTTAACACAGGTTGTGAGGAAATCTGTCGCCGTTTTGGTAGGACCAACTTCCCTCATTGCTATGACTTGACATAGCTTTGGCTCTCTTTGAGAGAATCTAGCAGAGGACTAACACCGAACGATTGCACCATGAAGAACCTGACTTCGTTGGAGCTGGCGTGCTTTGATTTATTTTACAGCAGAATGATGCTTTGCACAATGGCCTACTGTACAATGGCCTACTGTACAATGGCCTACTGTACAATGGCCTACTGTGCAATGGCCTACTGTGCAATGGCCTACTGTACAATGGCCTACTGTGCAATGGCCTACTGTGCAATGGCCTACTGTACAATGGCCTACTGTACAATCCATGAAAAAACATCTCAAGGTGCGTATCCACCAAGGCGGCAAGGCACGCATCGCCATACTCCTCCTCGTCGCCGCCACCACCGTCTTCAGCCTGCCGATATGTATTCCGGTCCATTCAATGACACGGGATCACAGAAGGACATGGTGTCGCCGTTGAAATTTCCGGAGTGATATCCGCAGCCTTCTCGGAAGCGACCCATTCGCAGACTCTTTTCATGGTGTTGTCCACATTGGAGGTATGGTCTGGAACAAGCCAACCACGGTCATCGTCGACACTTTCATCGTCATCCAAGTCCAAGATTGGCCATCCCGCAGCACCTGACATTCCGACGACACGTTGGAGAAACCATTGCATCTCCAAGAGCTCCATGCTTGGTAATGGTAGATTTTCGGGATCCTCGGTAATGAGAGTGAACACTTCTCCAGAAGAAATGTAATGGGGTGGAGTTGAGTCTTCCTCAACGCGACTCAAAGAATATCCGTCTCTGAGGAAATTCAGGTCCCTTGATGACGTCGGTTCCGTGAGTAAATCAATTCGACTATCCACGTTGTAATTGCCCGGAACTTGCCAGAAGAATTGAATAGTAAGCCTCTTCCTATCGCTTGAAAGTTCGAGCGGCTTAAGTGCGAACACTCCCCTATTCCACATATCATGTGCGTGGAGCGCGAGGGAGATGAGATTGAAGCACCGTTCAACGCCATTCCCAGAACCTCGAAAGATGGTCGTTTTCCATTTCTCGATCCGATCTTGGTTCCAGAAGATGCTTAGAGATCGCCAGAAGTCGGGGATCACGTTGGAGCTTTTGTTTGGAACTTTTGGGCGTGGATTGAGCATACCGTGGGGGAATATATGGGCCGCCTGAGGATTTGGCCACCGAGTCAAGACGCATCTGTAGTCGTCGCGCTTCTTGCACTGTCAGACAAGAGTATTCTGAAGGGCCGGAGGATAGGGACTTGCGTTATTCGCCTCTGTCACTGACCGCAGCACCGATGATTGTCCATCAGAGTTCGGTTTACGCGTCTTTGGACCTTCTGAACGTGGTGAGGCCGCCTCTGATCCAGGGAATTCCGAATCCCGGAATCGCTGAGTCCCTATTGACAGTGAGCATGTTCACCAAAGTCTGGCCTAGCGGCTCACATCGCATCGGTACAACACAGAGCAGCTCTTCAAAGTAAAAAATAATGTACGGCGGCAATTGGGCCATAGCTTCCAAGCGCTCAATATCGGCGAGCTGACAGCAAGCCCAGAAAGTAGGGGAGATGTTAGCGCCGCCGATCACCTCCTTGATTTTGGTCAAGAGCCTGGTGCGCTCCGGTGAGCGTATGTTGTAATCCTCATTGTTGATGTCAGGCCCTGTTGCACTCGCCATTGCCATTCTTTTTTTCTGGGGGGTTCTGGAGGATCCCTTCCTGGATCTCTTCTTCGATGAGGGGGCCATTTGAAACAATTTGTACCCTCGCTTTTTCCCCAACGTTATGATGATCACTCTTTGAGTGGAGATCGGCTGAGGGAACGCTCAGGGGAAATATGACCAGTCATCCGCACGTGATGAAATTGGTGGGTCACCTCACTGGAGGTGAAAGGACGCCACGGCCTAGCGTGATAGGTGGGGTCGAAGTTGCCAGGCAGAGATGGTAACGAGGGCCGAAGCTATTCGAGTCGGGATTGTGGCCATGGTCGGAGGATTCGTCCAACCGATGGCAGAGGGCGGCGAAAGGGTGGGTTGCAGGCGGAACCGAGAGTGGGGGGCAGGAGTGCAAATGGTAGGATGGAGAGGTCAACATCGAGAGAGGATGGGAAGAGTGTTTTTATACAGACGTCAAAGAGCGAGCGGCCAAGACCTAGACCATTCCCGAGATGAACGCCGCCTAAACCGGAGGCGGATTTCCTGGTTCGAGGACGGGTTTGGAACCCTCCAGTTACTATCCCAACTTGCCACTCAGTGGAAGCGGCGCGACTCGAAGAGTCAGGGCGTAAACTTACATTGTACACTTCGCTTCTGTCCTCTTTGTTGGTCTTGGTCCCGGTGATTCAGTGAAGCCCGCAAAGAAAAACTCCAATATGCCATTGATGGACTCCGCCGTTGGCACCTCCTCGATCCTAGGCTGGCTCGTGGCGATGTAGGACCGTACAAAGTCTTTGATGGTGACAACGTCAGGAGCCTCAACGCCCCGGCTCAGGTCAGACTTTCGGACCGTTTCCTCGCTGGGAGGAGAGATGCCACGCTCGGCAGGGTCTTGTCGCAACTGACCGAGATGCCATTGAGGGAAGCAGGCCAGCGATAGGATCCCTGAAGACCGGAAAGGGGGGAGAGAATAAAAATGAAAGTGATGTCCTACAACACGTAGCGGTTGAGTGTCCCGTCATGATTCTTGATCGTCTTCTCGACGTACTTCCCTTTATCACGGACCTGATCTTGCTCTCTATGTGCTCCGTGGATGTGAGACCTTTGAAAAGCCAGAGGGCAGGACTAGCTGGCAGAAAAACGCCCCGGCGATTGTTTAGAATCTGGTATTCTTGACAATTCCCCGGTCGCTGGCCGAGGGAGAGGCCCCTTTGTACACGGAGGCTCTATGGATTCCGGGGAGCGAGGTAGGGAGGAAGTCAAACGGTTCATTGGAAGGGATGACCACAAGTCGAGGTCGTCGCGCTGCCGGCCATTTTTGGATCCTTGGGTTCCTAAGTTGAGACGCGGTCCCACAGGCTAAAAAGCGCACTGTCACCAAAGGGTGAGTGGGAGGGTGAGTACGAGCACGACCGTGAGAAGTGGTGGTTAAAAGCGGCGCTATCTAGGTGAGGGTCGAGGGGAGTAGGGCGCAGACTTCCTCGTCTTGGCCGCCAAGACTAGAAATCTAGAATCAGTGTCTGGTATTCACCATTGCGGTCGTATCTCATCCAGTCATTCATCATGGCCAATCTGCGCTCGTCTCTGGGCCTGGCCAGAACATGGCGCTCCATGACGGGCCCTTCAATATGCAACCGATGTCTCCAGGCGAGACAACCGCTTTCAACTCAAGCAGCCACCAGCCCTGACGACCCGGTGGCCGAGCTGGAAGAAGCTTCGTCTTTGGCAGGAGCTACAGCTGCCCTACCGGAGAGCAGGATAGACTTTGATCCTGTCACGGCATCAAAGGCGAGAAAGCGCCAATTACCTCCGAGCAGGTAGGTGTGAATTGCGAATACAACCGTGCGAAACCGTGTTTCTCCAGCTCGCACCGCTGACTCCTTCGCCAGGTACCAATTCCGAAGTCCAAAGTACGACCGTGGTCCACTGCATCCTCACCAGCCTCTTCGGCCGTCCGACCCGGCAAGCAGAGAATTCGTTCCAGGACCATTCTCGTCACCTCGACTCGAGCAAACGTACCACAATGTCATCGTCCCTGATTTTATGACTCTGTGCTATCAGCACGCCCCTCCTGGATTCAGGACGCCGGAAAAAGGCCCTCGGCTGCGGTCATGGATCGGCGATTCCCCCTATTTTGCAAACAGATCGCTCCGAGGACCACGAGGCGGAGATGTGTTGAGACTGCTGCGAAAGCCCATCACGTTCCGGAATATCCCAATGATAGAGAGAGTCACCGTTCACGCGTATTGCAAAGGCGCCCTTCATTCTGGGTCCAGTTACATCCACGTCGCAGGAATGGTTCTGCAAGCAATCACCAATCAACGGGTGACCACCCACAAATCCAAACACGGCGTGTCCCAATGGAGTCTGGCTCCCGGCAAGACAGTCAGCATGACGGTGAATTTGAAGGGCGAGGACATGTACCACTTCCTGAGTAAACTCATCAGCGTCGTCTTACCCCGAATCAAAGACTGGAGAGGTGTCCGAGCCACGACGGGAGATAACAGCGGCAACCTCTCATTTGGCTTGGAGCCGGAGGTCGTGGGGGCTTTTCCTGAGATTGAGGTCAACTACGATTCGTACCCACCCAAGCTGATTCCGGTATGTGCTCATTCGTTCGCTCGCTCAGCTGATGACGCCGACCTTGGCTACTAACACTGTCCACAGGGGTTATACATTTTTATCCACACCACGGCAACTTGCGACAAAGACGCAAGGTTGCTGTTGCAGCAGCTGGGCATCCCATTCCATGGTAAAATAGTGGACTAGATGTTGTATTATACTGTACAAAGACGAGGAGCCTTGCACCCAATGAAGATGGCGGAACGGTGCGTCCAGCTCAAATGCTGCTTCTCGCGAGGTAAAGCGGGCCTGCGTTTAGGGCTATGGACCAACTTCTGCTCGGTATGGTCTGCTTGAGGGTCAGGGAATAGCTAGCACAGCCAGGCGTATAATCATCGTTACACACTATTCTTTTGGTCACAAGGGGCAAAAATTAGGCTGACGTCACTAGAGGTATGCTCGCAAAGTGTGAGACCTCAAAGTGGCCTTCAGAGCCTCAAGTCAGACTGCATAACGAGATCCGAGCACAATGCGGTGGTACATCCAGACGTTGTGGCTGCCGCTTCCATATCATTCCCGCGCCATGCCCTGGAATGTACTTACATCCACCTTTCATTGCAAGTTTTGGTATAATCCAGCCTCAATTTGGCCCCAGAGGCCGAGGATTTTGGGGTCACCTGGGTACAGGATTAGATGCTACCGCGGAGAAAGGAGGAGGGAGGGGAGGAATTACCGAAAGGAAGAATCTGCGAGGCTATGATTCCACCCAGACCCTACACACATGACACATTAGTCATGCTCTTCCTGTGCCACAAGGCGATGCATCGAGAGGGGCAGAGAAAGCGAATAGGTGTCTTCTGTGAGAATAGCATGTGTCCAGTCCACTCACCTTCTTTCGATCAGCCCACCAGAAGAGATTCGGCAGACCTATAATTGTGTTAGCCTTTACTCACGACATCAACTGATCCTGCCATTTCCGCGCAATGCTCATTGCTCATTCCGCTGGAGATAATGACATACCCGCCCACCAACCAGTTCCCTCGGAGTGCACGACAGAGTCCCTCAAGTGCAGGAAGAATGTCAAACCCCATCCTTGAGGAATGTCGTGAGGCTCCGGATACAGTTCAGGCAGAGCGTTGGAGTACAACGGTTTCGGCGGAGAAATGGCCTGGCGGCCAAAGTTCGGCTTGTCAGGGATCTAAGAAATCATCATGTCAGTCAATGAGTTGCTTCCCTCAACAGGGTGCAAGTAGAAACATCATGCATACCTGGTTCGTAAACATGAGATCGACAGTCTCCTTCTTCAGGATCCGGGCTCCGGTGCCCGGATGGGTGCCGTCGTTCAACAAGGTGGCGATGACCTGAGAATAGTCTGTCGGCGTCGCGAAGAGACCTGCCCCGCCGGCGTGGAAAGTCTGCGAGATCTCCTCCTTGGTGCTGGCGTACAATGGTCTCCGGTTCAGGTGTCCATCCTTGTTCAGTGACAGGGTCCCGTCTGGGGCCCGAACGTTCATCCACGCCAGGTTCTTCTTCATCTCGTTCGTGGGGAACATGGTAATGTGCTTGAGGCCCAACGGCGTGAAGATCTTCTCCTGGAAATAGTCGTTCAGCTTCAAGCCGCTCACGCGCTCCACAAGCACGCCCGCCCAGTCGATGTTGATCCCGTACTCCCACACCTCGCCAGGCTGGTTGACCAGCGGTTGGGAGAGATAGTCGTAATAGGATCCAGACAACTCGTCGACCCCCAGCGCTCCACCCCATTGATTGATCCTGTCGTCGAAGAACGAGTAACCGAAGCCGGCTGCCACGATCAGCCACAGCATCCGACACCGGTCACACATCCCACGTACCTGTATGCGACAACAACAACCTCAGCGTGATGCCTCTCTTCTTGGGCACCAGCTTGCCATTCTCAAATACTTGAACAGCCTTCAGCTCCTGGACGGTGCATCAGTCTCCGGCAAAAAGGGACAAGCCTCGCGTGCCTCCACGCAGCAGCATACCGGTGCAATCTTCTCCACCTGGTCCGAGTCATCCAAGGACAGCTTGCCCTGCTCAACCAATTGCATGCAGGCAATGCCGGTGATCATCTTGGTGCAACTCGCGATCCAGAACACGCTGTCTAGGGTGATGGGCTCTGCCCTCCCTGCCCCCACTTTGCCGGAAGCATGCTCAAAGATGGTCTCGCCCTTTTTGTTCACCGCGATGAAGACGACACCCGGCGCTCCAGTGGGATCCGAGGTGAGGGCGTCAATCTGTGTCTTGAGTTGAGGAATGGCGGCAGAAGCAACCTTCGCCATCGTGATGTGTCTTCGCCGTAGCTCTCACAACCTTTGTGTTGGTTTGCTCACTCGGATGGCCTTTAGTGTAGGGAAATGAGTAAATGAAGTCGCCGCAAAGATCCCAACAGAACAGGAGGGTGAGAGGAACCACGCATGAGCGGGGGGACGCCGTGACTTGTATTTATTGTCGGTAGACGCTCGGCACCGGTTCGACGGGAGTAGACGAGACAGGAGCAAGTCGTGCCTCAACTCTCTCCGCCTGGGGGGATCCGTTTCTAGACAGGCGGTCACATCATTGGACCTCATTGGTACATATTGGACTCTTCCGTCGTGGCAAAGAGGGGAAGAAGTGGTGCAGTTCATGCCCCGCACCATGATGCGATGGGCCGGCAACCGAAGTCAGGAGGGTGGACTAATCTTTCTGCTCGGATGGACAAGACCTGTCTCCATGGAGAGGCCCATGTTGCTGTCGGCAGGAGAGGTGAAAGGTTGGGTCGCCATATTCGGCCAAGGCTCTGCCTTCACCATATCAGCCTCGCCTACATGTGACGTGATACACGTTGTAGAAGAGAGCTGTAAAAGAGGTCAATCGTCTCAATAGTCACTTCAGTCGTCATATACCTACTTGAATGGTCGCCAAGCTAATCTAGCTTTATATCCTCCTGCTTCAACTGAAGGGGTCATGAACTGCGGAATAAGCGAATTCGGTCGATAAAGATTACATGACAATGCATTCCCGGTCGGGCTTGCTTCCTCTGACTCTGCTCGCGCCTCTCGACAGTCGACTCTTGCTTTTGTCTCTCTTGAGGCCCTTGGATTGGTTGACACCCAAACCGCCCATTTGTCCGGAGGCTTCTCGTTTGGCCGCTTGTTCAGGTTCGACAATTTCCCGCACGTGGACTTCGGGCTCACTAATCGTGACTTCTGGCAGCGTCTCTCGACTCTGTTTGCCCGTCAGCCGGGCTAGTGTCCTGCCCAGGCTGTCGTTGGTCTTGCTCTGGGTGCGGTTGAGGGAGGCACTGAAACGGTGAGAGCGCGACGACGTTTCAGACGTCGCGTATCCTCCCGCTGGTCCTTCATTTGGCGCACCCGGGCCCTGATCGACAAATGAATTGGTGCTCGTGCTTCGGCTATCGACCGGAGATCGACCTCTCACGTCGTCACCATTTTGCACCTCCAGGCTCGGTCGCCCAGAGGCCGGTTGCCCAGAGGCTGGTTGAGTGTTGTCACCGGTGGAGCTCTGTGTCAGCGTGATCGAAAGACTCGAAATTCCGCTGACGGATCCATTGCGCTCGGATATGGGAGACGGGGGAACGTCCTCGCCGGTGGTGATGTGTCCAGGGTCGCCATCAATCGGCATGATCTGGTAGAAGAGGAGATATGGAGTTTCATCTCTCAAAGCTTGCTCAATGTCGACGGCTGTAATGCGTTGCGGGGCCAGGTCGTCGAATCTCAGCCACGATTTGCTCTCCTCGGCCTGGGTCGGGCTTCCTCGCACCAAAGCGATGTAATGGCCCGAGTGGACAGAGCTGCCACGATGGCATACAACAGACTGTAGCGACAATTTGAAGTTGCCATACAACGGGCCATCGTCATCCAACTGGTCGTCCTGGATGAAATGCGGTAGACCAATCTCGACCGGAATGTCGACGTGAGTGTCAAGTCGGATGGCTTTCCCATTGGTGGTCATGGAGTATCTCTTCAAGCACAGGCCGAGGACGGGCCGCTTCGTCGAAAAATGCGCCGCCACCTGGGCGTCATTTTTGGGAGCATGATCGGTGTACCAAGCTGGAACGGTTCAGTCGACGACACCCAGTCGAGAAGTCAGACTCACGGATCAGGCTGAAGAATTGCCACGCCGGCATCATCACCTCCTTTCTGATGCTTCCTGCCCGGGAACGCGCCGCTGACTCTCTGGTGTCGACTTTGGCCAAGGACGAGTAGCCGCTTTCACGGCGAGGGGGGATATAGCGCTCCTGGATGATACTGGGGGCCCGGTGCCGGACCGACGGTCTCATGGGCGATGCAAAGCTGGGCGAAGATGATGTCGGTGTCACGGGCGATGAGTCCGAGTCCACCTCCACGGTCTCGACGTGAACCGAGTTTGTTTGTCCCTTGATATCGAGAGATCGGATGGAGTTGATAGTGCCACGTCGCTCCAGATATCTTCGAACCTCGATCCGATTGTTGAAATACTCTTCTAAGCAGTCTTCCAGCGTGATATCCTTTCGTTCCCCAGTCGGGTCGGGCGGTATCGCCACTTCCAGTAGCCTCTCATTGATGAATTTGTGATCGTCTGAAGCCTCCTCTCTCCCCGTGTGGTAGATGTCCATTTTGAGAGTCAGGAGGGGCAACTCCAGCTTTTCCGTGATGAAGGTGAATGCTTCCGAAGCATCTTGCTGATGGAGCTCTGCAGCGTCCTTCCACCCGCACTCGGCCAGGATTTCCTGCATGACCTTTGTGAGATCGGTGGTGATGAGTTTCCCCGACCGCAACAGATTCACCCACAATCGCAGCACGAACCCGAGCTTGTTTCTCGAGACGTCGTCGAAGCTGTTGTAGAGCATGGCCTCGAAGCTGTCCAGCCTGGAAAACATGGAGAAGAGAGTGGCATCCAGAAAACAAGTCACGCCCTGTCGATTCTGCGCGCCGAGCAGCTTCCTCGCGGGATCATACCCGGTCAGAATGCCTTCGGCCGCATCAGACATGGCAAGCAAAAGGTCGAATGTCGCGTCCACATCACCACCATTGGACATGGGTGAACGGAGAGCCCAAAGGATCTGGGCATCCCTCATCATCACACCTTTCGAGTGGATTATTCTTTGCCGCACCACCTTGACCTGCAAGCCGGTGAGTGGACGGTCGCTACAGGTTGATGACCCCACCTTTGGCTCTTCAACGGGGCTCGCCGGTTGGGGCGAGTCGAACAAGCCGTAAAAGTCGGCAGGCGACTTCAAATCGACAGGGCCAGAAGTCACTTCGGTCCGGGACTGTACAGATGGGAGTCAGTTTGTCCCGCGCAACGAGAGGACCAGAACGGTAGAGGGGAGGGTCACAAGCAGGAAGGATTGCTTTAACGGTGGTTATACAAGAGGAGGGTTGAAAAGGGATGGCATACCGTAGAATTCTTCTTTCCAACATGATGGTGGTGTTTGCCCTCCCTTTTCGAGAGGAATCTGTGTACTCCGCTCATGGCGGCCGTCCTAAATATACTAGCACCTTGTGAAAATAGATTCCACTTTGGCCAGCTAGCTATGTGAGATACACGGCCCTGGCGCGAAGCATCATGTTTTCAATGGCAGCCTGAGCGAGAAGGTTTCCAGGATGGGCAAGCGGCTGATGAGATGATTAGCAGAGACCGCACTTCCCCATTGGCTCACGGCTGGTGGAATCGCCTCTGAATGGAATCACGCCGCCACTAGCAGGGTATGAATTCGTCGATACTGTTATCCTGAGGCTCGAATATCTCACTCAACCCCGCTGTGGCGGCAGCGATTATTCAGACAGCGAGTTTCAATAATCGCGGCCGCTGTTGACGCTGATTGGCTGCAGCCACACATCCCCAGCAGCGGAGCTTGGCGTTTGGCTGCGTTTGATCCGCATTGGAGCTCTAGGATGTAGCGTCCAAGACGACAATTCCTTGAAACAGCGACCATGTCGACCATCACCCGGACGCTGCGCAATCTGTGGAGGATTGGCTTCAAGGAATATGGCCATCAGATGCAGTACATCGTCAGCAGACCGCCTCGGAATCGGATGACCCGCGACGCTGACATTTCGACAGGGCGACACCAAAGCCGGAGCTCTGGTCGGGACGGACAAGTACGGCAACAAGTATTATGAAAACCTGCTAGAAGATCTTCCATTGCGGACGCGCTGGGTATGGCTTTCTACTCTCCCCGCGAGGTTGTTCTAAACTGCTCCAGGTGGACTACAAGGACAAAGACCTCGATGCGAGTCAGATTGACCCTGGCTGGCATGCCTGGATGAGTTATTTGGTCGACAAACCACCACCAGAGGACAAGATATTGGAGGTTGGGGTGAGGCCGTGGGAGTTCAAGGTGCCCAGACCCAACCTGACACAGACCCGAGGGGCATACAGACCATATTCAACGTCGGTGGCCCACCTAGTTCCTCTCGTGTGACCACACCCACTGACGACCAATCCAGGACGAAGCCCAAATACAGTGCTTGGGAGCCGGTCGCGAAGGCCAGAAATGGCTGAACGAGCAGGAGGCCGTTTGCACCGACCCGATCGACAGTGCTACGACACTCAACACTGTACAGTTGCATGAACCAGGGTTTCGGGCGTTCGCGAAAATGATATCTATTTTTCTTATTGCGAATTGGGTATCTCCATGCCCTGACTCCTCCCACGCCATGCTCATGATATCATGCCTTTTGCGTTCGATGATATATCCTCGCAGGACCCAGCTCGGCACGAACTTCGTCCAGCTGCTGTAGGCCAAACCGCTCGTTGCCGTTTTTGCCCCGCTTGCCCTTGGCCCCTTTCCGCTTCCCGCCGCCATGGTTGGCTTTGTTCCAGTCACCAAGGAAACCGTCCATCATGCTGTCGAAATCCTCTCGCACAGCACCTTGATCAGCAAAGCTTGTGGTCGAGAGTTGCGACATCTTCGATCGTCCGGTCATGCCCGACACCAGTGACACGGCGCCGCCGTTGACGTCGTCGTCGTCGAAGAGCTCGTCGGCTTCGTCCAAGGAGTACATCTTCTCCACTTGATCGAACCTGGCGTCGAGTAGCTGTTGGCCTTCGGTCCGTGCAAGCGAAGACGAGGTCATAGAATAGGCACTGGGGTTCGTCAATGCTCCCTTTCTCTTCTTCTGTCGCAAGGGGGTGCCATTCAGCGTGTACAGCGAAGGCGCCTTGTCCTGAACGGCGGAAGCAGCGATGATCGATTCCGCTGCTTGGGGAGGTGGTTTCTTCTTCGTCGCTTCACGCTTGAATCGAGCGAAATCCCGCAACCAGTCGCCGTCTTCTGCCGCAGCGACCTCGGGGTCCATGGCTTGCGTCGAGTGGTCATCATCCAGGGGCTGTGCTTCCGCCGGGGCAACCTTTGATGGCAGCTTTACTTCTGCCAGTTGTGGGGCAGCCTTCTCCGTCGCATCAGATTCCCATCCCTCCTCATCTTCATCGAACGCGGCCTCAAATTCGGCCAGATCTAGTTCTCCGTTTCGCCCATCCCGGGTCAGCGCCCCGAAGATGTCATCCTCGTCCGCTTCATCCACAAAGGCGTCGTCATCCAGCGCCTCGAGCGCTTCTCGAAGCCGGGGATCCATATCCGGTTGGAAACCGGCAATGTCATCGGGCACATCTTGCTGCGCTTGGTATTTCCTGTCATATGTGGATATGGAGAAGGTCGAGAATGCATCGTCCAGCACGCTTTCACCCCGAACGGAATGGACATCCTGATCGTCGAGGGACACCTCGCGCAAGGCATCCTCCAATTTCATAGTCTTTGCTTTGCCCTTTCCCTTCCCTTGCACGTTCACCGGTGCGGCATCAATAAAATGTGATTCGCCGCCAGCATCTCCAAGGTCTCGCAAGTGCTGCATGTAGTCATAACTCGTGTCATCAAAGTAGATCCCATACTGCGCCGCCTCCCCCTCATTCTCCCGGATGTTCTCAAAGTCCAGATCATCTTCTAGGTCTGCCAGATGGAGTCCTTCCTTGCGCGGTCGTTGGCGCGAAGGTGCGCCCGGTCCTGAGACTTGATAGAGTGTACGCTCGCCGGCCGTCTCGTCATGAATGAGAGGGTCATTTTGAGGGCGGTAGAGCAGGTGGAATGTTTGTGCGTTGTTCTTGTCTCTACTCTTTGGTCAGCCCGACTCTCCCCTCTCATTCTGAATGACCTACATCCAACGCTTTCGCGGCATCTTTGATTCCTGATTTCGAGGCACCAACGACTAGACTGCTTGTGGCGGCTGGAGCGCGTGAGGGGGCAGGGAATAAATTTCTAAGATTTCGCCGCACCGAATGACGTCTGTGAGGGCTGGCACATTACCACCTCTCTTCAGCCACCGGCACCTCACATCCCCCCTACCAACCACTTGATGCGCAAATCGCTACACTGCCAAGATGGTGTTGCCGAAGAGCAAGAATAGCGTCGGGCTGGGAAACAGCCTCATGAATGATCGCTTCGGAAAAGGAAAAGGCACAGATAGGAAGAAGGTCTCTAGCAGCGTCATCCGTACCGACCACAGCACCGGACAGACTTATGTCACCAATGCGGCGAAAGAGGCATCATGGGTCAAAATGCGCAGCGTCACCGAGCAGGGCGCTCTGGACGAGTTCTTGTCCACTGCCGAGCTGGCCGGGACCGACTTCACGGCGGAAAAGATGAACAATGTCAAAATCATACATTCTGACCAGAGAAATCCCTTCCTCCTCAGTGCCGCGGAAGAGAGAGGTGTCCGGAGGAAGCAGGCGCAGAATCGAGGCCGGTTGACCGTTCCGAGGAGGCCCCAGTGGGATGAATCCACCACACCACAGCAACTCGACGAGCTGGAGCGAACGAGTTTATTAGAGTGGCGGCGGGGACTGGCAGAGCTTCAGGAAAATGACGATCTCTTGATGACCCCTTTCGAACGAAACATTGAGGTGTGGCGACAACTATGGCGAGTCATCGAGCGGTCGGACCTGGTCGTGCAGATTGTGGATGCCCGGAATCCTCTCCTCTTCAGAAGTGCAGACTTGGAGAGATACGTGAGGGAAGTGGACCCCCACAAGCGGAATCTGTTGCTGGTCAACAAGGCCGATATGATGACGGAGCGACAACGGGAGCTGTGGGCAGACTACTTCCAGGAGCAGGGCATTAACTACAAGTTTTTCTCCGCATATCTGGCCAAGGAAATGAGCCAGGATCGGGATGCCGTCGACGATCTTCTGGAAGGACGCCAGCAGACGGACCAGCACCGACCACAGAAGGCGTTGGCCCATGATGTCCAAGATCTCAATCTCCAAGACGTCGAAGGAGAGGAGTGGACCAGTGAAGATGATGATGTATCCACACACTCAGCCGGCGACGACTCGTCAGACCAGATATCGGATCGGACGAGGATCCTCACGGTGGACGAACTGGAGTCTCTCTTTCTCGAGAACATCCCTCCGGACGCGGGCACAGATCGGAAGACGACGATCGGCCTCGTTGGATATCCAAACGTGGGAAAGTCGTCCACCATCAACGCCCTCATCGGCGCGAAGAAGGTCAGCGTATCGGCGACTCCAGGGAAGACGAAGCATTTTCAAACCATCCATCTTTCGGACCGAGTCATACTTTGCGACTGTCCCGGTCTTGTCTTCCCCAACTTCGCTACCACCAAGGCAGAATTGGTATGCAGCGGCGTGTTGCCGATTGACCAATTGCGGGAATTCACCGGACCAGCCGGCCTTGTGGCCCAAAGGATCCCTCAGGCCTTCCTCGAGAATGTCTACGGGATGAAAATCCACACGAGACCAAGAGAAGAAGGCGGTACCGGTGTGCCCACGGCATCGGAGATGTTGGCAGCATACGCGAAAGCGCGAGGATTTACCACCACTGGCCATGGACAGCCCGATGAATCCCGTGCTGCCAGATATATCCTGAAAGACTACGTCAATGGCAAGCTGCTCTACTGCCACCCTCCGCCTCACGACCCAGAAATCGACGGAAAGGATTTTAATCAAGAATTGTATGATTTCAATCACCTCCCAGCCAAGCGCCAAGCCTGGCTGATTGCCCATAATGATGAATCTGGGCTCAATGGCGAGGTAGAGTCGACGCCTTCACTGCCGCCCGAGACTGGGACTCGGTCTAAACAGCTCGACAAACGCTTCTTCGGCCCAAGTTCTGGCAGCGCAGGACATTTGAAAATGCCATTCAATCACCAATACACTGAACAAGGCCGGCAACAGAAGCAGCTCTCACGGAGAAAGGCCAGGACCATGCTCGCATTGGAAAATGGTATTGACCCAGCCGAGCTCAGAGAGAATGATAAAAAGCATTTCAAGGGCGCAAGGAGGAAGGCACGATCGGCCAGGCCCAACCCTGATGATGATTGATCTGACGGAAGATATTGTTCTGGTGACCGGACTACAGCGGAGGGGTATGAGAATGCCAAGGTGTCTCCTCTTCTTCTTAGAAAAGTCCGCCCATGCCTGATATAGGTGGTCTACAGCATGGCGCGACACTGATTCAGATAGACCAAACTTGACAAATCGAAGATCGCACTTTCGAGGTATTTGGGCTTGGTCTACCATTGGCAAGCGGACACAGGTGGAGTGAGCACTATTGCCCGTTGTTTGAGGCGTCAGAAAACTGACTGACGCTTCCAGTCTGATAACAGGGGCCTCTCGCCTAGTCGAAAATGCCGGGCCAAGGCTTCAAGGCGGAAGATGGGGGTAAGGACTTCAACTAACCCATGCCGACGTAGTGGGAGAACAGTTTCGTCTCCGAATAGACGCGCCTGAGACCGAGACTGACGGTGTGCAAACAGACTCCATACTCGCGAGCATATGACTGGATCCGGTTTAGTGTACACGGCTCATGCAGGAGCAGGCGAAGAGATTTGACGGCTCCATTTTCACTGGGGTCAGAGGAGTCAATGGACGGGACGCCTGCGTGGTGGAAACGGTTGAACGGCTTGGGCTGGCGGTAGAATATCATGCACACTGAACTAAACCACCGTGGCTGATGTCGTGAGAGTGGTGCTGGCCGTCTGCCCGGAGCCTCGACTCTCGGACGAACTAGACCTCGAGCCAGAGGAGCGAGCTTTGCCGCCGTGGCGGCGAGTGGGTTGTGGTGGCATTGTGTGAAGGTCCCGGTGAAATCGTACAAGTCAAGACGGGACAATGACGCGTACCAGCTGTGTGCGCACCGTGGCGACATATGGATAACGCGGGGGTACGTCGAACGAGTATGATTGGATGGATGATGAGTCGCGTTACCTGACGGTCCCAGACCAATCAGCCTTACGTACGCACCCTAGCTTGATATTGGGTTCCTCATCAATCTTCACTGGCGCAGTGGCTTTTACAAGATCGCCTTTACGAAGAGGAGAAAACCAGTCCGGATTTTCCTCCCTTCTCAAGGATCCAATGTCTGTCGAATCTCCTCGACTGCCGCCACCTTCTCATTTCAGTTTGAACATTTTCAAAGAGTGTGATCCCTCCATCGGTCGGTGTGCAGCGAACAGAACATCAGCGAGGCTGACGACGTGGCCTGTCTATAGAATATAATATACACAGTCATGGTTGATATCGACGAAGAACGGTTGATTGAGATACCAGATTCCGTCCGGATACCGAGGCCGAGATACGAGACTTGGGCAGCCAGAATTGCAAGGCTTCGACAGACTCAAATCAGGTACTCCCAGGCCCAGGTAAGGTCCTCGTGTCCAGCACCATCCCCTCGACGCCGTGGACTGTAGATCTGACCTGACTGAACGACTCAGCTCCGTCGACATTACGGTTGGGGCCGCCACGACGACAACACCACCAGTCCATCCAGCTCCATGGCGTTCAAATGGTCGCGCTTCATTGCCCTGAGCGTCGTCCTTATCCAGCTCATCGGTCCGCTGTGGGCTCTCAACTCTCTCACCTCGGAACTGGAGCAGCTGGCAGTGATCTCGCTGCTCATATTCAGTTTTGTCTGTCTGCTGGCATTTGGGATGAGGGCACGCCTGTCGGAGACCCTGGTTGCTGCTGCAACGTAAGTTATTGCCGCCACGTTGCAAAGCAGGACTAAGCTTGTACAGGTATGCCTCGGTCCTTATGGTGTTTGTACAGCTGCGCCAGGGAAAGAATCAGTCGGTCAGCTAGAAGGCCGACAAACATGATACCTTGGATTAGCTATGTGGTCAGCGTGGCGCTCTGGAGAAGATGGACGAAAGTGGGACAAGGGCCGTGATAGGAATTTCAAGGCTTTCCTTAACGTCTGTCAGTGCAGGCGTTTGGGTGTTGAAATGGAAAGACCAAGGACTCAAAGCGTGTCTAGAGAGCGCCAGGATATCCGAGAGTTCAGGTCAAGAAGTTGACCAGGCCTGTGTCATGAGTGGCGAGTATTCGATAGGAGCGCTGTTTTGCAAACTAAGGGCATTTCGACTCCGTGACGAGCCAGAGGGGTAATGCAAGTACTTGCCTTGACCGACGGACTGGATGTCAAGTGGCAGACCTCAATGGTCACAGACCTTCTAGAAGCTGCCGCAATGCTGCTCATGTCAGCAGTCATAGAAACATCTCGTCGACGAAACCCCGATGCCGTCGTCGCTGTTGATAAGTCTGATCAGGCTGAGGTTGGGTGAGGTATGACGTGGAGCTGCCAAGTCTTGGCAAGATGGCTGGTCTATATATCACGTGACCGACTGTGATAGCCGAACATGCCCAGTGGTGATCCATGGGACGACTATTAGAACAACACCTCCACACAGTCCTACGACATGTGATTTGGGATGGACGAGATTGTTTTGGCTCAGCAGCGAAGCCGTCAACGGAAGTGCCGATGCCACGAGCAGGGAGGACGCCTTCGCAGACTGCAGAGCGACAGCAGTGAACAACCCCAGCACTGGATGGGCTGGAACTTCTATATTCCGAGATCGATCCCGCAAAACGTACTCAAGCCAGGTATTGAGAAATTCGAGTGTTATCAGCAAAGCATTGGTTAATATGGCAGAAACTTTAGCCCTCAGTTTACAGCCGTTGTTTGGGAGCTGATGAATGGAAGCTAGAGTCAACGATTTGGCTCCACCACACCTGGCACGTCTCTGTCCTCTCCTCTACCGCTCTATGTCAAGTGGGTATCGTACGGACACGAGTGAGCATGTGAAATGTGAGGAGGCCGATGGCGTGGTCAAGGATTGGACGCACTCATTTAGACAGTCCTTTTCGTTTGCTCCATCACGCTACAGCAGTCGAGAATTGGCCCTGGCTGTCCGAGGGAAGAAATATATACCTTCTACCTGTCCTCTTTCTTCATTTCGTTGCATTCCCCTTCATGAAGCACCTTGAGATGGTGGCTGAATGTGAATATTTATGCCATATGTTCCTGGCTAGGGGTTTTTCGAAGAGGGCTTTTCTAAGCAGACACCACCTCTCCGCAGAGGATGCTCCTGAGCGTTGTCTCGCTATCATATCTGTGACGCATTTTCAGCTTGGATTGGTTCCTATCTCTACTTCTATCTGCCGCAACGGTGTTGGGCACTGGTGCGACCAGGCTCATTTGAGAAGCAAGGTGCAATGTCCTTGGGAGCGTTCGACAGGTGCAGCCCAGTATGTTTTCTCAGCCATTTGACAAATTCCACAGGCTGCTCCATCCGACGGCAATCAACTTTGGGACAGTCGACGATCGGCGCATAACTGAGACTTTTCATTGTCGTGATACGGCCTCCGAACTCCGATACTCTCACCATCCCAACGAGGTGCAACTTACAAGTAACATATCTAGTGATTGATCCAAAGTTAGCTTCCCCGTTTTGACTTGACAACACAGGGTCGGCAAGCGTCTGTGATGGATCACCCTCACCAGCAGATCGCCAGCAGATCGCGATGCAGGGGGGCGGGTATGAATTGAAGCTCTTGTCGCAAACGCAGAGAGTGTGGGTGTGGAGGGTCCCGTGCTTCCTGTAGCAGAATCAGAAACTCCTGCCAGGCCCTGCACTCAGTTATGGGCGGTTCATCCAGAAGCTGAAAGAATGGCCTGCTGAGCACGTCCTTGTCCTGCTAGCGCCATCCCATAGCAACGGTCATTCCGTGGTCATGGTCCAGCACAGTAAAATTTGAATATGTTCCCGGCACTCGCGTGGCAAGCGACAAGCCAATGGTGTATCCACCTTCAGGCTCCATCTCACCCACGATCCGCGGCCCACTTCAAGGCCACTTTGCCGTGCTGACGGACCTGCGGCCGTGTCTGGGGGGAGGTCAAAGGCGGGCCCCTGTCATCACTGGCTAAGGAGTCCGCCGAACGTCTCCAGTTGTGTCCCCTTGCAGGCCCTGCATGACCGACACGCCCTTGGTCCAGGACCTGATCCCTTTTTTTCCCTCATGCACTGCTAGTTAGGCCAGCGCATCCCCGATCCGACCCTGGGCCGGCCAGCCAACAAGGTTAAGCAACGTCATCCCGATTTCACCATCCACCGCTACCACGACCATCTCCATCTTCATCTTCATCCCCATCCACCAGCCATGCTCCGTCGGCGTATTTTGTTGCCAAGTCATTCATTCCCTCTTCAGTCTTCACCCTCTTCCTCATGTGGTGCCGCCGCTCTCTCTCCCGAGATCTGAATCTCCCCTCCGTCTCTTCTCCGTCCGACCAGCCACCGCTTTGTCTTCCGACCTCGGCTGCGGCAGCTACCACGCGACACCATCACACTGACTGATTCTCCCTCCAGCAGACCGGCAAGCCAGTCGACTTCGGCCGGACGGGACATCCGTTGGACGGGCGACTGCTCATTGGGACATTCGTCGGTGCATCGTTGTTTGAGCCGTGGCGGCGCGTCTTTCAGCCTTTTCGTCCACCATGGCTCCGCGCTCGCCAACTCACGCTTTCGATCCCACACCTGCGTTGGAACGCAATCGCGAGAATTACTCCCCTCTGAATGACCCCGAGGCGGTAAATTCCAAGAGCGTCAAGTTCTCAGATCCTCCCGTACTGCCGTCACATGGCCGTCACTCGATCGCCACGACCGACGTCCCGCTCCTGGCCCCCGTCTCTTCGGCCAGCCGGTTGCCAAAGCAGGAGTTTCAGATTACAAATCCCACCCCCGGAGTTGACATCACGGCATACATCGAGCAGTGCAGGAATCTGAACGAACAACTGAGACAGGCTCACGAGAGCGAGCGAAGAACGTGGAGCATTGAGAGAACGGCGTTGCAGGCTCGGATCGCAGACCTCGAGTTCACGCTGAATAAGAGTCGAGACCCGAAGAGGAGGTCGAGTAACGAGTCTTCGGCCACCAGCGCGCAGCCGTCCAGGCTCGATTTCAACGGTGTAAATCGAATGTCCTCCGAACCTTTCGTCCCGATGACGTCGCCAGTGTGGAAGGGTCCTGAGTCGACACCACCGGCGACCAGGGTCTTTTCGTATGCAGACGATGCAGGTCATCTCCCTCGCATCTCCGAAGATGAACCTCTGCTCCCGTCGTTGTCCAGGGAAATCTCTCCTGCGTCGGTTGCGCCGAGAATGGTGGAAAACGTTCCGGTGCCGATTGAAAAAGTTGACCATACTTTGGACGGCATTACCCTGAAATCTGCCGCATTGACGTCGTCTTTTGTGACCAAGATTACGAGTCCACAATTCGGGAGGTCGCCCGCACTCTCACCGTCGGCGAGGCCGAAGAATGGATTCGACGGTCTGTGGCACCTTGAGATGAATGGACTGTTGCCACCTTTGGACGAAAAGCTGAAGCGGCATGCCGGCCACACTCCTTTGGTATGTGACGAGACCGTGTCAACGGGCAATACAAGCGTCGATCTGCCCACGCCGCAGGAGGAAAAGCCCACAGAGCTAGTGCCGACGAAGCGACCTCCGACCCGTCCGGCCGAAAGGTCGGACTCGTATTTCCTGTTCATGTCCGGCTTGGAGAGTCAAGAGGTAGTCCAGCCGCCGGGTCCAGCCCTCGGAAAGTCCGAAGCGTGGCCACGATTGGAACCCACCGAAGACCCTTCACTAAAGGGGCCTCTCATGCTCGATCCCGGCGCTGAGTCCGAGGCCTCCACCGCCTTCCTGGAGAAGGTGAACACGAAGCTGATGGAGGCTGTGCAGAAACCAAAAAAAGACTCGGCCTTGTCTGACAGTGGCGGAGACCTGGTTCCCGACGCAAAGGGCGAGGCCACTGCTCACCTGGGCCCGGACGCGGACGATGAGATGCCTCAATTGAAGCTGAAGGATAGCAAGAATTTTGGAAGTGCTTGGGGTGGAGATGTGCCTGGCAGGATATAATTGGACTGGAGGGTTGCTGGACAGCGCTCTAGGAAATGATTCGGATCAAAAGTATATCAAAATCGAAAAGCGGCTCAAGATTTGATCAAAAGCTGAGCGAGCATGGAAAGGGGGTCAATCCAGAGTCATCGGGCACAGCGGCCAACCGATGGACACTGCGAACCCGGTCGAAGAGAGACAGACAGTATAATAAATGAACATGAATACGACGTACCACCTTTAGGACGCAGGAAATTGCGCGAGTGAGAATCTTGATACTGGCACCCCAAGATTTGGCCCAAAGAGACAAGTGTGTGCTCCTGGATCCCAACTCCAGCGATGTCTGCCTTTTTCCTCTCAGCCTAACCTTTGTGATTCAAAGGATAGTCTCGACATGTTGCAGTGTATTCACTCTGCGAGCGCTTGGCCTTCGGCAATCCTACAACACCGCAGGCAGCATCTTGGACAGAATCAATCAACCGACTTATCGCGCTTGGTTCTCATCTCCAGAGGACTGATCACTCCGCCCCGACACAACTGACTTAACAGTTGAATGTCTGCTATGAATCAGTCCCTCATCAGACATGCCTCGAGCGATCTTAAGAAAGCGAGGTGGGGTGGGAACGGGCCGGTCTCCGCAAACCGCAAAGAAGCTAACCAATTTGCTGCAGATTCGTGGCGCAATTACCATTGCCGATCCGGCCTGTTCTTCTGTCAGAATGAAGATTGTATTCAAAGTTTTGGCACTATCGCCATGATTATCAAGGGTGCAGCAGCTCACTCTGGCCGTGGTGTGCCCGCAAATTCTCGGGTGTTCTGTCAGTTTGATGTGTTTGGTGAGGCCATACCCTAACCACCAACCGCAGGCGCAGGACAGATTCCTAAATTCTGACCTACCAATTTCTATCACCTAGATCGTTGGCATATTCCAGTCTTTCACATCAAATTTGGTCACAGTAAAGCAGTCAAAAGTAGAGAAAGGATCCTGGTTCAGGCTCCGATTCTCAAATTCGTCATTTCCAACTATCTGATTTATCGAGCAGTGTACCCACCGTCGATGGCAATATCAGTACCAGTGGTATAAGAGCTCGCATCACTGGCCAGGTACACATAGGCGCCCTTCAGCTCCGTGGCTTTGCCGTCACGACCCAATGGGATCATAGTGTGCCACAAGTCCTGGATGTCCTTGGGCACGAAATCCGACAAACCGGTATCGATGTAGCCCGGTGAGATTGAGTTGACACGGGCAAAGTCTCTCCATTCGTTGGCGAGAGAGCGGGCCATGTGAATGCATCCTGCCTTGGCGACGTTGTACGAGGTCTGTATGTGTTAACAGGAGCATGGAAAGAAGGAATGGGCGGGCACCAACCTGTTCCTGAGGGTAGTTTGCAATGTGGCCCGACATGGAAGCGGTGATGATGAGGCTGCCAGTCTTCCTCTCTCGGAAATGAAGACCAACGGCCCGGGCACAGTTGAAGACACCATTCAAATCCGTGTTGATGACTTCTTCCCAGTCAGCGACAGAGCCATCGAGAATACCACTGTTGGCGGTTCTGCCGGCGTTGGCGATGAAGACATCAATCTTGCCAAAGTCCTTGATGACGTCGGCAACAAGCTTTTCGACCTCGGCGTACTTGCTAACGTCGCATTTGTAGGGTTCAGATCGGACGCCGTACTGCTCCCTCAGCTCCTTGGAGTTGCGCTCTCCTCCCTCACGACGCGAGGAGTAAGTGATTGCGACGTCAGCTCCCATTTCCGCGCATCCTCGGGCAGCTTCTGTGCCAATTCCCGTGGGTCCAGAAGCTCCGGTGACCACGACGACCTTGCCCTTGAGGCTAAAGAGGTCTTTCAAGTGTGTAGCTTTTGGCACCGTGACGGCGGAAGGCATCGTGTCTGAACTGGCGGATTGAGACTTCTAGCAAGCGCATAAATGGAGAAGAGTGCTATACGGCGGTCTGACTTCCAGAAAAGCAACTGGAATTGGATGCGACTGAAAACTTCAGCTGCGCAGCGAGTGAGCAGATCAGGGCATTTAATGTCCTCAATCAACTCCACCGCGGGGCCGCCCGACATTAATCCCGCATACAATGACGTCACCTGATTCAGAATTAGGCAGGTGTCGTTAGTCAGCGAGCACGCTCTTATTACACTCTTAGTACAAAAACCAACTTGGATCATACCCTTCTGTTCTTGTGTCGAGCTGAGATGTCACTCGAGCGCAAATCCTGGTGGATATTCTGAGCTTGTTGTAGTCAAACACTGGGCGTTACCACACCATGAAACCTCAATCTTCTCCTAGAAGTTGATAACAATTTTCGTCTCCCAATTCTGCAATCCAATATCTGAATAAGTTGGATATCTTTTTCCCCGCAACTTGGCACCATCTACCCGAAACTTGTCTCAATGCGGTAGATGGAGTATGGCCCAGAATCGCCAAGTCGGCAAACTGTATAAGAGCCAGTTACCGATCGGCAACTGGAAGGATGACCAAGATTCTTTAAAATTGGTCGCATAGAGAGGAGCCAACGGTGTCTAGCGACCGAATTAACTTCACTGTTGGAGCGTGCAATGTTGATATGCCAGTGAAAGAAGCGATGTTTGAAGCAGTTCAGATGGACAAGGGTTGACAAATGCTCAACCACTGGAGTATCGGCTCACAAAGCGAGAGAAACGCGCCTCTAGACCGTGACCATTTTACAAAGCTCTTCCTCCCACCGTAATCTCCCTACTTGGGCCACTCTCCAGCTAGCAAAGGACTTCCATCCTAGAGCGGGGATCCACCACAGAAGTCCTTCCCAAGTCCCACTCTCTGCCCGTCATCCAGTTGACCTCAGGCGGAGATCAGCCGCTGAAGTGTGGAGCGAATAACCAGGCGCTCAGCGACGAAGATGATGATGACGACGAAGAACAGTGTAGGAATGCTTCGTTGAGCCATGTGCATAGCTCGGAACATTCGAATATATCAGTATCCAAACACTTCTCCTACACTGAGGCCGGCAACTCGGACACTGGGCAGTGCTATAAGCACCAGGACAAGGTCTATAATCAGTAATACTCCACTTGCCATGAGGTATCGCGGCATGAATACCCGGTACAACATCAGATGTCTTCTGAGATGACCCGCCCACAGGGTCGTCGCCAGATGGATTGTGGCATAGTACAAGGCATGGGTCAGACAGGCAGTCATCACGTCACTCCACACGCCGCGGAGGCCGTGCTTGCTGATCGGTCGTTTCCACAGAACGGTGAGCGGAACTGCTGCGGCACAGATGATCTGCGCACCAAAGGTGTTCAACACGACGAGGAGCGGTGACCAGGGGTATTGGATCGTTCGTAGAGGCACAAATGCCGAGTTCCATTGGATGGAAGAGAGCACAGCTTGATGGCCGGTCTTGAAGAAGTGATAGGATCCGAGCATGGCCAGGACGATGGGTCCGACACTGGAATTCGACGACGAGATGGCGAGGCCGTTTGTGTCGAGGATTTCGAGCAGGCATAAAATCTGCCACGTGCAAATGGCGATCGAGTATTGACCCATCGGGGGCAGCAGGAGGGCGACCGACAAAACCAGGATGGGGATCATCAAAAAGTAGCGACAGCCATACGTGTTGGCGTAGCCCAGGATCACGATTTGAGGCCGAACCCGTCGTCGGGCGGGATCGATCTCGCCTTTGACAGGGTCGCTGGTCAAAGAAATATCGATGCATGGTTGGGCCCAGACAAAAGTACCGATGCCGACTGGGATCGCGACGGCCAAGGCACATCGGGCCACCGAGACCTTGATGGTTTGGAGAGTCGACTGAGACACACGCGGCAAGAGCCAACCGCCATTATCGACAGCGTCGATGGTCCAGTACGCCGCCACCAGAAGCAAGCCGATACGGAAGGCAAAGCCGATCCAGAAGCCGGCGGAAGCGGCGTATGAAGCGGTACTCTGGTAAAATGCTTTGATAATCTCCGGGAGGATCAAGGCCACGGCATATGGGATCAAAAGTTGCCACGGGGCAGATGTCGACGACGTGGAAGACGCATAAAACGTGGACCGGCACCCCGGCATTTGCTCTTCGCGACACAACCGTGAAAAAGATGCGGCGCGAGTCAGGAGGACGAACAGGGCCGACTGGTAAACGCCCAAGACACGATCAGAGGGCGAGGCCTGTCGGAGTGAGGACACGACGGCCACGGCGCCAAAAGTGGTGAGGAAGAAGAGCAATATGGTGTCCTCATGAATGGTATATGAGTTTGACGCAAACCCAGCGGCTTGGCTGACGCAGAAAATCAACATCAACCCCGTCCATAAAGAAGGTGCGGGCCCGGTGGATATGATTCCTTTTTGAACGAAGAATATTCCGGCCGCGATGCTGCCCACGGTGATTGCTCCCCAGATGGCGCCCGCAGCTCGTGTGAAATGGTGCGGAAACGCGAGACTGGCGACCAGTCCCAGCAGCGCACCGAAGAGCGTGCCGATGCCGATATTTCTGATGGTTCCAGGGACCGCGTCGGATTTGTCGCCCTTTGATAATCTTGCAAAGACGAACAATAATGCGAGCGCGAAAGAAGAAATCTCGATCCCGTGCAGCATATCAGCGACGTTGAAATGGGCCCAGAGTCTCCGATACATGGCGATCGTCTCCGTATGCCAGTGACCGTAGGTACTATGGACCTCCTCCCACGCGGGTGATCTGCTCCCGGACCGCAGGGCCTGGACGTGGAGGGAGCGACTGTGTTGATCTTCGTCGACCTCGAGCTCGCGCGAGCGAGAGTATTCTTGCTGGTACCTTTGAATCTGTTCAAAGGCCAACAGGTCAACGCGTGCAAGGTTCTGCCAGTTCGTCTTTCCCGGCCCGGTGAACGCCTCGGCGATCGGCGTTCCCAGGTTGTTGAAAGGGATGGGCAGCCCGAGCAGTAAGGATAGGGTCGAGACAAGGTCAATCTGTCCCACAGGTCGTTCTTTGGCCGTGGCGGGGGGTGTGAGGACAGACCGGTCGGTGCGACCGAAGACTCGAGTTTTGGAGTACATCCACAAGGCCGCTTCCACTTCTTCATCCGATTCTCCCCCATGATCACCCTTTGTGTCCATCCCGTGGTCCCCCATGACCACCAGGAGGGTGCCATCATCGAGACGGTCCACGATGCGGTGAAGGACACCGTTCATCTGTTGGAGCTTGTCGGCCATGGCCGGATGGTCGGGGCCATAACGATGTCCCGCGTGATCGACGCCGAGGAAGTGAGCAATGATCACGTCCCACGGCGCGGCACTCTGATCCAGGAGCGGCATAATATGTTCAATGACACCGTTGTCCACCGTGTGCAAGTCCCACACGTTGAACGAATCATAGGCGTGTGTCAGGTTTTCATCGAAACACCTCGGGAACAAGGAGTGCCACGTATCGTCTCCCAGATGGACCACTGTCTTTCCGGCATCTTTCAACTGCGATATGAGGTTGTCTTCCTCGATCGCCGTGCCAGCAAAATTGGATCCAACATCGATGAACGTGGGCAGCGTGCCGGTGGTTAACCCCTTGAGCCTTTGCAGAGTGCTGGTGGGCGGGTCGGCGATGAACGGGAGCAGAAAGGCATTTTCGGGGTGCGACACGGCCACATCGTACAGGAGAGGAAGATTGTCGTGGTAGAATCGTCGCGGCACATCCTCGCCCAGTGAAACGTTGGCGGGGACGGTGAAGTCGTACCGCAAGGCGTCGATGATGACGATCACCGCTCTCTCAAACGTTTTCGGATGCCAGCAACCGGCTCGCTCAGAGGCACGCTCGCCGCTGGGCAGGGTCGCGCATTCCGACTTATTGTCAAGAACCAGGCGGGTGAGGAGAAAGCCTTTGGCGAAGAAAAGAATGCCAATGAGATGTGCAGCACTAGAGTGGTCAGCATGAAGCCGGGACGCGGTCCGGTGAGCATACAGAAGCCACACGAAAAACCCGGTCACAAGGATGTGAGAGACTTTGAAGCCGATCGCCTTTCGCCGAACTTCAGTCGACGGCGCGGCCGACTCGGCTGCAGAGGGTGGACTGCCAGATGGCAGCAGGTCGTCGTCGCCACCATATCGGTTCATGTCCCCCCACAAGGTTGCCCTTTCAATGTTGTACACATTGGGAGCACCTTCGCAGTGACGAGACAGCAGAGATGGAGTTCACTCCCAGGTCTACGGCAACGGCTGTTTCGGGTCTCAACTTTTAGGTTGCAAGCTGCAGGTCAAAAATTAGAGTTTAGGCGTCGATCTCCCGCTGAATAATTCTTGGCTTATGCAAGCAATCTGCTGGCCCTGGATCTTTCTTCCATCCCGCTCCTTCTTCAACCCGCCGTACCACGAACTCTGGCAGAGATAATTCACACAGACGTCCAGATGGAAGAAGTGCAGGCCGTCGGTGAGGTTCCACCCGTGACTTTCAAGAAACGCTCTGTGAAGACCAAGTCGACGATTCGAAAACGGGCTGCGGCCACTCCCCCTCCTGCTTCCGACTCCGAGTCTGGCTTTACATCGTCAGAAGATGACGAAGGGAGACAAATCAAACGAAGGCGCAAGAACGCAGGCGTGGTCGTCTCCTCGTCCGAGCAGCAACACACACCACGTGACGCCGGAAGGGCCACGGCCGTGACTCCCGTCGCGGTGCCTACCAATAAAGACGACGCCACAAAAGCGTCGAACTGGTACGACGAAGACGCGACCGGGAAAAAATCTAGCTCAGAGAGGAACACTAAGATGGCGGGCGCCTCCAGAGAGCCTGCCGCGCCGGATGGCACGTATAGAGGAGTGGCAAACTACCCATCCTTCGTCCAGAAGAATCCTGATCGGGCCTCGAAGCAGATCGGCCCGGTGAAATCATCGACCAATGTCAGGACCATCACGGTGACGGATTTTGCCCCGGACGTGTGCAAGGATTATAAACAGACCGGCTTTTGCGGCTTTGGAGACAGTTGCAAATTTCTCCACGCCCGAGAGGATTACAAGCAAGGCTGGGAACTTGACCGAGAATGGGAAATCAACACCAAAGGCAAGAAGATCGCCGGCCGAACGGTCGCTTCGGCGAACCGGAATGGGCCGACCAGTGCTCAAGATGAGGATGACGAGGACGTGCTCCTGGAGAGCATCCCGTTTGCATGCATCATCTGCAAAAGGCCGTATACGAATCCCGTCGTCACCAAGTGTGGCCACTACTTCTGCGAGTCTTGTGCCCTTCAACGGTACCGCAAGGATCCATCGTGTGCAGCGTGTGGAACAGGCACGGGCGGAGTGTTCAACGTGGCCAAGAAGCTGAACAGGTTACTGGACAGAAAGCGCGAGCGAGCGAGGCAAAGGAGGGAGAAAGCCATAGAAAATGGCGAGGACGTCAGCGATTTGGAGCAAGACTGACGGACTCGTTGGTTGATTGAATGATTACTCATGAATGGTTATATGGCGCCTCTGGATTGAGATCTGGAGCGCATATCAACCTTGAATAGCCTGCCAAGGCTTGAATACCGCCACCACTCACCACTGTCAACGAGTGTATCACTCCCTGATCCATCCCTATTCACCGTACGCACCAACCCTCTGGCTGTAGGCCCAGTACACCACAACTTAACTCATTCTGGCCTTTTACTATCCGTTCTATCCTGATCCCCATGCCTCGATTCCGCTAGTACGGCCTTCGTCACCCGGGTCCCGAGTCCATCATCGCCACCCTCTTCAATATGAGGATTGCCACTCTTCAATTCTCCCCGGTCGTGGGCGAAATTGCGGCCAATTTTAGTCGGGCGGAAAGTCTTCTCATGAGAGAGGAGAGGGAGGGCGTCCTCCGGGATATCGACCTCCTGGTCTTGCCGGAACTAGCATTCGCAGGTGAGAAAATTCCCCGACGACAACAGCATCGTCCTGGCCGACACCCCGATCTCTTTCGCTTTCATCGGCCGAATCGTTGCCGGCAGACGTTCCCACGCCAGATTACTTTCCGTGGACCTGATGCCAGTCTAACGAGGAGGGTCAATGATAGGGTACAATCACCAGTCTCTCGCCGCCATAGCCCCATTTCTCGAACCCACAGCAGCAGGCCCATCCACGAGATGGGCCGCTCGTACCGCCAAACGACTGAAATGCACGGTCGCCGTCGGCTATCCGGAAGCGGCCGAAGAGGGTAATTACAACACGATATATGACAAAAAGATTGAGGCTGCTGCCGGCACCATCGCATTTAACTCTCTTGTCTTTGTCAATGCCTCTGGAGACGTCGTCGCCCATTATCGCAAGACATTCTTGTATTATACCGACGAGAATTGGGCACAGGAGGGACAAGGCTTCTACGCCGGCATTCTGCCCATCGGAGGTGGCGGCCACCAAGTCAAGGCCGTGGCAGGCATATGTATGGATATCAATCCGTACAAGTTCGAAGCTCCCTGGACGGCCTACGAGTTCGCCCATCACGCACGCGAGGCTCGTGCGAAAGTCGTCGTCCTCAGCATGGCTTGGCTCACGAGGCTGAGCCGGGAGGAGGTGACCGGTCAGGTGACAGTGCCCGATCACGATACTCTCACTTATTGGGTAGAAAGATTCAGCCCGCTGTTCGGACCCCACGGGAGCGAGGAGGAGGTGATCGTCGTCTGTGCCAATAGGGCCGGGGAGGAAGGCACAGATCCAAAACTGGGCGAGGTCAGATATGCCGGAAGTAGTTGTATAATGGGAATGAAGCAGGGCGGAAAAGTCAGAATATGGGACATTCTCGGCCGAGCACAAGAGGGTGTCCTCCTGGTTGACACCCGCAGTCCACCAGGATATACGATGATTCCCAAGACAGCAGCTGATCCGCCTGAAACGGTGATCGCGGACACCACGGCCGCAGCGGACAAGGAGCGGCAGCATACAGCTTGACGCTGCTGGAGGGCAGGACGGGCGGACGAGCGAAAGCCTTCAAGAAGATCCAGTCGGGATGACGCGGCTTCAGACATGAACTTGGCAGCCGGGACACGGTTTCAAAACATCCCCCCTCCACCCGCGCCGAGAATGGCCTGAAGGCTCTGATGGTGGGTGGGTGCGGCCGGATCTTGAGACAACTCGCTTGGTTGCCGCCAATCATGGCACGTGGTCTTCCCAAACATCGATGGCGTTGGCCAAGGCAGAGCGGTCTTCCACCGAGACATGTATTCTGTCTCTCTGCCCATGCAAGAGGAGGTATAGCTGCTGACAAAGACGACGTGGCAAAAGGGCGACAAAACTTGCACCCGTGTCAGTTGCATCACATGCCTGCACAATGGTGGTAATGGTTGATAAAATGGGCGAGGTTGTAGTACTAGTCAGTTTGCGGTATGGTTCCTCCTGCCAGCCTCCTTAGACAGTCACGCCTCCTCACATGATCCTTCTTCCTCATCCCGTGACCTTCCTCCTTCCTCTGCGATATCCAGCGGTATTCCAGGCCAGTGGAAAGTGCAAGCAACAAGAATCAACCCGCTCATCATTTGGCTGCCAGCCAAGAGGATTTCTTCTCTACCCCTGGTGTCGCGATCCCAGTCCAAGTGCGCGCGGCAACGTCGCTGCAGCGAGATCGTTGAGCAGATCACGTTCATCACGTTCAGTAAGTCACCTGATTGAGTCACGGGCTGCGCTGTCACTTGTTCTCTCGCGGATGCAATGAGGTGTGTCCTCTCCACGACGTCGACAACGGTGCGCATCATGACGCGCATGATGAGGCGAAGCCGACAAGGCCTTGAGGAGTCTGTCTACTGGCCGCCGCCTGGAAGCTTTCCTCGAGCTCCAGAAAGACCATGGGCGCCTCGTCCATGTGGGCTCCTGCAGTCGCCATGTGATGGACGGACACATCAAGCTGGCCACCATCATCCCTTCTAGATCTTATCCCAGTCGTTTTGTACTTTTTAGCCTTATCAACAAGCATTTACTAACCTCAAACCCTCAACAGCGGCCGTCCTCGGGCGCGACTTTCTCGATCCCCACCGCTCACGCGACATCCTTCCTGCCCTGCTCAAGACCAATAACGACCCTTCTTGACGATACAGGGTCGGTTTGACCAGAAACCGACTCTCTACGCGCGCCCAAGATTGGTGGCGCAGGCCATCAATCATCACACCTCTCAACACCGTCCTCCTCGTCGGGATTTATCCTCGTCATTTGATACAAATCTGACACGGTTCCCGTTCGAGAAGCTCGAAACATGGCTACTACCATCGGGTCGGCCATGGCTCCGTCCAGCGCGGGGAGTAGCCTGAACAAGCGCAAGCGTGGACCGGGAGACCAAGATGTAGGACGAAATGCGAAAGCGCAGAACACCAACGGTGATCATGATGCCAATTATGCCGCTCTGTTACAAGGCATCGACGCTAGTATGTCTGGACCCGACGACAGCACGAGAACGGCGCAGGCGGCGCTGGCGGCACCTCTGGGACAGTCCGCCTATCCCGAGCCAACGTCGTTCGAAGGGCCTCCAGGTTTACCACCGGGCTTCGAGGACAACACGGCATCTGGGCCAGGTTCCATCGGTCCATCGGCACAGGCACTATATGACGCTCGACAAGGGCAAGGGCAGGCGACCAACAAACCGGCCGTCGGCACGAACGAATGGCATCAGCTGCGAAAAGACAATCATAAAGAAGGTAACGCGGTTCCTCGTCTTCCTCCGGCTCACTCAGCAATCACTGACCCGAGGCAGTTGAACGCCGTCGTCGAGAGGTCATCAATGAGGGCATCGAGAACATTGCCAAGATCGTCCCCGGGACCGAGAAGAACAAGGGGGCCATTTTGCAGCGCACATGCCAATACATTCAGGAGCTTCAGCAGAAGGTCGCCTCGTTTGAAAATGAACGAGCGACGTTTGACATCGCCCTGAAAGAGCTCACCAGCCGAAATGACCGCATGAAAGAGAGCGCTCGACAAGCCTGGCAAGAGAGTGCGAAGTGGCAACAGCGATGCCGTGACGCCGGACTGCAATTCGACGACTACGATGGCGGTGCCCTTGGCGGCCTGGAGGACGACGAGGTCGAGGCTGTTGTTGGCTCCTGACCGACCTGGTCAGGATAGAGCAGGTCGTGGCTGGCGGTGAAGCAAGCGGCACGCATGATAGACCAGCAAAGTCCGACCGACTTCTGCACCGTATATCGTTGGTAGGGATTCCGTGACGGGGGTTCATTTGATAGATTCGTATCCGGGGAGCATGTCGGGTATCGTCGCTGAAAGAGCAGGCGCTGGATGTTGCACATGTGGCAACCGATTCAAGCCTAGGTCAGGTAGCTAGGTCGGGGAACTGCTTGAACGAACAGAGATCTGATCTTTGAGTGGATTCGCGTGTGCCGCTGCTGAGAACCATCAATGAGAAGCCTGGTGGCTGCAGCACCCCCTGAACTTGCATGTGGCAAATCCGGGACACTGGAGAACCTCTCACGGTCAGGGCGGGATCACTGTTTCCTTTGTTTCACTCCTATGGTTGCCGTCGTTGGAGGCGAGGCATTTATTGTTTGTGACCTTTTCCCGTGCCTGAGGTTGCGTTTGCCCACATATTCTCTTCACAGAGGTAAAAAGGATTCTTGAGCTCTTGCTGAAGCCATTCGGATCCCTGACGATCGGTCGATTTATTGTGATGACTTTTCCAGCCGGGCTCCGGGTTCAACTTGTTTACAAGAAGCGGAAGGATTGGGGTTGACGGGTTGAAAACTGCTCTCGCGGGTAAACCGAATGGAGCTGCAGAACACAGAGAGGCCGGTCAGACTGAGAAAGGTATCGGTCTGGTTCTCTAATGGTGTCTCCCATGTCGTCGACTTGATAGAAGCGAATCAGGTCATAGGTTTGCCGTTTTTTGCCTGGACACCATGACGGCGTGCATGTTGTCAACATAGATGTAAATACAGCCTATGACATTCATGAATCCCACCGCAAGGTGTGGATACATTCTCGCTCCGAGAGGCCGAGAGATTCCCGACATAGGGGTTGGAAACCGCCGTGGTGTTACTCAGCTGATGTCCCAGGGAGGAATAGATATCCCTTCTGATGGTGAAAGAAAACTTCGCAAGTGGCAGCAAACCCGGAGGTTGTCGTAGACGCAATCGTGACTAGGGTCGTGGTCGTGCTGGTAATATACCCGCAGCCTCAATCCCAGGACGCGTACGACCCCAGCCCTGTGTTCTCAGGACTGGGGTCATCAACCTGAATCAGTATCCCAACTCGTCTAGGGATGACTAGATCTCTGCACCTGCGTGACCTCACCACTCTGAGACCTTATGGGGCGATCTCCTTGGTTCAGAATTTCTAATCCATACCAGTCAACATTCACAGCCGTTCGTGGCATTAGAGCGGCGAGGGCGACATGTGCACTTGTACATCCTTCACACTATTGGTCCGGGTCTGAACTTGTCCTCTTGTCTGCAAGGATTGCCGCAATCTGCTGACCACGACATGGCTATGTCCTTGGATCTAGGCTCAGGCCATTCCCACTGTCACAACTTAAGCAGCGGCGAAAGACACAAACGTACACGCTCAATTTGGCTGGTCCTGGCTGTGTGGAGGATGGTTGTCCCGCATCTGGTCCGCATAGACGGCTGCCAGCGATCCTGACCATCGCAGCACATCGGCGTCCGACACTCGGGCCTGTTCCGGCCAACTGGGCTGCGGCATCAACGGAGGCATTCCCTCACGCTGCAGCAATGGTCCAGCATCTTGCCCTTCAGGCCGCCTCGACGACTCATAAGCCATAGAGCCCACGTTTCCAAACATCAAACCATCATGATCCGCCAATGGGCCTGGGTAGTCTTGCCTCGGAGAAGGGTCGGTCTCTGACCGCAATTCGCTCGGGAGTTGGTGATGCGACGTCGACGGTCTTGCCGACCCAGTCACCGTGGTGCTCATGTCCAAGGGAAAAGGTTGCATGTGGAAATGTGGTGGAATTACATTGTCCCCGTCGACCGCCGGGATCGCACTCGACATCGAAGACGAGACGGTTGAGACAGATGGCCGATTCAGCTGAATATCCGCAGGGTTATAGGGCTGATTTGGGAACTGTATGCTGCTGTCCAGAGGCAGTTCAGAAGAACCTTCGAGGCCAGCGACACCATCCATCGTCGGCGGACTCAGGCCCAGTCCTCTCAGGATCGCGTCGGTGGAGACTCGTCCACCGCTCTCATCAGGGACCGCTCCTGGAAACCCTCGGCCCTCTCTGCACGCCCAGTAGAGCCGCTGCAACGCCTCATCCATCACTTCTTGCATCCCCCAATACCTGTGAACGGCTCGATGTGTCAGCGAAGACTCGCACCGTCGTTCCGCCCCGTTCACGGTGGATCGATCGAACTGGGCCGACTTACCAGTCTCGGGCCTCTCGACGTCTTCTCGCGCTGTACTGGCACACACTTTCACTGGCCATGCAACTCGAACAAGGACTATTACCGTCGCACTGTTGACATTGGTCAGCTCGTTGTCATGGCCGCCGCGCTGGAAATCGGCCTGGACTCGGGCTTACCTTGGATTTCTTGGTCTTACAACGATCGCAGGCACGTTCTACCCGCATCCGAAGCCTGGCAGACTCAGATCCGTCTTGTTTGGTTCCTAACTTTGCTCTGTTCGGCATCCTCTCTCGCGCCTCGCGTCCCTACAACCCCTCAAGGCGCCTTAGGCCACGCTCGTGATGAGCACTGGAAGTCTCCTTCCACGGTTGTGAAGCTCAAATGTTCGACCCCGTTCACGACGGCCGACGGCCCAAAGAGATGATAAATGTACGGCCGCGATTTGCGATGCATGCCACGACGTGGCGTGGTTTCGCGAATCAGGACCAGGACGAAGAGAGTCGTGGAAACGATACCACCGCATTGACTTTGATCGGACTTTTATTTTCAGCGTGTCAAACAGGCAAACCCACGTGAAACTCAAACGGCAAACCAAACATCATCGCGCACGAACGCAGAATGCAATGTTCCCCGATGTGGTTGAATAGAGGACAGGAAAGATTACCGTGGTTATCGGTGCGCGAGGATTTGGGAGGGGGAGGTGTTTTGCGCCCCGGAGGTGTCGTTTTACAGCCACGTCGAACGAAGCGAATCGTATCGAAAGGATCTATTTTCCATGGTGCTATCCGGCTTTGGGCAGCTTCCAGACGCGGGTAAGCTGAAATCTTAAACCACCATGTGGGTGCCTGTGGCGTGGCGTGTTGACACAAAGCCTTCGGATGCAAAAGAGGCCACTCGCTCTCCCCTCGACCCCGAGCGCGAACCAAGGCAAGGAAATCTCTTGATTATAACATCCAATCCGGTGCGACTACCTGTGCCGGATTTTCTTTTCTTGCTCACCCCAATCGACGATAATGCGCTGGAACAATGGGGTAGTTTGAACCGGATATTAACCCAGAGCCTGCCTTTGAATACGTTGAGCGTGAAGCTATCGCTCATCTGAGTCAAGCACCGTCGACCAGATCCCAGGATGAGGTGTGCAACATGGGATCGGCTTTTCAGTCCGGTTCCAATGGCTGGCTAGTGCAACACGAGGTTGAACATTGTGGGGATCAATCGGGGGCAAAGGTCGTCGCCTGCGCCGATCTGTTTGCTTTTGCTTTTGGTTCTTCTGACGAAATCAGGAAGACAAATTGAACCTAAATGTGCAGACTCCCCATGCTCGTCCAAGCCCCGCATCTGTTGGGACCAACCAGCGCAGTTGGTCGTAGTCAGCTACTGGCGCTGGCTAGATGGCGGAAGGAGAGTGGGCCGGCCTTTTGCCATCCGAGATCCTGATTGCTGAGTGCGATCCGAATCGACTCTATACCTCTACGTGGGACATGTACAACACTCCTTCGTTGTGGCGGAGACCAAAGTACTCACAATAGCTGACAAAATCCACTCCCACTCTCGCTTCACAGTCTAGTTCTCCTGGTACACTCTACATATCCCTCTTTTTAGGACAGCACTGACATGACTGCAGACAGCAGTGAGAGCACCCGTTTCCTCGTTGCCTGATTCTTGTCTTTGGCAACGTCACCGCTAAGAATCCCACATGGCTTCCCCCAACGCCAGCAGGACGTCCTGCATTCTCTTCCTCGCTCGGACCGCCTCCTCTCGATCGTCGCCTCTCAACGGACTCGAAAAGGACAGTTCAATCAATGTCCGCAGTTCGTCGTAGGTGTACCCAACCTCCTCCTTGCGTGCCTTGCGCCCTTTGACGAAGTTCATGATTTCGTCTGGTCCCTGAAGGAAGAGGTCGTAGTACTGCGACGACGAGATGAGGAGGCCCGAGTCTGAGTCTCCATTCTGGTCGGCATCAGAAGCAGGAGCCGTCGTCGTCGACGTCGAGATTCCAAGTCCCAGGCCTTTGGTCTCAGCCGACTCTGCGACGTCTGCCGTGCTGCGAGCCGAAGGGACCGGAGCAATATTGGCAAAAATACTCCGGAGATTCTGCTGCACCACCATGGCATCGATCCTGATTCTCTCGGCGCCGTTGCGGTTCATGACGCCGATGCGGTCGGCCCCGGCCACCAGAAATCGATCGACCAGTTTTGCCAGGCCGGAAAGGATGAATCTTCTCTCCTTGCTTCCCAGGAAGGAGGCAATGTGGGTGTCGAAAGAGATCACGTCGTTGTTCAGCTCGAGAATCAGGGGGGAGGCCGAGCTTGGTGGCGCTGAGAGCACGAATGGGTACAGTCCTGAATCCAGCGGAGGAAGAGCACTGGAGTCTCGTTGCTCCTTGGGCGACGCAGGAGTGATTTCGGGCCCCTGCAGAGTGCGGGTCAGTTGATGGATCGCACCGCACCGGATATCAATGTGCAGAGTGAGGAGCGACGTCTGTGCCAGAGTGCGGAAGGACAACAGAGTTGTATCAAACGCGACGGCCGTTTCAGACGTGAGCGGGAGGTAGACCTGTGTTGTTGTGCCCGACGTGGACCTGGACGGTGCTTTGAGACTGGTCACAAGTGTCCAGCGCCGAGGGTTCTGAGTCTGCGATGCATTTCGGGAATGGGATTTGGCCGTGGACGAACTGGCCTCGGCGGGGCGGATGCGAGCGAGAGAAGAGGAAAGCCATTGCATGCTGTTATACAACAGGGACAACTGATGCACCGACTTTGGGTCAGAGATGATGTCGTATGAAGACAGTGGAGAAGCCTTGGTGGCAGTAAGGAGGGCGTGGACTTCTTTGGCGACCAGGTCGGAGTGAGAGGCACCACCATCGCCGCCTGCTTTTAGCAGCTGAACGGCAATATCGTGGATATCACCCGACTGGGCATACGAGGCCGCTGCTTTCAGCGTCAGGGTGTTGGCGTTGGCAGTGGACACAGAGGGGGCCACGCGACTGACGATGGCTTTGTAGAATCCATAGCATTTGTCGTAGTAGGTGACGAGTTGGTTGATGATGAGCTGCGTGAACATTTGGTCTTGAGGGATTGAGCAGAGCATGCCAGAAAAAGCGCGAATCAACGCCATAAAGGCAATCGTACCCTTGAAGATGGGGTGAGGCGAATGCTCTGACCACTGTGCATCTTCGGAGAATGTGTCGAGATCGATCATACATTGCGTGCACAGCTCGCTGACGGCTTCCTCCAGCTGGGAAAGGAACACGTTGATGAGGAAATCGTCCAGGAAGGAGGTCAACGTGCTCATTGGGATGTGCGACGTTTGGGGGACGATATCTTTGAGGTGTTGTAGGAAGGCCAACGATGGCGGCAAGAGGATGGTCATGTTGAACACCCCCGGCTCGATGAGCAATTTGTGGCCAGCCGCCGTGCTGTCGTAGCCATTCGCATCGGTGCTGCTGTTCGCGCCGGTCCTGGTGCGCGACTTGCTCGCCAGCCCGGGCACCGATGTCTTGAGGATGTCATCCAACTCTTCCTCGCCCACTTTCAAAACTTCCGACTTCTCGTCCACTTCAGAGAGTTTGAACATCTTCTTGCTCCTGTCCCGTTGCTGACGAGCAAAGACGTCGGAGCTGGTGCTCGTCGTCAGCCCCGCTCTCATCGCCATATCACCGTCCGTGGCTAAATAGTCGTGGAGCAAGGATCGCATTTCCATCTGATACAGTTTCCAGAGTTCTTTGAAGCCGCTGGTATACCGCTCCGGCTTGGCCAGTTGTTCTCGAGCAACGATGCCCGCTACGACTTCGTGTAGGATCAGATGGCTTTCCGCGATCGCCTCGAATTTGGAATACAACGTCCACAGGAAGTCAGAAAGGACCTGGCTTCTTCCGTCGTTGACCTGCAGGGACATGGTGGTCCTCTTGTCCCTGTTGAGCTGACCGCGTATATGAATCGGATACTTGGCGTCAATGTCGTTGTTGGTCTTCTCCACGACCCGGTACAACTCGACGGGCATTCTCTGTTCGATTCTCGAGATCGCTTCGTCCAGGTGGCCGAGTCGATGCAGAGATTCCACGATCATGTGAATGTAGTAGAACGTGTCGGCCTCCGGATTTTTGGTTGCGTCTTCCACCATCGGCGCCTTGGTGTCCAAGTTCGACAAGTAATGGTAGACGGGCCGGTCCCAGGCATTGACCCCAGCTCCCAGCATGCTCTCTTTTGCGTCTTTCTCTTCTCCGTTGACCTTGTACCCCTTCCACCGATCCTGACAGTATGGACTCTTCAAGTACAGATGGTCATGCAATTCTTCCACGAGGATATCGAGCAAGGTACTTTCCTGGTTCGCAAAGTACCCTCGCAGGTCAGAAATGGCGCCAATCCCGTCCAATTCGCTCTTGGTAATATCCTTGAGGCTTTCCATCAACAAGTCGACCGCACCGAGGAACTTCTTTTCACTGATCTTTTCTTCCAATTTTCCGGGCACGGTCTTGAGTGCTTCAATGTTGCTCAACAAGGCGATCATGTCGTCCAACTCCCCACTTTGCTCCGCCAGGCCTCTGAGCTCAGGCCTCGTGCTCAACATTCCGCCCTTCACATTCATCAACCCGACCTTCAGTTGCCGGACCCGACTTTGGCTTTCCTTGATAGCATTTTGAATTTTGTGATAGGTGCCGACGGCACTGTTGAAATCCGCGTAGTGCTCGTTGACCACCCCTTTTAGACATTTTTGTAAATTCACATGCGTGTCGGCGAAATCGGTCTCCTTGTCGGCAAGCCCCAACGAGCTGGGGTCCATAAGCTGCAAAGCGGTCTTCACCGGGACGCATTCGTCACCTTCCATGTTCTTCCAGTTGGTCTGGATGTGTCGAAGGATCTCGTCCATGCTCTTCGCCGGTCGGCGTGGGGAGTGGTGTCGACCACCGTTATTATTGTAGCCATTCGAAGGGTCTTGATTTGTGGCAGAAGGTGCCGACCGCGCAGGGACTGACAAAGGCGGTGGTCTCATGTCTCGAGCATCTCGACTGCGGCCATCGTTGTAGGCTCTTTCACGGTCTCGCGTTGGGGGCCGCTGCGGTCGCTCATACCCCTGACCTGGACGTGTCTGCTCCTCTCTCTCTCTCTCATAGCCATGGTCTTGCTGGGGCCGGGGGAGCGCGGCGTCGCCATATCTTGCCTGCCCGAGACCACCGTAACCTCCGCCGCGGCTGTTGATTGATGGTGTCGGTGACTCCCTGTCTCGCGACTCATATGGATTCAATCTCTGGCGGCGATCTCGCGAGCCATAACTGTTCACGGAGGAAGAGGAGGCATTGTTTTGTGGCAGATACGGGTCTGCGTAGCGACCGCTCGAGATGCTGTTCGTCGTGTTTGTCGGCTGGTAAGGATTGGAATTTGAAGCACCAGGTCCACCGTACCCGTTGGCCGCGTACGGATTGTTCCCGCTCATGCCTCTAGAATATCCTCGTGATGGATGCTGGCAGGGACGTAGGATGCATGCGCATCTTCCTGCACCACGTCAACGGTGGCGCTATGCTGACGGGGCAGGAATGGATTAAAGCGTTCAATGTTCAATGGTATTGTCTGGATGATCCCATACTGCTATATCATCCATCCAAGAACAACGTGTTGGACGACCTTTAAATTGAGGCATGTCTGCAGGTCAACTTCGGGAGCGCCTAGACTGTGACAGACTGGGGTGGTATAAGTGCTGAGAGCTTGCAGCATCTGTTTCAGCCGCACCCTATATCCGTCGTCCAACATGGCATCTTTAGTTCTTGCCCTTCAGGAATTCTTGCATTGCTCTATTTACTGGGAGATTTTGCCGCTGCATGTTTTACAATGGATTCTTTGCCAAAGATAGAGGATCCCTGCCACCGAGAGCTGGATGTGCCTCTATTCGTGAAAGAAGGCCAACGATACACTGGTAGTGGAGTGGACGACTTCCTTACCTTCCCTTCCCAGCAAGGCTTCGACCTTCAGAAGCTGAAGTTTGGGGACTTTGGTGGCCAGACCTTCGAGGATGCCGTCTCCTTCGTACAAGAATGGGGCTTCTTTGCCATGATAACTGAGGTGCTGCGGCAGGGAAATATGAATATTCGCTTCGACTTCAGCCCGGGTGGCGAATCGCACAATACTGTATCCAACATCAGCAAGAATCTACCAGATCTCATTCGCATCTGGCACGAAAATGGACGGCAACTTGATGCAACTACGAAAGAAGCGAGGGCGACGAATGTGTACCGAATCACCCGTGCCGTGGCAGACCTCATAGCGGACATTGGACATCAGGAATTTCGTGGACCCAGCTCCAGCTCGTCGAAAAATATCCTACCGGATGACGAGGAATTGTTGGGAGTCCGTGACTTGTCGGATGACCACCATCACGACGATCAACATGAATTTGGCTTGATCGTGACAGACAAGTACTATGAACGCAACCGAAACTTTTTCACCGATGAAAAGGACTGGGAGGAGGAAAGGTTCAAGATCGGTGAGATTGAGTGGAACTTGGGTCGTGTTGGATCGAAAGCCCATCAGCTGATGTTGAGCATCATCATCATGGGAGAGGCACTGACGAACGCGGCGTCGGCCATCTATGACAGCTTCACCAAATTTTCATGGCCTTCGAGTCCGATCATATCGATATTTATGGAAGTCGGAGGCTGGTGTCCCTTCCAGATCGCGCAGCTTCGACGCCACTGCTCGAATTCTCGGCTCTACTATCTTAGCTTTTTCGACCGTACGCAATTCAGCAAGTCTCATAGGAGATGCTGCCAATACTATTGCCTTGCTTATCACGTCGAAGAGAAGACCTACCAGACAGGACATGTGAACGAGGGCTGTGACTGTGCCTTCGTCTCATTCGAAGAACAACACTCAGAAGTGGCCACATGGATCGAACTCGGTCAAACTGCACTTGTCTTACGCGACCACCATGACCCAGGGAACCGGGAGACCACAAAGGGTTGGCGTCTTGTCCCGAGCCGGGCAAACGATTCTCTAGTGCGTTATGTCTGCATATCTCACGTCTGGGGAGATGGAATGGGGAATCCGCGAGAGAATGCACTGCCTGGCTGCCAGTTGGCGAAAATTCAGGAAGCTGTGAACGGTGTTTGCAAGTCACCAACAGATGTGCCTTTCTGGATCGACACTATCTGCATTCCTCTGCAACAACCGATGCGAAGATCATCCATCCGGGTGATTCCAAAGATTTTCGAAGAAGCCGAACATGTCCTCGTGCTGGATAATACTCTGCTGAATGTCAATGCCGAAGCTAGCGTCGAGGAGATCATGACTCGCATCGACGTGTCCGGATGGATGCAACGGCTTTGGACCTTGTCGGAAGGCGTCGCCGCTTCAGAGCTGTACTTTCAACTGCGCCAACGAGCGGTAACTATCGGTCAGTTGCAGTGGGAGTACCGTGAGAAGAGACTGCAAGCTGATCTCGATCGTCTTCAAACCCTAGCTGCACGTGGTCCCGGGAACCCCCTAGTGGCGGTATTGCATCGACAGCTGACAGAGACTTGTGAAAAGTTTGCTGCTAGAAGCATGAGCGATGTCGAGCAGGTTAATCTGCAGTTGAATGAAATCTATTACTCGGTTACACAATCCCTCGGTTACATCAGGCTGCCGAAGAGAGTTCCAGCGGATTCATTGAGCCCGGACTATCTCTTCCATTGGATGCTGCTCTTGGTCATGTCGAGGAGCATCAGCAAGGAGGAGGATGAACCGATCTGTCTGGCATACCTGCTGAGGCTGGATAGCAGGACCGTTCTGGACATGCCTCCAGAGGAGCGGATGCTGTCCTTCCTCCTCACGCATCAACATTTGATTCCGTCTGGAATCCTTTTCGGTCAGAAACCGAAGATGAAGAGGCCGGGTTGTCGGTGGGTGCCCCGCTCTCTCACACAGCCGGACTTCAATTGGTCAGGCAAGGTTGAAGAGCTCTCTGAACAGGGCATCGTCGCATTCTATCCAGCCTTGAGTCTTCGGAAATCGGAATATCCTGGTTTGGGTATCCATTTTGGTTTGATTGATTGTTCGACCGGAATGCGATATCTAGTCGATATTCACAACATTGCCGAAGATGCGATGGTCGTGTTGCATGACACCCTTCATGTCATTGTGGAAAAGGTCCTTGATGGTCGCGACACGACCAAAGGCGTCCTTGTCAACGTTGTGGGTGAGGAGGACGGTTGCTCTGTTGCAGACTATGTAGCCGCCATTAGCATCCGGAATGTTGGGGAGCGGAAACCTCTGCCGGACCACGAGTGTATCTCGGCGGACCCAATCTCTCCAGATCGTCTTTGGCGAATTGGATAGCGAGATGTCCAGGAGATGCGACTCGCCCCAGAAGGTTGCTGGTGAGATGTGCCAGCTGCTTGGCCTGCTCACCAGAACATTGCTCCCTCTCCCAATCTCATCAGCATCACCTTGCCTGACCTTGACATGGATCTCAGCACATTTGCTGTCCGGTGACGAAACTGTACATTTGTAGCTGCTGCTCGGCTGCTTCGACCACTGATCGACCCAATTCAAAGGCAAAAGAAGTGTCGAGAATGGATAATCTTGCAACCCGTTCCCTCTGCCCGAGAACCTCTCCCTCTGGCTTAGCCGATACTAAGCAGCATTGATTTCATCTCGCTATGCGATGTATCCAAATTCACTTCCGCGGCATGCGATCCAAAAATCTTTGACCACTTCGTTGGTTTTTCTGGCCCCGCGTAAGCCCTCTATTTGCGCCACAAACCGGTTCCGCTGCTCCTGTGTCGTCGCCCTCATCGCCTTCTCCGTGAGTACTCCACTTCCGTCTTTCACAGCCTCGCCGAGCACGCTCTTCGTGAGCATATACTGCTTGGTCACGAACCTCTTCAAGGGTTCCGTTATCGCCTCCAGTTCGGACCGGGCACACTCACCGCCGAGTAACCGCAAAACCAGTGCGAGGATTCGGGCCCCATATAATGCCATGACAGCTGCTAGGTTCGTCCCGGCCGTCTCGTTCAATGAGCTGTTGGCTCCGCTGCATTCAACGAGGGCGACGAAGAACGATGCTGCAGATCGTCGGGGCAACGTATCAGGATCACCCAGCACGATGAGGCCCAGTTCGACAGCCACTCCGGCCACATCCCGGCTATCCGGCAGAGTGAACCATGTTTGCCCCCATTTCGGCAGCAGTCGGGCGAGAAAGTCAAATGAACTGGAGGGGAAATCGGTTGAAGGAAGTTTATGAGAAATGTGCACTTCTGCCACGATCTTTTGCTGGTTGTTCGCGACGGGATATAGCAGCTCTGCGAGGCGCCCGTCAAGCTCTTTGGGACTGACTGACGCAAGGAAACTCGATGCACATGCCATGACCGCGTCAATGTTCGGACTGTCCGTGCTGATCTGGTGACTGATCAGCTCCAGGCCCGTCGAGAGGGGGAATTTGAACGGCGAAGGATGGTCTTCGGTCAAGCCCGATCGAATAAAGTCGCACGCAGCTTCAACAAAGTCACTATCGACACGGCCGTCGAGGGCGTCGAAAGCGGCCGTGTAAATGCCGAGAGCTTGACGTTGGATATCCTGGCCAGGTCCAGATGTCCAGAACGAAGACTGCTCATCTTCCCTGGGTTCCAGGTCAATAGGAACGTCTGCCGGGGCCCGGAGACCTTTGCCCACGGCGGCCAAGGTCTGCATCACGTCGGTGCAGATGATCAGCAACTCCTCAGCACCGGAAGCGACGTCCTGGGGTGCCCGGAATAGACCTTGGACGGCATCAAGGATCTGCCTGAGAGGCAAGAGCTTGGCTTCTTCTCCCGGCGTTGCCTGTATGACCGCGGCGACTGCACCATACATTCTGTGTCTTTCGGTCTCACCCAAGTCGGAAATCGTCCTGAGCGAACTCAAGAATTGTGGGAGGGCCTCGGTGAGACTGGATCGCTGCGCATCGCAGAGGGTATAGATTGCTCGCGACGCAGCCCCTGCGGACACGTGAAGATGCAGGGAAGAGAACAGAAAATTCAGGACCGGAACCAGGCTGCTGGCGTGTCGCTGAAAGTATCCCGTGTTTTCCGATATGAACTTGATACTGGTCTGTCGGGCTCGATCCGGGACGCGGCTGGAAGACAGCACGACCTCGTTCCATGATGGACTGCTCAGGATGGTCGAAATGAGTGGATCGTACGTCTCTGGCTGGTTGGCCATGGTGTCAGAAAAGGCCGTCAGGGAGAAGATGCCAGCCTCGAAGGTACACCAGTCCGGTGAAGCAGACGGATTTAAAATCGCCTTCGCGATTTCCTCGATCAGGGACACACCGAGGACGGCAAAGGCCGACTGGAAGAAGTCCTGTGCGTCATAACGAAAGTCTTGAAACTTGGCTCTGTCGTCCGAATCCCACGTCTGGGTTTCGCTCGACATTTGTTCATAGGGAAGCCTGATTTTGATGAGACATGCGCCACATGCATCGGCGACCAGATTCTGGAAGACGGGATCTACGGGCTGGTCCTCTGCCCAATCGGTATGACCTTCCACCATTTGGCTCACGGTCTCGAGAACAATCTGGCAAACAACATCCTCCACGACCGCGACTCCTCGGCACCGCAGAAGCCGCTGGAGATGGAGGATCACGTCGTGATATTTGCCGGACTGGAGATAGTCGGGCGAAGTGACGTCGACCTGACTGATGATGGCCTCTAAGAAGTCGACATAGAGGACGGCATCGGGACTGAAGTCTCCCTCAAGCAAGCAACTCATCCATTCTTCTGCTTTGGGCGACGTGACGACGTTATGTGGAAAATGAGTATCTGCCGATTGCAATAGTCGAGGTGAAGATTGCAGCAAAAGAGTGAGAACGTGGAGGGCAGCGCTGGAGAGGTCATCGTGGTTGACACATTTCATCGTCGCAGCGACGCAACCCATGGCCCGGTCTTGGGTCGTTTGGGCCATAGAATCCCCCATGTCACTGACTCTTGCTTTGAGAAGTCCGCTCCAAACCTGCAAACCAGGCCCGCGTCAGTCGTCGTGGCAGGGGAAGGCAGGGGGAGGAACGTTTACCGGCATTGCCTGCATCACGAGTTTGATGACCTCGGAGTACTGCTCTTCCTGCAAAGCACCCAGCGCGTGTTTGCTCCGCGAGCCATTGGTCCGGCCGTCATGATCGAGAAATCTCTCACAAAACCCAGCCAGGCAGAAGCTGAAGAGCTGCCAAGCATCGTCACAGTTACCCGCCAGGCGCATTCGGAGTTGTTGTCTGACCTGGTTAGAAAGGTCCCATCGCTGCCTCAGCCATTCACTTACTCTTCAGCCGAGCTCGACGAACGGCTCCCCAAGTCTTCGGCAATGATGGCGGCAACCATCACGACGCCCTTGATCTGATGGAAAGAGACAGGAGGGGCGGCCCTTAGCAGTGCATCCATTGGTGGATTATTACTCTGGGGAACGTAATGTCCACTGAGCATACTTGCACAGATATGCCGTAAAGGAAGTGCCCAGCCTGAATTCGGTTTTCCGAAGAGCGTGGCCAGCGTGGAACATAGCTTGCGAAGGACGAAATTGGCATCGGGAAGACCGGTCAGGCGCAGATAGGATGACACCAAGGCCTCCAGGAGATAATTTTTCATGTTCTCATCCTCTCCTATCTTATCCGTGTCCCTCGCCGAGGTCAGCCACAATGTCGGCCGACCAGTGTTCAGCACGCTTACCAATCGGCGTTGATCTTGATGGTCAGTGTCAGGGCGCCATAGAAACGCATGAGAGCGTCATCATGCTGCAGGAGATCAAGCCCAAGTTGCCAGGCCGATCTCTCCCGTTGCAGCAGCTGAATTTGTCTTTGAATGTAGTTGATCCGGTCGGGAGATGATTGATTCCGCGGGTCGTTGAGCTCTCGGATGAGCTGTTCCATGTCGCCAAGTATTGGCGCCCATCAGGAGAATACAGAGAGCAAAGGACGGTGCGAGAGGAGGCAATTATTCAGGAATCACCGAGGCCACTGTACACGGTCGAGTCGGTCTATCCTTACCGGCAGCGGGTTGATGTGCCCAGGCTGCTGTTGGCATTAACATCGACGCAGTCCATGGCAAAATCTCAAGTGAACCATGAAGACAATGCGGTCAGCACGCTTAACATCCGTATCTGAACAAGTCACAGACTCTGGACTCATGTATATGATAATCTTGGTTGGAAGCATGAGATGCTTGACCACCAAAAATACCCGACCATCCTTTGTAGGAAACAATAGCCGGGATCGCGGTGTGGCTGCGCACCAATCACATCCAGCATTGTTCTCAATCTGCGGTGACAACCAAAGATATTAGGTGATTCCCCCATTCGATTTTCGACCTTTAGCTTCGATGCCCTGGGCACGGTTTTGGCGTCTCCCTTCGCTCCTCCGCAAGGCGCCAACGAGCCCTGTTGTTTCTGCCGTCCCATCATCATTATCATCCGTCCGTTCGTTCTCCTTCTCCAGCTCTCTGCGCAGTGTCGACATGGAGACGGTCGACACGAGCAAGCGTCTGGCTCGACTGCGGGACCTGATGAAAAAGCACCAGCTCGATGTCTACATTGTACCATCGGAAGATAGCCATCAATCAGAATACATTGCTCCCTGCGATGCAAGAAGAGAATACATCTGTGGCTTCTCAGGTTCGGCGGGAACGGCGGTGATAACGTTGGATAAGGCTGCCCTGGCCACCGATGGGAGGTATTTCAACCAAGCGTCGAAACAACTCGACAGCAATTGGTTGCTGCTGAAACAAGGGTTGGAAGATGTTCCGACATGGCAGGAGTGGTACGCATCCCATTGAGCACACACTCATTGCAGCACTGAGCTGAGAAATAGGACTACAGAGCAAGCAGAAGGCGGCAAGACGGTCGGTGTCGACCCGAGCGTCGTTACCGCGTCAGATGCCAAAAAGTTGAGCGACTCGTTGAAGAAGAAAGCACGGGCAAAATTGGTGGGAATATCGGAGAACCTGGTTGACCAGATATGGTCCGACCGACCGGCGCGTCCGGCAGAACCAGTCATTGTCTTGCGAGAAAAGTACTCGGGCACACCGTTCGAAGAAAAGCTCCAAGACTTGAGGAAGGAATTGAAGAAGAAGAAAGTCGCGGGAATGGTCGTCTCCATGCTGGATGAAATTGCGTGGCTGTTCAATCTGCGCGGCAATGACATTCCTTACAATCCCGTCTTCTTCTCCTACGCCGCCGTCACGCCACACTCTGCGACTCTTTATGTCGAGGCGAGCAAGTTGGGCCCCGATGTCAGGGAACATCTCGGCCGTCTGGTCACCATCAAACCGTACGACGCCTTGTTCTCCGACCTGACGTCGCTGGTCGACACCGCCGTCAACGAGGCTCAGGCTAATGGTGATGCCGTGGGGGAAATATCAAAAGTCCAGAAATTGCTCATCTCCAACAAGTCGTCGTGGGCGTTGAGCCTCGGCCTCGGTGGAGAGGACAAGGTGGAGGAAGGGAGGAGTCCGATTGGCGATGCCAAAGCCATCAAAAATGCGACCGAACTGGAGGGAATGAGACAGTGCCACATCCGGGATGGCGCTGCCCTGTGCGAGTATTTTGCCTGGCTCGAAGAACAGCTCCTCGAGAAAGGCGCACGGATTGACGAGGTCGAGGCCGCCGACAAGCTGGAGCAGATTCGATCCAAGGGCGAGCATTTTGCCGGTCTGTCTTTCGACACCATCTCGTCAACCGGACCCAACGCCGCCGTCATCCACTACAAGCCGGAACGAGGCAACTGTTCCGTCATCGACCCCGAAGCCATTTATCTGTGTGATTCGGGTGCTCAGTATCTCGACGGCACCACCGACACCACCCGAACCGTGCATTTTGGCACACCCAGTGATATGGAAGTCAAGGCATATACGCTGGTCTTGAAGGGCGTGATCGCCCTCGACCGAGCAATATTCCCCAAAGGAACGACTGGCTTCGCGATCGACGCTTTTGCGCGACAACACCTGTGGAGAGAAGGTCTGGACTACCGACATGGCACCGGCCATGGCGTTGGCTCCTACCTCAACGTCCATGAAGGTCCCATTGGCATCGGCACACGGGCCGCCTACTCGGAAGTGTCGCTCAGTATCGGCAACGTCATCTCGGACGAACCAGGGTATTATGAAGACGGCAACTTTGGCATCAGGATCGAGAACATGATCATGGCCGGGGAGGCCCAGACGAACCACAAATTTGGCGACAAACCCTGGCTCGGCTTCGAGCACGTGACCATGGTGCCCATGTGCCGCAAGTTGATCGACCCCAAGTTGTTGGATCCGGGCGAGCGAGTATGGCTGAATGATTACCATCAGGAGGTCTGGGACAAGGTCAGCGGCTTTTTCCGGGAGGATGCGACCACATTAAAGTGGTTGCGACGCGAGACTGCTCCTATATGAAGAAATGAGTGGTTGTTACCCTCCCTTCTTTTATTGTGCACAGTAGACGGTCGATGGACGGCCGATCAAGGTATATCAGGTGCTAGTGTATGATGGAGAGGAGAGGAGCTAGAAGGCAGGAGCGGAACAGTGAAGCTCCTATCGATGTGCTTTGACACCCCTTTTCAACCTTCAATCCAATTCTCAAGTTTCGCCTCATGACAGAGTCTGCGTCGGTTCGGCCCATATGATGCAGGACCTGTATTTGGCGTCATGTTCGACTATCGTTCATTTTTGCTGGTTTCCACTCGCAGTCTGGAACCTCTTGTTATCAACGATTCCGTGTCTACGTCAGGCGTGCCAACAAAGCGTCATTTACTCACATTTTGACTGCCAGACTGTACGTGGACGGGAGCGGAAGTGTCGCCAACATGGGGAGCCTTCGGTGTCGTCGATTTGAATTTCTCCGCCCTTTGATGAAGTGGCCAGAGCCGTGGTGAGCAGAGGTTATGCTTTGTAGACGTCGGTCTAGGACCAGGTATGGACTCACTCTTTCCGGCGGATGTACTCGTCCTCCAGCGCTCTCTCGCGCTCGTTGAGTTTAGGAATATTCATTCTTGCTTCTTGGCTTGGATTGTGCCGGCTGTGTGGTAGGTGGATGTATGGTAAACTATGCCCTGAGCAATAATAAGTCTTTGACAGAAGAACTTAGTTTGGTCGTTCGTCGTGGTATGTGGAAAGGACAAACCCAACTGGTGACGTCAGCGCGGTATGGGTCGCTGTTGCCTCAGCCTGGGCAAAATGCTTTGCCACTGAATGAAAAGATGTATGATGGTTGCAGAATAGGCCAGAGACTGTTGGTATACGCCTCATTAGGCCTAGGTATGGTCTAATCGAAGACATCCTGGGACAAACATGAGTGACATTAAAAGGACAAGAGGTAGCCAGATTTTAAATCGACAAATCTCACTCTTCCTGAGGTGGTCACTCTGCAGAGAGTGCTCAAAAAGGCTGGTTCCGAAAGTATGATTTCAGGAGACCAGGACTAGAACCATCTCTCCCAATTTTCCTTTACACCTGTCTAAAATGACACTGAATCTCTCATGCCAATTAGGCCCAGTTCCCGGCGTTAACAGTAGTAGACGTCATCCATCCACCTCTCTGGATGGAACGATACATGTATCGTAGCATTCCCAAAATTGCAGCACTAGGCGCATTGCATCGCAACGTTAGTACATATCTGTGCCTTTTCCCTACACACATTCAGCCCGAAGGCGCCGAAGGACCGGCTCCCATGTCCTGCTCGAGCATGTCGGCATAGAGTTCCAGGGCACTGCCAATCATGTCCACAATCGCCCAGCTGGTGTTGCCTTTGAACGTTTTGCTCCACACACGCACGACCGCGATACTGAGCGTTTTGATCTTCTGGTCATCGTCAAGCAGCTCTCTCGACTCATTCAGGACGGTGTGGTCGTTGGCGTCGCCGTTCAGAGGGATGGTCATCTCCGTCTCGTCCAGCAGGCTGCGAACCCAAAGCAGAAGCTTCCGTTCGTGCTCGGAGACCGGGGCACCGCCTTCAGTCTTGATTCGGGACAGCACGGCCAGCCACTTACTCAGCAGAAAGGCGCATTCCAGACTGCAGAGCGAGTGTTGAATCGACCAGAAGAAGGTCTGGGTCCGGGCGACAAAGTCGATGCCCAGTCGCACCGGTATGGACAGTGCATGTGCGGAGTGGAGTAAAGCCGGGGTGAGACGAGGATTACGTTGGATATCGGGAGTATTTCGCAACGCGTTGGCGATCTGTACCGCATCGCGAGTCTCGAGATGTCGGAGCGGGCCCATGTCGACGTGAAGGCGGATGTAGGCCAGTCCGAGCAGGGCCGTCGACGTGAACGCGACCGGTCCGTTGGGATTCTGGGGGTCGAGGCTGGATTCCGGAGCCCGTTTCCAGCCGGCTTTCCACGCGCTCAGTCCCCGTTCCAAGACGGTAATGTCCTCTGGCCTCAAGCTCGAACCGGCGACGCCGGGCCAGACGATGGACAACTGTCTGGCAAAGAAGATTTGTTGAATCAGCGCGTGAATGAGAATGTAATTTCCGAGAGGGGAGACAGGAAGGGCGGACGTGTGCGGTGGCCGCGAGAACAGTCTTGCAAACGCCGTCTGGAATGGCATCGGAGGTGCGGCATTGGCCACATGCAGTTTCTTCCACTGCTCCGCACTCGTCGCTTTCCACTCGTTGGCGGGGTCCGGGAGATCGAGCTTGACCTCGGAGTTGAGAATGAGTGGAGGAATATTCCAGGTAATGGAGTGCAGGTTGAAAAAACAGTAGACAATCAGCTTCGTCCGCTTGGCGCCCTCGATGTGAATCCAGTCCTCCCACGAGAGCTCTTCCGGCGACGGGGCCACCTCCGGGCTGACGAGACCAGATTCTCGCACCAGTCGGGCCAGAATGCTCTGGAATGTCAAGGCTTCCCGGAGCAGCTCTGGATGTCGCTCCCAAGTGGCGAAGGCTGTCAGCAAGAGAAGGGCCTGGATCGAGTCCATCTGTTCTTTGCCATCCGCGGGAGCTGCCTCCTCCAGCGGGAGGGAATACTGGAAGGGACTGCTCGAGTGACTCAAGCCTTGGAATCCTCCGCCAGGCGACTGAGTGACTGATGCCGTCCGGGGCCTATTCCAGGAGTGTGGCGTCGCCAGGCCATCGCGTCGTCGCACCTGCTCCAGCACCACCGCCTTGGCCGCGTAGAACAGCTCGATCCCGCGGCTGTTCTCAAAGCGATATTGAGCGCCGACGGCGGCCAGGGCCAGGACCAGCTCCGGTGCACCGGTCGCGACGGACAGTGTTGGTACATGGATGAAAGGGAGATGTTCGTGAAAGCCGTTAATATAGCCGGCCAGATAGCGAGACAACGAGTGTCGGGAGGGGGCAATGAAAGCCTTGGGCATGACGCCGTCGAACGACGTGAGCTTCGAGGCAAAGATTTGGCGATCCGAATCCGACACGTCCCACGTGGCCCGATTCTTGAGAGGACTGCTGTCCTCCGGCACGCTGGTTCGACGTTCAACTCGATTCGACTCCGACTCTCGTGACTCTGGTTGCAGCGACGGTAGCCGGGATCCAAAGCGCGAGAATGTACTGATCTCTTCGGGCGGGACGCCCAGTTTGTGATCGCCCGCACTTTCACCGTTGAGTTGTGGCCTGGAGATGTTGAGATGGTCACTCCGCAGCTCGGGAGAGGTAAACGGCTCGACCTGTTCGTTGCCAAAGATGCCGGAATGCCAGTCGGAGGACAGGCCGACACTGTCGAGGAAGACGGTGAAATCCTGCATGGGGTCGCCGAGATCGGGGGTTTCAAATAACGGCGTGGGCTGGCCATAGCCTTCGGTCAGCATCCGGGGCTGGTATTGCGCTTCGGACACGGGCGGCATCATCTGTTGCAGAGGTTCGTGCAGCTGCTCGTGTGTGACTTGCGGGAGCCCGGCCATGTTGAACTGATCTTGGCCGCTCGAGGCCACATGGCTGGCCGCATGGGACAGCAAGTTCAAGTCATATCCCCACGAAGGATCCAGTGGAGGCGCGCCGAGGATGGCCGCTTGTTGTGAAGGCATCCCGTCCACCGCGTGCAGGCCGTTCTGCGGCTGCATGAGCTGGGGATCCAGAATGTCCATCATGCCTCGACCCTCATGCGTCGAGGGCGGTGACAACAGCGACTGCGGCGCCGGCGGAGGCTCCATGTCCATCAGATCGGAGGCCGCCGGCGCAGGCTGAGGGGCCGAAGCAGGTTTGGAGGCATGGTTGACGTGTGAGGTGTGCTTGGTGTGTGCTTTTCTCGTCGTGTGGTGCTCTTCCTCGCCGGGGTGGACGAGTCGCTCATGCCGGACAAGCAAGTCGCTGCGGGCAAACGTCTTTGCACAGATCTCGCACACAAACGGCTTCTCCTTGGTGTGTGTGCGGATGTGCCTCTGGAGATGTTCCTATGCACCGACCTCGTCAGTTTTACCGCGGTTCCCCGGCCTCGCAGCCAGCACAGAGACATACCAGACGGGCGAACAGTCGCTGGCAATGTGGGCACGGTAGCGTCTTGGTCTTGTTGCCGGACTGCTTCCTCTTGACTCTCCCACTGGAGGTCTGTTGTGTGTCCATGGTTGTGGCGCGTGTGCCTTGGGTTTGTGCTGGCAAGCCTCGCGAGTGTGGAGATGAGGGGTTTGAGGGGAAGACAGGAAGGCTGGCGAGGTGGGAGAACGGGGTGGAGTTTGAGCAGCAAGCTTTGCGAGGTGAGGAGCAGCAACCTGTACCCGCCCCTAGAAGCTCGGCAATTGGCCCCAGCGCCCTCCCGAGTCTGCCATTTGTTCACGTGCCGCTCTCGAAAGGTTTGAGGTCAGTCAAAGGCCGAGATCGAGATCGAATTGAGTCAAGGCTGATTCGCTCCCTGGTCTTGGTGTTGAGTCTTTTGGTCCTGTGGGTTCTGACCTCCTCACTACGGGGATACAACCTCCATTGCCACCGGCCTTGGCTTCGGCTATACATGTTCAGCAGACATTGAAGCGCCGCTCTGCCTCCTGTTCGCTTGTGCTGTGCTTGATCGACCTCGGCTGACATGTTGCAAGCTCGTGCCTGCTCGGGACGGTCAGAAAACCTCACCCCTGTCTTCATGATCCTCTTCTCGATTGTCTTGTCGACCCGTCAAGCTGCATTTGGCATTTGGCCACTCTCTCGGAATCCCAATGGATGCGGGGAGAGCGAAGCAGCTAGCACCTGTGCGGAGAGATCATCTCTCTGGGGATGAGAGCATGCCTCTTAAGGGCTCTTTGACAACTGCTTGTATCTCAGGCCAATTCAACATGTCTTCCCATCATGTGGATTTTCCCACATCTCACCGGACTGTGCGCGTGCGCATGGTCGATACGACGACCGTCATGACCATCCAAGCCGAATCTTTCGTCGAGCCGGTGCAACGTGGCCACGAAGTCATCAACATCACAGACGTCGCCTTCCTCATTGAGCATGAACCGTCCGGCAAGAAGGTCATGTTTGACCTGGGCTGTCGCAAAGACTATTGGAATCTACCCGCCGTCATTCAGAAGTGGCTGGGCAGGATCATTCCCGCCCTCCAAGTGGAGAAAGACACGAGTGAAATTCTGGAAGAGAGAGGGATTGACCTGAAGTCCATCAGTCAGTCAATCCCCGCCTTCTCATCCCAACCGCCCCTTTGGTTCTGTTGCGAGTGATTCGATGGATTGGGGAGATTCTTTAATCACCCGAGACCTTTGGATCCAAACTATTTCCTGCTCATCGAAACTCGACTTCTAATGCCGATCCAGCCTCTGTCATCTGGTCCCATTACCACTGGGATCACACCTCCAACGTCTCCCTTTTCCCACCATCGACATCCTTGATCGTCGGGCCCGGCTTCAAAAGCTCGCCAATCCTGCTTCCCGGCTTTCCGGACCAGCACGACTCGCCCGTTTCAGCCTCCGACTTTGCTGGTCGAATGCTTACTGAAATCGACTTCTCAACTTCGAACATACGAATCGGAGGCTTTTCAGCACACGATTTCTTCGGAGACGGCTCTTTCTACCTTTTGGGTGTGTCTTCCGTGCTGTGTGCGACCGAATACCACATCTGACACATCTCCCAGACAGCCCAGGTCACTGTATTGGGCACCTCTGCGGTTTCGCCCGCACCACACCTGACCCCGACAGCAGCTTCGTCCTCATGGGCGGCGATATTTGCCATTTCGCGGGCGACTTTCGACCGGCGCCTGCGATCCCTCTTCCCGATCCCATCCCCTCTGGCATCCTCGACACCTTCTTTCCCTCGCCCTGCCCCTGCAGTCTCTTCACAGACCATCATCCTCTGGCCTCGGGCGACACCGCGAGAACAACACCCTTCTACAAGGTGTCCACACATCGCACTTCGGCCTACGTCGACCCTGCCACCGCCCAGCAAAGTGTCGACCACCTCCAAACCCTGGATTCGCACCCGTCTGTCTTGGTCTGCATTGCACATGACCCCACGCTTCTCGTCCATCTTCCCACTCTCAACACCTCGCCTCATCTCGACCTGAACCCTTGGAAGTCCTCCGGTTGGAAGGACAGGTGCCACTGGGGCTGGCTGAATGAGCTGCCACGCGCCGGCCAGCCCGGTCGCCAGCCCATTGTCGAGGGATTCTGGCGCCACGGGAGGCGGTGGGACAGGGCCGAACGCGACCTGAGGGAAGGGGGCCAGAAGCGGCAAGCAGAGGCGAGGGCGAGAAGTAGAATGTAGAAGGTGGAGGGCGTCCTCCACACGTTGTCTACTAGTCAAGTCCAAGGTGGTTTCATTCCAATCTCATGCAGCGGTAATGCTACCAAAGTCAGAACTAGTTGCCATAATGTTATCACATTTTCACAGTTCACTGTCTATGGTCACCGAGATGATGGATTGAAACCCAGGACATACACAAAACGGTACTCAATGGTCATCGGCAGGGTCATATATTGCAAATGCATGAGAGTTCCAGTCTAGCCAGTCGATTCAACTTAAGCGGCCAGGCCAGAACTTGTCCTGCTTCTTCGCCTCCTCGTCCCAGACGTAGTTGTGGGCAAACACCACTTCGACATCTCCCGTTCCGTCTTGTCCCTCCAGTCGTAAGCCGTCCTTGGACAGGGCATATAACCTCGCCAGCGTCTCCTTCGCTCGCGGAATGTCGGCGTGCATACAGCAATGCCTGCCGGTATCGTCCTTCCATGTTGCAATATCCCTTTCGCCCGTGAAGAGGCGAATGTCGTGGCAAGCGTCGCCCGCTAGATATACATACTTGAGCGGCGAGGTAGACAGCCGACAAAGGAGATTGATGTGTCCGGGAAGATGGCCCGGCGCGTTGACGATGTAGACGCTTCCATCCTGGAAGAAGTCGACGGCGTCGGGGGACGGTCCCAGGGGTCGCCACTTCCGTCCCCCAGCCTGCTTTCCGCCTGATGGTGCGTCAACAAAGGACGGAGGAGGTGGCAGCTCTATGGTACGCTCCAAAGGCAGTAGATCGGCCTCGAAGACACTGTGCTTGCCGAGGTTGAGGGCGTTGGTTCCACTAAGCAGGTCCAGAGACCCATGGCCGACGACGAACGTAGTTTTCGGATTGGTAAAATCACGCGGCATGCCGACATGGTCGTAGTGAACATGACTGAGCTGAACGCGCGTATCGTCAGTGTTGATGCTTGGCGGATTTAAGGAGGAAAGAATATGCCCGTGTAATATCGACATCAGCTTCGCTGGCTGCTTGTTCGGGAGGACTGGAGCCAACGCTCTTGGACGGCAAAGGTCCAGTATATGGCCGGGGATGACTTACAATGACGTAGTTGATATCATCCACACTCAGTCCACCGGCCGCAAGCGAGGCCACCACATCGGGCTGGGTCGAAAGCGGTTGGCGACTGGCAAGATGTTCGGCAAGGCTCTTTGGGTAAAGCGATGTGTCTCTCCGCATACCCAGATCAAAGACAATGCGCGTCAAGGCCCTTTCGGCATCTCGGTGTTGCACCAAGAAGGAGAGAGACGGTACGGCCCGTCTAGCCTCGGGGTCAGCAGGGTCGATGAAGAAGCGTTCGGGGATCGTGAGGTAGCCCGCGCTCAAGGCGTGCACAGAGACTGTCGCCATGCTGTTATCCTCAGCGGGCGCGATATCAACAGTAGCCGTGGAGAAGGCGAGGTTGGCCTGGACCACTTTTTGCTCAAAACTGTCGCGGCTCGTGTAATCCTGATGTGGGATGTGCTGTTCGGATGTCCGACGAGATGGTGTGTATCAGAAAATCCTGCGCCGGTTGCCATAGAGAAGTCATGGCCTGGTCGTTGATGCCTTCCCCGCACAGATAAACCCATGGTACGAGGTATTGCTCAAGCCCAATTAGTCATGTGGGGAGCACCCCCATCAAGATCGAGTCAGTGTGGACTCCAGAAATGCCAGCAGGCCATTCAGGCTTGAGAGGCATTGTAAGACATGTGACCGCCAAATCGTGGAAGACTAAATGCCTGGCTGAACAAACAGGAAGGGAGATCTGAGGTCCAAACTGGGCTCTCCAAATATGGATGCGGAGGACGCCAAGAGATGTGACATTCCTATGGAGCTCCAAGTTTCAACTTGCCAGAATCTGGGCCTTGAATCTCAATAGCAAGCCTGATTTCTGTTAGGGGGGTTGTTCTCCATGCTTGGGCATGTCTATAGGAAAGATCTGACGCCTCCTGGCTTTCTTGTCCGGCCTCTCTAGAGATTCCGTTGGTGATGCCGTGGGTGGCATATTCATGAAGAATGTTTCAGAACCAATTCAGTTGTAGTCTTTTCAAATCACCACCGACCTGTCTGTGGAATGGGATTGGGAATGTGAGAATTCGGCGATCAAAGTTAGCCTAGGAATGATTGCCCACCTGTATAGGGAGCACAGTCGCCGTTGTGGAGAGCCTCCAAACCGATGCAAGACTTCCTCTCTCTAACCTTTCAGGCTTTCTAGTTTCTAGACTTTGTGAACCGGGTCCCGTCTGTCATATTGCCAGCAGGAGAGCGTAGAATTAGGATTCTTGTCTTCATTAGGAGTGGCGGCCGAATCTAGGAACTAAAAGCTTGGCGCGCTCTCTCTGAACTCTTCTGGCGCGATGCGGGCGAGGCTGCCCAAGTGCACATTCCAGTCAAGATCCTTGCGGCGCTTGCACTTTCGCGATCCTCTTCCCGTTGTCTTCTTCAGCGATCTCCTCGAACACGGCCCCATGCGATAAGTTTACCGATGTTTATTCAGGGACTCTGCAGCAATGTCTGCACCGCCCTCGCGCGGTCAACGGGGAGGTACACCAAACAGTGGGGGACGACTTACGGCTCAGTCAACGGCTCGTGGCCGCGGTAGCAGTCGTGGAATACCATCTACCGCAACCGGTGGTCGTGGTAGAGGAAGAGGCTCCCCGGCAGCCACGTCGAGCCCTGATGGCCTCCTGCAGAAGCTGCGCTCGGGCACATTCAAACGAGGATCTGGCAATGGCGCCACAACTGGTGAAAGAGGTAGCATGGCGCGACCAACATGAAGAGTCGCTGTCTCTCTGATGCTTGAACGGTGGCTGACGAAGACCAGGTCGTGGCGCTCCTGTTCGAGGATCGACGGGATCAAGTTTGCGAGGCAGAGGGCGTCATCTGTCGCAGGTCTTCAACACTTCCAAGAGTGCTGTCCCTTCTTCTACCAGCTCGCACCTGTCGTACAGGGACTTTATGAACGAAATGACGGACAAATTCCAGATGGTGAGTCCCGAGAACTGCCTGTCTGGACTGTAGGTATCTGCTGACCGAGCTATTTACATCTAGCTTAAACAAAGGAGAGACGTGGAAAGAGCCGACGCAATTCGAGATGGCTTCCTGGCCGACCCCGACAAGAAGACCAGCCTCGACAAGGCCATCACCCCGGTCGGAACGTGCACGGAGATGTGCCCAGGGTTCGAACGAGTGGAGAGGATCGTACAGAACATGGTTGATAAAGCGGAGAAGGTCGGATGCCAGGCTTGTTGGTGAGGCTAAAGAGGGGTGCTGAATGCATAAATAGGTACACAATCCCGAAACGGGGAGAGACACTCCTTCCGAAGCGCATATGGTCAAGCGATTTCGAAGATCCGCCGCGGGATATGACGAGCAGCTTCCTTCCGACATCCGGACGCCCGCGACTCTGAAAAAGACTCTCGATTATCTCTTGGACAAGGTCGTTGGTGGCGATGAGCGGCTGGCGAGCATCCACAAGTTCGTTTGGGACAGAACTCGAGGTATTCGGAACGATTTTTCGATCCAGCAGGTCCGCAAGCAAGACGACGTCAAGATTGCAGTGGAGTGCTATGAAAGAATTGCTCGATTCCATATATTGTCCTTACACCAGCTCGCCAACCCGGACAACCTTCTCGAAGGAGAGCACTTTGATGCACATCAAGAGCGGGAGCAACTGAACAACACTCTCCTTTCGTTAATGTATTACTACGACGACAATCGACACTTGATCCAGTTCCCCAACGAGGCCGAATTTCGTGCATATTGCATCATTTTCGAGCTCCAATCGCAACATCCTGACCTGGAAGATCGAATGCAGTCCTGGCCGAGCAGCCTCTTGAATGACCAAAGAGTACAGACGGCTTTCCAGTTGTATTCTTCGGCCGGGAACACCCTTTTCGACCAAGGTCCTTTGCGACCTCTGACCCCCTTCTCGATCGCGCAAGGCAACGCCGGCAGCTTTTGGAAGGTCTTGTCGTCCAAAGCTGTGCCTTACCTGATGGCCTGCGTCGCCGAGATATATTTTGGCCATGTTCGATTCGCAACACTGGATGCGCTGTGGCGATCGTGCAAAAGTGCACCCGCCGCCCAGCAAGCCAAGTCTCGAGATTGGACTCTGGGTGAAATCACCAACTTCATGGGCTTCGACACGGACGAGCAAACCGTCGATTTCTGCGCCGCCTTCCACCTCTCCTTTCAGACCGGTGAGCACGGCGAACAATATCTCGACCTCACCGCGTCGAATTTCAACTCTCTGGACAGTGCGTCCTCTTCTCATTCTTGCGTCGTTTCCGAGAGCAATTTCTGATATCTGCGCAGAATCGTCAATTCCAAACCAACAGGTTTTCTCCCACACCTATGTCGAAGCAAAGCGGTATCGGCGGACACTGGTTGCTGTCATAAACGGATACAACGTTGCCAGGGCTATTCGAGAAGGCTTGATCGAAGCAGACGATGAACAAGAAAAAGACCGCGAAGACGCGAGGGAAGATGATCAAAGCATGTTCATTCCCGAAGACAAGGCTCCACCCGCTTCCAACTTGAGGACATCCCTCAACCCTCAGGCGCCAGCTTTTACCTCGAAGTTTGGCGAGACCATCGCCTCGAAACCAGGAGAGAAGACGGTCTTTGGGGGGCCAGGTACGGCGTTGTCATCTCGCTCTCCGGCGCCCACGATGTCGCCAGGAGACTTTTCGGAGTTCAGATTCGGCTCCAAGCCCTCGACAAATTTGATCCCTCAATCTTCCACGGGATTCAAATTTGGCGAATCATTCAACCCTACCGCAATCGCTACCAAAGCGCCGTTTGGTGGTTTGAATTTTGGCCAGGACCGTGCCACTGCTGCACCATACCCTTCACCGTCTTTCACTGGCACAACTCAACAACCAATACCTTCCTCTTCAACTACAACTGCTCCCGCTGGCATAGCTGCTTCAACTCAGGTGACGCCGGTTGGTGCAGCGGCCACAGCGCAAACAACCGCAGGTGAGTGTACCCTCTGTCCGATGTACCGTATCTCTTGTCCGAACACGCCGGCCAACGCCGCGCGAAGAGACAGATGGGATACAGATTCTCAGAAAGGGATGACGATAGTGTGCTGACCCAATTTCAATGGCAGCCTCGGCCCTGGCTCCCGCATTCTTCACTTCGAGACCGTTCCAATTTCCTGCTGCAGCAGCACCCTCGACCCAAGCGGCCTCGTCACCATCGACGTTAAAGAGATCAGGGTTCGAGGCCATGGCTTCGACATCATCATTCACCTCTCCTTCAGCTCTCGCCACTATTTCCGCCGCCACCGCTGCAATTCCCCTGCCGTCGTTCGCCTTGACAGGCCCGTCTTCCACGCCGACCTCCACCAGCGCCGTGAGTGCATCCACGGGAGCACCGCCGATTCCGAATTTCTTGCAGACACAGCAATCCGACATGCCTCAACTTGGTCTCAAAGCTCCATCGACTTCGTCTCACTTGCTACCGTCACATCCGCAAACGTCATTTCCGACTGCGCCGAAAGAGCCCCCACGTTTGAGCATTGCAAGAGAGCCGAAGCAGCCTCCTGTCCCGGGCCAACCAAGTGTTTCGACAGCTCTTGCTCCTGCGAGCACCACTCCCCCAGATTCACCGCCCCAAGCGATCGAAAAGCCGCTCTTCACGGAAAAAGACCGTGCGAGATTAGTGCGGGATCTTGCTCACGTCGCTCTTCTTCAGCCTCATGGGCTTATGCAACATTTCGTTGAATTTGCATTACCCGGCATGTTGAAAAGTGTCATCCACCAACACCAGCAAGAGTTGCACGACGCTGCTGTTGGTAAGCGAAGTTGACTACAATACCTCATAACCCATCTCGCTAACCGCTATGTAGCTTCTGTCCGTCGACGCATTCTGGCCCGAAAATATGGTCAGCTCTGGAGATCTAAAGCTTGGAGAAGCAACCTCAACAGGCGAGCTCAGACCCGCCGTCAGAAGTTTGCCGAGACCATTCGAGCGGAACATGACCGGAAGAAGCGGGGTGAGGACGAACTGGAAGCAATTTTGCAAGCAGCCGAACAAAAGAAACGAATCCAAGAGGAGCAGCAACAGGCTGCCCAAGCCGCAGAGAGGCGAGCATTTCAAACCAAGGCCAAGGAAGACGCGGTTCTGGCCCAGCTTGTCGGAACAAAGCGAAAGAGTTTCTCAGGACAACGCGTGAATGGCAACAACATTGACCTGCTCCGTCAGACCACGAAGGGGCACAAGAGGTCAAGGACGACGGGTGCGGGCGCCTCTTCCAATCCATCTACACCGGTTCAAAGCGTCGCGCCACCGAGCACAATCGCTCGCTCTTCGACTTCCAGATCTCACCAAGAGTCTATCTTCTCTGGCAAGTCCATGCTCTCTCGTTCAAATGCTTCTGCTCAAAAGGTCGACACTACGGTCACGGATTATTTCAGACTCAAGGCTCTGGGAATAGATCCAGAAACACCACTTGTGCCCCACACCAAGGAGAGTCTGGCCCTAAAGCAAAGGCGAGAGGAAGAAGAGAGACGAGTGTTTATTGAAAAGACTAAAAGGCGCCATGGCTCAATTCCTGTACCGACCTCACCCCCGCCACCCCCGGCAGCTGAAACACAGACAATTCCCGCCATGACAAATCCAAAGGCATCCCCAACCAGAGTGGCAATCGTGGAGGACGACTTCTTGCGAGAAATGAGAAGGGCAAGAGAGGAACTGGCTCAGCAAACGCAATGGTTCAAAGAGCAGACTGCCGAGCTTGAGAAGGAGATGGAACGTGAGGAGGAGCTGAGGAAGAGCCTGCCAAGCAGCAGAGGAAGTGTTCCTGCTTCCACAAACGGACTGGCAAGAGCCCAGGGATATGACTACTTGCCCGCTGAGGCGAATCCGACTCTACCATTGTCACGAACGGAAATGCGTATTCGCACGACTGGCGCCCATGGCCTCGCCACAAAACCTCTACGCGCCAGCTCAGACTATATTCCGGTGGCGATGTCGAAGCGGAGCGCTCTGCACTACAATCTCGGTTCCACTGACAGGGGTGAGGACGTACAGAAAAATGGGACCAGCCAGAAGAAGCGGACACGCGCCGACATGGACACAACCTTGGCCGGCTCGGAGAGTGAGGATAACAGCCTTCGGGTCAGTCATGCTCAAAAGCGTTCACGAGCTGGGGCATCGGATCAACATGCATTGCAAAACGCACACTCGGCCAGAAAACTAGCCCTCAGGGATGTCAACCAAAACCGATTCGACCTCCTGCAGTCAGTGGAGCAGGGTAATGGCGAACAAGACCATGACGATGGTGCGGAAGAAGACCAAGTCCTGGAAAGGGATAACGAGAACGATGAAGAAGGTGATGATGATGTGATTGTCGTGGCCCGAGGGGAGCAGCACTACTACTACAACGGAGAAGAAGGGGATATCGAGGATTATGACGAAGATGAAGGGGAAGACGAAGAAGACGAGGTGGAGCAGGAAGACGAAGATGAATACGAGCAAGAAGATGATGATGACGGAGACGAAGAGGAGGACGAGGACGAGGACGAGGAGGAAGAGCATGAGTTTGGTGAAGGATATCTGCGCGCTACTCGTACGGACGAGTACGACGACGCTCCGACGCCATACGGAGGGACACAGACGAGTCGGGCCAGCAGCGGACCTGGCGCGAGTGTAGATGATGCGCTGGTGCTGAGTGATTAGACGGGCCAGAGCAGAGAGAAAGTTTATGGGCTGGGTTGGCATTGGCTGGCGTTAACAACAGGTCCGTGGCATTGGCATTCACCTAAGCATTCATCACGGTCAGGTTCAAATATGGGTGGTGAATTGTTGGCTTTCGGTCGCGCTGCATATACGGCGTATTATGATGAATGGCTAGGATGGAAGAGCGAGTTCGAGAGAGTTGTGAAGGCTACCTCACACCTCCAAATGAACGGCAAAAGATTAGTGGAGTGGGAGTGCACCCAAGCAGAGATTGGAATACTACTGCTAATGCTCATCCTCGAATTTGATTGGCTCGAGACTTTGCATGAAAGAATAAAGTCAAAGAAGGAAATCCGCCACACTTGGACCCTTAATTTGTACGTTCTTGGGTTGTATGTATGCTGTGTGACTTGACCACAGGAGACTTTCGGCTTGTATCTAGATGGGAAGAATGAAACTGAAGAGTAAATGCTCTTGGTCTCGACTCGATTAGTGGCCATAGTACGGAAGCGCCACCCCTTTTCTTTTTTGCCTTGCTGCTGAAAGGCCAAAGCAAAGGTATGGTCCTTGGTCCCGGACCGTCCTCTCACTTTCATGCTTCATTTTCACTTGAATTCCCTCTCTGCTGAGGTGACGAATTTGTCCCTTTTGTTCATTCAATTATAGATCGGTCAATCATAGCACCACCCAACACAACAGCCAACAACTTGTACTCGTCCTCGCAGACGACGTGCTCCATCTTCCCCTCTCCGACTGGGTACTGTTACAGCTTCGCCTTGAACTTCTCGGCGCCCAACTCCTCCTTCTGCAACCCCATCTCGCGGAACAGCGCCTCCGTTCTGGCCTGTTGTCTCGCGATGCGTGCTTTGATCTCGTCCTTTCTCGTCTTGTTCTCGCGGCGACCGAGTTGGTTCAAATGTGCTGTTGGTGGCGAAAAGTTTCCAGGTCAGCAACTTCCAAATAAGATGCAATAACGAGATGAAGAAGGGAGAATGGCATCCAAGGGAGGGACAGCCAGACAGAGCGACAGAGCCGGCTCTCTATTACGTACCTTCATCAGGCCCATCCGCGATTCTCAGCGTTCGTGCGCGTACCCACATGGTGGGCAGTGGTGTGTCTTGACACACGCCCATGGCGCCATGTACTTGGATGGCCTTGTCGATGATCTCCAGCGCGACCTGTGGCGCCTTGACTTTGGCTTCAGCGATCTCCTTGAGCGCCCATTTGGCGTCCTTCTGGTCGATTTTAATGGCCGCGTTGAGCACGATCAGCCTCGCCGCGTCGATCTCGATCCGGGCCTTTGCGACCCACTCGAGGAGCACACCGTGCTCCGACAGCGGTTTGCCAAAGGGGATCTTCCGCTCATCGTTGAGCCGGTTGATCATCCATTCCAGCGCACGCTCAGCGGCGCCGATGGTGCGCATGGCGTGGTGGATCCGGCCCGGTCCCAGACGGCCTTGCATAATCTCGAAACCGCGGCCTTCACCCAGGAGGATAACGTCCAGAGGCACCTTGACGTCCTTGAAGATGACATGGCCGTGACCGTGCGGCGCGTCGTCGAAGCCAAACACGGACAGCATTCGCCTGACGGTGATGCCCGGTGTGTCTGCAGGCACCAGCATCATGGACTGCTGCTTGTACTTGTCTGGGTTGGACGGATTCGTCTTCCCCATGACCACGAAGACCTTACACCGGTCGTCGCCGGCCCCGGATGACCACCACTTCTCGCCATTGAGCACGTAGTGGTCCCCTCGCCGCTCCATCTTCAGCTGAATGTTGGACCCATCCGAGGAGGCAATGTTGGGCTCGGTCATCAAGAACCCCGACCGAATCTCTCCGGCGAGCAGCGGCTTGAGCCACTTTTCCTTTTGGGCCGGCGACCCGTACCGCGCAATGACTTCCATGTTGCCCGTGTCGGGGGCGGCGCAGTTGCACGCCTGACTTCGGTCTCAGCTCGAGGGGATTCAACTCGCCTCCTTGACGGCGTCAGCCAGCGGGACATACCTCGCTTGCCGTCGCGCTCTTGCCCAATTGCTCCGCCATCAAGCCGTACTCGACGTTCGTGAACTGAGGGCCTTCTTTGAAGTGGTTCTTGGGCAGGAACATGTTCCAGAGGCCCAACTGTCTGGCCTTCCGCTTCAAGTCATCCATGATCGACGGGTGACCGTACCATCGCTGCGTGCCCATGCCGATCTGTGAAGCGTACACGGGGTCGGCGGGGATGCATTCTTCGTCGACGAACTTCTCGACCTGTTCATGGGTCGTATGTCAGACACGCTCAGAGGGTGAGCACAAATCAACATATTGAGAGCCAGGCTTCCTAGAAGGATGCTTACGAGATCCAAGACCTTCTTTGCCCGCTCCGACACGAACGGGACCACGATGGGCGGGATTTTCTGGGACGCGGGAGTCTTTGCGGTAGCCATCGTCGTTGGTGCCAGCAGCAGAACAGCAGAAAAGACAGACACCCAACACATGCGATGATATAGAGGAGGAAATAGATTTCACGACCGCTCACCGAGGCACCAAAAAAGGCAGTTGGACCTCGGGGATACCGTGGGGTAAGCGATAGGTTGGGGAAGAGACGTGTACCCAGGCCTTCTCTGCCTCGGTCTCCTCAGTCTGTTCATGATTGGTTCGGCTACTCTCCGAATGGACCAAAACAGCCAGCTTTGACGGCCCGGCGACTTGGAGAAACAGATTCGATGACCAAAAGGGGAGTGGGGAGGGACACCATGTGACCGCTCATGTTGACAGAAACTTAGTTCGAGAGGGTTGTAATTCTCCTTGTTCTTCAGCTCCAATCGGTCTGCAAACCTAGCTAACTACTGATGGCTGACAGCAACGGGAGAATTGCTGCAATTCGAGAGCATTCTTCACTGCTTCCCCAACCTTCCCATGACCGCCACCACGCGTGGTCCAATTCCTGTAATGCTGCCCTTGTCTGGTGATGCCGTGAACACTAGTGGTAACACACTCTCTCACCGGCCGCCGCCCCAATGCCCGTATCCATATGGACTGAATATGTTGGTACACTCCGCGACACCTCGTCAGGCACCAGCGTCGCCCAAGTCATCAGTGTCAAGGTCCCAATTCAGACAAAAGCGAGGGTGGAGATAGTACGTCGCCAGCTGCCATAACCATGAACAAAAACAGCCAATCCCCGTGGAAACAAGTGGTTGAGGGTAGAAGATCAAAAACGAAAGGAAGGGCTCTCCAAGAATTACAAGTGGAAGTTGTGCCAACCTCCAACCCACTCATGATCGTCCTCGTCCGCAGAGGAGCTGTCGACGACCCCCTTGTTGTGTTGACGCCAGTCCTGATCGAGATACGACGGCCGCGTTTTGGTTCGGCTGTCTCGTCGATGCCAGGTGTGATTGTCAAATCCATGCGTCGGCCTCTTGCGCGAGCCGGCCGTCATCGACCGCTTCTTGGTCGACACCGGTTGGGCCTCGTTCTCCGATTGAAAGTTCCGTCTCTTGTGGCCGAGGGCGGCCCATTTGTCCACCGGCACCTGCTTGGGGGAACGTCGAGGCGGCGGTGGGTGGGCACGCCAGCCGTACGGGTCATTCTCGTTCGAGTCGCTGCCGGGCTTGACCGGTGACAGCGGCTTCGGAGTCCGACTGCGGCGAGCGTTCGACGAGGACCGACTCTTGGACTCGGTGAGGATACCCGGTGGCACCGGAATCGGCTTCTGACTCTCTTGGCTCCAGCTGCGTGCGTTCTGCTCCCGTCGCTGTCGGAGGGCGGTCTCTCGTTCAGACTCCTCCTCGTCCTCCTCAAACATGTCACTCCAGCTCTTCGCCACGCTGTCCTTGTGCTTGCCAAAAATGGATGACATGGTCGGGATGGGCTTGGAGGCGCGCGTGGGCAACGAATTGGCAATCGGCACCGGGTCCGGTCGGGGGTGATTGCGGCTGACGGGTGGGCGAATGGCCAAGGACCGGAAGGAGCCAAAGGTCGAGTCGAAGATGGACGCCATGGACGGCGTGTTCGCCTGGCCCGAGCACCACGACTCGCTCAGCTTGACACTCTTCTCCGAGTCGAACAGGTCTTCGTCGTACAGGTCGGGGATGGCGGACAGCTGGCGCTGGTACTGGTGCGGGATGAGATGGGGATGTGTTGGACCCGTGTGCAGCGCTTTGGCCCAAGGAAACGAGTCGCCATCCATCTGCGGGCTCTGGATGGACGGCGTCCGAAGAGGTTCGCGATTGGCACTCGCCCGCACGACATCCCGTTCCTCGGTGCAGAACTCGTCCAAGCTCTCATCGTCGGTGGTGAAGGTCACGGCTCGCTGGACCGCCTGTTGCAGCGCGGTCAGATCACGCTTGGCAGGATCCAAGGCCAGGGCGATCGACAAGATCTCAAAGGTGTCTTGCGACATGCTCGGAAAGATGTCGAACAGCGACTGACGGTCGCGTCGGTAGTCGGCGAAGAGGACGTCGGACTCGGTCGGCGTGACGAAAGGATTTCGCGAGAACAAGATGTTGAGCAAGCAGATCCCAATGGACCAGATGTCGGCTTTGGCCGGAGAATAGCCCGTGCTCGTCGGATCGTACTGTTCGGGGGCCATGTACCGGTCGCTCCCCACGCAGGACTCGAAAGACCAGAGATGTCGAGTGGCCAGGCCAAAGTCGCCCAGTTTCACGGATCCATCTTGGGTGAGAAAGATGTTCTCGGGTTTGATGTCTCGGTGGAACAAGCCATTCACGTGCATGTATTGGACGGCGCTGATGAGTTGCAACATGAACCGTCGGACGTGTTCGGTCTGCAAGGGCCCCCGACCGTGTCGGATCGCCTCGTACAGATCACCCTGAGAGCAGTACTCGAGGACGAGGTAAGTGTGGGCGTCGGTCTCGAAGTGATGGATCAGGTTGACGAGGTAGTCGTGATGCTTGAGAATGGCATGACAGGCCAACTCCTCGGCACCTTCGTCGGTGGTCAAGAGCGCCGTGGTATTGGCGTTGACCACAGAAGGCTTGGTCAGACACTTGATGGCGACTTCTTGCTGAGTGGTCATGTCCTCGGCCAGGAAAACCATGCCAAAGGAGCCATGGTTCAATGGGGCCACGGTCTTGAATCGTCCATCGAGAAGCTCGCCCGCACGGAAAGAATCTCTCATGCAATCCATGGCCAAGCCGAGCTGAGCCGTGGTCGTCGGAGCGAGACGGATGCCTGCGAGAGAGTGGGTGGTCGCCGGGGCGATCGTCGAATAGACAAGAACTTTTTCGAAACACGAGACGGAGGTATAGTCGAGGTCGTACTTTGTACACGAGTATAGAAAAGGAACCGCGGTCGGAGCAGCTGTGCTCAGCGGGCGGGAGAAGACAAGGTCGAGAGCTGATCCAGGACACCAAGCATATATCCGCCGAAACTTCAAATCTCCCACCACAGGATCATTCGAGAACACCAATCGAGAATCGAGAACTCCTACTTGTCGTGCGTGATCAGAGGCTCATAGAAGAGGGGTCGTAACGGAAACAAAGGAAAAGCCGTCGATGACGCAGAGCACAAGGCTCGTTGTTCACTCGAACAAGCAGTGAAAGAGCGTCAGCTATTGCGTCATGGCAAAGTGATGGACTGGTACCGACGGCGCCAAAGAATGTCGATAATGGGATGGTCGAGGATAAATACGAGAGGTCGAGGGGTCAGATTGAACGTCGTGAAGGATCGGTCGTGAGAGTGCGTGTGTGATAAGGAACGGGTCGGATCAATCAATCGTTGCGTGTATTCGCCACCGGTCCCCAGGCTGCCGTCGAGGACAATAGCCGCCACCAGTCAATGTTGTGAGTCAGCGTTGAGGGAGAGCCGGAAGCCAGACGGTGGAGCCTGGAAGACGGGGTGGGTGGAGGATTGACCGTGGCGTCGTCGACGCCGGTCTTGAAGGGACCGTGACTGATCGAGGACCGCTCACGGATTATCCCCAGCAGTCTCGACCACGGCAGACGAATCGATCCCAGCTCAGCAGTGGGCCGTAGGGAGGAGGACGTGATCGGTGTGAGGTCGGTGGGGAAGCTGCCGCAGCGGGGAGTTGTTGACCGCGGCGAGTGTAGAAAGAGCGTCGTCGAGACGAGCGAGAAGAGAGAGAGTGGGAGGAGGTGGAAGGAGAGACACGACCAGGTGTGCTGATGAGGAGACGAAGCAACGACGATCTTTGATCACATTGCACGGGTGGATGTTGGCGAGGACAGGAGGAGGTAAACAGAGGTCGTGTGGTGGGAGGTCGCGGAGGTGGTCCAGGTGGTTAAGAGAAGAGCACAGCTGTCACCGACGGAAAGTGTGCCAGGCGGTGTCGCTGCGCCAATCGCTTGGTCTTTGACTGTGCCCGGTCGACCGCCACTATTGGAGCTGCCACCACCTGGGTTCGTCGAGGTCGACCTGCAGACCTGATACCACGTACGAGTGCTGATGGAAAGCGATGGAAAGGCCGGACACCAACTCGCCATCTCAGTGGGTGCCGCTGAGTTCCTGCAGCCTGTGCCAATCCTTGTGCCAGTGGGAGACGTCCGCCTGGCCCCGCCTTTCCCCGATTGAGGCTAGCGTGTCTGCAGCTTGCGCCCCCGTAATTTCCCTCCTAGCGCGTGACCATCTCTGCCTGTGCCGTTCTCACATCTACGGTGCACCCAGCTGCAGCACCATCATTACCGTGGTTGTGGTGCACAGTCCACTTCCTGACCCTCGTGCCGCCGATGATGGCGCCATCTGGGAAACCCTCCGCGAGCTTGTCTCAAACTATCAGGCCCAAGGGACCAATAGTCACGCCACAAAGCCATAGGCTGCAGAACGAGGAGCCTGACGACGACGACGACGACGACGACGACGACGAGGAATACTCTTTGCAACCTGTTCTCCTTCTCATCACGATCATCTGTCAGATTCTCTTCTTGCCACGATTTATCCGTGCTTCCGTGGACTGTGGAGATTGAAAATGTCATCCCCGTGGCCGTGCTCCGAATGCTCGGTCTCGTGTCCAGATGGCTACCCCGGCGGCAAGTTCCTGTCATTGCGGAGCGTCCCATTCGGCATCGGGCTCGTCAGCATGATTGATTGGCTCCGGGCAGGGACACCGCGCCTTTTTGCTGAGGGTTGACGTTGGAGGACGTGTGGCAAACCCCCGCAAACAATCCAAACATGCGGCCTTTTCCTTCTTCTCCAAAAGTCATGTGACTGAGCGGCTTGCGTGTCGAGCAGCATCAGGCCGATCATTACTGCAGAGGAAGACTCCTTTTGTCTCGCAGGAGGGTCAACGCCCGATTAAGCGAGCCCACTTATTGGCACCAATCAAGCAGCATGGTCGATCTGATCAGCATTCTGTGCCTTGTCATCAATAAGATCAGCAATTTTTGTCTGGAAGCAACCATGCTCGCAGGTGATGCTGGGACCCTGATTGGCACTGACGACCTCTGGGCGAATCAACAGGCGCAGTCCCGGTGCTGAGTGGTTTCGCCGTCAATCTGACACATGTCTCGTCGTTTCAGCGACAACAACGTCTCGTTAGCGTGCCGGGAGACTGTTCCTGTATCTTGTATCTTGTATCTCGCTTATGTTGACATCGACCGTTGGGAATCTGGCGGCCTCCTTCGGTGCTGAAAGCTACTCGCAGGATGCTCTCACTCCAACCGCGAACGGTCTTTGACTCCCTGGTGTACGGCGTTTTGCCCAAATGTCGGTGAAAAGGGTAATTTCGCCTGGTAGGATCATTGGCCGAGCACAAGCATCGGTTTTCGATGAGGTCGATGAACGGATCCAGTCTGCGCACGATGCATAAGTGCAGGCGCCCATGATCATGCTGGATAAGACGCCGACCGAGGCGCCTGGTTTTGGGCAGAGTCTGGCCAACAAGCATCCACTCCTGCCCTCCAGGCGGCATGGAGAAAGAGACGGTCCCTTTCGGGCCGACGCTCGCGCACCAACACCGCTGCCCCTCCACTTCAAACTTGCACCGTCGTCGATCTCGATGCCCGCCGTGCACCCCTTATTGCTTGCGGTCTCTTGTGCAGTGTGACCGACTCTTGCTCGATTCGGGACCTTGCCACATCTTCCCTGAAATGCGGTCAGTCCGTGACCCGTGGACGCCAAACCAGACCATAATTCCGCCCACCCTTTCGACCCCACTCGCCACCACTAGCAGATGGGCGGTTCTCTTTGACGACGGGTGCCCCGCTACTGTACATTCGTCCCGGCCATGCTTCTGGCCACTGTGCCTTGCAGCAGAATTAGTTAGCCGCGGAGAAGAAGCAAGTCAAAAAAAAGGCGGACATCGTCTGCAAGCGGAACATGGCGGTGAATGACAAAGTCTTTACCGCTCACCGCACCTTGAACTGGATGGAAGCCCAGTGTGAGAGAAATTTTTTTCCTTGGAAATTTCTACCAGCAGACGGGCATCTGCGGTCGACTAACATTCGTTCATCGGTGGACTAGTATCCAGGCAGGGGTGCCGCCGCCAGTTCCCGCTGCAGCCGTGCATTGGAGTTGGCCCTGGGCCGAAGGACGTGAATAGAAGGCCATTCTTCACCTCCGTTCTTGTGCGATAGGATGGCACTGCGATAGGATGCACTCCACCTCCTGCTCTTCTGTTGCGTGGCGTTCAGCAAATGGCTGTCTGAGAAGGCCACTCATTCCCTTGCCTCACTCTCTCGGCCAAGCATCATCGTGGTGATGCGCCTCGAGCATTGGGTTGGTGGACCGCCCTGGACTTCGTGTCGGTCACTGGTCGCGGTCGAGCATGAGAGGATCAGTGCGTGGGGGAGTGGTGACGACTGGGACACGATTCCACACATTCTCGACAAGTCAGTGTGGTGCAGATGTTTGGAGCAACCCGCTCAGCACTTCTCAAAGCGCTCCTCCCAAGGCTTCAACTAACCACAAGGCGAGGCGGACTCTGAATCCAACCCGGCGGTCGACCCGGGCCAAATCGTCCTGCGTGGCCACGGTGGCATCTTCCTGCAGATGTTCGACTTCTTTTCGCAATCGTGCCTTCAGCGACTGGTCGGCCGTCACAATCATGGCGCCGATCTCGAGGTCCAAACTGTAGCTGCGTTTGGTGTAATTGCTGCTCCCCACCACCGCGACACTGGGGCCCGCCTCGCTCACCAGCCGTCCTTCCGTGCTCTCTTGCGGCGGGAGGGTCACCCATAACCCTTTGGCGTGGTAGGTCATACCGCCTGGTTCGCCGACGGTCCCCCTTCTCCATTCCTTGAGCTGGATGACATCTTCTTTTCCCGCATGCGCCACGGTCCGCAGGAACCGGCGGGAGAGCAATGTATAGGCCGCCGGCAGCATTCCGGACACCCCACGACTCCCATAAAACCCGTTGGCATAAGGAGAAGCGGTGATGACGGTGCACCACCTGGAGTCGGCGGCCTTTTGACCGGGCGACAGGACCGACGCGTCCGGAGCAGCGGCGATCAGCAGCTGACAGATGTCGGGATCGATGTTGAAGTAGCCGGCCGTAAAGGTCCACGCGGCGGGACGCAGCTTGGGGTCTTCGGCGAGGTTGGTCAATAACCGTGTCAACGCTGGCTTTTCCGTCGACGTGTACGTGGCGAACTCGTAGTCCAAAAAGGCCTTGTTCCGTGGGGGGCCCAGGAGAATGTCGAATTGCGCCAAGGGGTACACGAACGTCTTGTCGTGGCTGAAAGGGACCGGGAACATCTTCTGTCGGGCTTTTTTGTGGATCAGCGGCTCCAGCAGTTGTTTGGCATACGCTTTGAACTCGGCCGAGTGCCAGACCGGATCGGGAATCCCTCGAGCATGTGGACTGACGAGTTCAAAGCCGCCAGGGCGGTCTTCGGAGGGTACCAGCTCATACGACAGCTCACAGACGGCATCATGGACGGCGCCGTAAAAGCTGGTGAGCTCTGTGGACGAGAAAAGATGGTACCGGTCGAGACGGTTAGTGAAATAGTCGTTCGACAAGTTGGCCCTAGAATTCATGAGAGGTGTCCAGGGATGAAATGATCACCATTGGCCAAGCTCACCCAGAAAGCATGATCTCGTCATCAAAGCCATACAGTTTCATATGTTGCAGTCCCCATCCTTCGTTGATCCGCTTCGGCATGTATTTTTTCTTCCAGCCATTTAAATTGGGCGTATGGAACATGGCAATCTTGACCCGATCCCCAAATTCCGTCACGAGTGGAGCAAGAAGCGTGCCACATGATGGCTCAGGATCCTCCCGCGTGCCGCGAAGGGCATCTGTCAAGATGGAGACCTCGAGGCCAGGATTGTTCTGGAGCGCCTCTCGGATGGTGTCGACCAGCTCATGCTCGGTCTTGCCAATATACAACGTCGATATGAAGATGCGTCTTTTGGCTCCTCGTATCTTCGCCTGGTGAACGTCTTAGCATGGCGTCTCCCTCATGCTTGGACGTCCTCGTAACTCGGTACCTTCAACGTGTCGTAGAAAGCTCTGGGCGAGTCGAGGATCTCGATCTTCGCCGGATCGATTTCAAATCGGGGAGCGACATGGTCAAGCTGCGTCGCGACCCCGGCAAGAGGATGTGCCGTCGCAGGTGTGGCGGCTGCCGGCGGCGTCGAATGAGCTGAGAAGCGTCGAACAAGTGCTTTGGTTGTTGGCGGCCGTCTTGCACAAGCGCAGTGTCGAAGAGCCCGCACTCGAAGGCTCCTAGCATACATCACCGTCCTCAACTCTGATGTCGTCTTCAGCAGAAATTCCGTTTCATCTTGACACGCTGCAAGGAGTCGCAACCAAACGTTCCTCGGTGCAGTGACACCGTTCGGCTTGCAAAATAATCACTCCCGCCGACTGGTTTCCAAAGTTCGGGACGAGGTGATTTGCTTGGGAAGAAAGGGGACGGTATATCCTCTTCTCCCTTCCTCTTCTCTGTGGGACAAATGCTAATTTATGACACCCTAAGGGATTAATTTGCGGCGGCCGCCGCAATCACGTGTGGTCATGTGACAAGGGGCTTTCACCGCCTATATCAGCACCAACCTATCCCAAGATCACTCTTATTTACAGAAACTCAGTGCACAGGTTCACCCGGTAGGGAAACCTGCGACAGATATCAGAATCTCTTGGGTCACTGGAGAAAACACTTTGAATCATTGGCCGCCGGCGCCGTCACGACAGCCAGCGTACAACGCCCACGACACCCCCCAACCACCAACAAGACCGTCACCCAGCGCTCTTGAAGTAGAAGTCGACAATGCCCCTTGGCCTCCACCACCTACAACCCCACCGTGGGCAGCATCTTAGATAGCAAAAATCACCAACTCATATTGCTGAATCCATAAATTTGGCTATCCCAAACTCGCCGACAAGCAAGGACACACGCTTGGAATGGGCGCAACCGCAGTTCAGCCTGTCATCAACACCACGCTTCTTCTATCTATGCGGTCTCTGTCCAAATAGAAGCTCCATATTATAGATTTCCCGCTACAACAGTGGTGCGCCTGGGGCACCCAATGCGGTGCCCAGTCATGCTGATGGATGACCTCCAAGCAGCAAGCGGGGAACTATGTTTCCTCCTTGATCAACCATTACTCCCACTTCACGAATGCTTTGCGCGCTTCAGCCATTTCTCTCCTGATGGTATCAATATGGGCCTGGCTTCTCGGCTTGATGTCGGCCTTGAACGGCAGAGGCGCGTGCAAGAGGCCCACTTCATACGCATCAGGGTCCAGCGGGATTGTCTTCCCGGTCACGGGGTCGGTAGGCTCCTTGATCTCAAACGCCCACAGCAACTTCGACAACATGCGCCACTGGTTTCGCTCTGCGAGGTGGATTCCCGGACACATACGGCGGCCAGCACCGTAGCTGTAGTGGTGTATAGTCCCGAGACATGTCAGCAGAGCCCACACAAAATTCGTCGACTGAGGAGAGGGACGAGAACAGGTGAAAGAAGAAAGGGAGACTTATCACGTTGATTGTAATCCGGGCTTCCAGCGTACTCATTGGCCAACCCCCGATGATTAAGGTATCGATCCGGGTTGAAAGTCTCGGGGTCTTTGAATCCCAAGTGCTCTGAATGATTCAGCGCCCAGATGGGGATGAAAATCATCGAATCCTTCGGAATCAGCATTCCTTCATATTCATCATCCCTGCTGTTGCGGTGCGGCAAACCCGTTGAGATGCTATCGAGGTTAGTGGGAAGAGTCTATCACACGTCCACAGGGAATCATACACCGGACGCCATCTCATGCCTTCTTTCACGATGCAGTTGACGTATGGCATCTGGTTGAAGTCCGACCATGTAGGAGATCTTCCAATAAATAAGTTGGCCTCTGTCCAGTCAGGTAGGGACATTCAATTCTCACCTCTCAGTTCCACAGACGGCATCGATCTCCTTTCTCGCCTTATCCTGCACCCACGGATTGAGAGCCAGAGAAAGGACCAGGGTCAGCAAGGAAGAGGAAGTGGTCTCGGCGCCTCCCTCGACAATTTCTCCCAGGAGCATATCGAAAGCATGCTGGCTCATCGGGAAACCGTTTGCCTCGTACTCGTCCAGAAGTCGATCGGCCACACAGTCTCGCTTTTCTCCTCGCGCCCGTCTGTCCTCGATGAAGCGTCGAGCCTTGCTCCAGATGCCATACATTGCGTCGCCGGACGCGAAGGCACGTTGTTTCCAATGAGCCCATCTTGTGGGCCATAATTTGAGAAATGGAAACTCATCGACAGGAGGATTAGCACCAGGTTCCAAGGCTTCTCCAAACTATGCACGTCTCAGCTTCAGTCCTGTACCTGTCAGAGAGGGAGGATGAGGAGTTGAACCCACCATTTTTAAAGCATCATATACACACTGTGTACCGTCATTAGGAGAGTTCTCAAGTAACTTGGAGTCAATACTCACATGGCCCCAGAATGTGTCATACGTCGCGCCACGTTGTCCAAATACCAACGTACAAGCGATCGAAGCAGTGACTCGGCGCAGGTGTTTGTAAAAGTCGTCGGGGGTTTCCAAAAAATCATACATGAGTTGAGTGATCCTACCCCGGCGGTAAGTCCAGGCCAATATAGGAGACACAATGAGGCTTCCGAATGCAAACTTACTCGGACTCCTGAATCGGTGCGAGCTTTTCATCGATTATCCTCGGCTTCCAGCAACAATCAGCGAGAAGGAATCGATGATCATGACGATGTTGGGGCACTCACAGAGAGGTTGTGTGTGGCCGCTCGGCGCTTCTCCCTTGTGATGGGATCGTTGGAAGACAACACCATATGGTCTCCGTGCGTGATCAATTGGCCGACATAACTGAAGGGTCTGTCGGCGTAAAGAAGACCCTTCTTGTCGACCAGGTCGTGGACGGATTTCCGATCGCAGAGGACAATCACGTTGGATGGACCAAACTTCAGAGAAAACACGCCGCCGTATTCCTTCCCCCACTCCCGGAGCCTGCACGGCAGATTAATGGTTTACTCCAGACGCCGGAATGTGGGCTCGACAGACTTCTTGTACAGACCGGTCGGTGGAATTTGGTGAAGGTTCCCTAGGATCGGGATGGTAGGTGGCCCTTTGGGCATGCGTGGATCGCGCTTCCCGACCTGAAGGAGACGGTAGATGCCATAGGAGAGCACTAGGAGCACGAGAGTCAACGAGATTGAAATCATGACGCCGGCAGTTTCGTCGATTGAAAAACTGTGACCGTGCTCGTCAAAAAGATTTCCCAAAAGCTGTTTGTTGACTTGTTATATCCTTGGACAAACTGTCGTCCTCGGAAGTTGTGATGCCGGTATGATTAGATAGACCATAGTTCATGCGGAGCCCCACGTGTCCTCTGTGGGAACACAGACCCCATGGTAGGGGTCGGAGAGATCGCTTAGACGGGGAGACTTACAACCTATTAATTGGCCCGGCATAGACGTAATTTACCCATGCTAAACTGAATATGACATGCCACAAGTGGGGTTGCCACAGGTCCTCTCTTTGGGCCAGATTCATCGAATGGATGGTCGTTGTGGAATTATAAAACATGGAACAGTTCCCAGGTCATAAAGCATCGTCCCGAGACAATCCATAAATATTCCAGGCCTCGAAGAATAGTCAGAAATCTCCTCCTTCATCACCAGCAGTAGACAACGAGAAAAATGGCGTACTTTGATGAAGTGGGTTCCTGGTGTCTGAATAGCTTTGCCCGGCACCTCACTGACCCGTGCATTTCTAGACCACCTTGACCACCGTCCAGGACTTGTGGAAGAATCTCAGCTACCCACCAAGCCACGTAAGTGCGAGTCAGACTCGCCCAATTTGCTTCCCTCATGACAGTGGACTGGCAGCTCACCTCTCTCGGGTGACAGGGGCACAAACCCGAGCTGTTGAAAGAGGAGGAGGAGATCCTCGACTTCTACAAAGGCTGGGCCCGGTGTCTGAACACCGAGTTCAACAATGATTCTGAGACGGGCAAGAAGTTTTACGAAATCGACCAGGTCGTGACATTCGACTTGTTCGGATTCACCGGCCGAGGGGCATTCAAGGAGCATTTCGAGGAGACATTCCCTTACTTCGCCAACGCCCATGTCGACTTCAGGGACCTTGAGATCTTCGCGACCTCAAAGACGTCTGGTTATGCGACCATGTTCCAGCGACTCCGGGGCAAGGCGGTGGATGGGAAGCCCTTCGAGATGATCTATCGAATCACCGGACTCCTCTCCAAGAACAATGGCCGCTGGCAATGGGTCCATGAGCATGTCTCTTTCCCGGTCAACATGGCTACCAAAGAGGCTGACTTTACCTCTTCCATCGATCCCAAGAAAGCCTTTCACTTTTAGTCACGGGCTGAAATTAGGATGATCAATTGCCAACCAACGAATTGAATTTGGCACAGAGTTATAGACCTCAATGATGTCTCCAACAGCGGAGCTGAATCCAAAGATGACGAATGTTTACTCTGTGTGATGGACGTGTGTAGATCAGCGTCAGCTGACAACTATCAATCGCCCTCTCTTGCCTGGATCACCGCGCACCAATGAAGCACGTACTGAGTCGCAACGAATTGGTTCCGGCATTGATCCGACCATGCATTAGCTGACTGTCCTTCCTCACAGTGTCATTTCCATCGCCGGAAGGGCAACGCAATGGGAAGTAGCGTGTCCCAATTTCCTACCAGTGGCGGGAGCCTCCTCCCATCCACCTCCTCTTCTATTGACATGATTCGTGAAGGCAAGGCGACCAGGATCGGATGAATTAAAAATGCCGCAGCAGCTCTGAAGGTCATGGCACGACCTCAGTTCAACAAATCATGGCTGTCAAAATGACTCGGCTAACCCTGACCCACATTAACCCCACACACTACAACACCCCATACCCCATTCCTGCATACATCGCGCCGGGCAGGGTTTGGGCCGCTGTTTGGCTGAGCTCTGAGTGGGCGGGCTGCCCAAGGCCTCAACCCCGCCCAGCCCCGCCCATTTCGCAGTCTATTTGCGCTCATGCCATTATATCCGATCTCGTTGTATTCTTCGAATCGGTAGAGATCCTTGTGACGATTGTTGTTACGGCTGAAGCCAAAATCGCCAGTGGGATGTATAAGCAAATTGGACAGCGGCAGATGTCCCGTGGTCGGAAAAATGGGGTTTTGGGGTTCCAGTTGGGGTGTCATTCGGAGCCGAGCTTCATTCAATATCGACTACATCCACCACCGTCCAAACGCGGTCGACCTATTGGCCTATCAGAATGAATTCTGTCTTTCTCGGAACTAATTTCAATATATACTCCGGTTCCACGGCCTGATTCTCACGGACACAGTGAGCTCTGCGAAATATGGCGTCCAGATCAGTGCTATCTGTCCACCGTATGCCACCAATCACTTTTGGTATGTACCAGCCAGCCAGCCAGCTAAATTCTGACATGACATACCTCTTCTGCCGCCTTTGAATGAACGAGGTTCATGGGACAGACCAGGTATTGTGTCGCGGTTTGGAAATGTCAAATGTAGAACGGCTTCCCAGCCAGCCAATCCAAATGGGACTCCATCTCGCAATACATTTGCAGACAGCATATATGGGGAGACTGACGGCAACGTAGACCCAAGATGGGGGGGCCCACTTCTCGGTGGCCGCGGGCGTGCTTGCAGCGGGCAAACTCAACACGATACAGTGCAACAGCATGGTGATACCAAGCTTGAGCAAGCCTAATTAGAATCATTTAGCATTACTTGAAGGGTAACCACTTGGAGCTGACCAATCCGTCCGTCTCATTCCTCCCCCGAGTTCTAGCCCACTGGAAGGTTCCGACCAAAATTACGTATCAATGAGTATTTGTTGCTTTATCGAAGCCATCGTGAGTTGGGCCATACTGTCCCAATCGTTGATGGGCAGGTGCCTGTGTCAGGACTGTTGTGAGGAAGCGAGACAAGAAGCCGGGGCGCCAGCGGAGCGGCTGTAAGGTGACCGCTCAACGATCCCTGGATACCTCTTCCGTCTCTCTGGAGACAAGCTTGGCTACAATTGCGTCGGTTAGACGGTTGACTGGAGGCAAGCAATTAACGATCAGGCAGGGCCAGACTTTTCTGTTTAGCTAACAACCTGGCGAACTGCACACAAGACTTCATTCTTGCCTCCTCGAATTCTGAGGCGCAGGTGGAGAGGATATGAACGAGATTAAGATCCTGCCTTTCCCTGAAACCGCCAACTGTTGTAGGTCTGGCCGTGCCGCCTTATTGTCGTCATGACAGTGTCCCTGGACACCAAGCTCTGTTCTCTCGTGCTCTCAGACCTCTGAAACGTCGTTCTGGCCTTAGTGGACAAGAGATCACAGCTGTGAAGTTTAGAGGGGCCAAGAGGTCACAAGTTACTGTCAGATTGTGTAAATCAGAGTCAACTGCCCCCGTTGTATTCATGGAATCTAGAGGTCTTTATATACACACAATTCACGAGCGAGATACAACAGGCTGAAACACTGTTCCCTCGGTAACCCGTTGACCTGACATACATAGTGTCTCATCATGCTCTTTAAGGAGGCTGACAGTTACCTGAGGGCGACCATATACAAGGCAAATGTTTAAGAATTTCTTTGGCAATAGAGTATAACTCTGAACTCGTTTCTTGAATGTACCAACTAGGCACTAGGAACAATCCACGGGCTGACTCTCGAGTGTCTCTGGTGGCAAACTGGCTCTACTATTACGAACAGACTGTCCGCAAAAGGAGATCTATGTGATTGGCCTGCCCCTCGAGTTGACGAGGTCGTCATGCCGATACAACTACGCCGAATTGAGATAGAGCTGGGAATCAGAGTGGGCGGCACCGACAGGGAATCGATGGACGAATTTGGTGACGGTATACTCAACTGGGAACCTCTGGATGAACCTCCAAGTAGTGCTAATCGATGCGTATTCCGGTGAAAGGGTTTTCCGGGCCGGCTCTCCGGCGCCAAGGTCCGAGCCGCCAGTTCTGTTTCTCAAGCCGGATGGCTGCCGAATAAGACTGTCTTAGCTGGTCTTCTCTATCTCAACCTCGCTCCACGGAGAGAGATTTCCTTCCCTTTAACCAATTGTTCTTGACCTTTTCATAGCACTGAGTCAAGACCGTTTCGACCAATCAAAGAGGTGGCAAGATTTGTCAACCAATCATGAGTTTCAACTTGACAGGGTATGCGCCAAGCTTTACGGGTTTGATAACCCATCCAAATCTTACCTGCATGACCACGTCTATCAACTCTTGATGAAACTGAGCAGGTTCGAGGAATGGATCGATGACTAAAACTGAATGCTAGGGTCGCGTTCATTACCGGAGCAGGCGGAGCCCTTGGCCGCGCTGTTACCCTCGCATTCGCCAAGAACGGTGTCAGCAAGATTGCCGGTCTCGACGTTGATCCCAAAGGACTGGAAGGCACGGCGGCCGCCCTCAAAGCCGACTCTCCCGCGACCGAGTTTCTTCCGCTGACTGCAGACTTGACGTCGGAAGATCAAGTCAAGCAAGCGTTCGACAAAGTCATCTCCACCTTCGGTCGCATCGACTACGCCATCAACAATGCTGGAATCGGAGGGCCGCTGGTCCCCACGGCGGAATTGGAACCCAAAGACTTTGACAAGGTCATCGCCGTGAACGTGAAAGGCGTGTGGTTGTGTTCAAAGTACGAGTTGAAGCAAATGGTGACGCAAACTCCTCTGCGGGGCCCTCCCTTTCCCGGACTCCAGGCTCAGAGAGGCGCCATCGTGAATATATCTTCGGTGCTGGGGTTATCTGCGATGCCCACGCAAGCGCCGTACAGCTCGTCCAAGCACGCGATACTCGGCCTCACCAAGGCCGACGCCCTGGATTACGCCTTGCAGGGAATCCGAGTCAACGCCGTCTGTCCCGGATTCATTGAGACTCCTCTCCTGACGCCCGCGATAAGGCAGGCGCTGGCCAAGAATATCGAAAAGACGCCGCTCAAGAGACTGGCGTTACCCGAGGAGATTGCAAATGCTGTTTGCTTCTTGGTCTCTGAAGCTGCGAGCTATGTGACTGGGCTTTCTTTGCCAGTTGACGGGGGTTACACCATCAATTGATCAGTCCTGCATTAGTTGAATTGCTCTTCAGTGGTCAGTCTTTGATCTTAAAATCCAAATACATCCAGACCCTAGGATCTAAAATTCAGAAAAGTCTCTCCCTCGTGCAGGCGATATTAAATAAAATCTTCTATTAATCCTCTTAATCGTTGGTCTCATGATGGATAGCTAAGGGGAACTGGAGTCGACGAATGCAGTCACCATGTGATTCGCCAGGCGAATAGGTTGGAATTGGAAGTGATATGACCATGAGGACAACTAGAACGACTTTGAAGGGCCGTCCAGCGAGCGGATACGGAGCGGATAGTCGGGGAGGCGGAAGGGCAGGATATGTAGGGAGCGGAAGGGCAGGATATGTAGGGAGCGGAAGGGCGGGACATGTAGGGAG
>Ga0255336_100248_pt1 | contig 109290 bp, 118 predicted proteins | sample MeOH1_35cm_T3_17_FD_189102 | JGI IMG/M metagenome (GOLD analysis project Ga0255336, IMG submission 189102) | Sandy soil microbial communities from University of British Columbia, Vancouver, Canada - MeOH1_35cm_T3_179 | ecosystem: Engineered > Artificial ecosystem > Sand microcosm > Unclassified...
GAGAGTAGGTCGCCGCCAGGCCTTCCAAGCCCTCACAACCACACCACCCCCGCGGGGTGGAGCAGCCCGGTAGCTCGTCAGGCTCATAACCTGAAGGCCGCAGGTTCAAATCCTGCCCCCGCAACCAAATTAGCCCGCTATCTCATCGAGATGGCGGGCCCGCTGATTCCGGGATCGAGTCTCACCCTCGTCGGATCCGGCAAACGTCCCAGCCGACGCTGACCTTGCCCCTTCGGTGCGTTCGCCCGAACCGGGCGAGGACGCGAAACCGTCAGCCGTTGACAAGCCCCACGACAGTCAGGGCATCAAGCCAGACAATTAAAATTGTGGAGCGATTCAGTTAGCGGGAACCATCCGTCAGCATCGCGCCGCTAAGTATTTTCCGACTCTATCGCGCCAAGGTCCGCTTCGGTATTCTGTGCGGCAGTCGTCGGTGGTGCGCGCTTTCTGTCCCCGCGGCCAGGGCGGTTATGCGACGGCCGAGCGAACCGAGGACTTACCTGTGAATAACAGCCGCACGTCTTCAAGCCGATCGCCATGCCGCCGGCATACCCGCGATGTGGGCTGGCTTGAGGCAGCGGGCGCCGATCGTACAGCGACGCGCGTCCACTAGGATCACGGGATGACCAAACCGAACCAAGCGCTCTTCGTCGGAGCAAAAATCCGAAAGCTCTTCGCTTTTGAGCGCGAGAAGGTATGCAATCATCTTCTCCGCCTCGAGCCGGAGAACCTTCGCCTTCGATTTTTCGGCACGGTCGGCGAGAGCTATATTGCTTCGTATAGCGAAACCATTTTCTCGACGGGTGGCATCATCCTCGGCTACTTCGAGAACGGAAAGTTGTGTGCGATCGGCGAGCTCCGACGTCAGGGAGCCCGGTGGAGTCAGGCCGCGGAGCTTGCGATCACCGTCGAACGGGAGTTCCAACACCGAGGCATCGGCACTGAAATGCTTCGAAGGCTCGTCGAGATCGCATGCAACCGTTCGATCAAGATCCTCCATCTCGCCTGCCTCATCGACAACACGCGAATGCAGAAGATCGCGCGCAAGCTCGGCGGCGCACTGCGCTATGTCGATGGCGCGGCCGAGGTCGACATCTCCCCGCCCTGGCCGAGCTGCTGGTCACTGCTCGGCGAGGCGGCAGCCGACGGTCAGGCCGCGCTGCACGCCTGGTGGACCGTTCCTGGATTTGCATCGATCGGCACCGCGGCAGAGCGCGCGGCGGCGTGAATCGTCCAGGCGGATGGGCGCCGATCTGGAACGGCGCCGATCTCGTTCCGGGGGATCGAGGAGGTGCTGACACTCACGATCAGCAGCGGTGCTTGCCGCGCATCGGCTCTGGCGCGAAGCGTTCGGTGAGCACCTGGTTGACCTAAATCAAGGTTGCCGGCTCCGGCCCTCCGCAAAGTGAGCTCGTCCTCGGCAAGGCGTGCAGGGCGGGACGTTACAGTCGTCTACGCGATCCCGCCCGCCGCGGACATGCTGCCGTTGCGCAAATTCGCAGGATCGAGGCGATGGCTGACACAGCGATGAGGGGTACCGCCGATCTTCAGCCCGGGAAGCCGTCGCCGCTCCCGGTGCCGAAAATCCGATCGCATCGCCGTCGTTACCTGACATTGTCGATCCTGTTGGTGCTGCTCGCTCTCGCCGGGGCGGGGTGGTGGTGGTTTGCCGGCCGTGCGGCGACACTGCACTACACGACGACACCCGTCACGACCGGCAAGGTCGCGCGGACCGTGACGGCGACCGGAACGATCAATCCAGTACTGACAATCATCGTCGGCAGCTATGTATCCGGCGTCATCCAGTCGCTGCAATGCGACTACAACACCCAAGTCAAGAAGGGCCAAGTCTGCGCCAAGATCGATCCCCGCCCCTACCAGGCCGTGTTCGACCAGGACAAGGCCAATCTGGCGGTCGCCAAGGCTCAGCTCGAGAAGGACCAGGCGACGCTCGAATACACCAAGGCCAATTCGGGACGCACTGCCTTGCTGGCGAGACAGGATTCGATCGCTCAGGATGCTGCCGACCAGTCGCGCAGCAGCTACCGCCAGGGGCAGGCGCAGATCCTGCTCGACCAGGCGGCGATCCGGCAATGGGAGGCCCAGCTCGCGGGCGCTGAGGTCAGTCTCGGCTATACCGATATCGTTTCGCCGGTGGACGGCACCGTCGTGTCGCGCAACGTGACGCAAGGGCAGACGGTCGCGGCCAGCCTGCAGACGCCGACATTGTTCCTGATCGCCACCGATCTCACCAAGATGGAGGTCGACACCAACGTCAGCGAAAGCGACATCGGCAGCGTCAAGGAAAAGAACCCCGCCAGCTTCACGGTCGAGGCTTATCCCGACCGCCCGTTCGAAGGCAGCGTCGTTCAGGTCCGGCAAGCACCGCAAACGCTGCAGAACGTCGTCACCTTCGATGTCGTGGTCGCCGTCGCCAACCCCGATCTGGCACTGATGCCGGGGATGACGGCCACGACGAGGATCATCACGAACGCGCGCGACAACGTCCTTCGCGTGCCCGATCAGGCGCTGCGGTACATACCTGCCGCTGCGCCGGCCGCAGCTCCAGCGCCGACCGCGGGGGCCTCGACACGGCAGGGGCAGGTCTGGGTCCTGACCGATGGCAAGCCCATGCGCGTCGCCGTGGCGCTCGGGCTCGACGACGACAGCTTTACCGAAATCACCGGCGGAGATCTCAAGGCCGGGGATCTGGTCATCCTGTCCGAACAACGAGGCGGAAGCGGCCAAACTGCCGTTCCGCTGCCGCGGCTGTAGCGTGACCGCGGCGCAGCTGCCCGACGCGGTCATCCAGATCCAAGACGTGACCCGGACCTATCGCGTCGGCGACATCGAAGTTCATGCGCTCGCCGGCGTCGACCTCACGGTCATGCGCGGCGAGTTCGTGGCCATCATGGGATCGTCGGGCTCCGGCAAATCGACCCTCATGTCGATCCTCGGATGCCTCGACCGCCCGTCGACCGGCCGCTATCTGCTCGACGGCATCGATGTGGCGAGCCTGCCGGAGCCCGATCTGGCCCGCATCCGCAGCGAGCGGTTGGGCTTCGTCTTCCAGAGCTTCAACCTGCTGTCGCGCACCAGCGCCGTCGAGAATGTGGCCCTGCCGCTGCTCTATTCGGAGGCGGGAAAATCCGGGACCTCGGCGCGGTTCGTCCGGGCGCAGGAGGCGCTGGCCCGTCTCGGTCTCGGCGATCGCGCGGGAAACACCCCCAGCCAGCTATCCGGCGGCCAGCAGCAGCGGGTCGCGATCGCGCGCGCCCTGATCAACTCGCCGAGTCTGCTCCTTGCCGATGAGCCGACCGGAAATCTCGACACGCGCACTTCGCATGAGATCATGCAGACGCTGACGCAGCTCAATCACGAGGAACTCGTCACCATCGTGCTGGTGACGCATGAGCCGGACATCGCCGCCTATGCCGATCGTGTCGTGACGATGCGCGACGGCCGTGTCCTCACCGACGAGCGCAAGAAGTCGAGCATCCCCGAGACGCCGGCGACGGCGGCGGATCTGTCGATCTTCCGCCCCCACGCCCCGGCAGAAATGGCGAGCGGTCCGCCGCTGTCCTGGGCCTTCGGCATGATGATCCTGGCCGCGGCGGTGCAGGCGCTCGCGCGCAACAAGATGCGCTCGGCATTGACCATGCTCGGCGTGTTCATCGGTGTCGCCGCCTTGATCGCGATGGTGGCGATCGGGCAAGGCGCCAACGATGCCGTGCGCAAGCAACTCGAAAGCCTCGGGACTAATCTGGTCGTCGTCGTGCCGGGCGCGGTGACGAGCCAGGGCGCGCGGGGCGGCTCCGGCAGCGCCTCGACCTTGACCGTGACCGACGCCCAGACGATCCGCCGCGAAGACCAGGCGGTCGGCGAGGTCGCCTATCTGATCCGGCAGGGCGGCCAGACGGAATATGCCAGCCAGAACTGGATGACCACTATTCAAGGAGTCACCCCCAATTACCCACCCATCACCAATTGGCAGATCGCCGCCGGCCGCCCGATCGGCCCCGACGACCAGAGCAGCGCCGCCCTCGTCGCCGTGATCGGCCAGACCGTCCTCCATCAGCTCTTCGCGCCTTCGGACAATCCGCTCGGCGCGGTCATCCTGGTCAAGGGCGTGCCGCTGCGCGTCATCGGCACGTTGATGGCCAAGGGCCAATCGACCTACGGCCAGGACCAGGACGATCTTGTCATGGTGCCGTTCAGCACGGCCGAGACCAAGGTGCTCGGCGTCGCGGCGCCGACGCAGGCGGCGGCGACGAGCGCCATCTTCCTGCCGCAGCCCAATCCGTACAACATCCAGCCGCGCCTGACCGGCTTCGTGAACCAGATCTACGTGCAGGCCCGGAGTCCGACCGAGGTCCAGGCCGCGATCGCGCAGGTGACATCGACCTTGGCACGCCGTCACCATATAAGATCAGGCGATCCCAACGACTTCGCCGTCCGCAACCTTAGCCAGATCGCCAGTGCCGCCGAGGGCAGCAGCGCGGTCATGGCGTTGCTGCTCGCCGCCGTGGCCTCGATCTCGCTGCTCGTCGGCGGCATCGGCATCATGAACATCCTGCTGGTGTCGGTGACCGAGCGGACGCGCGAGATCGGTCTGCGCATGGCGATCGGCGCGCGCCGCGTGCATGTCCTGCTGCAGTTCCTGGTCGAAGCTGTGCTGCTGAGCCTCGTCGGGGGCGTCGCGGGCATCGTCTTCGGTGTCGCTGTGTCGGAGACGATCTCGATCGTCGCCGGATGGCCGACGCCGATCTCGCCGACCGCCATCCTCGGCGGCTTCGCCTTTTCGGCCGCCGTTGGGATCTTCTTCGGCTACTACCCGGCGCGGAAGGCGGCACGCCTCGATCCCATCGAGGCGCTGCGCTACGAGTGACGCCGAGCGCGGGGGCCGACGATAAGGTCACGCTGGAGCGGAGAACTGACTGAAAGGCATGGACCAGCCAAGCCGGATCCGCGCATAGCCCCGCCTCGCATAGCCTCGATAACCTGAGTATTTTCCGTACCTTTAAGATTAGCGCCGAAAAGGCCACAGTACACAGCGTCAAACAGACGCCCCGATTATTGCTTAACTAGGTATCGCCCAGCGATGCGCTGGCCGGCAACCTATAGTCAATTCAAGGCATATTTACAGGGGTGGCAAGCCTCGACCCGCCCGGGCTGATCGTCATGGATTAGCGCAGTCGCAAGGACACCAGCCGGCGGCCGCACGGCTCACACCAGAAGGACGAAACGATGGCCTATCAAAGCGTGAACCCCGCTGACGGCAAACTCCTGATGAAATTTGAGGAGCTGTCCGACTCGCTGCTCGAGACCAAGCTCGCGGCTGCCGCGATCTGCTATCAGAGCTGGCGGCACGAGACCTATGCCAAGCGGGCGAAGATCCTATCGAGTGCGGCCGAGATCCTGCACGCCAAGGCCGGCGAGTTCGCACGCACCATGACGCTCGAAATGGGCAAGCGGATCGGCGAGGCCCGCGGCGAAGTCGAGTTCAGCGCGCGGATCTTGAGCTATTACGCCAAGAACGCGGAGCGCTTCCTGGCACCTGTGAAGCTCCATCCCACACATGGCGAAGCGCATATGGAGAGCAGCCCGATCGGCGTGGTCTTCTGCGTCGAGCCTTGGAACTTTCCCTACTACCAGCTGGCCCGGATTGCCGGGCCCCATCTGATGGCCGGCAACACCCTGGTGGTGAAGCACGCCGGCATCGTGCCGCAATGCGCGATCGCTTTCGAGCAGCTGCTGATCGACGCCGGTGCGCCGGTCGGCCTCTATACCAATCTGCTGATCTCGCATGCGCAGTCCGACCGCGTCGTCGATGACCCGCGCATCAAGGGCGTTGCCTTGACCGGCAGTGTCGAGGCGGGCCGCAGCATTGCGGCCAGGGCCGGCAAGAACCTCAAAGTTTCTTCGATGGAGCTCGGCGGCAGTGACGCCTTCATCGTCCTGGATGACGCCGATCTCGACCATGCGGTCAAATGGGCTGTCTGGGGCCGGATGTACAATACTGGCCAGACCTGCTGTGCCGCGAAGCGATTCATCGTGGTCGAAGAGGTCGCCGACAAGTTCCTCGCCAAGTTCAAGACGGCATTGGCGGCGCTCAAGCCTGGCGATCCGCTCGACGAGAAGACGACGCTGGGCCCGCTTTCGACCGAATCCGCGCTGGTGCAACTTTTGAAGCAGGTCGATCACGCCATCGCCACAGGTGCGAAGCTGCTGCTGGGCGGCAAGCGCTACGATCGTGCCGGCGCCTATATGGAGCCGACAATCCTGACCGACATCAAGCCGGACAATCCGGCCTTCCGAGAGGAGTTCTTCGGACCGGTCGCCTTGTTCTTCCGGGTCAGGGATGAAGACGCCGCCGTCGCTCTCGCCAATGATTCCGATTTCGGCTTGGGCGGGTCGGTCTTCACCAAGGACATCGCCCGCGGCCGGCGCGTCGCGAGCCGGGTCGAAACCGGCATGATGTTCATCAACAACATCGATTGGTCCGATGCCGAGCTGCCCTTCGGCGGCATCAAGGATTCCGGCTATGGCCGCGAGCTCGGCGACATGGGCATCCAGCAATTCGTCAACAAGAAGCTCGTTCGCCTGTCCTCGGCCGACGCGCCCGTATAGCAGTGCCTCACGACGGGCAAGGCACGGTGAGGCGGCACGCCGCGGTGCGGTTCGACCGCTTTCATCGCGTTTACCCCCGAGATGTCTCGAAATCGCTTGTCGAAGACTGGAGCAGCCGATGCTGCCGCAGCTTAAGTAGACGCTTTTCGCCGATCTCGACGGATCCCAGCTCACCGAAGGAGTTCCCTCATGGCCCGCAAGATGCAAGCCGCCGTCGTCGAGCAGTTCGGCAAGCTACTCATGCTCCAGGAATGGGACATCCCCACGCCGGAGCCTGGCCAGATCCTGGTCAAGACCGAGGCCTGTGGTGTCTGCCACACCGATCTCCATGCCGCTCGCGGCGATTGGCCTCTGAAGCCCACACTCCCCTTCATTCCCGGCCATGAAGGCATCGGCCGCGTCGCCGCGGTCGGCACGGGCGTGACCATCGTCAAGGAAGGCGACCGGGTCGGCGTGCCGTGGCTCTATTCGGCTTGCGGCCATTGCGAATATTGCCTGAAGGCCCAGGAGCCGGTGTGCGGCGAGGCCCAGTTCGGCGGCTATACCAGGAATGGCGGCTTTGCCGAATATATCATCGCCGATCCGAATTACGTCGCGCATATCCCCGCCGGCCTGGGCGCCAAGGAAGCGGCGCCGATCATCTGCGCGGGCATCACGACCTATAAGGGCATCAAGGAGACCGGCGCCCGGCCGGGTGAATGGATCGCCATCTCCGGCGCCGGCGGCCTCGGGCATCTCGCGATCCAATATGCCAAAATCATGGGCCTGCAGGTCTGCGCCGTCGATATCGACGACGGCAAGCTCGCCCACGCCAAAAGCCTGGGCGCCGATCTCACCGTCAACGCCGAGACCGGCGATCCGGCCGCTGCCGTCAAGAAGGGCACCAATGGCGGCGCCCATGGCGTGCTGATCACCGCGCCCTCGCTCAGCGCCTTCAGGCAGGGCGTCGGCATGACCCGCAAGCGCGGGACCTGCGTCCTGGTCGGCTTGCCGCCGGGCGAGTTTCCGGTGCCGCTGTTCGATCTCGTGGCCGATTGCATCACCATCCGCGGTTCCTTCGTCGGCACGCGCGGGGATATGGCCGAAGCGCTCGGCTTTGCCGCTGAGGGCAAGGTCAAGGCCGATATCGAGCTGCAACCGCTCTCGGCGATCAACCGGATCTTCGACCGGCTACAGCATGGCGATGTTCCGTCGCGCGTGGTGCTCGATTTCGCCGGCTGCTGACCCGATGAAGGGGCTGCCCGATACGCGCAGTCGAGACTTCAAGCCGCCATTCACTCAATCAAGGAAAGCAGCATGACCGTAGATCAGCGCAACGGCCAGGAGCCGACGTCAGCCAAGGACCCGCCGTCGGTAACCGGCTCGAACCGTCGAACGCTCGACGCGATATTTCGACATCCTGTGTCCCATAATCTTGGTTGGAGCGACGTCGTTGCCCTGCTGGAGACCATCGGCGAGGTCGAGGAACGGTCCAGCGGCGAGTTCTCGCTTCGGGTCGGCGGTGCGCACCACCTCATGCACAAGCCGAACACGAAGGACCTCACGGCTGCAGACGTGACCGGACTGCGCCATTTCCTCGCGAGCGCCGGATGGCCCGCGGGACCCGCGCCCTCGCCCGCCCTCGATCCATCGGCGGAGACGCTGGATCTCATGGTCGTCATGGACCATCACCAGGCAAGGATCTACCATGTAGAGCCCCTCTCCCGTGACGGCCGGGAACTGGCGATCCGGCCCTACGATCCGCATCACTTCCTGCATCACCCTACGCACAAGGATCAGTCCCGAGAGCGGGGGCAACGGGCGTCGGAGGACCACGGGTATTACGCTCAAATCGCCGCCGCCCTCGCCGCAGGCGGCAGAATCGTCGTGGTTGGCCATGGCAGCGGCAAGAGCAACGTTGCGCATCATCTGATCGAATACCTCCACAAACACCATGGCGAGACCTATCGGCGGATCGTCCGCGAAATCGTCGCCGACCTCTCGAGCGAAACACCGGCCCAACTCCTCGATCTGGCCCAGCAGGCGTTGCGTCCGTGATAGGCTGCGCGTCCCGGCTCTGGATCCGGTGGGCCGGCCTCGTGCAGTGACGGAGAACGCCATGCAGGCGATGGTGCTAAACGGTATTGGGGCGGCTCTCGAATGGACGGAACTCCCCGATCGGCAGCCGGGGCCAGGCCAAATTCGCGTGAGGGTGGCCGCCTGCGGCGTCTGCCGCACCGATTTGCATGTCGTCGACGGCGAGTTGCCCGCGCAGATCGTGCCGATCATCCCCGGCCACGAGATCGTCGGCCGGGTCGATGCGATCGGGGCCGATGTCGAGGGGCTCCGCCTCGGCGAGCGCGTCGGAATTCCGTGGCTCGGCCATACTTGCGGCGTCTGCCCTTATTGTACGGGGCAGCACGAGAATCTGTGCGATCATCCGATCTTCACTGGGTACACACGTGACGGCGGCTTTGCGACCGAGACCATCGCCGATGCGCGCTTTGCTTTCCCGCTCGGCGAGGCCGGCGACGATGTTGCGCTTGCCCCTCTGCTCTGCGCCGGCCTGATCGGCTGGCGCTCGCTGGTGATCGCCGGCGGCGCAAGGAACCTTGGCCTCTACGGCTTCGGCGCCGCGGCCCATATCGTTGCCCAGATCGCGAAGTGGCAGGGGCGGTCGGTCTTCGCCTTCACGCGGCCGGGAGATGTCGCCACCCAGGCCTTCGCCCTGACCCTGGGGGTGACCTGGGCGGGCGGATCCGACGAAATGCCGCCGGCCAGCCTCGATGCCGCGATCATCTTTGCGACACCCGGTGAGCTCGTGCCGCTTGCTCTGCAGGCAGTCCACAAGGGCGGCCGGGTCGTTTGCGCCGGCATCCATATGAGCGACATCCCGAGCTTTCCCTACCGGCTGCTCTGGGAAGAGCGGCAACTCGTGTCGGTCGCCAATCTCACGCGGCAGGATGGCATCGATTTCCTTCGCCTGGTGCCTGAGATCGGCATCATGACCAAGACGACGACTTATCCGCTCAAGCGCGCGAACGAGGCCCTCGCGGATCTCCGAGCCGGCCGGTTTGACGGCGCTGCCGTGCTCGTGCCTTAACCTTCCGCACTAGCAGGCTCTGGCCTCCGGCAAGGTCGACGCCTGGTCGATGTGGAGCCCCGGCGTCGATATCGCCCGGGCCGACTACAAGGCACATGATCTTTTCTCGAGGAGCGGGATCTCGAATTCCAGATCGACTTCACCTCCGATCTCGCCACGCGCCGGTTTGCCCAGGACGATCCCGATCTGGTGCCGCGGTGAACGTGGCCCTGCTTGCCGAGGCGCAATGGATTTCCGCTCACACGCCTGAAGCCGAGCTCATCGCTCAGAAGAAGGCCGGCTACAGCGATCGGGTCCGCGACCAGTTCATTGCCTTGAAGCGTCAATATCTGCTTCACTCGGTCGATGATCAGGCTTTTCTCGGTGAATTCCAAAAGGCGGCGGACTGGCTCGTGGCGCGCAAGGTTCTGCCGGAGCCGGTTACCGTCGCCGATCATTTGGCGCAGCTTTGAACGCAAAACGGCAAGAGCCGATCACATCGTTCAATAGGGATCAAGGAAACGCCATGCCGACCGATAAACTGCATCCGGAAACCATTGTCCTTCATGCCGGCTGGCGGGCCGATCCGACGACGGGCGCCGTGGCGCCGCCGATCTACCAGACGACGTCGTTCCAGTTCCGCGATACCGAGCATGCGGCGAACCTGTTCGCGCTGAAGGAGCTGGGGGCGATCTACACGCGGATCGGCAACCCCACCACCGACATATTGGAGCAGCGCATCGCGGCACTCGAAGGCGGGGCCGCGGCACTGGCACTCGCTTCGGGTCAGGCGGCCTCGGCCTTCTCGCTCCAGACGCTGGCGCGCGCCGGCGACAATGTGGTCAGTTCGACAGATCTCTATGGCGGCACCTGGAACCTGTTTGCCAATACCCTGAGGGATCAGGGTATCGAGGTGCGCTTCGTCGATCCGGCCGATCCCGAGGCGTTCCGGCGCGCGACCGACGACCGGACCCGCGCCTATTACGCCGAAACCCTGCCCAATCCGAAGCTGACGGTGTTTCCGATCGCCGAGGTGGCCGCCATCGGCCGCGAGTTCGGCATTCCGCTCATCGTCGACAATACCGCGACGCCGATCTTGTGCCGGCCTTTCGATCACGGCGCCGCCATCGTCGTTTACTCCACGACGAAATATATCGGCGGGCACGGCACTTCGATCGGCGGCGTTATCGTCGATGGCGGCAATTTCGATTGGGCGCGTTTTCCGGAGCGCCAGCCGCTCTTGAACACGCCTGATCCCAGCTATCACGGTGCCGTCTGGGTCGAAGCGGTGAAGCCGCTGGGGCCGATCGCCTATATCATCCGTGCCCGCGTCGTGCTGTTGCGTGATCTCGGATCGGCCCTTTCACCTTTCAACGCCTTCCAGACGCTTCAAGGCCTCGAGACCCTGCCGCTGCGCATCGCCCGCCACTCGGAGAATGCCGCGGCGGTCGCCGATTTCCTGTCGTCATTGCCGGGAGTCGAGCGCGTCATCTATCCGTCGAAGCAGGCGGGCGTCGGTCGGGAGCGAGCCCAGCGCTATCTCAAGGGCGGCTTGGGCGGCCTGGTGGGATTCGAGCTGGCAGGCGGTGCCGAGGCTGGGCGCCGCTTCATCGACAGGCTCAAGCTCTTCTATCATGTCGCCAATATCGGCGATGCGCGCAGCCTCGCCATCCATCCGGCGACCACGACCCATTCGCAGCTTTCGGCGGAAGACCAGCTCTCAACCGGCGTCTCGCCCGGCTATGTGCGCCTGTCGGTCGGCCTTGAACATATCGACGACATCCTGGCTGACCTTGCCCAGGCCCTAAACGTCGCCACTGGCTAGGGTGAACAATATATTGTCTGGGTCGGCAATATATTGACTTCAGGCGCAAGGGCGGACTAAGGTGCTTCATCCTCCTTCGGGAGGGTCGCGGGAATTTGAGGGGCAGCTTGCGCCGCGATACCAAGTGCTAAAGCGCCACGGGGTAACTCCCGTGGGCCCGTTCGTTGGCCGGGAGTTCAACCATGTTCCATCGCTGTCGTCGCTCTTCCTGAGGTCGCCGGGGCCTAAGTGCCCGCTCGCGATCTTGCTTCGCTTTCTTAAATCGCAAGAGATGCGCCGGCCTTCCGAGGCCGGTCGGAAGGGTGCGCCATGTCTGATGCCTATGTCATCGAAGCTGCTGATACCAGCGCCGGGATCGTGATCCGTGAGCGGGCAGGCTTCCGCTTCTTCGCCGCTTCCCAGCGCTTCGGCCGTCTCGACGGCCAGTTGTTTAAGACGATCGGCGCGGCCGAGCGGGCGATCGGGGACTTGTCGCCTCGGAAGCCAATCAGCTTAGGGCCGGGCGGAATAGCATGGTAATAGCGCGGTCCAGGCTGACGAACAGGATCGTCAGCCGACGCTCTCGACATAGGTCATGACCAGATAGACGACGGCCTCCCGATCCCCGGCGTTCCGGTAGCTGTGCGGGACGCCGGCTTCGAATAGGATTGCGTCGCCTTCCATCAACTGATGGGAATCCTGGCCGTCGAAGAGTTCGAGCTCGCCTTGCGCGACAGTGAGGTTTTCCAACGTTCCCGCAGCGTGGGCGTCCGCCCTCTCGATATGGCCCGGGGCAATGCGCAGCTCGTAGAATTCGACGCGCCGCTCCGTGTCGAAAGGGAACAGTGCCCGAGACGTAAACTTGCCGTCGCTCGAGGACAGGATCTTCGCTTTGCCGCGCCGAAATACGGCCGTGCCGGTATCGGCACCGGCCGAGGTCAGTGTGGCGAAGGTCACGTCGAGCGCCGTGGCGATCTTCCACAGCAGGCCGATCGTGGGGGCGCTGCGGCCCAGCTCGATCTGACCGAGCATGCCGCGGCTGACACCCGACATCTTCGCCAGCCCTTCCAGCGACAACCCGCGGCGAGTCCGCAAACGGCGCAAATTGCGTCCCACCGTGGCGGCGAGATCGGCGGCCGGATCGGCCTTAGTCTCTGCTTCTTGCGGCGTCGCGGATGAGGTCGGAAGCGAGCTTTCGGTCACGGTTTTCGGGTCCGTCTCGAGGCTGCGACGAGCTGGCTGACGGTGCCGGCCGGCTTCGGTAACCTTCATCTCTTGGGGTGGCATATCGACCGTTTCGGCAAAAACGTGGGGGAGTGTGTGCGTTATGCCGGATCGCCGTCAAGCAATGTCCATGGCGGGTACGAGACCAACCGGATCACTGCAGCGTCGGGTATCCCAGCTCTGCCGCCTGTCGCTCGATGCCGAGAATTTCCTCATAGGCCTGTTCGGACAGGATCTCGAATCCATCCAGCAGCAGTTCGTCTCGGAGCGACACCGCCTCCGGCGCGGTCGAGACCTCCAAAAGGGTTTCTCTCAGAAGCCGAAGCGTTGCATCGTCGGTAGCACCGGCAGCGATGAAGGGCAGGCCCGCCGTCGAGGCCGTCCAGCCAAGGATGCGGACGCGGGCGACGAGATCGGGCTCGTGCCGCTTCAGCAGCGCCAGTGTGACCGCATCGATGGCGGCCAGATCGGCTTCATCCTCGGCCACCATCGTGATGCTGTTCCGATGCGATCCGCTCCAGGCCACACCGTCGAAGAAGGGACGGCCGCCTGCCAAGGGGGCAATGGCCGCGCGGAGCAGATTCATGCCGGTATTCGAGGTGGGCTGGTTGGCGACGCAACGGCTGCCGCGCAATGCTTCGAGGTTTCGGCGGTTGTCGCCGGCGCGGACGATGAGAGCACTGCGGTGTCGCGCACCCGAACAGCCGGCTGCCCGATATCGCGGTGTCGCCACCAGCCGCACATGCCCGCACAGCGAGGTCCTCAGCGGGTAGCCGCAGCTTTGCGCCAGCAGCAGCCGCGGATGATCCCAGAGCGCCTCGACCGGCATGGCTCGTTCGAGCGCGGTGGGAACATGGGACAAGCCGGCTTTTTCCAAGGAACGCCTGATTACCTGCCAGAAGGCGTCGTTCGCAGCCGTCAGCTCTGCCAGATCATACATCGGAAGCGCGGCCAACCGGTCGGTCATCGGCGTTCGAAGCCCGGATGCTCGACCGGCGCGGCAGCCGCGAAGAGATGGCGGGCGGCGATCTCGGCATAGCCGCCGCCATACAGCATGCCGGGGCCGGGCTCGAGCGTCGGTCGAAGCTCGCGCCAAACGGCGGGCAGGCGGTACCAGGGGAGTTCCGGATGACGGTGATGCACCACATGCAGATTGTTGTTGAGGAAGAGCAGGCTCCAGAATGACCCTGCTTCGACCACGGCCGTCCGGTGCCGCGAGTCCGGCGCCGCCCGATGCTCCGTGTAGGAGCGCAGCAGGCTGAGCGAGATCGACGGATAGACCGCCAACAGGAGATAGGTTTCGATCGGAATGCGGCAAATCCAGACGACCCAGACCAAGAGCGGAATGACCGCCAAGGCATGCCGAAGCCAGATCCCGCGGCGTCGCCGATCATAGGCTAGGCGCAACACTTCCGTCTTCCAACAGCGCATGACCAGCAGCGCCGGTCCGAGCAGCAGCCGGCCGGCAAGCGTGGCGTGCCATCGCAGCGCCTGCCGTTCGAGGCGGCCGGCTGCGGCAAGGGTGCCCGGCCGGCGGTAATGGGATTCGGGATCGGCCTGCGGATCGGTCAGATCGCGTCCGCCATTGGCGTGATGCGCCAGATGGAGCTCCCGATAGACCGCGTAAGGCAGCCAAAGCGAGAGCGGCGGTATGCCGATGAGCTCGTTCAGCCGTTCGGACGATGTCGGATGGCCGTGGATCGTCTCATGCTGCAGCGAGCTGTGCCAAGCCAGCAGCAAGCCGCACAGCGGAGCGGCCAGCCAGACCGGCATCGCCTGCCAATGCCAGGTCAGCAGGCAGAAGCCGCCATAGAGGAGCACCGCGATCGAAATCGTCGGCCACTCCCAACGCCGCCCGTTCATGTCGCCTGCCAAGGCTATGCGGCGCGACGGCGGAGAATGGCGTGTCGAAGAGGTCTTTGCGGAGACGGGAAAGGCGTCATGGGGCTCGTGCCTGCTCGGTTCGGGCCCACAGAGCGGAAAACCCTGTGGCGCTTTAGCGTTTTGTGACGCGGCGCAAGCTGCCCTTCAAATTGCCGCGATTGACGGATGGAGCCTAGGTCAGGCTCGCCGCGAGAGTCAATATATAGGATGAACCTCTTTCATATTGGTTAAACTGGCGCCTGCCGTTCCGGGAAGAACTGGTTCGCCGGTCGCGCGAGCCCGAGATGGTCGCGCAAGGTCTTGCCCTCATAGTGCCGGCGGAAGATGCCGCGGCGTTGCAGCTCCGGCACGACGAGCTCGACGAAATCATCGAGACCGGCCGGGACGGTCGGGAACATGATGTTGAACCCGTCGGAGGCCTCCTCTTCGAGCCAGGCCTGCATGGTATCGGCGATCTCCGTCGGGGTTCCGACCATCTGCAGGCCGCCATAGCCGCCGACCAGTTGGGCGAGCTGCCGGACCGTCAGATTGTCCCGCCGCGCCAGCTTCACCAGCGTCTCGCGGCCGCTCTGGCTGGCATTGGTCTCGGGGATCTCGGGCAGCGGCGCGTCGAGCTCGAAGCGCGAGGCATCCACTCCCAGCCGCATCGACAGATTGGGCAGGCCGCTTTCGGCATGGACGAGGCTGTCCAGCAGCACCTTCTTCTTTTCTGCCTCTTCGGTGGTCCGGCCGACGAAGATGAGGGCGCCGGGCAGGATCTTGAGCGCGTCGGGAGACCGGCCGAGCGCCCTCATGCGGCTCTTCACATCCTTGTAGAAGCCTTTGCCGTCCTCGATCGTGCGGCTGCTGCCGAAGATCACCTCGGCGGTCTCGGCGGCGAGTTGGCGGCCGGCATCCGAGGCACCGGCCTGGACGATCACCGGCCAGCCCTGGACCGGCCGGGCGATGTTGAGCGGCCCCCGCACCGACAGATGCTCGCCCCTGTGGTCGAGCACATGCAGCTTTTCCGGATCGAAGAAAATGCCGCTCGCCTGGTCGCGCAGCCAGGCATCGTCAGCCCAGCTATCCCAAAGGCCGGTGACGACAGAGAAAAACTCGCGCGCACGCCGATAGCGCTCGTCATGCTCGACATGGTCGTTCAGCCCGAAATTGAGGGCGGCGTCGGGATTGGACGTGGTGACGATGTTCCAGCCGGCCCGGCCGTCGCTGATATGGTCGAGGGAGGCGAAGCGGCGGGCGATGTGATAGGGCTCGTCGAAGGTGGTGGACGCCGTGGCGATGAGGCCGATGCGCTCCGTCTTCATGGCGAGCGCGGAGAGAAGCGTCAGCGGCTCGAACGAGGTGGCGGTGGCGCTCCGCCGCAGGGCTTCCATCGGCATGTTCAGCACGGCCAGATGATCGGCCATGAAGAAGGCGTCGAAGCATCCGCGCTCCAGCGTCTGGATGAAGCCGATGAGATGGCGAAGGTTGAAGTTCGCATCCGGATAGGCGCCGGGATAGCGCCACCAGCCTGTGTGGATACCGACCGGACGCATAAAGGCGCCCAGGTGAAGCTGTTTCGTCATGAATGACCTCGACGGTTGGGGACCGACGCGGCTGACGCTGGCCTCCCCCCGCGGTCAGGGCCGTCGCCTCGGCTGGGACGAGGATAGCCGATGCGAGCGCGCTCAGGAAACGGCTTGGGCGCGCTCCCGGAATTCGTGATTGGACAAGATCTCGGCCGGCCGGTCCGCCCGGTGCCCAGCAGGCGCTCGCGCAGCGCCTCGCCGGGCTCGTACCGCTCGCGGAATCGGCCGCGCCGGCGCAACTCGGGCACGACCAGCTCGATAAAGTCGCGAGCCGTCGCGAAGCTCAGGAATTGCGTGAGGTTGGTGCCGTCGATGTCATCCTCATCGAGCCATTTTTCGATCGTGTCCGCGACGGCGGCCGGCGTGCCCGCGGTGAAATAGCGGCCGAAGCCGAGGCCGCCCATTTGATCGAGCACCTCGCCGATCGTGTGCCTGCCCGAAACATCAACCGGGTCGATTGGTCGGGGGAATGAATCCAGGCACACCGCTATTAACCACAGCGTTGAAGCGGACCCTCGCCGTGACACCGTCTCGGATCTCCTGCATGGCGTCGTCAGGCAAGGCCGAGATCTCGAAATTCTCTTGGATATGGCCAGGGGATGTCGAAGTGGTCAGGAGAGCGGTACCGCGCTGCACGGCCCAGGCCAGCGCAACTTGCGCCGGGGTCTTGTGGACGCGCCGCGCAACGGCCGCGATGACCGGATCTTCGGTCACTCTCGGCTCTATCGAATGTCCCAGCGCGGCAAAGGCAAGCACGACGATCCCGTGCTGCCGGCAAAAATCGAGCAATTCCCACTCGGGGAGATACGGATGGGATTCGATCTGCACCACGGCCGGCTTGATCCGTGCGACGGCAACGATCTCTTGCAGTTGCCCCAAGCCGATATCCGATAGGCCGATCGACTTGCACCTGCCGTCATCCACAAGGCGCTCGAGCGCGCGCCAGGTCTCCGCCAATGTTACGCCGGGATCATAGATGACCCGGCCATGCTCGTCCCTCGGATCCTGCTCGTCGCCGGGCTGGAAGGCGAACGGGGTGTGGATGAGATAGCAGTCGACATAGTCGAGCTGCAGTCGCCGAAGACTTGCCTCGAGGGCAGGCTGGACTCGTTCAGGACGATGGTTGTTGTTCCATAGCTTCGTGGTGACGAAGAGATCCTCTCGCCGGATCTTCCCTGCTTTGAACACCTCCTGCATCGCCTCGCCGACGGCGCCTTCGTTGCGGTAGCGCTCCGAACAATCGAGATGTCGAAATCCCGCTTCCAATGCGGCCTTGGTCGCCTGCTTGGTCACAAGAGGATCCGGGATCAGCGTGCCGAACCCGAGGGCCGGCATGGCGCCCGATCCATGGACGAGAGGTATGGTCCTGTAGCGAAGCGTGTCTGGGGTTGCCATGCTTATGCTCCTTGTCTGGGCCCGGTGAGACATCGGAACCCTCTGGGAAGGGACCTTGACGAAAACTAGTCGATCGGACGTGGCTTGCGGAGAAGCAGGACGAGCGGACTGACGACCAGCATCGCGATCATCAGAATCTTGAACTGACCGATGACCGCGACGACCGCCGCCTGCCCGGTGATCATTTCATTGAGCTGGGCGAGCCCCTGCCTGGAAAGGGCGGTCGCGGCATGGGCGGCGGCACGATAGGGCGTAATATTCTCGGCGAGCGCCAGATGCATGGCCTGGGTATTGCCATAGAAGAAGGTCTGGACCACGGCGATGCCGATTGTGCTGCCGTAGAGACGCGACAGGTTGAAAAGCACAGTGCCCTCGGGCCGGAGCTTCGGATCGAGCGTGCTGAACGCGGTCTTGGCGAGCACCGGCATCAGGATACCGAGACCGGCCCCTTGGAGCACGCCTGCCGTGATCACCGGCCGCCAATCCATCGCCGGCGAATAGCCGAGCATCCGCCAATTCGCATAGACCACGAGCGCCGTGCCGCCGGCGACGAGCAGCCGATTGTCGACCCGCGCCGGAACGTAGCTCACCAGGATCAGGGCCGCCAGGAGCGCGATGCTGCGTGGGATCGCCACATAGCCGGTGGTGTCGGCCGGGTAGTTGAGCAATTCGTCCAGCATCGGCGAGGTCAGCGCCATGGTCGGCAGCAACACGAAACCGAGCGCGAAGAACATGACGGTCGAAAGGACGAAGTTGCGATCCTTGAGCAGCGACTTGTTGAGGAAATGCGTCTGCGTGGTCAGGACATGCACGATGAAGAGATAGAAACCCAGCACCGAGGCGACGGCCTCCGCCCAGATCTCGGGCGAGGCGAGCCATTCGAGCCGCTCACCGCGGTCGAGCGCCATCTGCAACCCGATCATGCCGAGCGTGAAGGTTGCGACGCCGAAGATGTCGAAGGGCGGATTCTGCTCGGCTTTCTTCTCGGGGAGCGAGAGCGCGGTCACGAGGAAGATGAACCCGGCGATCGGCACGCTCAGATAGAAGATCGAGCGCCAGCCGTGATACTCGGCAAGCCAGCCGCCTATGCTCGGACCGCTGACGATGCCCAGTATCAGGGCAACGGTCCAAATGAGGCTGATGCGGCCATGGCGCGCAGGCGGGAGCAGATCGAGCGCGATCGCCAACGACAGCGGGGCGAGCGGGCCGCTCGCGGCCCCTTGAATGATGCGGGCGGTAATGAACTGCATCGGCGTTCCGGCGCGGGTGGCGAGCACGAGTCCGAGGGCGAAGACGGCGATCGCGAGCTGGTAGAGCAGCTTCCGGCCATAGCGCCCGGCGAGCCAGCGCGTCATCGGCATGGTGATGGCACTCGCCGCGATGTATGCGGAAAAGACCCAGCCGACCTCGTCGTCCGCCATCGACAGCGCGCCCTGAATGTGGAGCAAGGCCGCATTGGGAAGAGAGATGTTGGCCGCCTGCATAAAGGTCGCCAACAGGATTACCGCCGTGACCGCACGATGGCTATCGGGCCTGGCACCGGCCGCGACGGCGGCGGTCATTGGTCCGCCCCCGCCGCCAGGACGGCGTGGAGCGGGTGCCGCAGCGTGCGGCGATAGCCGGTATCGATCTGCACCGTGACGCTGATTCCGGAGAATAGCGGCCGGTTCGGATCGAGCCCGTCGAGCTCGAGCCGTACCGGCAGACGTTGGACGACCTTCACCCAATTGCCGGTGGCATTCTCTGGCGGCAGGACCGCGAAGTCCGACCCGGTTCCCGGGCTCATGCTCACGATATGCGCCTTGAAGGTGCTCCCCGGATAGGCGTCGACATCGACCGTCGCCGCCTGGCCCGGCCGCATGTGGGTCAGGCCGGTTTCGCGGAAATTCGCTTCGATCCAGACGTGCCGGCTCGACAGCAGCGAGAACATGGCCGCACCCGGATTGACGTAGTCGCCGACCTGCAGATCATCCACCTTGGTCACGATGCCGTCGTCGGGCGCCAGCACCGCCGCATAGGAGAGATCGAGTTGCGCCCGGTCGAGCCGAGCCTTGGCGGCGCGCACGGTCGGATGGCGTCCGACCTCGATATTCGGATCGCCGTTGAGCGCGACAACAGTGCTGGCGATCTGCTGTTCCATGGACGCGATGGCCTGGCGGGCGACCTTGAGGTCGGTTTCGGCCCGCTCATAGGCCGCTTTCGAGGTGAACTCGGAGGCGACCAGGACCTTCTTGCGATCGTACTCGTGCTCGTCGAAGGTGGCCGAATCCTTGGCCGACTGCAGCTCGGCCAATTGTTGGCGATATTTCGTCTTCAGCGCCTCGATTTGCAGGCGCGCAGTGCCCAAGTCCGCCTCCGCCTGATCGATGGCGATCTGGTAGGGCGCCGAATCGATCCGGAACAGCAACTGGCCCTTCCGGACGCGCTGATTGTCCTCGACGGCGATTTCGACCACCTGGCCGGAAACCCGGGCATTGATGGATTCCTTCGCCGCCCGGACGAAAGCGTCGTCGGTCGAGACATACGGCTCTTCGGCAAGGTAGGCGGCGGCGCCGACCACAGCCAGCGCGATCGGGAACAAGGCCATCAATGGCAGCCGCAGCCGCTCTCTGAGCGACCTTTTGGGCACCGCAGCGGACCGGTTGGATGTAGGCTGAACAAGCGTTCCACCGAATTGCGTATCCATCTTACGACCTGCCGTAACAGTGGGAATTACGCCGATATCCGCGAATGTCGGCCGCATGTCGGCACATCCGCCTCATAGAGCGCGCTGCAGCAGTCCATCCAGCGGGAGAGCACCGGGAATTTGATTTGCATCGCGGGTCTCCGTCCCTATTGAATTTTGTACCGCCCCGAACAAATATGTCCTGCAGAACTCGCGGTCAAGGTTTTATGCGGCATGGTACAAAAAAAGAGCGGCACGGAGCCGAAACGTCGAGGCCGGCCCCGCGCCTATGATCCGCAGGCAGCGCTGCAGCGGGCCACGGATGCCTTCTGGAGGACCGGCTACTCCGGCACCTCGCTCGACGAAATCTCTGCCGCGACCGGCATGAACCGGCCGAGCCTCTATGCGGCATTCGGCGACAAGCACGCGCTCTATCTCGAAGGGCTCGCGCATTATTGGCAGCTCAGCTTCGCCTCGATGCGCGAGGCTCTGGCCGACGACCGGGCCTTGGACCAAGCACTAATGTGCGTCTATGACGGCGCCCTGTCGATTTACTTTTCGGGTGACGGCCGCCCGCGCGGCTGCTTCGTCATCGGTACCGCGGTAACCGAAGCCATCGACGACCCTGATATCCAGAACAGCCTGATGGCAGGATTCCATACCTTCGATAAAGATTTCGAAGCGCGTCTACGAACAGCGCTCGAGAAGGGTGAATTGAAGGCCGATGCCGATCCCGCAGCGCTCGCGGTGCTCGCGACAGCGACGATGCACACCATCGCCATCCGCGCCCGCGCGGGCGCGTCCCGCGCCGAACTCAGGGAGCTCGCACGCAAGGCGGTCGGGGTAATCTGCGGATGAGGGTCGGACACGGGGCCCATGAGCACCGGAAGCTCTATCCCCACTTTTGCTTATAAGGACATCATGACCAATCCGCTTCCGGATATCATCGCCATGCGCCTTGCCGTGGTCTTCTGCGGAATAAATCCAGGAATGTCGGCGGCCGAGGCGGGGCATCATTTCGTCGGAAGAAGCAATCGCTTCTGGCGCGTGATCCATTTGGCCGGCTTCACACCGGCGGAAATCCGGCCCGAGAACGATCGCACGATCCTGCAGCATCGATGCGGCCTGACGACGGTGGTCGAACGGCCGACAGCGCGGGCGGAGCAGGTGTCGGCAGAAGAATTCCTAGCCGCCGCCGCGCGGTTCGAGCAAAAGATTACCCACTATGCGCCACGCTTCGTCGCTTTTCTCGGCAAGGCGGCCTATGCCGCATTGTCCGGTCGGCGAGAAATCGCCTGGGGACCTCAGCCGGCCGCCCTCGGCGCCGCCGCGGTGTGGGTTCTGCCCAATCCCAGCGGACGAAATCGGGCGTTCGATCTCGATCAGTTGGTCAGCGCCTACCGCCAGCTCTATCGAGCGACGGACCTGGGCCGGCATCCGACTTGATGGCGGGAAGCGCTCCCGCACCGGGGTAAGGCTCCGATTCCCGGCGGACCGACTTTGGCTGTTAGATCGCGCTAACTGTCCATGATATCCTACCCTTAAGCTGCCGGGGGCCCGCACGTTGTGGCGCAAGTGGGCTGACAATGAACGAAGGCCATTAGATGAAGAGCCGTATAAAAGCGGGTTTGTCGATTTTGTGAAAGAGATCTCGCAGACAAAGCGCCGAGTTTATGATGCACGTACATAGGATGCATAGGTTAACTTTTGCACGAGGCATTGGATGCGTTCAGAAATCGAGCGGGTTGCGGCCTATGTTGCGCGCGCCAATTTGCGTCGAGAGCTAAAGCCCACTTATAAAAGCAATCTCGCCGGCCTTCCGGTCAAGCTCTTGCCTTCCTATAACGGCGAGATGGGATTGGAGATCATCTACTTTCTTGCGCGCGCCGAACCTTATCTACGCAATGGCTGGCGCATTCTCGCCCGGCGTCCTGCGCTTTATCCGGACGGCACGGCCTTCTACGATCCAGCCTATTTCGCCAAGCTCGACCAACTCGTCACGAAATACCAGCTGCATCCGGCCTCCATCGGGTTGCGATCACCCGAGCAGCGTCTCGATCATAATTTTCACGTCCAGCTAACGCGGTGCGATCTCGATCAGGTCGCTTTGCAAATGCGCTACGAGAAACCGGACATTCTCATCCGAGAGAGCGGTTTCGAGCTGGAACTGCGCGATCTGTTCTACAGTCAATGCGATCTCGCCCAGCGTGGCGTTATCGATCTCGATCTCAAGCTCCTCTCCTGCCAATGCGCGCGGCTGGCCGATATCACGATCGAGAGCGCGCCGATGCTGCTCCCGTCATACCGACCACAGCCCTTTCTGACGCCGGCCCTCCCCGTTCAGCCCCATATCGGCGTGCAATTGCGGGCGCTCGCCAAGACCGGCAAACATCCCTCGCCCGGCCCGAATCGCGACAGCGATCCCGCGATCATCCTGCCGCTGGCGGAGCGCGCCGCAGCCAAGCTCGGCCTGCCGCTGCTCATCTATGGGAGACCGGAAGGGAACGTCTTGCCGAAGGGTTACGAGCGAACCCACGAGCCCGGAATAGATCTGCTATCGAAGGAGCTGCAATGGCTGAGCGCCTGCGCGCTTATGTTCGCGCCGGACAGCGGCTGGGCCGACCTCATGGCCTGGCTGCGCGTGCCGACGCTGCTCGAAGGTTCGGCCTATTCGGGCCATTTCGATGCGCTCGCCGGTTTCGAGCCGCGTCTGGCGCTCATCGACTATGAGCGGCCGATCGAGCCGCAGATCGAAGCACTGTTGGCTCAGGCGACCCGCATTCCGGGCGATACCAGGTCCGGCACCTCGGACGAGCTCTCCGCCGATGTCCGGAATTTTCTCTGCGGCTGAGCCCCGATCCGGTCTAGATCCTCAAGCCAGGCGCGCAGCAACGGCAGCTCCGCATGCTCCATCAGGCCGAGATCGATCAGCGCCCGATAGCACCGGATGAGGTTCTCCGGGATCGCCTCCGGTCCGGGCAGCAGTGTCAGCCCGTCGAGCGCCGAGGCGATCCGCGTATTGTTGAGGTACCCCGGGATTTCGTCGGCGAAATCCTTCATCAGCACATGCGGATTGCGCTCCTGCTGCACGGTCGGGCGGTGGAACAGGATCGTCCAGCCATTCTCCCAGGCGATCCGCTGGGCGATGAAGCTGCGCCAGATGTCGGTCATGCGGAAGCTGCAATAGGCGGGCAGATAGAGCAGCGGGAAAGCGGCCGCGAACCAGATCGTATTCTGGCTGTTGAAGGGGCACCAGGAGCCTCGTCCCAGCGCCACGCGGCGATCGCGCCGGAAGCGGATATCCATCGGCGAGACCAGGCGGAAGATCGCGTCGACATCGGGATTGCCGTCGGCCAGTCCCTGCTGGATCGGGCTCGTCGTCTCGAGACGCGGCAGGCTGTCGAAGTCGGGCAGAGGATCATGCATCGCCTCGAGCGGCAAGCCTCGAGGCCAAATCATCGCGTCCGAGAAATAGCGATAGACATTGGTCCAGCCCTGGCCGCTCAGCAGCGGCGCCGCGTTGCTGGAGGCCGCGGGCGCGAAGAAGTCCGGCTCGGGGAGATTGTCGTCGTCGGTTTCCTGGATGATCTCGGCGCCGCCGCGGATCGCCAGCAGATAGCCGATATTCTTCCGCGCATAGTGCCGCGTCGGACACAGCTCGGCCACGGCGAGGCCGCTCGAAAGCTGTTCCTCGATGCTGACGAAGCGCACGCCCGGCAGCTCGAAATCCGCAGGCGATTTCGTGTCGCCGATGATGATGACCGGCCGGCGATCGGGCGCCGATCCGGCGGCGAGCGCCCGCATCACCGCGTTCGGCGGATTGATCGAGGTGACGACGGTCGCGCGGCGGGCCAGGGCAGCGCTAATAGGTCTTCTCCTCGATGATCTCGGAATCGAGCAGCAGATTGATCTGCCGTTTGAGGCGGGCGCGCTCGGCATTGGCGCGGAAGGCAGCGCGCGCCGCCGTTACATAGGCGCTGCCGAAGTCGCCGGCCGCCTCGCAGGCGAAAACCCGATCGATCTGCCGGAAATTCTCGTCGTTCGAGCGGCGCAGCGCCGGCACCAGCTCTTGCACTTCGGCCGGCAGCGAGAGGCTGGCCAGATGCCCTTTCAAGAGGTCGAGCTCGGTCCGCGTATTACGCCGCTTCTCCGGATCGCCCATATGATCGAGCTTGACCTCGCAGATGGTGATCCGGTCGAGCATTTCGGCGATGGATATGTCGATGCGCACAATCATGGCGGGAGTTTTCGCTAATCTGATTGATTAGCCGTTAATGCGGCATTCATGCCTGTTTGCGCAACCGTCGACCGGGCCGGGCCTTATTCCCGTTCGACAGTTCGAGCCCGCCGTTGAAGGTAGCTTTTCGGCTTTCTTGCTCAAGCACCTGCCATTGATCGCATGAGCGGACGCAGGCTTGTCTCCTCGTCGAGGCGCCAGATCCGCTCGATGCGCTCATCGGCCAGCGCGACACTGCCGCCGAGCTCGGCGTTGGCCCGGAATTTCGCCTCCAGCTCGGCATCGGACAGCGGCCGCTCGGCGCTGCCGCGCGCGTGATCGACCCGCAAAGTCTCGACCCGTCCGCCCTTGGTTTCGACCGTCACCGAGGCAGCGCCGGTCGGCATGGCGGGATCGCACTCGGCCCGTACTTTGCCCCTGAAAGCCGCGATCCCCGGATCGGTCACTGCATCGGCCTCGAACTCGGGCACGCCGGCGCGGCCGCGGACGAAGGCGATCGCTGCGCTGTGATGGATGCTCACCCGCGCATCGCGCTCGTTCCTCACCGGCCGGTCGCCGCGATCGAGCAGCAGCCGATCGCCACGTACCGTCACGGTGGCGATATCCGAGACCGCCCCGCCGAGCCGGGCGCGTAGATCGAGGCAGGCATCGATGACCGAATGGAACACGATGCCGCTCGGATAGGGCTTATAGGTATTGGCGGCGATCTCCCAGGATTCGCCCAGGCGGCCAAGGATCGCCTCCAGCTTCGGCACATCGCCCATCGCACGAGCCCAGCCGAGCGGTCCCTCCAACGCCGCCGGGGCTGCGCCATAGCCGGCACGCGCCAGCAGGGCTGCCAACAGTCCGTTCCGCGCGGCATTGCCCATGCCGACATTCTTGGCCGCACTCGCCAGATTCTCCACGAGGCCGGCCGATTGGCTGGCCGCGATGCCGAGCGCCGACCAGATCTCCTCGGCCGTCAGCCCCAGCAATTTGCCGCAGGCGGCGGCCGCACCGAACACGCCGCAGGTCGAGGTGATGTGCCAGCCGCGCGCATAATGGCCGGGCGAGACGGCGTTGCCGATCCGGCACTCGATCTCGGCTCCCAGAAGGAAGGCGTGCAGCACGGCGGCGCCCGAGAGCTCATATTGTTCGGCAAGCGCCAGGATCGGCGGCGCCACCGGCGCGGTCGGATGGATGATCGTCCTCAGATGAGTGTCGTCGTAATCCAGCAAATTGGCGGCGATCGCGTTGACGAAGGCGGCACCCATCGCATCCAGCCGCTCTGGCCGGCCGATCACGGTCACTTTCTCCGGCCCGCTGAACGGCCGCATCACCTCGATCGCGGTCTCGACCGCCGGGTTGCGTACGACGCCGAGGGGACCGCTGAAGAAATTGAGGAGCGACCGCCTGCCTTCGTGCCGGAGCGCCGGCGCGATTTCCTCCCAACGCGATTGGGCGACGAAATGGCCCAGGACCTCGCCGATATAAGGGGAAGTCATCACGACAGCTCCTTGGCGACCAGCCCCGCCGGCTCGGATGGTTCGACCGCCAGATCTTCGAGCGAGCGCTGCCGCGTCTCCGCCCCGATCAATCCTACGATCACCGCCTGCAGCAGCAGGATGCCCCCGGTGAGCGTGACCACGCCGGTGATGCCGAACGCGCCGAAGATCGCGGCGACGGCATAGGGCATCAGGATATTGACACCGCGCCCGACCGCGTTGCTCAAGCCCGCGCCGCGCAGCCTGAGCCGCGTCGGGAACAGTTCCGGCACATAGGTCGCCACGCTGAGCGAGGACAGCACATAGATGCAGGCGGTGACGGAGAAGCCGGCCGCGACCAGCATCACCGGCGTCGTCGCGAAGGCGTAGACGATGCCGAGCACGATGCCGACGAACGAGAACAGCACCAGCCCCCATTTGCGTCCGAGCCTTTCGCTCAGCGCCATCGCGATCAGGGAGCCGAGCGGCCCGCCCGCGAACATGAAGGTGGTGAGTCCCAGCGAGCTGGAGACGCTGTGCCCTTGCTGGACCAGGAAGGTCGGGATCCAGCTCACATAGGCGTAGTTCACGGTGAACAGCGCGATCAGCACGGTGATGCCGGTGATGGTGCGCTTCAGCAGCGGACGCGAGAACAGCTCGCCGAACCGGCCCGGGCTGGCGGCGATGTCCTGGACGGGCTCGGCCGGCGTCGATGGCGGGACGGCGGTCGATTGCGCCTCGATATCGCGCACGATCCGCTCGGCCTCCGCGATGCGGCCATGGGCGGCGAGCCAGCGCGGCGATTCCGGCATGGACTTGCGCAGGAACCAGACGAGGCCCGCACCGGCGCCGGCGATCGCGAACATCCAGCGCCAGCCATAGGCGGGAATGATCAGCCAGCCGAGGAAGGTCGATAGGAACAGCGAGCAATTGATGATGAGGTTGAGGATCGCGCCGAACCGGCCGCGGTTGCGGGCGGGAATGAACTCGCTCAGCGTGCCGTAGCCGACGACGATCTCTGCCCCCATGCCCAACCCCATGAAGAAGCGGAAGAAGATCAGCCAGCTCATGCTCGGCGCGAGCGCGCCGGCGATCGAGGCGCCGCCATAGAGGGCCAAGTTGAACTGATAGCAGAAGCGGCGGCCGAAACGGTCCCCCAGGATTCCGGAGAACCAGGCGCCGAGCATCATGCCGATGAAGGTGACGGAGAGGAACGTCGCATTCAGCGACAGCGTCGATTCCCCCGACTTCACCATGGCGCCAAGCACGCCGGAAGCGATGTAAATGTCGAAGGAATCGAAGAACATGCCCGCGGCGATCAGGGAGATCAGCTTGATATGGGCGCGTGAGATGGCGAGGCGGTCGAGCCGCCGGCCGATGTCGTCGGCACTGTTCATGCGTTGCCCTCCTCGTCGGTTCTGGCCTCGGTCAGACGCATCAGCGCGCCGACATCCTCCGCCGCTTCGAGCGCGTCGATCGCCTTCGCGATCGCTTCCGCGCGCGGCGCACCCACCGTTGCCGCGGCGCCGGCGGCGAAACGCGCTCGCACCGCCGCCGGCGTCGCCGCTTCCAAATCGGCCATTGCCGCCCGGCGCTCGCTGCCGTCGCGCAAGGCGACGACGATTTCCGCACCTTGCCGCGCGGGAAACGCGCCGGTGAAATCGGCCCGCGCCGAAAGCGAGGTGACGGCGGCGAGTTGCAGCAGTGCCGGCCGGTCGAGGATGGCGAAGCTGCCTTCGGTCACGGTGCCGTCCAGCAAGGCGGCGGCGACGCAGAATTGGATGCTCATCTTCGCCTGCAGCACCCGTTCGAACGGTCCCTGATGATCGCAGCCCGGATAGCGCACCGCCGCTTCGGAGGCGAAGACCGTGACATGGTCGATGGCCTCGATCGGCACGGGCGCCAGCCACAGCGCCGCTTGCGTCGGCGTCTGGGCGAAATTGCAGAGCGGCAGGGCCTTGTGGAAGACGGAGAGGATCTCGGCCCTGCCGTCCGCGAACAAGGCGAGGTCGGCCGGAACGGCGGTGCCGGCCGCGGCGAAGAGGCCGGCCGGCCCGTCGAGCGCGCCGGCCGAGCCATAGGCGCCGTGTGCCGCGAGCTCGGTCGCGGTCAGCGCGTTGCGGGCGGCGAAGCCCGGATGAAAGAACATCTCTTCGCCGCCGTCGCGCGGCCATTCATTGAGGCCCGAGACGGTATTGGCGGCGAGCGACAGCGCGCTCGCCGTCGCATGGTGGGACAGGTGGAGCAGCCGCGCCGCCGCCGCCGCGGCGGCCAGCGGTCCGGTGAAGCCGGTCGGCCGCCAGCGGCGGCTGAAATCGGGATTGACCAGCGCCCGGCCGAGACGGGCGCCGAGCTCGTAGCCGATGATGCCGGCGGTAATGAAGGCCGCACCGCTGGTTTTGCGCCGTTGCGACAAGGCAAGCAGGGCCGGCAGGACGACCACGCCGAGATGGCTTACCGCCCCGGCATGCATATCCTCCCGCACCAGCCCATGCCCGGCCACGGCATTGGCGAAGGCGGCCATCTGCATGCCCGACCGGCCGGCGCCGACGATGCTGGCTTCGCTGCCGCCCTGAGCGACGGCCATGGCGGCAGCGAGCCGGCTCCAGGACAGGCTATGGGCCTCGAAGGCGTTGCCGAGAAAATCGAGCAGGCACAGCTTCAGCGCCGGAATCGCCGCGGCCGGCGGCGCCTGCTCCAGGATCTCGTGCGCCAGCCGCCGTCCCAGCTCGCCGGCCATGATCAGTACATCACCATGCCGCCATCGGCGACCAAGGTGGCGCCGTGGAAATAAGACGCGGCCGGCGACAGCAGCCAGGCGATGGCCTCGGCGATCTCCTCCGGCTGGCCGAGCCGGCCGAAGCTGGTCATTCCCTCGATCCGCGCCCGTATGTCCGGATTGGCCAGCGGCGCGGTGACGAACGGCGTCTCGATCATGCCCGGCGCCACCGTATTGACCGCGATGCCGCGCGGGCCGAGCTCGCGCGCGGCACTCTTGGTCATGGTGATGACGGCACCCTTGCTGGCGGCATAGGACACGGTCCCGGCGAGGCCGCCGCCGCGAATGCCGGCGACGCTGCCGACCGTGCAGATGCGCCCGCCGCTCCGCATCCGCTTGGCCGCCTCCCGGATGCACAGAAAGGTGCCGACGACATTGACGTCGTGGACCCGGCGGAAGGTTTCGGCCGTGCATTCGAAGAAACCGGTCATGTCGTAGATGCCGGCGCAGGTGGCGAGCGCGTCGAGCCCGCCCAGCGTGTCGTGTGCCGCGGCGACACTGCGGATCACCGCCGCCTCGTCGGCGACATCGACGGCGAAGACGGGCTGATCGCCCGCGACCGCGCGTGCCGCCGTTTCGTTGCGGTCGAGGCAGGCGACCTGCCAGCCCGAACGGATCAGCAGCCGGGCGGTGGCGGCACCGATACCGCTGCCGGCACCGGTGACGACAGCCTTGCGCGGCGGCAGCGCGGCACCGCTCATTTCTGCCGCGCCTCGAACACCTCCGTCGCGACCTGCGCGCCGGACATGGCGGCCGGCCACCCGGCATAGAAGGCGAGATGGGTCAACACCTCGGCCACCTCCTCCTGGGTCACGCCATTGTCGAGGGCGCGGCCGATATGGACGGAGAGCTGCTCAGGCCGGTATGTGGCGATGAGAGCGGCGATGGTGACCAGGCTGCGGTCGCGCTTCGACAGCGCGGGGCGTTCCCACACATCGCCATAGATCAGCTTCTCGGTATATTCGACAAGCGCCGGCACGCTCTTGCGCACGCGATCGCGCTGGGCGGAAGTCGGGATGGCCATGATCTGTCCTCCTGTTTGAAATTCATTCCCTGGGCATCACGTCGAGCCGGACCGCGATGCCTTCGAGTTCCGGGCTCGGCGCCGGATAGCGCCGCATCACCAGCGGGTCGTGACCCGGCACGATATGGGCGGGCGAGGGTGCTGCGGCGCGCACGCGCTCGTAGCTTTCGAGCATGTCGGCGACGCTGACGCAGACCGGAAAGGGCCGCTCCTGCTCGATATTCTCGTAGAAATGCGTGACGTCCGAGGCGAGCACGACCGGCCCGCGCGCGGTGTTTACGCGCACGAATTGCAGGCCGGCGGAGTGGCCGGGCGCCGGATGGAACGAGATGCCGGGGGCGAACTCGACCACGCCGTTATGGAGCCGTACGCGACCGCCGAAATTCAGCCGGACGATGCCGACGATATCCTCGACCTCGTAGGAATGGGCGACGTGGCGATAGCGCATGTGCCGGCCGACGGCGAAATGCAGGTCCGGCTCCTGGAGATGGAACTCCGCCTTCGGGAAGCGATGGAAATTGCCGACATGGTCGTAGTGGAGATGGGTCAGCACGACATGCTCGACCGTCTCGGCATCGACGCCCATCAGGGCGAGCGCCTCGACCGGGCTGCGCAGGAAGGTGCGGCCGCGCTGGGCCGCGACCTCGGCCGTGAAGCCGCAATCGACGACGATGGTGCGGCCGGCGCCGCGGATCAGCCACAGGAAATAATCCATGGGCATCGGCCCGTCATGCGGATCGCCGCCGATGAAGTGATCCGATCGCCGCGCGTCGCGCATCGCATAGCGGAGCGCGAAGACCTCGTAGGTTGGCAGTGCCGTGTCCATGCCGTCCTCCCTCATGCGCCGAGATAGGCTTCCCGGATCCCCTTGTCGGCGAGCAGCTCGTCCCTCGTCCCGCGCACCACCACCTCGCCCGTGGAGAGCACGTAGCCCCGATCGCAGATCTCGATCGCCTCGATGGCGCGCTGCTCGACGATCAGGATCGTCAGCCCCTCGTCGCGATTGAGCCGGTGCACCGCTTCGAAGATCGTATCGACGATCGCGGGCGCCAGGCCCATCGAGGGCTCGTCGAGCATGAGCAGGCGCGGGCTCGAGGCAAGGCCGCGGCCGATCGCCAGCATCTGCTGCTGGCCGCCGGACAAGGCGCCCGCCTGCTGGCGCCGCCGCTCGGCCAGGATCGGGAACAGCGTGTAGATCCGCTCGATATTGCGCGGTCCGTCGCGCCGCTCGCGCAATGCCTCGGTGCCGAGCAGCAGATTCTCCTCGACCGTGAGATCGCCGAACATCTGTCGGCCTTCGGGCACATGCGCGATGCCTTGGTGCGGCCGCGCGGACGGCTTCAGCGTGTCGATGCGCTCGCCGCCGAAGCGGATGGCGCCGGCGGCGAGCGGCACCACGCCGGAAATCGCCTTGAAGAGCGTGGTCTTGCCGGCGCCGTTCGGGCCGATCACGGCGACGAACTCGCCCGCCTCGACGCTGAGCGAGACTTGGCGCAGGGCCACGAGCCCGCCATAGCGGACCTCGATATCCTCAAGCGCCAGCATGATCGAGCCACCTTTTGCCGAGATAGGCGGAGACCACCTCGGGATCGCGCACGACCTGCTGCGGCAGGCCGGTGGCGAGGACGCGGCCGCGATCCAGCACGACGAACCGGTCGGCCAGACGCACCATCGCCTGCATCGTGTGCTCGATGATGGCGATGGTCATGCCCTCGGCGGCGAGCCGGCGGATCTGCGCCGACATCGCCTCGACATCGGCGCTCGAGAGGCCGGCGAAGCATTCATCCATCAGGATGAGCTTCGGATTGGCGGCGAGGGCCCGCGCCAGCTCCATGAGCCGGAGCTCGCGATTGGTGAGCTGCGATGCGCGCGTCAGGCCGCGATCGGACAGGCCGACCCGCGCCACGACCGCGCGTGCCGCCGCCAGGGCCTCGCGATCGCCGGCATGGGCGCCGAACGCGCCGACCACGACATTCTCGATCAGCGTCAGCCGGGGAAAGGCGCGCACGGTCTGGAAGGTGCGGGCGACGCCGAGGGCGCTCACCTGCTGAGGCCGGTTTCCGATCATCTCCGCCCCCTCGAGCCGGGCGGAGCCGGCGGTCGGACGGATGATGCCGTTCAGCACGTTGAAAAGCGTGGTCTTGCCGGCGCCGTTCGGCCCGATAATGCCGAGGATCTCGCCGCGTCGGACCTCCAGCGTCACGTCGGTCAGCGCGTGGAGGCCGCCGAAATGCATGGTGATGCCGTTCACCTGCAGCAGCGCGCCGCCTTCGGCCGCCGGCGTGCCGGCAGGGGCGGCGGCGATCGGGGCCGCGTCGTCGGGCAAGGCCTGCGGAGCTGCGGCGCGGCCGGCGAAATGGTCGCGTACGGCCCAGAAGATGCCCTGCGGCCGCCACAGGATCACGGCCATGATGGCGAGGCCGAAGACCACACCCTGGATGCCCGGCAGGCGCGCGCCCAGGCTGGTGTTCAGCGCTTCGGCCAGCGGCACCAGCACGGCAGCGCCGATGAGCGGTCCCCAGACGGTGCCGAGCCCGCCGAACATGCTGACGATGAGGGCCTGGGCCGAGACCAGCATGCCGAAGACCGAGCTCGGCGTGACCACCAGCAGGATCACGCCGTAGAGCGCGCCGGCGAGGCCGGCCATGCCGCCGGAAATGGCGCTGGCGACGAGCTTGGTACGCAGCGTGGCGATGCCGGCGCATTGGGCGGCCAGCTCGTTCTGGCGGATGGCGTAGAGCTTCAGCCCCAGCCGCGTGCGCTCGATGCGCAGGCAGGCGAGGATGCTGAGCGCCAGCAACGCCAGCACGATCAGCGGCATGATGTGCGGATCGGCGAACTGCATATAGGCGAGCGGCGATGTCCGCTGCAGCGGGAACGATACCTCGGTCCAGCCGGCCCAGGTGAAGACGGGGATGAGCGCCAGCGGATAGGCCAGCATCGCCAGGCTGAAATAATGCCCCTTGAGGCGGAAGGTGACGGCGCCGACCAGGACCGCGAGTGCGCTGCCGACGAGCCCGCCCAGCACGCAGCCGATCCAGGGCGAGACGCCGTAATCATGGAACAGGATGGCGACGGTATAGGCGCCGCCGCCGAAGAAGGCGGCGTGGCCGAAGCTGATCAGACCGCCATAGCCGCCGAGGATGTTCCAGGACAGGCCGAGCACGGCCCAGACCCCGACCAGCGAGAAGATCAGCAGCTGATAGGCGCTGAGCACGGTCACGCCGGCGATGCCGCAGACGGTGAGGATGGCCAGGATCAGGAGCTGCCGCCGCGGCGGGGCCAGGAACTGCATCAGGCGCGCTCCACGCCGCGGCCGAACAGGCCTTGCGGCCGCACGAGCAGCACCGCCAGGAAGACGACGAAGACGGCGGTGTTCTGCAGTTGCGGCGCCAGCACCAGGGTCGAAAGCTGCTGGACCAGCCCGATCACCAGCCCGCCGAGGAAGGCGCCGCCGACGCTGCCCATGCCGCCCAGCACCACGCCCGCATACATGATGATGACGAAGTCGAAGCCGGTATAGGGCTGGAACGGGTAGAATGTCGCGACGCAGACACCGGCGATCGCGGTCAGCGCCAGCCCGATGCCGAAGGCGGTGCGGAAGGCGCGCTCGACATCGACGCCCATATAGACCGCGGCCACCGGGTTGCTGGCGACGGCGCGCAGCCGCCGGCCGACGCCGGTGCGGTTCATCATCAGGATGGTGAGGCCGACGGCGACGAGCGCCAGGATCGCCGACCAGGCGCGGGCCTGGTTGACGAAAATCATGACGTCCTCGCCCCAGAGCGGCCCGACGGTCCAGGAATTGTCGGCGGCGGCATTGCCGATCGAGGTCGGCGAGGAGCCGAACAGCATCAGCCCGCCATTCTGCAAGACGAGCGAGAGGCCGAGGGTCAGGATGAGCTGGCCGGTATGGCCGCCATCCTCTGACCCGACCACGCGCGAGCCGGAGACGCGGCTGACCAGCAGGAAATGCGTCGCGGCACCGATGCCGTAGAACAGCAGTGCCACGGCCAGGGCCACCGCCATCGCTACCGGAAAGGCCCAGGCACGGCCGGGTGCCAGGAATGCGACGCCGTTGAGCCCGGCATACATCGCCAGCATCATGAACTCGCCTTGGGCGAAATTGATGACGCGCATGATGCCGAAGATCAGGCCCAGCCCCGCGCACATAAGGCCGTAGAGGCAGCCGAGCAGCAGCCCGGCCGACAGGATCTGCAGCAGGGATTCCAGATGATCGGCGAAGCTCATGCTGGGCTCCGGCCGTCGCAGCGGGCAGCCATCAGGCCGGCCGCGGCCAGGTCAGCTCGGCGAAGGCATCGGCTTCCGGCAGCACGGTCTGCGGCACGCCGTTCTTCCATTGAAACACGCCGGCCACGGGATTGGCGCGGCGGCCGTTCTTCTCGAAGCTCAGATGGCCGCCCAGGAACAGCTTGGCCGGCCCTTCTTTCGTGTCGGTGGCGAGCAGCGCCTCCATCAGCTTGTCGCGGTCGGCACTGCCGGCCCGCTCCAGCGCGTCGGCGATCAGCAGCACATGGCCGTAGTTGGACAGCGTATCCTGCACCAGCCAGGGCTCGCCCGAGCGATGGCACAGATTGTCGATCAGCGGCTTCTGCTGCTTCGAGCCCCAATTGCCGGCGACGCCGATGACGCCTTCGAGATTGTTGGCGCCCAGGTTCTTCAGGATCTCGGGCGTGCCCCAATTGGCGCTCGGCGCCAGCACCGGCACCTTGCCCTGGCCCATGCCGAACTCGGTCAGGGTCTGCAGCAGCAGGCGGGAGTCCGAGGTGGCGGTGGTGCCGAGCAGCACAAGATCCGGCTTCGCCCGGCGCAGGCGCTGGATCAGCGGCGTCGCATCCGAAAGCGGCGGGGTGAAATTCTCGTCCATCACCGATTTGAGATTGAGCTTCTCCAGCCCGCCATTGCGCAGCGGCACCATGTTCGACTGATTCACCGCCGTGTCGTCATTGATCATGGCGATCGTCGACGGCATGCGCCCGGCCGATTTTCCCGCGAGCGCCAGCAGTGGCTGCAAGGCCGCCAGCAGGATCTGGCTTGAAGGCGGCGAGGTCGCGATAAGATAGCGGAAGCCGCGATTGGTGATGCTGTCGGCCCAGGAGAGCGTGACCCAGGGCAGCTTCGCCCGCTCGCTCACCTCGGTGGCGGCCAGTGTGAAGGAGGAGGCCCAGGCACCCATGCCCGCGACCAGATCCTGATCCGCGACCAGCCGTTGCGCTGCCGCCGTGACCTGCTCGACCGAGGCGCCGGCGTCGGCGACGGTAAGCTCCAGCTTGGCGCCGCCCATTGCCTTGATGCCGCCCGCGGCATTGACATCCTCGACCGCCAGCGTCGCCCCTGTCCGTTCGAGCTCGCCCGACCGCGCGAGCGGTCCGGAGAGCGGGGTCAGCAGCGCGATCTTAATCGTGCGGGCCTGGGCCCGGGCGGGCCAGCTCAGGATGGCGGGAGCGGCGAGCGCGGTCGCCAACAGGCTGCGCCGGCTGGTCTTGATCATCATATCCTCCCTCGATGCCGACTTTGCGTCGAATCTTATCGGCCTGCGGACGGCCTTTATCGGACGGGCGGGGCGCGCCGGCCCGGATCAGCCCTGCTTCGGCAGTGCGCCTTCCTGTACGAGCGTCTCATGGGCGGCCTTGAAGGCGTCGAGGCCGGCGGGGATGCCGCAATAGGCGGTGGCGTGGAGCAGGACGGCCTTGATCTCGTCGACCGAGACGCCGTTGTTGAGCGCGCCTTTGACATGCAGCTTGATCTCGGGCGATTTGCCGAGCGCCGTCAGCATGGCGAGATTGACCAGGCTCCTGGTCTTGCGGTCGAGCGTCGGGTCGCCCCAGGCCCAGCCCCAGGCCCACGAGGTCGTGGCGCGCTGGAACGCCATCATGAAATCGTCGGCCTTCGCCATCGAGGCATCGACATACTCGGCGCCCAGCACCGCGCGGCGGATGGGCATGCCTTTGTCGAACAAGGCTTCGTCGGACATCTCTCGCTCCCCGAATTCTATTTATTGATGCAGCCTATGCCGAGCTACGATTGCCAGTCAATATGATAACATCCGGCTTGGCGTTTTCCGAGGCTTGTGCTCATATGGCCGACGCAATCGGCTGAATATCTCATTTTACGAGGTGAACGCGCCGAGCAAGTGGGGGAAGATTGTCAGACGAAATCCCTGCGGCGATCTCGAAGATCATACCCGAATCCGTCCGCGGCCTGGTTGAGGACGGGTTGCGGAAGGCGATCATGGGCGGTGAGTTCCCACCCGGCTCGCATCTGGCCGACCGCCTGCTGTGCGAGCGTTTCGGCGCCAGCCGCAGTGTCGTGCGCGAGGCGATCCGGTTGCTGGAGGCCGAAGGGTTGGTGACGCTGGTACCTTATCGCGGCCCCTTCGTGTCGTTCCTCTCGATCGCCGAGGCGGTGCAGATCTACGAGGTGCGCGGCGCGCTCGAGGCGCTTGCCGGCCAGGGCTTCGCCGAGCGCGCTTCGGACGAGGAACGGGCCGAACTGCGCCAAGTGTTCGAGCAACTGGCCGGCGCCGATGCGACGATGGGCCGGGATGCGCTGCTGGAAATAAAGCGCGCTTTCTATGTCGTGCTGCTGCGCGGTTGTCGGAACATCTATATCGACCGGCTGCTCGGTCAATTGCTCAATCGCAACATGCAGCTGCGCGCCACCTCACTCTCCGATCCGGGCCGGCTGCCGAACACGATCCGCGAGCTCGGGCGTATCGTCGAAGCGATCGAACGGCGCGACGGCGAGGGCGCCGCCGAGGCTTGCCGCGGCCATGTGCGCGCCGCCCTTTCGGCGGCCTTGCGCGTGCTGCGGCAACGGGAGACGGAGTCCGGCGCCAAGCCTGTCGAGGCCGCATCCTCCCGCCGCAGGGTAGCCCATTGATGGCCGGATCACTCACGGGGCGTACCGCCCTCGTCACCGGCTCGACCGGCGGGCTCGGCCTCGCCATCGCCGGCGCGCTCGCCGAGGCCGGCTGCCAAATCATGCTGCACGGGCTGGAAGCGGCCGCCGCCATGGAAGAGCGGCGTGCCGCGCTGCAGGCCGCTTCGGGCCGGGAGGTTGCCTATATCGAGGCCGATCTCGCGCAGCCCGCCGGCGTGCAGGCGATGGTCGACGAGACGTCAAGACGGTTCGGCACGCTCGATATCCTCGTCAACAATGCCGTCGTCCGGCATTTCGCGCCGATCGAGGCGTTTCCGACCGAGCGCTGGGACATGGCGCTCGCGGTCAATATCTCGGCCGCGTTCCATGCCGTGCGCCTCGCCCTGCCCGGCATGCGCGTGCGGCAGTGGGGACGCATCGTCAACATGGCCTCCGTTTATGGTCAGCGCGGCACGGCCGGCCGGGTCGACTACGTGACGACCAAGGCCGCGATCATCGGCCTGACCCGCGCGGTCGCCGTCGAGACGGCGGACCAGCCGATCACCTGCAATGCCGTCTGCCCCGGCTCGGTCTCGACCCCGGGCACGGAGGCGCGGGTCGAACGGCTCATCGAAGAGGAAGGGCTCGAACGCGAGGAGGCCGTGCGCCGCTTCCTCGCCGGCAAGCAGCCGAGCGGACGGTTCGTCGCGGCCGAGAGCGTCGCGGCGATGGTGGTGTTCCTGTGCGGCCCGGCCGGACAGGATATCACCGGTGCCGTCCTGCCGGTCGAGGGCGGCTGGCTCGCTAGCTAGTGGTGCGGTTGATTTAGAACGTAAAAGGCTGAAGGGAGCAAACGCATGACTGATCTGGAACTGGGATTTCTCGGGCTCGGCCGCATGGGCAATCCCATGCTCGTTCGCCTGTTGGAGGCGGGGCACAGCGTGCATGTCTATGACCCAGACGAGAAGGCCATGGCCGTCGCCGTCCAGCGCGGCGCCAAGCCGGCGAGGAGCCCGGCCGAGGTCGCGTCGGCCGCCGATATCGTGCTGGTGAGCCTGCCTACGCCCGACGTGGTTCAGAAGGTCGTGCTGGGCGAGAAGGACGGCATCGTCCAGGGCGGGCGGGCACGCATCGTCATCGACCTTTCCACCACCGGGCCGCGCATGGCCGGTGCCATCGCCGAGACGCTGTCGGCGGCAGGCCGCATCACACTCGTCGACTCCCCGGTCAGCGGCGGTGTCGCCGGTGCCGAGAAAGGCACGCTGGCGATGATGGTGTCATGCCCAAAGCCGGTCTATGAGGAGGTGGCGCCGATCTTGAAGCATCTGGGCAAGCTGTTCTTCGTCGGCGAGAAGCCGGGGCTGGGGCAGACGCTGAAACTTGCGAACAATCTGCTCGCCGCCGCAGCCCTCGCCGTGTCGTCGGAAGCCATGGTGATGGGGGTGAAGGCCGGCCTCGATCCGCAGATCATGATCGATGTCATCAATGTCAGCAGCGGCCGCAACAGCGCCATCCAGGACAAGTTTCCGCGCGCCATCCTGCCGCGCACCTTCGATTTCGGCTTTGCCACCGGCCTGTCCTACAAGGATGTGCGGCTCTGCATCGACGAGGCGGAGGCGCTCGGTGTCCCGATGGTGGTCGGCAGCGCCGTGCGGCAATTCCTGGCCATGACCAACGCCACCTTCGGCCCCACCTCGGATTTCACTCGGATGGTCCAACTCGTCGAGCAATGGGCCGGCGTCGAGGTCGACGGCCGCAAGTGACGGGGCATGGACCGGTACAGGCGGCGGGGAGGAAGGAGGTTGCGTCAGGAAATCAGGGATAGTAAAGGGCCGAGCCGGCCCCGTGGCCGCCCAAATCCGGTGCGCTTCAACGGCTAATGGCCAGAATCTGAATTCCCGGCGCGCGTGCGAGAAGCGTGGCCGCGAAGGTGGCGACGGCTCCAATGAGGTGCTGGCAGCGGTCGAGTACTAGCAGCATGTTCCGGTCTTCTGGGATCCCATCCGCTCCGCCAAGCGGGTCGCAGGAGGTCGGTTCGCGCCCGATTGCAGCGGCGACGGCGGCGGGTAACATAAGTGGATCACCCTGCATGCGGCTCGCCCCGCCGGTAATGAGCGCAAGGCATGCGGTGTCGTGTATGCACATCATAAGAGAAGCCGCCAAACCGAGCGCGCAGCAACTCGGCGTCGAGATCGCCTGCGAACCAAAGCTTGGTTTCAGCCAACTGCTTCATGCTGCAATGACCTGTTCGGGCGTCTTTCGGTGGGGTTGCTGCTCAGATTTCACGCTGAACAAATGCAACAGCCTCTTCTTCGCTCCATGACGCGCCCTCGTCGACGCATTCTGCGAGGTCCGCGGCGCTGAGCGTGCTGTTCAACCGATCCATCAGGCGCTCATATATCATCCGTTCCGTCGGTTGCCGCCATTCGCCCGTTGCAAGGTAGTCTTTATCGACGAAGCCGCCGATCTTCGCGGCTTCGCGCCCGCGACCGGCAATCGCGATAAGAAGCGCCCAAAGCTGCAAACAGGCCGAGAGCGGAGGGCCGCCTTCTTCCCGGACGAGCAGAAATCCTTCTCGCGCCGCCTGTCGTGCTTCAAGGGGCCTGTGATGCCCAACCAAATAAGAGGCCAGATTGATGAGGCATATCCCGAGTCGAAGCGGCCTATCCATGGCCCGGACACTGCTGACGACCTCTTGCCCGAGTTCGACGGCTCTTTCTATATTGCCGAGGCTCAATTCGACTTCTGCCAAATTCGAAAGCACTCTCAGCCGCCAAAGAAAGCTGCCGCCTCTTTTAGTCAACTCCAGTGCCCGCAGAAAAAAGTCACGCGCCTTGAGGGGGGTGCCGGCGTTATGGTAATAAAATCCTAGAACGATATAAAACTCTAATGGAGAACTCTTCTCACTTGCAGACTCCATTATCTTCTGTGCTTCCAACAAGGTCGTTTCCGCTTCGGCATGTCTGCCGAGGGCGACAAGTAAATCTCCGACCCTGCAAAGCATCGTTGCTTGATTCGCCGCATCCCCAAGCTGGCGGTAAATCTCGGCTGAGCGCTGATACGAAATTATCCCTCGCCACCGATCCGAAGTATACCACAGCCTGCCGACCTCCCGAAGTAGTCTCGCATAGATTGAAGACGGTTGATCAATGGGAACCAGCATTGCAGCCGCATCCGCATAGCGCCTGCCCTCAGGAAAGAGGGAGAGCCTGTACCACAGCTGCGCTGCAGATCCGGCAAGCGCGATCGCAATCTCCGCCCGCGCCACATCGGCAAGTGCCCAATCCAACGCCGAGCGGACATTGTCGAGCTCAGGCCGGTAGAGCTTCAGCCATGCTGTATCCGGAGTGGTTTCCCGGACCTCGTAGGCCCGGTCGAAGAGATCCGCGAAAAACTGCGCATGGCGTTCGGCGACCCTCCCGGTCTGGCCGGCCTCAGCCAGGCGCTCGGATGCATAGAGGCGCAGCGTTTCCAACAGGCGATAGCGTGGCTGCTCGCCGCCCTCGGCGGTGACCAGCGATTTGTCGACGAGTCGTCCGATCGCATCGACCGTCTCCCAGCGGTCCGCGACCTCGCCCGCCACGGCTATCGCAGCGTCGAGCGAGAAACTTCCGCGAAAGGCGGAGAGACGTCGGAAAATGCATTGGTCAGCAGCGTCGAGTAGTGAATAGCTCCATGCGACCGTATCGCGCAGTGTCCGGTGGCGTCCCTCGGCAGTACGCGGGCAGCTGCTTAACATGAGGAACCGCTCGTCGAGGCCGGCACGCAGGCCATCGAGCCCGAGCAGCGGCAGCCGGGCCGCCGCCATTTCGAGCGCGAGCGGAATCCCATCCAGATGGCGGCAGATCTCGACGACGCTTGGCCCCGAATCTTCGTCGAGCTTGAAATACCGGTCGGCGGCACGCGCCCGGTCGACGAACAGAGCTACCGCGCCAAATTCTGAGATCTTGGTCGCTGCCGGCGGCGGTAGGGCGAGCGGATCGAGGCGGTAGACCTGTTCACCCGCGAGACGCAGCGTCTCCTGGCTGGTGGCGAGCACGGCGAGGCCTGGAACACGGTCGGTCAACGCCTCGATCAAATTGGCGGCAGGGCCGATCAGATGCTCGCAATTGTCGAAGATCAGCAGCAGCAGCTTTCCGCCCAGCGCGGCGGCGAGCGTCTCGACCGGCGCTTGGCCTTCAAGAAGCCCCACACCTAAAACGGTCGCCGTGACGCCGGTCACAGCAGCGGGATCGGAGACCTCTGCCAGGCCGACCAGCCAAACCCCGTCGGGAAAGCTGTCCATCAACCGCCAGCCGAGCTCGATCGCGAGGCGGGTCTTGCCGATGCCGCTGGGCCCGGTCAGCGTCACCAGCCGATCCTGGGCGAGGCGTCCGGGCAATTCGTCCAGCTCGATCTCGCGGCCGACCAGCGCGGCCAGGCGCTGCGGCAAGTTTGTCGCGCGCGGCGGAGCGGCTTGCCGCACCGACCTTTTGGGGCGGGGGGCCAGCTCGGCCGCCGCTGCCAATTCGGCCGTGAAGCGGTAGCCGCGGCCTGGGATGGTCGTGATCGCTCCCGGTCCCAGCACCTTGCGCAGCGCCGAGACGTGAACAGTCAGGTTGTTTTCCTCGACAAAAGTGCCGGGCCAGACTTCAGCGAAGATCTCATCCTTGGTAACCACCCTGTCGTGACGCTCGACCAGGGCAATCAGAATGCTGATGGCTCGCGGGCTGAGCTGGACCGGAATTTCGTCGCACAGCAGCCGCCGCCGCTCCGGCAGCAATCGAAAAGTTCCGAACAGGTAGTCCTGCCCCACTGACTCGCCTCCATTCATCCAGTGCCTGAGCTCCTCTGCCGGGCGCCGCGACCCAGTTGCCGGCGCTCCAGCAGTGATCACAATGCAATGTGCATGCAGGCGAAAGTCGTAATCAGAGTTTCAGGTGTCAGATAAAATAATAAATTGGGTTCAGATGTGATCCTGAACCAGGATGAGAGCGCCGCACAGTCGGCAATTCGAAGCTTTTCCAGCTGTGTGCCGGGACCAGTCCGGCTTTTATGACGAAATCCCTACATGGGTACGCGTTATACCCTAGTATGATCGACTTTTTCGGCGCCGCGCTCCAATATAATTCTTCAATCGATTCAATGCCTTTCAATTATGGTCTTTGCGTTCCGCCAGCCTGGTTCGCCTGGCATGTTCGTCCTGCCCAAATTGAACCGGCAGGGGTCGATCGCTATGATTTTCAGAGCCATAAAGGCTGCGGCCGCGCCGGGCGCATGTTCGGCCGGATCGAGTGCCTGGGGGCGCAACGCCACCTGTCACAGATCGGCAAATCTTTGCTCGATCTCGCCGCCGCTAGAATCGAGCCATGACGCCTAATCGAAGGGTCTTAGCAAAGATTAGCATCTTTCAGCCCACGGCTTAAGGACGGTCGTGCCCATCGTTTCCTACCCTGATGATCATGCGGCCGTACCCCAACGGCCGGTCGGGTCAAGACGGGAAGGAGTATTGGGCATGCCGTTCGCCATCGAAGGAACCGATCCGTCTGCGGGCGGCGATACGCCGAGCAATTTCACTTTGGTTGCCAATAGGCTCCGTGGCGTCATCGACGTGACCGTCTACAGCGACGGCGGAGCGGCCAACAGCTTCGACCTCTTCTTGCCGACCCCCTCTACCGCGATCGCTCTTGCAAGATCGGTCAATTTCGATTGTGGGGAAAGGATCTGCGGCGAGGGCCGGATGATCGTCTTCGTCGGCACGCTCCCGATGCTGCCGGCTTTCAGCTCGATGGAGCGGAGCCGATGAGCGGTACTGTGGAAAGCGGTCTGCTGGCGTTCGAGGTCGAGGACGAGTTCGGTCGTCCCCCGGCCCCGGCACTGCACCTCCTGCTCAGCGAGAACGTGCCGCGCTTCGGCCGGCAGTACCGGGTAAAGGCGCGATCCGGCGCCGGCGAGGTCGGCGGCTGCTTCCCTGCCGGCTGCTATACAGCGCAAATCCTGGCCGAGCATTATGGCGTGATGCGCGAGGCGGTGCGGCTAGAGCCCGGAACATCAGTCCGGATTCGGCTCCGCCTCGACCCCCATTGCTTTGTTGAGCCAACCTTGGAGCAACGTTTGGCGCTCTATGGGCTCCCGCTCGATCGGCTCCGCCCCTTGACCGTACGGGCGGGCGAACGGGTTAGGCTGGACTGTCGCTCCAATAGCGACCCACGCCACTTCGTGCTGCTCCAGCCGAATTCGGTGCGTGAGCTCAAGCGTTGGATCGGCGCTCCGGACGCCGCCTTCGCCGGCGATACGCCGCGCTTCGGCCCGGTGCCCGATCCCTCGCAATTGAGCGCAATAGCGCGCGAGTTCATCCATGGCAATTCGCGCGCCGTCCGGGCGTTCGAGGCGCTGCTCGACGCACGGCTGTGCGGTCTGGACGACCCGTTCCAGGACCTGGTTCCGGTGCCGGTCTTTCTGTTCGCGGACGTCGTGGTCGAGGATGGCGGCCTGCTCGAGATCGGCATCGGTTCGCGCGTCTTTTTTTGCGACACGCTGACGATGTACCCGCAAGGCGTCGTGCGCGTCGGCGGCGAGGTCCGCGCCGACATCGGCACTTACATCCAGCTCTGATACCGGCGAGCACGTTCTGAAGGCCCCCGGGCTTGTCGATCTCGACGGGAAGAGATCGACGGCCGGGGAAAGACAATCTCATTCGAGGGTTTAAAATGGCATACGCAGCGGCGACGACCGAGATGAAATGGCGGGACCTGGAATGGTCGCGGCTCATGGCGGCGGCTCAGGATGGCGACGCCAAGGCTTATGAATCCCTATTGGGCCAGATTCAGCCGTTGATTCGGCGAATCGTGGTGCCCAGCCACCGAAATGCCGACCGCGCCGATGACGTCGTACAGGACGTGCTTCTCGCCGTTCACCGCGTCCGGCACACCTATAACGCTTCGCTCCCGTTCAGCCATTGGCTGGCGGCGATCGCACGGCACCGGTCGATCGATGCGCTCAGGCGCAGGATTCGGATCGAGCGCTCCGAGGTCTCCGACGATACCATCTATGCAAGCTTTCCGGACCCCCTGGCCAGCAAAACCTTGGAGGTTCGGCAAATCGGGGAAGAGCTGAACAGGGCGATTGCGACCCTGCCTTCGTCTCAGCGGACGGCCCTCGAATTGGTGAAATTGCGGGAGGTATCGCTGGCCGAGGCCTCGGTCCAGACCGGCAGATCGATCGCTGCCCTAAAAGTCGCTGTCCATCGGGCCGTCAAAGCGCTTCGCCTCCACTATGAGGGAAGCATGAGGTTGGGGGCCGAAATCGGGGTGGAGGCCGGTCGGGACCCCCATGGTGGCCGCATGCGAAGCCGACACTGCGGCTTTCCGGAACAGGCGACATATCAAAGCTCCAGGCCGCAGCTGCCCACGCCGCAATCGGCCGGCTCGTCCCTTTGATCTGGTTGTGCCGCGGCACCCCCGGCCATCAACCCGTGCCCGGCCGATGACGTAACTTTCGTGCCGTGAGGTTGCCGCTCGGCGCCGCGATGCGAATTTCCGACGAGGTAAAAATGCAGACCGTGATGATTTCGGCGACCGCCCCTTCCCGCTTCGGCGGCGAGCTGGCCGCCAGCGTCCTCAAGCTGCTCGACAGCGCCCGGGAAGAAACCGAGCTCGAAGTCGCCCGCGCCCTCATCGCCAAGGCCTCCTCGCTGCTGCAGATCGAGATCGAGCGCGGCATCGTCGAGACCGAAGCCGGCGCCGCCACTGGAGGCCTGGCACCCTGGCAGATCCACCGCGTGAAGAAATATGTGGCCGAGCATCTCGACGAAGCGATCCGGGTCGAGGATCTGAGCGCGATCGCGCGGCTGAGCCCGACCCATTTCTCCCGCGCCTTCAAGCGCAGCCTGGGCGAGGCGCCGCACGCCTATATCATCGCCCGCCGGCTGGAGAGGGCGCGCGAGCTGATGCTGACCAGCGACATGGGCTTGAGCGAGTTGGCGCTCCAATGCGGCTTTTCCGACCAGGCGCATCTCACCAAGCTGTTCCGGCACCATGTCGGCAAGAGCCCGGCTGCCTGGCGACGCGATCATAGGGAGCTGGCGCAGTAAACCGGCGCCGAAGAGTTCGGCGCCGGCTGAGGGGGCAAATCGCGTCATTCGGCTGCGGCCGAGCGCGACAGCCTGATGATGTCCTGCTTCAACAGGTAGAGCGAGGCAACCAGCAGGACGACGTCCTTCAAGAGAAAGGCGTTGTTGATGGCCATCGCCGGGAAGCCGACGGCGGCCCAACCGTTCGGCATGAACGGGATGATGGTAACCGTCATGACGAAGGTGCCGGTCGAGCCGATAGCGCCGAGGATGCCGAGTGGCTTGTTCCAGAAGCCCGCGAGCAGAAGGGCACCGAACAGCCATTCGGAGACGCCGAGGAAGTAGCTGGCGCCGTGGACGCCGAACACGGGCTCGAGCCAAAAGATGAACGGGCCGTTGCTGATGAACGGGATCAGCACTTGCGCCTCGTAGTCGAACCACTTCTGATAACCGAACAGCGCAAAGATCAGCACCATCGCCGCGCGCATTAGATGATAGTCGAGGTCTCCCTGCACGAGACCGGATTGCGCCAGGCGCCGTACGAGCGAGTACATGGTTGTTTCCCTTTTGGTTGTGGCCGGGGGCGCCGCGATGACGGGCGCTCGCCGGTAGGCCGGCGCCTATGCGACGGTCGGGAAGTCGATGTCGGTGTTGTTGATACGATTGAAGACGTTGGTGAAAACCGTCAGTGCGATGGCGAGGCTGATATCGACCAGCTGCGCGTCGGTGTAGCCGGCGGAGCGGATCGTCTGGAACTCGCCGCCGCTGATGGTGCCGCTGGTCTGAGCGAGTATGCGGACGAAGCGGGCGAGCGCGTCGCGCTTGGGGTCGCCCGTCGGCTCGCCGGTGCGGAGCTGCCGAAGCGCGTCCGGCTTAAGGCCGGCGAGGTTGCCGAGGAAAGCGTGCGCCGTCGCGCAATAGTCGCAGCCTGTGACTTCGCTCACGATCAGCTTGATGGTTTCCTGGTCCTGCTTGCTGAGGCTGCCGGCCGCGAGCGCGGCTTCCGCCTGCAGCACCGCCTTGAGGGCCGTGGGCGCATGCGCGCCGATCACGGCAAAGGCGTTCGGCACGCGGCCGGCGACCTTCTTGATCTGCGCGTACACTTCAGCCGTGGCGCCGGTCACAGTATCGGGGGCAGGGGTAACGATGCGGGACATGATGACACTCCTTGATTCAGCTTCCTGCCGGCACCGATCGAGCACCGAGCCCACATTAGTTGGCGGCGATATGTGAGATTGTTAATGTCGTAAAATTCCAGATTCATGCTGATAAGTCTCAAATATGGAATCGTTCATGTCTCAACCGATGGATTGGCTGAGCCAGCTGCTCGAGATGGTGCCGGTACGCGGACGGCTTGATCTGCACTGCCTCTACGGCGCGCCCTGGCGCATCGATCAAGGGCCGGCTGCCGCCGGCGAGATCCCGTATCATGCCGTGCTCGCCGGGTCGGCGATGCTCGAAGATCCGATGGGCGGTCCGCCAAGGCGCCTCGTGGCCGGCGACATCCTGCTGCTTCCCCAAAACCCCCGGCACGTGCTGCACGATGGCGGCGGCTTGCCGCCGATCCCGGCCCAGGCCGATGCGCGCCTCAATGTGACCGTCAGTGAAAATGCCGGCCCGGGAGAGCGGCTGGACATGCTGTGCGGCCATTTCATGCTGCGCCCGCCGCACGACCGTCTGCTGCCGGACCATCTGCCTCCCGTTCTGATCGTCCACACCGCCGATCCCGAGGCCGAACGGGCGGGTACCGGAACCGAACTCGCCGATCTGGTCTCGCTCATGCGGACCGAAGCGGCCGTCGAGCACCTGGGGAGCCGCGCTATGTTGAATGCGCTGTCGACCGCTCTGTTCACGCTGACATTCCGGCTGGCGAGCGAGGCGGCAATCGCGCCGACCGGGCTCCTCGCGCTCGCCGGCCATCCGCGTCTGGCGCCGGCCCTGACGGCGCTGTTCCAGGATCCCGCTCACTCGTGGTCTCTACCCGAGCTGGCTCGGCTCTGCCACATGTCGCGTGCGACCTTGGTGCGCCATTTTCAGGAGCATCTCGGCCGCTCGGCGAACGAACTCCTGACCGACATCCGCATGACCTTGGCGACGAACGAGCTTCGCAGGCCATCCACCTCGATGGCGGCTGTGGCGGCAACGGTCGGTTATCAGTCTGAAGCGGCGTTTCAGCGCGCCTTCAAGCAACGGATGGGCATGACGCCGGCACAATGGCGTCGAGCATTCCGCTAGCGAAGCTGCAAGGGCGCCAACTTAGTGGCCGAGGCGGAATCGCGTGCCTGTCATGGTGCTCGTCCGCCCGTGGAAACCTTTTCATGAGCTCCAGCGAATACGAGAAGTCCCGCGGGCTGGGCAATCTCACCGATAAAGAAATTCCGGAGTCCGAATCCAAGGCCGGCCGCGCGGGAAGCCGGAGGAAATCGCAGAACTGACGGCCTTCCTGGGGCCGCCAGAAGCGCGAATCTCCACGTTCTTCGACCAGGAGTCGGTCGTGAGCCAGCCCGTAGTTACTCAGTCAGGCGGGTCCTCGTCATCGTGTTCGTCAGCCTGCAGGCGGCTCCGCACGGCTGCGATCGCTGTGGCTGTCACTCGTCACCAGGAAGGAAGTCGCTATGCCTCAATCGGAACATCTTGATTTAGTTATCCTCGGGAGCGGTCAGGGTGGAAAACTGCTCGCCTGGCATCTTGGGCGGTCCGGGAAAAAGGTCGCCGTCGTCGAGCGCCGTTGGGTCGGCGGCTCGTGCCCGGCCGTCGCCTGCCTGCCATCGAAAAACGAAATCTGGAGCGCCCGGGTCGCGCATCTCGTGCGGAACGCCGCCCATTTCGGCACGCTCGCCAGCGCGGTCAAGACCGATATGCGCGAGGTGCGTCGCCGCAAGCAGGATATGGTCGATCGAGAGATCGCATTCCACCTGAATGCTTACAAGGAAAGCGGTGCCGAGCTCATTATGGGCAGTGGTCGTTTCGTCGGTCCGAAGACGATCGAGGTAGCCCTCAATGACGGCGGCACGCGCCGGCTCACCGGTAACGAGATCGTCGTCAATGTAGGCTCGCACGCTGCCATTCCGAATATTCCGGGTTTGCGGGAGGCCCGCCCGCTCACCCACATCGAGGCGCTCGAGCTCGACGATCTGCCGCCGCACCTGATCGTGCTTGGCGGCGGCTATACCGGCGTTGAAATGGCGCAGGCTTATCGCCGCTTCGGCGCTCGGGTGACAATCATCGAGCCCGGACAGCAGCTCATGGGGCGCGAGGATGCCGATGTCGCGGAGGAGGTAGGCGGGATTCTGAGCGGCGAGGGGATCGACATCCTGCGGAATGCCAAGCCGCTCAGCGTCCATGGCCTGTCCGGCGACGTCGTGGCGGTGACGGTCCAGATGGGGGACGGAGAGCATAAGGTCGAGGGCAGTCATATACTCGTGGCGGCCGGGCGCGTCCCGAACACCGCAGACATCGGCCTCGACACGGCGGGGGTCGCGTTGGACGCGCATGGCTTCATCAAGGTAAACCATCGGCTCGAGGCGACCGTCCCCGGCGTCTGGGCTATCGGAGAGTGCGCGGGAAGCCCACAATTCACACATGTGTCGGTCGACGACTTCAGGATCGTCCGGGACAATATGGCCGGCGGCGACCGTCGGACCAATGATCGGCTGGTTCCCCATGTCACGTTCACGGATCCCCCGCTCGCCCGCGTCGGCCTTTCCGAGGGCGATGCGCAGCGCAAGGGCATCCCGGTCCGCGTGGCGAAGATGCCGATGCGCAATGTTCTGCGGACCGAAGCGACCGATGAGACCGAGGGATTTATGAAGGTGCTGGTGAGCACGGAGGATGACCGGATTCTCGGCTTCGCGATGATCGGCGCCGAGGCTGGCGAGGTGATGGCCGCGATCCAGACGGCAATGCTCGCTGGCTTGCCCTACCCCAAATTGCGTGACGCCGTCATCACGCACCTCACCATCGCCGAGGGCTTGGGGCCTCTGCTCGCAGGCGTGCCGGCGCGGCAGGTTTGACGCGCCGGATTGTAGAGCGGCCTCGACCAAGCGATCGTCTGGTCGGGGCCGCTCTGCGTCGCGGATCGGCCTAGAGATCGAGTTCGACCGCCGACACCGGCCTCGCGCAACAAATCAATGCGTTGCCGTCGGCCGGCGCATCGAGAGGTTCCGGGGCATAGTTCAGCTGGCCGTCGATCAAGCCGCTCTCGCAATTGTGGCAAACCCCCGAACGGCACGACCACCGCACCGGCACGGCACAGGCCTCGGCAAGCTCGAGCAGACTCGCAAACCGGTCGTCCCATGGCACGGCCAGGCCGCTCCTGGCGAAAGTAACGATCGGTCCCTTGCCTTGGGGGCCAATGGGCGCGTGCGGTCTCGGCGCTGCCGCTCCGGTCGGCCCTGGGGCGGGCGACCCGCCGGGTCCGAACACTTCGACATGGATTCGTGCGGGATCGACCTGCCAGCCGGTCAAGTCGGCCTGAAGATCGTCGAGGAATTTTGCCGGGCCGCAGAGGTAGAAATCGGCGTCTCGCGGCACGCCCAATTCCTGAAGGACGGCCAAGGAAAGATGACCCTGGCGATCGAAATCCCGACCCATCCGATCTTCCGCGGCCGGCCGGCTGTAAAAGATCCAGCGATGAGCGATTGGCAGGCGACGGAGCACAGCGTCGGCTTCGTTGCCGAACGCTTGGTGTGCCCCATCCCGGGCGCCATGAAGCCACCAGACAGGTCGCGGCGATGCGGCCTCGGCGGCGGCATGGAGCATCGAGAGCAGCGGCGTCACGCCGACGCCCGCGCTGAGGAGGACAATCGCCGAGGTGCCGTCTGCGAGCGTGAACGAGCCCCGGGGCGCGCTGATCTCGAGCCGGTTCCCGACCTGGATGGCTCGATGGAGGTATCCGCTCGCGAGGCCGCCTTCATTCTTGACGCCGATCCGATAAAGGGGCGCGTTCGGGGCGCTGCAGAGCGAATAGTTCCGGGCAACGACGGCCGCATCCGGTCCGGGCCGAACCCGAACGACGACATGCTGGCCCGGCAGGGCCGGCGGCAACGGCGTTCCGTCGTCGGCCGCCAGATCGAACGAACGAACCTCGGTGCTCTCCATGTTCGTACCGACGACCGTCACCGACCGGAATCCCCGCCAGGCGAGCGGCGCGGACGCGCCGGGACCGAGGCCGGCGTTACCGGTCCGGCCGCCTGCTTGCGCCGCCTTCAGCAGCGAATTTATCGACCGTTGCCAACCGGGGCTCAAGGCCGGAATGCGAACGGCGCGCTCCAGTGCTTCGACCGGATGATCGGCTGAATAAAGCAGCGCGTCGATCTCGGCGACCGTCATCGCTTCGGGTCCGTCGGCGATCTTCTCGATCGGATCGCCGGCGCCGATCTCTCCTTCCTCGATCACCCGGAAATAGAAGCCCGGCCGGCGATGCGACACCAGCAGGGCCGGCATGGCGGGATGATCGAGCCGCAAGCCCACCTTGTAGCAGGTGACGCGAGGTTGGCTGATCTCGAACACGCCCGTGCCGATCCGAAACCGATCGCCTATGCAAACCTCGGTGTCCGCGAGGCCATCGACCGTCAGATTCTCTCCAAAGCTGCCGTAGCCGAGATCCGGTCGTGCGAGATGCGCGGCCCAGTGCCGATAGGAATCGAGCTGATAGACCATGATGGCGCGCTGCTCCCCGCCATGGCCGGACAGATCGGCCTGGCCGTCGCCGGCGAGGTTCAGCCGGCCGGCGAACACGCGGCTTGCGACGGGCTCCTTCCAGATCCCCGTCCTGACGATCTTTCCTTGCCATTCCACGTCACGCGGCAGGCCGACATTCACCGAGACGACGACACCCATCGCAAACACCTCCGAACCGGCCGAGAAGCGCGCGAACCCCAACCTGGGTCGCGTCTCATAAGCTCATCCCTGGATGCATCCGCCGGTATTGTCGAACGTGCAATCCTCAGATAATTGCCCAGTAGTGGTTGGGCAAGTTAGAAGACTATGGATAGGCGTTTATAACACTTCCAGGCAGTCACACCCCGGTTTCTGGGGGCTCACGCGTTCCATGGCAGCGCGGCCGATCAGCTCTGCTCGGGAAGGATAGCAAACGGGACTGAAATCCATAACTTTTATGAATTTCCCTCGATGGCTTGGAGACGGGCAGATTGCCTGCATTCCCCCAACCGAACATCCCGACCGGCAAGAGCGCGTAAGACTTGAAAGAGAGCGGCATGACCGAGACCGGAGCGCCAAAGGATCGGGGATGGCGACGAGCTGAACCCGATCTGAACCGGTCAGCCTGGGATCATGGGATATCTTCATTCCGCGATTGCCGTGAGGCCCGCTCGCGATGTGCCGCCTGTTTGGCCCGATTCCCGCAGACGGCCATGCTGCACCACCTTCGCACTCTGCCTCGCGTTCGATCGACGAAGAGCAGCGTACAAGACGGCCCCTCGCACGCCTTCACGTCCGTGAAATCGTGGTCGCAGAGAAGGTCGGCCATTGCACGCGCGATCGGCAGCAACAGCGAATCCGGCGAACGCCATCGCCGCTTTGCGCGCCATGCCAAACCGGAGACAGTTCGGTCGGCGATGGCCGACTCATGTTGGTGCCCGTGATGGTGTTCCCGGGCCACGATCTGGCCGAACTCCTCATCTCGGGCCAAGACCTGGTTGAGCGGTTCCAGCTGCTGCAGGGCCGCCTCCTCGAGGGGCCGGCCCTTGTGCGTATGGACGAAAGCCCTGAACCACTCCCGCAGCGCGCGCGCCTGCCCGGCAGCCGCGTTGAGTTCGCCCGGTACGGCAGCCTTTTTCAGCGCTGCGGGCACGTCGGGGGGGATCAGGCCGGCCTTGACCAGCCAGTCCAACAGGTCCTCGCCCGATGCCAGCCATTCCACCTGCGTATCCACCGGGACCGCGATCGAATTCAAAAAATCGAGACCGAGAGCGTCGGCAATAAATATCGGGGGCGGTCGATTATCTTTCATGAGGCAATACCTTAGTGCCGTTCAAGGCCTCTTCTCGAGCCGTGGACGGCCCATACGTAACCACTCCGACGCCAGTTGACAAGTTAATCCATTTAAGTAACCCTCCGTAATGTTGTTGAGAGGTTATTGTGAGGGATGTGGGAACAAGTCGGATGGCCGCCGAAATCTGCGGAATTCTTGAGCGAGGCATTGCCGCGGCCTGCGGCGCGGGAAGCGGTTATGCGACGCAACGCCGTGCCGAACCGTGCCGTCCGGGCTCGCACCTCATGGCAGAGAACTCCCATGACCGCCGCGCGAGGCAGTGAAGATGTCAGTACGCCAACCGGGATCGGATCGGCTCAGCGCGTTCTCCGACGGCGTCTTCGCCGTCATCATCACGATCCTGGTGCTCGATCTCAAGCCGCCGGCCTCGTCGTCCCTCACCGGGCTCCTTGCCCTATGGCCTACGGCGGTCGGCTACGCGGTCAGCTATCTCTTCATCGCGATCGTCTGGGTCAACCATCACCATCTGCTGCGCTACGCCGATATCGCGACTCCCCGTTTCATCTGGGGAAATTTCGCCCACCTGTTCACCGTATCGCTGATACCGTTCGCGACCGCATGGATTGCCGACACCGAATTGGCCCCCATTCCGGTCGCACTCTATGCCGCCGTATTCATCCTCGTGAACCTGACCTATCTCGTCCTCTGCCGGGAAGCGGTCGGCCGGCCGCGTAACGCATGCGCCTGTAACCTAGTTATGGCCAATTGACAAGTTATTGAAGCTTGCTCATAACGCCCTATGGAAGACTGTAGTGCGGCCATAGAGGCGAGAAACCTCAGCATCGACATAGCGCGCCTGATCTGGTTGTTGCTGCCGCGCGCGATGGGAAACTAGGAGTCCCCCTGCAGCGAACGAGGCTCGAACGCAATCCAATCACCGGCGGCAGTCGGAGAGCTCCGGCTCCGCCTCGAGGAATTGATTATGCAGCGCCGCCCGATGATCCTCAGTGCGTTCTTCTTCAACCCGCAGGGCGACCACCGCATGTCGTGGCGCCATCCGCGCGCGCCCGGGCGGGAGGTCTTCGATCTCGCCTACTACGCTAAGCTCGCGGCCTCGGCCGAGGCCGCGCGGCTGGACGCCATTTTCGTCGCCGACCATCTGGCGATATGGGACACGTTCGAAAGCAACATCGCGCATTATGCGAATGCCCGTCTCGAGCCCATCACGTTGCTCTCCGCACTGGCCGCAGTCACCAGCCGCGTCGGATTGATCGCCACGGCGTCTGCGTCATATAGCGAGCCCTACAATATCGCCCGTGCCTTCGCCTCTCTCGACCACATCAGCCATGGTCGTGCCGGCTGGAACGTCGTGACCTCGGCGATGAACGAAGAAGCGATGAACTTTGGCCGGGACGGCAATATCGAACATTCGTTCCGCTATGAGCGTGCCGCCGAATTTCTCGAGACGGCCAAGGCGCTCTGGGACAGCCTCGATGACGACGCGCTCTTGCTCGACAAGGACACAGGCTTCTTCGCCGATCCGAAGCGCGTGCATCGCATCAATCACGTCGGGAAACACTTCAGGGTGAGGGGGCCGCTGAACGTCCCGCGGCCGCCCCAGGGACATCCCGTCATCGTCCAGGCCGGTTCGTCGGAGGACGGAAAGAATCTGGCGGCGGCGCACGCCGACCTCAACTTCGCGCTGGTGCGGACGATCGCGGACGGCCAGCGATATCGGCAGGATTTCGATGCGCGGCTTCAGAAGAACGGCCGCAATGCCGGCGATCTCAAAGTGCTTCCCGGCATCCTGCCGATCGTCGCGGCGTCCCGGGCGGAGGCGAAGGAAAAGCAGGATTTCCTTGAGACGCTCGTGCCCGAGCGGGTCGGTATCGATCTGGTATCGAGCTGGTGCGGCCTCGACCTCTCGACCTATCCGATCGACGGCCCGTTGCCGCCGCTCCCCGACGCCTCGAGCTATGACGGACAGCGCACCAATCTGGAACGGCTGAAGGCTTTCGCTGAGGAGGGGCTCACCATCCGGGAAGTGGCCCGCCGGATTTCGAGCGCGGGTACCGCGCCGGTCATGTCGGGCACGCCGAACGATATTGCCGATGAGATGGAGGCATGGCACGCCGCAGGAGCGGCCGACGGCTTCGCGCTGATGTTCCCGCTTCTGCCCGAGGATTGGACCGGCTTTGCCGAACAGGTCGTTCCGGAGCTTCGGCGGCGGGGCCTGGTCCGCAGAGAATATGGCGAGGGAACGTTGCGCGACCGGCTGGGCCTGCCCAGGCCGGCCGGCAAGTTCAGCCGCTTCTGAGCTTGGCCGGTGACATGAGCGCCTTCAACCGGTTCGGGCGGATCGCCACTGCGTGCGATGCGATGTCCGCCTCGTCGGATGAAGGAGGTCTTGCGGCAGCGTTGCTGCGGGCCGCGCTCGAACACGGCAGCGCTCTTTCCGGTGCCGTCCTGCTTCGAGCCGGATGCGCGCTCGTCGTGGAGGTCTGGGCATCCGCCGAATGGACGGGGTCGGAGAGGCGGCCGGTTGACCGGCGGACAGCAGATCTCGCACTTCCATGCTTTATTGACCTGCTCGCAGGTCTGCTTTGGGAACCGGCCGTGGCCGAGGGGCCTGTCGAGCTGCTCCCTTCCAGGACCGACATGTCCCGGCGTTCCGACACCTCGATCCTGTGCGTCCCGCTCGTCTATGGAACGGATGTCCTGGGCATGCTTTGCCTGGAGCGCGACATTCGAAGCATTCCGGTCGAGGAAGAGGGGATTGCGGCCCTTTCGGTGCTCGCCTCCCAGGCGTCGATCGCGCTGACGGTTCAGCGGCTGGACCGAACGCTCGCGGGCGAGAGCCAAGCCCGCCGCGACGCGGAAGGCGCCTTGCGCGAAACGCACAACTCGATGATCAAGCATCAGCAGATCGGCCGTATGGGCGATTTTCGGCTCAACACCCGCACGCTCGAATCACGCGGCTCGGCCGAATGCTACAAAATGTTCGGCTATGATTTCAGCTCGGGACACGTCCCCTATTCGACCTGGGCGGGCAAGCTGCATCCCGATGACATCGAGCGGGTAAAGCGCGTCATGTTCGGCGCATTCGCCGAGCGTCGGCCGCTGAGCTTCGAATACCGCATCCTCGTCGATGGCGAGGTAAGGCATATCTCATCCGAGGGGCAGCCGGAGGTCGATGCGAACGGCGATCTGATCTACTGGGGCGTCGTGACCGACGTGACGGAACGGAAGGCGGCAGAGGAAGCTCTCCGCAATGCCCAAGCCGAGCTCGCCAAGGCGCTCCGGCTCGCCTCGATCGGTGAACTTGCCGGATCGATCGTGCACGAAATCAACCAGCCGCTTACAGCCATCATCACGAGCGCCGAAACCTGCAAGCGCTGGCTTGATGGAGAACCGCCCCGTATTCCTGACGCGCGCATATCGGTCGTCCGCGTGATTCAGGAAAGCGAGCGGGCCGCTGCCGTCGTCGCGGGCCTCAGAAACCTTGCGCGTGGTTCGGAAATCCGCTTGGCGGACTTGGAGCTCAATGAGGCGGTCCAGGAAGTCCTCCTTGTTGCAGGGGCGGATCTCAGCCGTGCCGGGGTCGGCGTTCGATCCGATCTCGACCCGAACATACCCACCGTGCGGGGCGACCGCGTCCAGATACAACAGGTTGTCTTCAATCTCATTCGCAACAGCATCGAGGCAATGATCGACGTGACGGATCGGCGTCGCGTGCTGCTGATATCTTCCAGGATTACGGAAGACGCGCATGCCGAAGTCACGCTGACGGATTCGGGAGAGGGAATCGAGGCGAGCAAGAGGGAGCATCTCTTCGATGCGCTCTTCAGCACGAAAGGCGCTGGAATGGGGTTTGGACTGTCGATCTGCCGAAAGATCATCAAGGCCCACAACGGGCGCATTCAGCTCGTACCAAATCCCGACCATGGCGTGACGTTCAGCTTCGCCCTGCCGCTGAGCCCCCACGTCGCCGGCGGGGCGTGACAAAGGCGTCTCGGCGAACAGCGCGACAGGCCCCCATCGTCCATTCGGCCTCCTGCGCCTGATACCTTAGGATGATCCGGTCCCATCCTTCGAGACGATTGAGCGGCCTCCCTCATTCGGGCAAAATCAATCATTGTCCCAACCGCACTTTCGAGCAGCCGGCGGATCATTCCGGCCGCAACATAAGAAGCGGATAATGCAAGCGCGGAACGAGGTTGATCGAGGGAATCTGTGCGACAGGCATCACCTCCCTCCCAGCAGAACCGGAAGCAGGTCGATCGCCTGCTCGCGGACGGAATGCTGACCGATGGACGACCCGCTCATTTCGATCATTGATGATGACGGAGCGACGCGGGACTCTCTTTCGGATCTTCTGTGACCCGACAGTTAGTCTTGTGCTGTGACGAACCGGGATAATCCGGGCTGGAACGGGATCTGGCGGGACGAAGGTCTAGCAAGACGGCGGATTTGACGCTCAGGTCGTCACGCGGGGCGCGACCATTTCGCTATGTCGGCGCGCGCCACATAGAACGGCGGATCGCACACATTGCGTCACATATTTTTGGTCCGGCGATGCGTCACGATGGTTGCTTAAAATACCACATAATCTATCAGTAGGTGCGTCTTGATACGCAATGTCGGGTGTTCTAGTTTCCGCGGCGCGTTCCCCGCCTCCGACCAATCTCAAGCCGGGCGTTTGCTAGAGGTCGGCTGAGAGGCTGCTCGGCGCAACTCGTCGCGAAGCTGGTCGAGTGCATAACGAAGCGCGCCGCGCCGTTCTGCATCATCCCCAATCGCAGCGAGACGATCGTAAATCGATCCAACGATCTGCCCCTGATTCACGGGCGCCAAGCGCTGGCCTTGGTCCTTATATACCGATACGACCCCGTCTATCACCCGACCCAATAGATCCGGATCTATCGCAGGGCGCGGGTCATCTGGTGACGATGTACGGGGGCGCATCTCGCCCTTTCCGGTTAGCAGCCAATCGACTGAAAAACCCATATCTGCAAGCTTGTCGAGCGTCTCGCCGGTGGGGAGATCGCCGCTCTCATAACGCCCCCAGGTATTTCGCTTTACGGCGACCCGATCTGCCATTTCGGCCTGATTGAGCCCGCATGCCTCTCGGATAAGCCGAAACCGATTTGCCCGATTCATCGTGCACAGCTTTCGGGCGGAAAGCTGTGCAGGGGCGGCGAGGAAAGCTGTGCGCGCACAGCTTCACCATAACTATCTGATACAAAAAGAGATTTATCGATTCGTACCCGCCGTGGGGACGCGAGTATGCCTGTAGGAAGCTGTGCACGAAAATAGTGGTTTTCTCTGATCGATTTTTCGTGCATGTTCATTCCCACGAGCATTCTCCCCCACGGTATGCCACCCCTGATGAGTCCTCTCCCGACCTTCACCGACGCACGTGAGCGCAGCATTTGGGTGCAAGCCCAGCTGCGCCTGGTCGGCAGCTCCTTCGCCGCCATCGCCCGTCTCCACGGCTGGAGCCGACGGGCGGTGGCGAACGCGATGCTGAACGCTTCGAACCCGCAGGAGCAGGCCATTGCCGACATGCTCGGCCTGTCCCAGCGCGAGCTGTTCCCGGAGCGGTACGACCGTGCCGGAAAGCGCCTGCATCACGTCCGCCAGAATACGGCGCCCCGCGTTACCGGCAATGTCAAACATGACGAGGCGGCTTGACCATGGCCCGGACAGCCGAACCGATGCCTGAACACGGCCCATTCTGGCGCGAGACGCTCGGCATGATCGAGCTGATCCTTGTGGCGGCCCTGGCGATCGGCGCTGCGCTCTTCTGGGCGCTCCTCGACTCGATGCGGGGAGAGGCGTGATGCGCAACCGGCACGATGAGCGCACGCTCGATCTCCTCGACTGGACCCCGCCGCAAGTTTCCCCGCAGGTCGATGCCGAGCTGGTCCGCGCCGGCAGCCTGCGCGGCCGGATCTCGCGAGCGGTCGCCCTCGTGCTGCGCGATTGCGATCTGCCGCGGGAGCTGGTTGCGGAACGCATGGGCGAGTTTCTCGGCGAGGAAGTCGCCAGATCCAGCCTCGACGGCTATGCCAGCCAGGCGCGCGAAGAACATACGATCTCGGCGATCCGGCTGGTGGCGCTCGCCCATGTCACCGGCGATATGCGGGCGCTTCAGGTGTTGATCGAGCCGCTCGATCAAGCCGTCATTCCGGCCCGTTACCTGCCGGCGATCGAAGCCGAGATCAAGGCCGAACAGGCCGAGGCGCTGGCGGCCCGCGCCGATGAACTGCGGTCCCAGGCGCAGCTCGCGCGGCGGCAATGGAAGGCGCCGCGCAAATGAGCGCGCAGGTGACGGCCGAGACGGTCGCGACCGCGATGGGTGTCCATCGCACGAGTATCGTTCGCCGGGCCGAACGCGAGAGCTGGCCGCACGTTACCGGCGCCGTCCGCGGCGGCCGGCAGCATCTCTACACGGTGCAGAGCCTGCCAGCCGAGATCCGCACCGCGGTCATGGCCATGCTGGCGAAAGAGGAAGCATCGAGCGCCGCAGCGCTCGCGGCCGGCACCGCGTCCGCCGCCCGGCTCAAGCTCGCCGCGACCCTCGACGACCGGGCGGCCACGGCGGCCCGCCAGCTGGGCCTTGCGCAGTTCATGCGCCTGCCCGAGCCGCGCCAGCGCAAGGCCGAGGCGCGCGCGGTCCTGGTCGAGCTGGCGCGGCGCTACGTCTCGACCTCGGGCCTGCCGAAGAAGCGCGGCCAGGAGCTGTTCGCGCACCAATACAATGACGGCGGCATCGAGGTGCCGGCCTGGGTGCGCGAGGCGCGTCAGTCGCTCTGCGCCAACAGCATCGACAATTGGACCAAGGCGCTGCAGGAACAGGGTCTTGCCCGGCTCGCCGGCCGCCAGGGCGAGCACCGCCGCGGCCAGGGCATCATCGACCGCACACCGGAGCTGCGCGAGTTCGTGCTCGGCATGCTGGTCGAGCATCCGCACGCCTCGGCCGAGCATGTGATGAAGGGCATCCGCGCCCGCTTCGTCGAAGCGCTGCAGCCGAGCTACCGGACGCTGCAGCGCTGGCTCGCCGACTGGAAGGCTGATAACCAGCAGCTCTTCACCGCGATGAACAGCCCCGACGCCTGGCGCTCGCGCTACCAGGCCGCCGGCGGCGACGCCGCGGCCAAGATCCTGCGGCTTAACCAGCGCTGGGAGGCGGACAGCACCAAGGCCGATCTGCTGCTCGCGGACGGCACCCGCCATGTCGTGGTCGGGCTCATCGACGTCTATTCAAGGCGCTTGAAGCTGCAGGTGTCGCGCAGCAGCAGCTCGGCCGCGGTCGCCTCGGTGTTGCGCCGGGCGCTGGTCGATTGGGGCGTGCCCGAGCAGCTCGGCACCGACAATGGCTCGGACTATGTCTCGAACCATGTCGTGCGCATCGTCGCCGGCCTCGGCATCGACCACAACATCGCGCCGCCCTTCACGCCCGAACATAAGCCCTTCATCGAGCGCGCCTTCGGCACCTTCTGCCGCGACCTGGTCGAGCTGCTGCCCGGCTTCGTCGGCCACGACGTGGCCCAGCGCAAGGAGATCGAGGCGCGGCGCAGCTTCGCCCAGCGCCTCATGAAATCCGGCGGCAGCCCGGTCGAGCTGCGCATGACGCCGGAGGAGCTGCAGCTCTTCTGCGATCAATGGACCGACCGGGTCTACGGCATCGAGCCGCATGGCGGCCTCAGCGGCAGCTCGCCGTTCGAGACTGCGGCGGCCTGGGCGCAGCCGATCCAGCGCATTACCGACGAGCGCGCGCTCGACGTGCTGCTGGCACCGGCGCCGGGCGGCGACGGGCTGCGCACCATCGGCAAGAAGGGCATCAAGCTCGACCGCGCCTGGTTCGAGGCGCCCGAGCTGGGCGGGCTCGAAGGCCAGGATGTCCGCGTGCTGCTCGACGAGGCCGATATCGGCGAGATCTATGTGTTCGATCTCGACGGCAAGTTCATCGCCAAGGCGATCTGCCCCGAGCGCACCGGCGTCAGCCGGCAGGAGCTGGCCGCCCAGCGCAAGGCGCACCAGAAACGCTCGATCGCCGAGCAGAAGAAGGCGCTCAAGGACGCGGCCAAGCGCGCCAACACCGGCGCCATCGTCGACGAGATCCTGCAGGCGCGCGCCACGACCGCGGGCAAGCTCGTCGCCTTCCCGGCCCGGAGCGAGAGCTACACCACGCCGGATCTGGCGGCGGCGGCCTCGGCCGCCCGCGCGAACGACCGGCAGGAAGTGGCGGCTGCGGCCGACATCGTCTCGCGCCGCGCCGCCAAGCAGGCCGAGATCGAGGCCGATCTCATGGCGCCCGCGCCCGTCATTCCGATCCCCTCGGCCGAGACCCACTTCGCCCGCGCCATCGATATCGAACGCCGGATCGCCGCCGGCGAGGCCGTTACCGAGCCCGACCGGCTGTGGCTCGACCGTTACCGCAACACCCCGCCATACCGCGCTCGCAAGGCCATGCTGGCCGATTACGGCGACGCGATCCTGACCGCATGAGAAAGGCGCCGCCGCCCTTGCGGGCCGCGGCGTCAGGTTCCGTTTAGGGAGTACGCACACCATGGCCAACGAGCTTCGGCCCGTCAACACCATCGCCCCCTTGCGCAATGTCGCCGCCTTCGCCGAGCTGGTCGACCGCGTCGTCAACCGCACGCCAGGATTGCCCGGCATGGCGACGTTCCACGGGTTTTCCGGCTACGGCAAGACCTTCGCCGCGATCTACGCCGCCAACAAGCACCGCGCCTATCACGTCCAGGTCAAATCGGTCTGGACGCGCAAGAAGCTGTGCCAGTCGATCCTGGCCGAGATGGGCGTGCAGCCGGCCGCGACCATCCCCGACATGATGGACCAGATCGGCCAGCAGCTCTCGCTCTCGCGCCGGCCGCTGATCATCGACGAGGCCGACTTCCTCGTTGCCAAGGGCATGATCGAGGTGGTCCGCGACATCTATGAGTCGAGCCAGGCCGCGATCATCCTGGTCGGCGAGGAAGGCTTGCCGTCCATGCTGAAGCGCTGGGAGCGTGTCCATGGCCGCATGCTCGATTGGGTGCCGGCGCAGCCGGCCTCGCTCGGCGATGCCCGCCACCTGGCGCAGCTCTATTGCCGCGGCATCGAGGTGGCGGACGATCTGCTGGCGCCGCTGCATGACGCCTCGGGCGGCTCGGTACGCCGGATCTGCGTCAACCTCGACCGGGTGCGCGAGCATGCCGAGACCGGCGGCCTCGCCCGCATCGGCCGGGCCGAATTCCAAATCGAGTTCTTCACCGGCAACGCGCCGGCCTCGCGGCGGGCCGCGTGATGGTCAAGCATCCCGGCCGCAAGCCCGTGCATCTGGTCGCCGCCGCCCGGCATCCGGGCTCGCGCCAGGCGATGTGGGAGGCGATGCGCAGGCTGCGCCGCTTCACGGTCACCTCGATCACGAACGAGACCAACGCGGTTCGCGATACGGCCCGGACCTTCGTCGAGAGCCTGGCTCGTGGCGGCTTCCTCGCCGCGGTCGGAACGACCGAGCCGGTCGATCGCATGTTCTTCAAGCCTGGCTCGGGCCAGAAGGTGCCGACCGTCTATGAGCTGGTCCAGGATATCGGCGTCGAGGCGCCGCGCGTCCGCCGCGACGGCTCGCTCTGCACCCAGGGCCTGCCCCGCGAGCAAATGTGGCGGACCATGAAGCTGCTCGCGGAGTTCACGCCGCGCGAGCTGGCGGTCGCCGCCTCGACCGAGGCGCATCCGGTCGCCGACGAGGATGCGCGGGACTACGTCAAGCATCTGCTGCGCGCGGACTATCTGCGCATCATCGTGCCGGCGACCAAGCGCCGGCAGGCGCGTTACCGGCTGGTGCGCAACACCGGCCCCAAACCGCCGATGGTGCAGCGCCTCAAATCGGTGTTCGACCCGAACCTGCGCCAGATCGTCTGGCACGATGAGCCGGCGGAATGAGTGCCGTGAGCGAACCGGCCTGGCTTGCCCTGCTGCGCGGCGCCGTGGCGCGCCTCGGCACGATCAAGGCCGTAGCCGACCAGCTCGGCTACAGCCGCACCGCGATCTCCTTGGTGCTCGCGGGCAAGTATGGCGACCGCTCGACCACAGCGCTCGAACGCGCGGTCATGACCCGGCTCGATCAGGTCGCCTGCCCGGTGCTGGGCGAGATCGCCGGCGAGGATTGCGCTGCTCATCAGGCGGCGCCCTTCAGCGCCAGCAACCCGCAGCGCATCGCGCTCTACCGGGCCTGCCGCGCCGGCTGCCCGCATTCCCGCCGCGCCGAGAGGGCATCATGAGCTTCCTCCGCTATCCGCCCGGCATGCTGCCGTCGCAGGCATTGACCGAGATGGCCGAGCACGCCCGCGACTGCCTGCGCGACGACCAGGGCATCTATATGGACATCCTCGACGGCGAAGGCTTCGTCCGGCTGCTGCGCGAGCTGGCGGCGCGGATGCGCATCGTCGAGCAGCGCGCCTCGCTGCGCCCGCTGCCGCGGATCGAGGGCAACGTCACGCTGCTGCGCCCGCGCGGCCGGCAGCACAAATCCCGGCCCGATGGGGACGCGGCGTGAGACCGGTCGCGCCGACCGGCGCCGACATCGCGATCGAGCATGTGCTGTGGTCCGCGGCCCAGCAGCTGACCCCGCGCGAGACCATGGCCGCCTTCGGCGTGTTCTGGCCGGCGGCCAAGGAGCCGAGCTGGCACGACGCCACCCTCGCCCTGTCCTGCACCTGGCGCCGGCTCGGCTGCTCTCATGACCGGCGCGCGGCATGAGCCTCGCCCGTCTCGCCACCACCGGCGCCGTCACCGGCCCCCGGTCCCGGCGTCCGAACCTGTGGCGCCGTTTCCTGCATCTGTTGAGGAGGTAAGAGTGTCCCGCATCAAGCGACCGGCGGTGCCGGTGCCGCAAAGCCGCGACGAGTTCGAGGCGCTGGCCGTCAGGCTGGCCGAGACCAAGCGGAAGATCGAGCGGATCGCCGACGAGGCCGCCGATGCCATCGCCCAAACCAAGCTCAAGGCCAAGCAGGCGGCGGCCGAGTCGATGAAGGAAGCCGAGGCGCTGTGGTCGGCGGTCGCCGCCTTCGCCGAGGCGCATCGGGCCGAGCTGCTGCCCAAGGATCGCAAGAGCGTCGCCATCGCCGCCGGTGTCATCGGCTGGCGCCTGAGCAATCCCGCGATCGAGATCTCGGCCGACGAGCAGGATCTGATCCAGCGCCTCGACCGTGACGGGCTCGGCCGCTTCCTGCGCGAGACCGTCGAGATCGACAAGGCGGCGCTGCTGGCCGAGCCCACCGTCGCCGAGACGATCGACGGCATCGCCATCCGCCAGGTCGAGAGCCTGTTCTTCCAGCCGCTCGATCTCGACAAGGAGCTGACCTTCAAGCCGACCAAGGCCAGGGAGGCGGCGTGATGCCCGAGATCCGCGACGCCTCGAACCCGATGTCGCCCGCTCATACCGCCTCGGTCCAGGCGGTCTGGGATCTGGCCGAGCAGCTTCGGCCGGTCCATGGCGACAATGCCGTCTTGAGCGCGCTCATCACCGTCTACCTCAACGGCTCGCTCGCCCTCGGCCGAGGCACGGCCGTGCGGCGCATGCTGGAGCTGGTGTTGCGCGAGCTGCCCGAGCTGGAGGCAGGCTTCGCCGCCAAGGGGCTCATGACCCAGCCGGCGGCCGGACGGGCGTGATGAGCCGCCGCCAGGCCACCGATGCCGCCGTGCTGGAGCTGACCCTGGCGGCCAGCATCGTCATGCGCGCACTGCCGGGCCGGGCACGGCAAGCGCGCTGCCGGCTGGAGCTGGCGGTCGGCCGCGTCGTCGTGCTCGCCGGCGCCGGCCATCTCGATATCCCGCCACCGTCCCGCGAGACCGCCTTCGAGCGGCTCGCCGCCGCGATCGGCGCCGCGCGTTCCGCCGGCGTCGATTGGCGCGACGTGGTGTGCCTGGTCAATGGCGATGACGAGCGTTGAGAGGAAACCCATGAAGCCCTTGCATTCCGAGTTCATTCCGACCGCCGACCTGATCCACCTGGTCGCCGCCCGCATCCTGTCGCAGCGGCCCGAGCTGGGTGGCGGCCAGGCTTGGGTGATCGAGATCGTGGTCCTGCCCGGCCGGGGCATCCGGCTCGACGTGCTCGGTGCTCCCGAGGCACCGCGATGACCGCGCCCGCGACCGACCTGCTGCGCAACCGGCAGCTCGCCGCCATCCATGCCGGCCGCAAGCAGCTCGGCCTCGCCGAGGATGACTATCGCGCGCTCGTGCGCCGACACTCGGGCGAGCGGACGCGAAGCGCCGGCGAGCTGACGCCGAAGGAACGCGGCGAGCTGCTCGACCATCTGCGCCGCTGCGGTGCCGGCACCAAGAACGCGCCGAGCGCGCGCGGCACCGACGCGCGGCGCCAGGCGGCGAAGCTCCGGGCGCTGTGGCTGTCGCTCTGGCAGCTCGGGCAGGTCGAGCGGCCGGACGATGCCGCGCTCGCTGCCTTCGTCATGCGCCAGACCGGCATCGAGGCGCTGCGGTGGAATTCTGCTGCGGATCTGAACCGGGCGACCGAGGCGCTCAAGGGCTGGTGCGAGCGCGTCGGCTACCATCCCGAACCGTCGCGCATGGAAGGGCCGTGCAAGGGGCGGTACGAGCCGGTCCTGATCCGGGCGCAATGGGAAAGGCTGATCCAGCTCGGCGTGTTCAAGCATGGGATATTCGCCGCGCTTCATACCTGGCTGCATAAGCAGGGCTGGCCGGTCAGTGATCCGGGCTGGCTGGAGGTCGAGGCGGCCCAGGAGGCGGTGAAGCGACTCGGCAAATGGGTGCGCCGAGTCGCGCGCGGGCAGCCTGAGAGGGACGCCGATGGCTAAGCTGGAGCTGCGCGCCGGCATGCTGCCCGAGCTGCTGCAGGAGATCGCCCGGCTCACCACCGTGTCGATCGCCGTTTCGATCGCGCGGGAATGGGGTGGCGGGAGGCTCTACTTCCCGCGGAAGATGGCGGCCGATCACAGATTGGCGCGCCGAATTGGGCTCAAGGCGGCCACCCGACTCTGCCGGGAGCTAGGCGGCGAGAAGTTCGAGATCCCGGCGGCACGGCATTATTTGCGCTGGCTCGACGCACGGGCACTCCGAGTGCTCAGGCTCAGCCATCAGGAGATCGCCGAATTGCTTAAGGTGAATAGAAAGCGCGTTGCAGAGCTGTTGGAAGGGTTTGATCCCCAGGGAATCGAGCTGGACGAACTGGTACTGGTGATTGGTCTGCATTACCGAGTCAAAGGGCGGGCCCGCTCGGCCGGCCGGATGAAAACGGAAGCAGTACAGAGGGATTTCGGGTTTCCGCCAGCGCCGGGCGGGATGCGGTACACCTACGCCTAGCCAGCTGATCGGCGATAAATGGGTCGCCTAAACTGCGTCAGTTGAATAGCTTCCGGGGGCCTCCCAACCCCAGATAGTTGATCCTCATTGCAGTAAGCTCCGACCTATCATACGTTCGGCGGGTGTGCCCGCCGGGGGGAGCATATTAAATGCCGTCATCGCCAAGTGTGCCTTCTGCGCTATCTGCGCCCTCAGCTATTTCGCTTCCATCGGTGGCTACGACTACCGGCCCAATGCTAACGGCTCTCACAGCAGCTCTGGGCGTCGAACGCTCGATCCTGGCTGGTGACGATCAAATCGAGCACGCTTGGTCCAATCTACCACGCTTGCTTTCGCGAGTTCCAATAGAGCAACGGAGCGAGACACTTGTCCGGATGTGTGTGGCGGTGGCAACTGGATTATTCGACAGTGCGGTCAACTACGCTTGGAATGCCGCAATTATTGAGCTACGGGATAAAGTTCGACGCTTTGGATTAACGGTTGTACCTCAGATAACTGGAAGATCGTTCGATGAAAACGTTCTCATTGACCTTAAAGACGCTGAGCTGCTGCAGCTTTGCTTAAAGCTTAATTTGATATCTGAGGACGGTTACTTTCTGCTCGATCAGTGTCGCGACATTCGGAATAACTTTTCGGCGGCACATCCCTCCGTTGGCGTGCTCGACGAGGACGAGTTCGTAAATTTTCTGAACCGAATTGGTCGGCACGCTCTTGCTAACGAACGCAACCCACGCGGCGTTGATATCCAGGCTTTTATTTCCGCGATAAAAAGCGGCAGATTTAATGATGTACAATTTGAAACTTGGCGAAGCCGGGTGGCCGACACTTTTGATGCGCAGCGGGAGCTTTTGTTCGGGACATTACATGGTATATATTGCGATCCCAGTTCTGGTGAGGAGGCGCGGGTCAATGCTCTGAGGATCTGTGAAGCATTTAGTTCAATAATGACCCCAAAGGCCCAATCAGATTTGGTCAGCCGCCACCAGGACTATCGCGCAGCCGGGGATGAACCACGACATAGAGCTTCCCAGCAGTTTTTTGAACGGCTTGGTTTCCTGGCACAGCTCGGCGATACGGAGTTGCATAGCGTTATCGTGTCAGCGACTAAGAACCTTCTCTCGATCCATGCCGGCTTCAACAATTTCTATAACGAACCCCCATTTGCTGAACGTCTTGCTGGATTGGTGGCACAAAATCGTGTGCCTGATTCAGCACAACACGAATTTGTAGATGCAGTCGTTACCTGCGCGGCCGGCAATCAATATGGTGTGTCTCATGCGGCGATGCCGACCTATGAGAAATTGATCCGATCGTTTTCACCCGCGGAAATCCTGATTATGCTCGGGCTTCCCGCCCAACAAAATGTGGTAGCAAAGCGAGTCCACGCTTATGGAGGCTGCCGAACCCGTTTCATTAATCTGATCAGATTGCTCGATACAAAGAGCATACCCACACCAGCGCGAGCTGCCTATGATATATGGATGGCAGAAGGTGCGGCAAGTTAAAGTAATTTACCAACGAGAATGATGGCCCAATCCAGGCTTGACGACGAAGGACTATATGGTCCGAGTATGAAATATACTGAAAGCGGTTCTTATATTTCAGGCATTTTTGTTGAATCATGACACGGCGCTTCATATCCGAATGTAACCCCATTTGACACCCTGCTTTCAGGATAACTAGGCATGATAGTCGAGATTCCAGGGTCCGCAGACTTCAAGAAAACAAGTTTAAATTTATTGAATCTGGCATGGTATATTGCCATCGCTTCTCTTGAAGCATATAGTTTTTCCGACATCATTCATCCTGTTGATACGCCCGTCCAACATATACCCGGGATTGATGGAACCCTCCGCACTATCGGTGGCCCAGATACCACATGGAGCCCGCAGGAAAGGGAGGTTGCCGAACAACAATACTGGCGCCGATCCCAGCCAGCGCTTGCGAACGCACTTTCTCTTATCCAACAAGCAATTGAGATGGCGCTTAAGGGACAGATTGCCGAAATCTCACCATTTCTTCTGATCGCTCGTGACGCTCGTGATTATCCGACCAAAAGTGCTCAGCAGGATGTGTCATTTTCAGCCTTCCGCAGCCTTGATGCTGCAGACTTGCTGAAAGTCCACAACACCGTCTGCTCTGAACGTCTCGACGACAAATTTGAAGGATTTTGGAACTCGATTCGGCGGCAGAGAAACGTCTTCATTCATTCGGTAGTCCCAATCTCAGAAGTATTAAAGCCAACAGATCTCATTGAGAAAATTCTCCTCACAGTTCGCACAATGCATCGCGAGCAAGAGTGGTTTGGGCACCGGGTAGAGTATTGTCAAAAGGATGAAATCGAAGCGGCTTTCAGTACCGACTCGGGCAGTCGGTTTGGCAGGGTTCTTCAAGAATTTGAGATTGTATTTCATTACCTTTCGAGCAAAGCCCTTCGAGAATATTTTGGGCTGGACCGCCGTCGGCGTACCTATATGTGCACCCACTGTATGAAGGAGTGTGATTCAGATATTTGGAACGATCTGCATCAGCATTTTGCTCAGTTCGACGGCAAAGATCCTTCTTCGTCAGCTGTTAAATGTGCTTTGTGCGCAAGAAGTATTAAGATATTCCGTGGCCAATGCATGGACAAGGAATGTAAATCGTCCGTGTTGTGCGATGACGTAGAGTATGGTCGTATTTGTTTGATCTGCGGAATAGGTCAGTCCGATTAAAAATTATTATTATTAGTCTTTGTGAGGCGCCCCGTGTAGAGGGTAGCCTGCTTTAATAGATCTTTCCGGCACGCTCGGCCGAGTGGTGAACCTTCTTTCCCTCGACCTCACCTATTCCTTGCCGGGGCCGTTGGCATTGGCGTTAGTGCCCGCTTGTTGCTCGAAACCGCCTATACGGCGGGTGCGTGACTTCCGCTGCCTTTCCTGCTCTTCTCGGCGCAGATCTGACTGTTCGTATCGCTATGGGCCGGAGAACCCCGCTTCAAGGTGGGTCCGTCTTGCATTCGGCCGCCGGCGTGGCCTGAAGCTGTCTTTGGGGCCCTGATCCCGTCCCCTTATTTCCCCATCCCGCCGCAGCGATGCTTGCGGCCATGGACACCGCACCCCCATCCCGGATCTTCTTCGCCCAGCTGCGCGAGCAGGTCATCCGCCCCGCCCTCGGCCTGCTCGAACTCGGCGACGGGCCGACCGTCATCAACCTGCTGCTCGGCACGGCCGCACAGGAGAGCGGCGGCCGGTTCCTGCGGCAATACCCGAGCGGCCCCGCGCTCGGCTTCTGGCAGATCGAACCCACGACGCACCGTGACGTGCTCACCAACTTCGTGGCCTTCCGCCCGGATCTGCGCGCCCGACTCGCAGCGCTCGCGGTGCCCGGCACCGACCGCGACGATCAGCTCGCCTGGAACCTGCGCTACGCCTGCGCCATCGCCCGGCTGATCTATCTGCGCGCCCCGGCGCCGCTGCCGGGCACGTCCGATCCCGCGCTCTTGGGCGCCTTTTGGAAGGCGCACTACAACACCGCCGGCGGTGCCGGCGCCGCGGACGAGTTCGTCCGCTCCTTCTCGACCTACATCGGAGACCCGGTCAATGTCTAACCGCCTGTGGCAGGCGGCGCTCGCGCCTGCCTGCCTTGTTGCCTCTGTCGCCCCCGCCTGCGCCGCCACCGTCGATGTGAGCGGCGTGGTCACCTCCGTTTCCGGCGTGGCGCTCGCCGCCTTCGGCGTCGTCGTCTCCTGGGCCGCCCATCGCGCCGTGTCGGTGCTGGAGCGCTGGAGCGGCTCGCAGCTCCAGGATCTGCACGGCACCGCCATCGACGATGCCGTCCAGCTCGCCACCAGCTATGTCCAGGCCAAGCTCGCCGCCGTCGCCGATCCCGCCGCCAAGCTGCAGATCCGCGACCAGGTCATCGCCGAGGCGGCGCAGATGGTGGCGCTCCAGGTGCCGAACGCGCTCGATGCGTTGGGCCTGACGCCGGACGGCGTCGCCGCCAAGCTCAAGATGATGCTGGGCCTGGCCGAACCGCCGGCGCCAGTCGCCCCGGCCTCGGCGCCGACCGGCTCGATCGCCGGAACCGTCGCGGCCGGCCTGGCGCTGGCGCTCGCCACCCTGCCGCTGGTCGGCTGCCTCGGCTCGACGCCGAGCGCCACCGACACGGCCTCGGGCACGGCGGCCGGCTCGACCACCGCCGCGGCGCCGTCCGCGGATCAGCAGGCGTTCGACAATGCCTGCTGGACGGCCGACGCGCTCGACGCCGCCTTCAAGATCGCGGAGGCGACGGGCAAGATCCCGGACGGCCTCGTCACCACGGAGCAGGATGCCAAGGCCGGCGTCGACGCGCTGTGCGCCGGCCCGGCCCCGACCGATCTCAAGGATGCCGTCAGCAAGATCGAGGCGGCCGGCGTCCAGATCGCGGCTCAGATCGCCAGCCAGTAAGTGGCCGACGAGATCGATAAGGCGCAGGCGCGGGACGAGGAGTTCCGCGCCGACGCGCTCGCCAGCTGGGCACGCCGGGCGCACGGCGCTGTCGTCCCTGCGCCCGAGCTGCCGCGCGATTGCCTCGCCTGCGGCGACGAGATCCCGATCGAGCGGCTGAAGGCGCTGCCGGCGGCGATCTTCTGCCGCGACTGCCAAGACCGCCAGGAAAGACGGCCTCATGAACCTCGCCAATATCCATGATTGGGCGGCGATCGTGCCGATCCTGGCCGGGCTGATCGGCATCGGCAGCTTCGTCGGCCGGCTCTATCTCAGGAACGGCTATGCCACCAAGGCCGATCTCAGTGACACCAAACGCTCGCTGCTGGCGCTCGGCAAGCGCACCGAGGCGCTCGAAGCCCAGCTCGCCGGCGTCGCCACGCGCGAGGATGTCAACCGCGTGCTGATGGCGGTCGAGCGGGCCGACGGCGACCGGCGGGCGCTCGCGGCCGAGGTCGGCGGCATCCGCGACCTGGTCGCCCGCATCGAGAAGCCGCTCGACCTCATCCAGGAACATTTGCTGCGGGACCGCTCATGAGCTTCGCCGATCTGCTCCAGGCCGATCGCCGCCTGGTCATCCTCCGCCTGCTGGCGCAATCGCCGGGCTCGGCCGCCAACAGCAGCATCATCGCCACCGGCCTGGCCGAGCTGGGCCACCGGATCTCGCGCGACCTGGTTGCGACCGAGCTGGCCTGGCTGGCCGAGCAGCGCTTGGTCACGACCGAGACGGTCGAGGCCGGAATGAAGAGCATCGTCGTGGCGACGCTGACCGAGCGCGGTCTCGACGTGCAAGACGGGCGCGTCACGGTGCCCGGCGTCAAGCGGCCGACGCCCTGAGCCATGCCGCGTGCCTCCACCATCGACAAGCTCGCGCCCGAGCTGCGCCAGGCCATCGCCGATCTGCGCGACCAGGGCGTCACCATCGACGAGATCCTGGCCAAGCTGCGCGAGCTGGGCGCCGACGTGTCGCGCTCGGCCTTGGGCCGCCACGTCAAGGATCTCGACCAGATCGCCGACAAGCTGCGCCGATCGCGCGAGGTCGCCGACGTGCTGGTCCGGCGTCTCGGCGATGCGCCCGAGAGCAAGCAGGCGCGCGTCAATATCGAGCTGATGCATGCGGTGATCATGGATCTCTTCGTCGGCGATGACGGCACGCCGGTGCAGCTCGATCCCGAGAGCGTCATGCTGCTGTCGCGCTCGATCGCGTCGCTGGCGAGCGCGTCGAAGACCGATGCCGACCTGGTCATCAAGGTCCGGCGCGAGATCGCGGCCGAGCAGAAGGCCAAGCTCGACGCCATGGACCGCGAGGCGAGCAAGGGCGGCAGCAAGCGCGGCTTCGATCCCGAGACGCTGAAGCGCGTGCGCACGGAGATCTACGGGCTGCCGGGATGACACGCGCACCCAGCCGACAGGTTCGGCGTAAGCAGGAACGGCAGGCCGCCAAGGCCGCTGTGCCGCTCTGCCGCTATCAGATCGATTGGATGCTCGACAAGTCCCGGTTCAAGATCGGGATGTTCGCGCGCCAGACCGGCAAGACCTTCACCACCACGCTGGAGATCGCCGACGATTGCTATGCGGCCGAGGCCGAAGGCCGCCGCGCGCGCTGGGTCATCCTCTCGCGCGGCGAGCGCCAGGCCAAGGAGGCGATCGAAGGGCTGAAGCTCCACGCCCAGGCATACGGTCTCGCGGTCGAGGAGCTGGAGTATGATTGGAAGGCGAACGACGTCGCCTACAAGGCGCTGGAGATCGTCTTCCCCGGCGGCTCGCGCGTTACCGCGCTGCCGGCCAATCCCGACACGGCGCGCGGCTTCAGCGCCAATGTCTTCCTCGACGAGTTCGCCTTCCACCGCGACAGCCGCGAGATCTGGAAGGCGCTGTTCCCGGTCATCTCGGCCGGCTTCCGGATCATCGTCACCTCGACGCCGAACGGCAAAGGCAACAAGTTCTACGAGCTGATGACCGCGGCCGACGGCATCTGGTCGCGCCATACCGTCGATATCTATCGCGCCGTCGCCGAGGGCCTGCCGCGCGATATCGACGAGCTGCGCGCCGGCCTCGCCGACGAGGATGGCTGGGCGCAGGAGTTCGAGCTGCACTGGCTCGACGAGGCGAGCGCCTGGCTGCCCTATGACCTGATCTCCTCGGTCGAGCATGACGAGGCCGGCCGGCCGGATCTCTATCGCGGCGGCCCGTGCTTCCTCGGCAATGATATCGGCCGCAAGAAGGATCTCTGGGTCGGGGCCGTGATCGAGCCGGTCGGCGATGTCCATTGGCTGCGCGAGCTCGCCATCCTCAAGGGCGCCTCGTTCGCCCGCCAGGACGAGGAGCTGGACCGGCTCATGGCAACCTACAATGTCGCCCGCGCCTGCATGGACGAGACCGGCATGGGCATGAAGCCGGTCGAGGATGCCAAGGCCCGGCACGGCCAGCGCCGGATCGAGGGCATTACCTTCACCCAGGCCAGCAAGCTCACCATGGCGACCTTGGGCAAGGAGGCGTTCGAGGACCGCACGATCCGCATCCCGATGGGCGACGTGAAGCTCCGCAAGGATCTGCACCTCTTGAAGAAGGTCTCCGGCCCGACCGGGCTGCCGCGCTTCGTCGCCGAGGATGATGACGGCACCGCCGACAGCCATGCCGACCGCGCCTGGTCGATCTTCCTGGCGCTCACCGCCGCCGGCCGGCCGATCCATCGCATGCAGGTCAAGACGTCCGGCGTGCGAAGGGCGACCACCAACCTCGACGATTACCTGATGCGGAGATAGCGATGGCCGACGAAGCCCCGAAGCCCGAATCATCGGCGCGGACGGCGCCCGGCGTGCTCGGCGCCGAAGTCGCGAATGTGCTGCGCAACGTTTATGTGCGGCCGTTCGCCGGCATCCTCTATCCGTTCGACCCGACCCTGCGCACGCGCGGCGGCGGCTGGGACTACCAGATCTATGAGCGGGCCGAGGAAGATCCGCGCGTCTACGCCATGCTGCAGAAGCGCAAAGGGGCGCTCGCGGCCTATCCCATCCAGCTCGATGCCGCCTCGGAAGATCCGGTCGACGTCGCGGCGAAGGAGCTGGTCGAGCGGGCCTTGAAGCTCTTTCCGTTCCAGCGCGTGGTGAAGGATCTGCTCGACGCGGTCATGAAGGGCTTCGCCGTCGACGAGATCATGTGGAGCGTGGTCGATGGCGAGATCATGCCAACCGGCGCCTATCGCCGCGATCAGCGCCGCTTCCGCTTCGGCGAGGATTACTCGCTGCGCCTGATCGACTGGCAGAACCTGCTGCTTGGTCTGCCGGTGCCCGACCGCAAGTTCATCGTGCACAGCTTCGACCGCCATGACGGCGACCCCTATGGCCGCGGTCTCGGCCGCATGCTGTTCTGGAAATGGCTGTTCAAGCGCCAGAACGAGGCGAGCTGGCTGATCCATAACGAGAAGTTCGCGAGCCCGACCGTCCATGGCAAGCATGACCCGGAAGCCAGCGAGCAGACCAAGGAAGCGCTGCTCGCCTCCTGCTCGGCGGTGGCGCTCGAGACGGCGATCATCACCGACAGTAACACCGAAATCGAGTTGCTCGAGGCGGAAGGGCGCGGTGCCGGCGACACCTATGCCGCCTTCAAGGACAGCCAGAACGACGACATCACCGAGATCGTGCTCGGCGCCACCTTCACCGCCGCCTCGGGCGGGCTCGACGGCGCCAGCGGCGCCGATGCCGACACCGACGACCGGCTTGAACTGGCGAAGTCCGACGCCGGCGACTTGGCTGAGACACTCAACGGCACGCTGGTCAAATGGATCGTCGAGCTGAATTTGCCGGCCGCTCGGCCGCCGACGCTCCGATGGCTGATCGATGCCGAGGAGGATCTGACGGCACGGGCGGCGATCGACGACAAGATCCGTACCTGGGGCTACAAGCCGACCTTGGCCTATGTGCAGGAGAAGTATGGCGGCGAATGGGTCGAGGCGGCAGCGCCGCCGGCACCCGATCCGTTCGCGCAGGATAGTCCTGCGCCGGCATCCTTCGCCGAAGGCAGCACCCCACCGGGCGTGCTCGCCGTCTCGGCCTTCGCCCAGCGCGGCACCGACCAGGTGCGCTCGACCATCGACGGCTGGGTCGGCCAGGTCCGCCAGCTCATGGGCCAGGCCGGCTCGATCGAGGAGCTGCGCGACCGGCTGATCGAGCTGTACCCGTCGATGTCCGGCGCGATGTTCGCCGAGGTCATGAGCGAGGCGCTGCAGGTCGGCGATCTCGCCGGCCGTTACGAGGCCGGCCGTGGCCGATGAGCCGGTAACGCCGGAATACGCCGCCCTGCCGTTCCAGGAGGCGGTCGAGTTCTTCCGGCAGAAGGTCAACGTCCCGTCCGCCAAATGGGCCGACGTCCTCGGCGGTGCCCATGCCCGCGCCTTCACCGTCGCCGGCGCCACCAAGGAAGGCATGCTCGCCGACTTCCGCACGGCGATCGACAGCGCCATCGCCGACGGCACCACGCTCGACACCTTCCGCAAGGGCTTCGACGACATCGTCCAGCGCTATGGCTGGGACTACAAGGGCGGCCGGGCCTGGCGGACGCGCACCATCTTCGAGACCAACCTCTCGACCGCCTATGCCGCCGGCCGTTATGCGCAGATGACCGACCCGGACGTGGTCCGGCTCAATCCCTATTGGCGCTACCGGCATTCCGACAACGTCAAGCATCCCCGGCCGGAGCATCTGGCCTGGGACGGGCTCGTGCTGCGCCATGACGATCCGTGGTGGTCAACGCACATGCCGCCCAATGGCTGGGGCTGCCAATGCTCGGCCGAGCCGCTGTCGGAACGAGAGCTGAAGGCGTTGGGCAAGAACGGTCCCGATCGGGCGCCGGCGTCGGACATGCGGCCGGCCACCCTCAACACCTCGGCCGGGCCGGTCACCATTCAGGTGCCCAAGGGCGTCGATCCCGGCTGGGGCTACAGCGTCGGCGAGGCGGCCTCGGGCAAGAAGCTCGCCGAGCTGCAGATGGATGCCTGGCGCGCAGAGGGCGAGGCCGCCTGGGAGAGCTTGACGCCGGGGGATTGGGCAAGCGCTGGCAGGCCGAAGGCGCTGCCGGTGGATGAGGCCGCAGCGTCGCCGGCGTCGGCCCCGGTCGGGCTGCAGGCGGCGATCGAGCGCGCGATCGGCGGCTCAACCGCAGCACTGCCATTGCCGACCGGCGATACCGTGCAGATCGATGCCGCGGCACTAGCCGCGCACCTGCCGGCCGGCCAGGCGCGATTCGTGCCGCTGCTGCCCGAGCTGCTGCGCGACCCGGCCGAGATCTGGCTGCGGTTCGAGCGGCACAAGGGCACGGGCAAGGTTGTGTTGCGGCAGCGGCTGATCAAGCTGCTGCGGTTTGCCGATCGGCAAACGGTCGCGATGGTGCTGCAGGCGAGCGGCGGCAGTCTCGATACCTGGACGGTGCTGCACGATCTCGACCAGCTGCAGGCTCAGCGGGCCGGGCATTTGCTGTGGGCGCGACCGTGAACAGTAGCGTCGGCGTCAGGATCACCGTCACCGACAAGGAGATCCGCGAGGCGCTCACCCGCCTGGCCGAGAAGGATGGTGGGCTCGTTCGAGTCGCCCTCAAGAATATCGGCCAGGCGCTGCTGAAATCGACGCGCGCCCGATTCGATAGCGAGACGGCGCCGGACGGATCGCATTGGAAGCCGCTGAACCCGGAATACAAGCAGGGCAAGCGGGGCTTGAAGATCCTGCAGGGCGCCGGAGTCGCCGGCGGGCTGCTGGGCTCGATCAATGCGCGCGTGACCGGCAACCGGCTGGAGATCGGGACCAACAAGGTCTATGCGGCGATCCATCAGTTCGGCGGGGTGATCGTGCCGAAGCGCTATCCGGCTTTGGTGTTCAGGATCGGCGGCAAGCTCGCGTTTGCCAGAAAGGTGACGATACCGGCGCGGCCGTTCTTGGGGGTTTCGGCGGGAGATCGGAAGATGGCACTGGAAGTGGCGGGCCGTATCGCCACCCTTAAATAACAAGGAGACTGATAGCGAAGCAGCAACAAGCGATGCTGACTTGTCCATGGCTGCCTTACTAAACGACCGAGCCCGGATGGCTGATGCACACCCCATGACAACCCAAGCTACCGCATTCGACGACATTGCAGTTATCAGTGGTATTATAATCCGGAATGCGCCTGAATGGGAGAATCGGGAGGATTATCATGCATCTTGCTCACCTAGTGATTCGGAATCTTCGGGCGCTGACAGACATAGATTTCCCCCTCAGCTCCCGAGTTAACGTTATCGTCGGGCCGAACGCGGTGGGTAAGACAACCATACTGCAAGCTGTACGTCTGGCGAAAGCCATACTAGCCCCACGGACACAAAATGAAACGCAGCAAGTCCTTATCTCGCTGGGCGCTGCTTCCCCACATTTTCCACAAAGGTTATTCCTTAATAGCCTCGCGAGAGAAATCACGCAGCCGGTTGAGATCCGTTGTACCTATGCCCTGCTCGATGAAGAGATTGCTATCTTGCGATCCTCCATGCCATCACTGGTACAAAGTGTTGTTGCTTCAAGGATCGGACAAGCTTTTGCGAATCCAGCGATCTTGCTTCAGTTTATGCAATCTTCTGAGGGCCAAACGGCAATCACAGCAACTACGATCGAAGTTAGCGGGGTCCTATCTCGGCTGGAGTCTGATAAGTCTCTAGTACTTGGTGTGTCAATGAATGGTGCTACAGGACAGATTATTGCATCTGACCCGCTCGCCGGCGCAATGATTGCCTTCCTTGATCAAAGACTCCCACCCTCTATCTCGCTTTTCTCGTTCTTCCCTGCTGATAGAGCGCTTCCAATGGGCGAGGTAAATCTTCAACTTGGAGGCCCCGATATGCAGCAACAAATGGAGGCCCATAACTCGCAGCCACAACTAAAATATCTTCGCCTAAAAAACCTTATTATTAATTCACTTGTCGTGACTGGAACTGAGCGTGATGATCTTCAGGGTGAATTCGAAACAATATTCTCCGGATTACTGGCCGGCCGCAAGATAAAGCTCATAAACGTAAACGAACTCGGGTTGCTTTCGGTCATTACGGAAGAAATATCTACAGGCCGCTTGATTGAACTGGACAGCTTGAGCAGTGGCGAAAAAAATATCGCACTAACGTTTTTGATTGTGGCGCGCTCCATCGCAAAGGGGGGTGTAGCCTTATTTGATGAGCCAGAGCTACATCTCAATCCCGCAGTGGCAAAGGATGTTCTACCATTTATCATAAATCAGTATGCCATACCAAAAGACATTCAGTTTATCATGTGCACTCATTCTCCGGAAATACTTTCGGGAGCGTTTGGAAATGAGGACTGCGCGCTTTTACACTTAAAGTCAGCCTCGGTCATCTCGCGAGTAGGAAGGAGAGCTCTTGATGAATACGCAGACGCGCTCCAACGTCTCGGAACGTCAGTTAGCGAAAGCCTTCTCTACGAAGGAACTGTGTTAGTGGAAGGCGATGACGATGTAGCCTTTCTGGAAGGTGGTTTCCCTGAGATCTTCAGAAAATACAAAGTTAAAGATCGAGGCGGCCGACGAGAAATAGAGAAAACGATCGCTGATCTCCAAGCTATGGAAGGTAGGGGGGAAAAGGTCGCGCCCATATTCCTTATCTTTGACCGTGATGAAGAGCCAACTGGTCTAAAATCTTCGGCTGCAGTTCGAGTTATGCAGTGGACCCGGCGATGTGTCGAGAACTACATGATCGATCTAGATGTAATTGCGGACCTGCTGAAGGATTCGTCCGTTACTAGAAGGCCGATCAGCAGTGAGGGCGAAGCTCATAAATTAACGCGAGAACTCGCCCAGAAGCAGTTGCTACTAGTGGCTGCGAGGGACACTTTTAACAGCTATGGTTATCTTAATCCTTGCCTTACGAAAGAGGATTTACAGATGGGAGATTTAGAATCGCTTGGAAGCGCCTTCTACGATCGAATTTCTACAGCTCGTGCGTCTATCCCAGACAGCCCCAAGGATGCGTGGATTGCTCAATTTGAGAAGAACGTTAACGAGCGCAAGCAGGCTCTGCATTTGGTTTGGGATAGTAAGTGGAGAGATCTCTGCGATGGGAAGAAATTGATATCGGACTTGCATAAAGCTGCGGATTTGAGAATGTCGGAGTCCGCCTTCAAAGCCCGAATTACGCAAAGAATGCGTGATACATCTTCAGACTTGTGGAGAGTGGTTAAGGGTATCTTGGAGGACTTTATGAAGCGGCCGGCAGGGTAGCTTTCGAAGTCATCGCAGCGCCCAAAATTTCTTACGGACCGAGGGTGGGTAACGTCGGCGACGCGCACGATGATCGGGCATTCTGTTAAGGGATGGGGGCTCGTAGATACCCGATATTGGGCTATGGCACGCCAAGGCCCCGTTACACCCTCGTTACTGACGATGTTTCAGGCAAAGATGATCATCCGTTCTTGGTGCGGCCATAGGTCCCTGATTTCTTGGCGCTAGGGTCCCGATCCCGCACCCTTATCTCTTGCCTCCATTCGCCTGAGAATCCGCCTCGATCAGCCCGACCATCGGGCAGCGTCGAGCGGACCTCATGCAGCAATTCGAGATCTTCAAGGCCGGCACCCACACCGCGGTAAGCGGCGCCACCATCGCCTTCAGCACCACCGACCTGGCCGATGCCGTCGCCGCCTATGATCCGGCGCTGCATGAGGCGCCGCTGGTGGTCGGTCATCCGGCGATGGACGCGCCGGCCTATGGCTGGGTCCAGTCGCTGAAGCTCGCTGGCGACCGTCTGGTGGCGGTGCCGCAGCAGGTCGATACGGCCTTTGGCGAACTGGTGCAGGCCGGCCGCTTCAAGCAGCGCAGCGCCAGCTTCTATCCGCCCGATCACCCGGCCAACCCCAAGCCCGGCCATTGGTATCTGAAGCATGTCGGCTTCCTCGGCGCCGCCGCTCCGGCGGTGAAGGGCTTGAAGCCGGTGGCGTTCGGCGAGATCGAGGGCACGCTCGACTTCGCCGACTGGCAGGGCCTGGCCGTCGCCGGCCTGTTCGGCAAGCTTCGGGATTTCTTCATCGCGCAGTTCGGCCAGGACAAGGCCGATGCGGTGCTGCCGAGCGACGCCATCGACAGCCTCAAATTCGACGCCGCCCAGCCCGATTGCGATCCGGCGCCGGCAGACCCCACCCCTTCCTATGCGGAGAACCCCAGGATGACCGTGACCAACCCGGCCGGCGCCGTGCCGACCGAGGCCGAGCTGCGGGCGCGTGCCGACAAGCTCGCCGCCGACGAAAAGAAGCACGCAGCCAACGAGGCCGCCTTCGCCGAGCTGCAGCGTACCGTGCGCTCCGCCCAGATCGTGACCCTGGTCGACGGTCTCGTTGCCGGCCGCAAGCTGCCCTCGGGTGAGAAGGCCGGCCTGATCGCCTTCATGGAAGCGCTGCCGGCCGGCGACCACGTGATCGAGTTCGCCGAAGCCGGCGGCAAGACCGCCAAGCTGGCGCCGTTGGACTACCTTAGCGGCCTCTTCGCCCGCCTGCCGAACCTGGTGCATTTCGGTGAGGTGGCGCCGGCGCTCGATCCCGTGAACTTCGCCGAGGATGCCAACAGCATCACGACGCTGTCGCAGCGCTACATCGCCGAGCAGAAGGCGATCGGCCGGACGGTCTCGCCGGCCGAGGCGGTCTCGCATGTGACGAGGGCTCGGCGATGAGCATCGGCCATAGCCGCGCCCGCACCGCGCAGGCGGCGATCGTCCAGTGCCGCTTCGTCAAGCCCGGCACCCAATCGGGCACCGCCATCCAGGCCGCCGCCGCCACCGACAGCCTCACGGGCGTCTCCCAGCTCTTCAACAACCCGCAGGCCGGCCAGCGCGTCGACGTCATCGTCGCCGGGCCGGCCAAGCTGGAGCTGGGCGCCACCGTCAAGGACGGCGACTTGCTCACCGCCGATGCCGAGGGGCGCGGCGTCGGCATCGGTGCGGCGCCGGCCGCCGGCACCCGCGTCGGCGCCCAGGCGCTCTTCCCCGGCAATGTCGGTGACGTGATCGACGTCATCGTCGTCAACAGCCTCGCGTAACGGAGACCCCGCATGTCGCTCATTTCCGCCGTCTCGGGCGCCGTCATCCCGGCCTCCAACGGGTCGAGCTTCCCGATCACGCCCGAGCTGACCTCGGTCGCGATCCAGTACCGCAACCCGGCCCAGACCCTCATCGCCGACGACGTCATGCCGATGACGCCGCCCATGGGCACCAAGAAGTTCAAGTACACCAAGTTCGATCTCGGCAATAACTTCACCATCCCCGATCTGCAGGTGGGGTCGCGCTCGAAGCCGGGCGAGTACGAGGTGCCCGGCGTGGAGGTGCCCGACGAGTGCGTCGATTACGGGCTCGAAGGCTTCATCCCGCAGGATGACATCGACCAGGCCGCCTCGCTCCGGGCCATGGATCAGTCGATCATCGATCCGCAGCTCCTCCAGACCGAGGTCTTGACCGATGTCGTCATCCTCGGCCGCGAGCGCCGCGTCTCGAACATCGTCTTCAATCCGGCCAACTATCTGCCGCAGCTGACCGAGGATCTCTCGGCCAATAGCGGCGCGCAGCAGTTCGACAATTTTGCGTCGAGCGACCCGATCGCCGTGCTGACCGCATTCCTCGACAGCTGCGTGGTGCGCCCGAACATGCTCGTCTTCGGCCAGGTCGCCTGGTCCGCGATCCGCCGCCATCCGCGCATCATGAAGGCGATCAACCGCGACGCCGGCGACACCGGCACCGCCAGCCGGCAACAGGTCGCGGACATCTTCGAGGTGGCGCAGATCAAGGTCGGCTCGTCCTGGGTGAACCTCACCCTCAACGGCACCAACCCGACGCTCGCCCGCACCTGGGGGCCGCATTGCGCCGGCCTGTTCGTCGATCCCCAGGCCGCGCGCACCAAGGGGCTGACCTGGGGCTTCACCGCCAACTATCGCGGCCGGTATGCCGGCGCGCTGCCCGATCAGCGCATGGGCGCCCGTGGCGGCGTCTGGGTCCGCGTGATCGAGACCGTCAAGGAAGAGGTTGCGGCCCAGGAGGCCGGCTTCCTGCTCACCAACGTCGCCGGCCAGATCCCGGCGGCCGAGCCCGAGCAGAACTGATCCTCATGACCGCCGGCACCTTCCTCGCGCGTGACGATCTCGGCTACGTGATCCAGCTGCTGCCTTATCGGCCGAATGGCGGCTGGGGCGTGGCGACCGGCACCAAGGTGGTGACGGTCGGCCCGTTCCAAGCCGGCACGCGGATCGTCACGCTGCGGGCAGTGGTGGCACCGGTCTTCTGGCAGGACGGCGCGGTCGGCGTCACGGTCGCAGCCCCGACCGGGAACTTCGCCGGCAGCGGGCCGCATTATCTCGCCGCCGGCGAGACGGTCGATGTCGCGCTCGGCGGCGCCCAGGGCGACGAGCCGCTCGCCGTCGAGATCGCCGTGGTCTCGGCCACGGGTGTGGCCGGCAATCTCTATGTCTCGGAGCGCGGCTGATGGCCTATGCCGCGCTCACGGACCTGGTCGCGCGCTTCGGCGAGAAGGAGATGATCCTTCTTTCCGACGACGACAATACCGGTACCATCGACGAGGCGGTGGTCGACCAGGTGCTGGCCGATGTCACGGCCAGGATCGACGGCTACCTGACCGACCGCTACAGCCTGCCCTTGGCGCAGGTGCCGCCGGCGCTGGTGCCGCTCGCCTGCGACCTCGCCCGTTACCTGCTCTCGACCCGTAACGGCCGCACCCGGCCGACCGAGGCGATCAAGGAACGCTACGACGACGCGCTTACCTGGCTCGGCAAGGTCGCCGAGGGCAAGTACGGGCTCGGCCTGACCGCGACCGAGCAGGAGATCCCCGAGACCGGCGGCCCGCAATTCGTGGCCGAGCGGCGGATCTTCACCCGGCGGACCCTCCATGACTATGTGAGGCCGCCCAGATGGTAGCGCTCGCGCCCAGCGTCATTGCCGCGGTCGAGGACGAGATCGCCTCGGCGCTCAAGACGGTGCTCGGTCCCTATGTCCGCGCTTGCGAGAGTGTCCCGGCCGGGATCACCCCCGAGGAATGGGGCGACCGGCTGCGCGCGACCCCGGCGCTCTATGTGAGCTTCGGCGGCGGCGAGGCGCGGCCCACCCGCAACCCGACCTTGGACGGCCGCTTCTCGGTCTATGCCGCCACCGGCGCCGATGGCCGCGAGGAGCAGCGCCGGCGCGGCAGCAAGGTCGCGATCGGCGCCTACCAGCTGGTCGAGTATGTGGTCTCCATCATCCATTCCAAGCAGATCGGCGCCTATGGCGTGCCGCAGCTCCAGGATGTCAGCAACCTCTGGTCCGAAGTGTTCGACAGCCTCGGCCTCACCGTCTACGCGGCGACCTTCAAGATCCCGTTCGATTTTCCGGGCGTGGTCGATCCGGACACGCTCGGCAGCTTCCAGACCTTCGACGGGCAGATCCCGTTCGCGCCGCCGGCGCCGGACGCATCCATCCCGCTCGATCCCAGCCTCGTCGCCATCGATGGCGACGTCACCCTCACCGGAGCCTGATCCATGACCGATCTCAAGGCCGTGCAGGCGGCGCCCGGCCGCCTGGTGCGCGACCCGCAAAGCAAGAACCGGCCGATCAAGCCCGGCAGGAAGGTCGATCTCGACGATCCCTTCTGGTACCGGCGCTGGCAGAGCGGCGACATCGTCGCCTTCGTGCCGCCGGAACCGGCCCCGTCATCGCCGCCCGCATCGCCGCCGCCGGCGGCACCGGCGCCGAAGCCCGCAACCACCAAGCCGGCCGACAGCGCCGCGCCGCAGGAATAGGCCCATGTCGGTCATCAGCTTCAACTCGATCCCGCTCGATATCCGTAAGCCCGGCTCGCATATCGAGTTCGACAACAGCAAGGCCAACAGCCCGCTGCCGATCCAGGTGCATCGCATCCTGTATCTCGGCCAGCGCCTGCCGACCGGCACGGTCAAGGCCAACATCCCGACCCAGATCACCGCACCCGGCCAGGGCGCGCAGTATTTTGGCCGGGGCTCGATGCTGGCCCAGATGATCACCGCCGGCAAGAACGCCAACGCCACCACCGAGATGTGGGCCGTGGCGCTCGACGACAATCCCGAAGGCACGCCGGCCACTGGCTCGGTGCTGATCGCCGGCTCGCCGAGTGCCAACGCCACGGCGCAGCTCTATGCCAACGGCACCGTCGTGCAGGTGGCCGTCACCACCGGCATGGCAGCCGCCGACATCGCCGCCGCCTTCGTCGAGGAGATCGAGGCCAATCCCGATCTCGCCGTGACCGCCGCGATCGACCCGACCACGCCGGCGCAGATCGACGTTACCGCCAAGCATAAGGGCGCGGCCGGTAACGACATCGATCTGCGGCTGACCTACTTCACCGGCGATACGGTGCCGGCCGGCCTCACCATCACGATCACGCCGATGGCCGGCGGCGAGGGCAACCCGTCGCTGACGCCGGCGATCGCTGCCCTCGGCAGCACCTGGTATCATAGCTGGGGCAACCCTTACACCGATCCCAGCAACGTCCAGATCCTGACTGCCGAGCTGATCCGGCGCGGCGGCCCGATGGTGCAGCAGCAGGCGCGGTCCTACTCGGTCGTCAATGGCAGCGTCGGCACGCTTGCCGCTTACGGCCAGGCGCAGAACAGCCAATGGACCACCTTCATGGGTGCGCAGCGCCTGCCGATCCCGACTTGGGTGGCGGCATCCATCATCACCGCGATCGTCGCCTTCAACGCGCCGCTCGACCCGGCCCGGCCGCTCTCGTCGCTGGCGCTGCCCGGCTTCATGGCGCCGGCCAAGCCCGACCTGTTCGTCGACGAGGATCAGGAGCTGCTGCTGCATGACGGCATCAGCACCTTCGATGTCGGCGACGACGGCACGGTCACCATCGACCGGCTCATCACCACCTTCCAGCTCGATCCGCAGGGCTTGCCCGACACCTCGTACCTGTCGGTCGAGACGGTGCTGACGCTTAATTTCTTGAGCTTCTGGCTGCGGTCGCGCATCGCCACCAGCTGGCCGCGCTTCAAGCTCGCCGATGACGGCAACAGCTTCCCGGTCGGCGTCAACGTCACCACGCCCAAGCTCATTGCCGCCGATCTCGTCGCCGGCAGCCAGCTGCTCTTCAATGCCGGCATCATCCAGAACCTGGCCGATTTCCAGAAGAACCTGATCGTCCAACGCAACGCGTCCGACCCCGACCGGGTCGATGCCGTGCTGCCCTGGTCGATCGTCGGTCAGTTCCTGGTCTTCGCCGGCCAGATCCAGTTCAGTTTCTGAGGTAAAACATGGCCCAGCAACGCACCGGCCGCGCCTTCGTCCGCGCCAACGGCACCCTCTACGAGACGCTCGACGGCGCCAAGCTGTCGAACATCGCCGGTATCGAACGCAGCGCGGTCACCGGCGCGGCGGTCTTCGGCTTCACCGAGAAGACCGCGATCCCGACGATCGATTGCGACTTCGCCCATGGCCCCGGCGTCTCGGTCGCGACGCTGATCGCGATGACCGACGTCACCATCACCTTCGAGTGCGACAGCGGCGTCACCTTCGTCCTCGGCGATGCCTGGTGCTCGAAGGGCGGCGATCTCGCGGCGGACGGCAGCGCCAAGCTCACCGTCCAGTTCATGGCGCTCACCTGCCAGGAGCAGGGCACCACCGGATAACGCCATACCGGGGGGCCGCCGGGGCCAGAAGGCCAGCGGGTCTCGCCGAAGGCAAACGTCAGCCAGCGATGCCTCGATCGGCAGGACGAAGGCGTGACAGCCGGAGAGACGGCACCCACTCATTGGAGCGCATATCCGTGACCAACATTACCAATCCCGACGGTTCCGTCACCGTCACTCTCGGTTTCCCGATCCTGGTCGAGAACAAGTCCGTGACCAGCCTGACCCTGACGCGGCCGAAGTTCGCGGACCTGAAGGTGATGGACGAGGCCAAGGGCAATACCGCCAGGAATGGGCGCCTCATCGCCAAGCTGTCGAAGATCCCGCCTTCGAGCCTGGAGCAGCTCGACGGCGCCGACTTCATGGCGCTCAACGAAGTCGTGAGCGCTTTTTTGGAGCCGTCCCCGGCAACTGGCGACGACTTTGCCTCGAACTCCAGCACCTCGGAAACTTCCACCACGGCCACCTGATGGCGATGGCGCCCGACGAGTTGCTGGTCTGGCACCAGGAGCTGGTCGGGCTCATGAAGGATATGCAGCGTGGCTGATCTGAAGCTCTCCCTGGTCGTCGAGGCGATCGATCGCGCCACCGCCGTGTTCCGGCAGGTCTCCCAAGCGGTGGGCCTGCCGGCTGCGGCGGCCGAGAAGGGGCTTGCCCGCATCCAGAGCGGCGCCGAGGGCGTCACCAATGCCGTCGCCGGCATCGGCCTCGGCGTCGGCGCCGCGATCGAGCTGAAGGAGATCGTCGGGACCGCCGAGTATTTTGACCGGCTGCGCATCAATAGCGGCGCCTCGGCCGAGACGGTCGATCATCTGCGCGAGGTGCTGCTCGAGACGGCGAAGGCGGCGCGCATTCCGAGCGACGAGCTGACCGCGAGCCTCAAGGGCGTGCTGGCATCGGGCCAGGGGCTCGGCTTCTTCCAGGACAACATCAAGAGCCTCGCCACCGGCATCCAGCTCCTCAATGGCGACGGCGAGGAGCTGGGGCAGAGCTTCGCCCAGCTCTCGAACAAGCTGCAGATCAAGTCGCCGGAAGAGCTGGCCCAAGCTTTCGCCACCGTGCGCCAGCAGCTGCGCGGCGTCGCCGGCGGCTTCGACGAGTTCGCGCCGCAGCTCGGCCGCCTCTCGGCCGACTACGCACTGCTCGGCCAATCGGGCCTGCAGGCGTCGAAGGATCTGGGTGCGCTTTATGCGCTCGTCCGGCTCGGCACCACCACCAACCGCCAGGCGACCGGCGGCGTCGAGAATTTGATCCATTTCGTGCAGGACAAGAGCGGGCGGGACGCGATCAAGAGCCTCAACATCTCGGTCGCGGACACGCCCGAGGATGAGCGCAACAACCGGCTGCGCCCGCTGCCCGACATCATCTCCGATATCGCCAAGACCTATGTGCAGAACCCGGCCCTGGTCGAGGCGCGGCTCGGGCCGGGCATCGTCTCGCCGCTCAAGGTCGGCTTCGGCGAGATCGCCCAGACCGGCCGGCTCGATACGCTCGATCGCAAGCGCGCCATCACAGGCGATCCGGCCAAGGACGCTGCCGATGCAGCGCAGATCGGGACCAACGTCAGCGGCAGCATCAATGCCGTCAATGACGCGGTGAAGGGGGCGGCTGAGAGCTTTGAGGGGCTGTTCTCGTGGATCGCTAAACTGGTGGCGCCAGTCGCTGGTCTGATTGGCAACTTTGTGGCGTTCGCCGGATCGCTGATCTTTCTTGGTAACGCCATCAAACTAACCCGGACGTGGGGTGGCGCTGCGCTCGACGAATTTGTGGGTATCGGACGGGCGTTGTTCTCGATTGGGCCGACCGCCGCCGGCATAGCGTTGCGCCTTGCCGCCGTGACGGAAAGCATTGGGGGCCTTGTTTCCGGCATCCCCTTGCTCGGGCCGCTCTTCTCGGGCTTGAGTGCGGGTTTCCTCTCGGTCGGCCTCGCGATCGAGGCGACGCCGATCGGCTGGATCTTGACCGGCATCGCCGCCATCGCCGGCGCGGCCTACCTGATCTACGAGAATTGGGGCGGCATTAGCAGCTATTTCGAGGAGAAGTGGTCGGCGGTCAAAACCGCGTTCGACCAGAGCTGGACAAATGGCATCGTCGTCGCACTCCAGGAATTCAATCCTGTCGCCATCGTCGGCGACGCCATGGATGCCTTGGTGCTGAAGCTCACCGGCGTCGATCTCTACGATGTCGGCAAAAAGATCGTCGGCACGCTGAAGTCCGGCCTCACCGATGCCTTCGGCGACTACGGTTCCCAAGTCGCGAGTGTCGCCGCTGACGGGGCCAAGTCGGCCTTGGCCGCGGTCTCGCCGACGCTCGCCGCGCTCTTGGCGCTCACATCCACGTCGGGCGCGGCGGCACCGATCGCCGATTTGCCGTCGTCATTGGACGCGCCTCGTCAGTCATTCGCGGCGCCGACGCTCGGGGCACCGGCGCCGACTGCGGTCGGGTCGGATCGGGCCAATCCGCAGGCTCTGGCCCGTCTGCCGATCGATCTCAATTTGAGCTTGGCGTTCGATGGCGCGCCGCAGGGGTTGCGGCTGGTTCAAACCCGGAGCGGCGATCCGAACACGAGGGTCAATGCCAATGTCGACACCGGCCTCGGCATGGTGGCGCAGCCGTGAGGACCGCTTACGCCCGGCTGGATGCTTTGGCCCGCATCACGGCTGTTTCCTTGAGCTTGCGTTCTTCGTCCTTCAGAAGACCGCTTCGCGAGGCCGAATATGCGAAGCAGTACACAACGAGAGAGATCGGCAAATATCCCCAGCTCCAATGCCAGCCTGTAGTGGCCGAAGTTCCTACCGCGATGAAGATCGTGATAAGCAGAGCTTGGAAGCGCGCTCTTTGCTCCAGCTTCTTCATCTCGGCCTTCGCCGCTCTATCCCGCTCGCTCGCCATCTCGGCCGCTCCGTCGTCGCTTAGCACTCGCGAGGCGCGATAATGGCATTCAGAGACTCCATCCGCCAGGGCTCTTTCCGCGGCGTTTCGTTCAAATACGAGGATGCCGGCGGCGACAACGGCAGGCGCGGTCAGAAGCACGAATATCCCAAGCGCGACGTGCCGCTATGGGAGGATCTCGGCCGCAAGGGACGGCAATACCGGCTAGACGTCTTCGTCGTCGGCGCGGACTGGAACAAGCAGCGCGACGCGCTCATCGCCGCTTGCGACCAGCCCGGCCTCGGCACGCTCGTCCATCCGCTGCTGGGCAACCTCACCGTCGCCTGCTCTGACTGCGCGTGGCAGGAGAGCGTCACCACGCTCGGCCGGACGGATTTCTCGCTCACCTTCGAGGAGGGGGCGCCGCACGACTTCACCTCGTCGGCGAGCCCCGACACTGGCAGCGCCGTCGACAATGCCGGCACGGCCGCGAGCCAGGCCAGCCAAACCTCGTTCGCCAGCTCGTTCAACACCAGCGGCTTGGCTTCGAAGGTGCCGGCCGGCGCCGCCACCTCGCTCCTCGGCGCCACCTCGGCCGTGCAGGGCGCGATCGGCTTCGTCAAGGATCAGGTTGCGGGCGGCGCGGGCGGCTGGTTCTCCTACGTCACGGACGGCGTCAAGTTCGTGCAGGCGCAATACAATGACGTGGCCGGCGCGGTGCGGCTCGCGACCGGCGCGGTCAATGGCGTGATCGCCAGCGCCAACCAGGCCGTGACCTGGGTCGCCAACCTCACCAACCTGCAGGGTGCCGGCGGCATCCTCGGCTCGATCGACGGGCTCGGCCAGAACCTGGCCGGCCTGGTCAACCGGGTCAGCGGTCTCTTCACGACGGGCTCGGGCGACGCCTTTACCAGCTGGGCGCAGCAGCGCACGGCCGGGCCGGCCGCGACCGTCACCGTCAACGCCTTCGCCGCCTCGGTCACCGCCGCAGCACCCGGCGCCGCCATCAACGCCTTTCTGTCGGGAACGCCGCCCGCGCCGCAGGGCAGCGCCCCGCCGGCGACGAAGAGCACGGGCGGCTACAATGCCGCGACGATCCAGAACGTCTTCACGCTGCAGCTTCAGATCGCCTCGGCGCTGGCACGGCCGGCGATGCCGCCGGCGCAGCCGGGCACCGCCGATGCCCAGGTCACGACCAACGCCTTCGCCCTCTATGACGTGATGCGTCAACAGGCGATCGTCGAGGCCGCCGGCGCGCTCTCGGCCTTCCCGTTCTCGACCGGCGACCAGGCGCAGACCATGAGCGGTCAGCTCACCAGCGCCATCGACAATGAGCTGGCCACCGTCACCGACGACAATGTGTTCGACGCGATGCGGGCGCTGCGCATCGCAATCATCCAGGACGTGGCCGCGCGCTCGGCCGGCCTGCCCGACACCGTGTCGATGACGCTGCAGGCGAGCCTGCCGGCGGTGGTGCTGGCCTTCCGGCTCTACGGCGATCCGAGCCAGGCCGCCGACATCATCGCCCGCAACGATATCCGCAATCCGATGTTCCTGCCGTCCGGCACGGCGATCGAGGTGCTGAGCAATGGCTGACGGGCTCAATCCCGATGTCGCCCTCAAGGTCGGCGGCCAGCTCAATCGTGGCTGGGTCGGGATCGAGGTGACGCGCTCGATCGAGGCCATCGCCGGCAGCTTCCGCCTGACCGTGACCGATCGCTGGCCGGGGCTCCAGGCGCAGCGCCAGGTGCAGCCGGGCGATGCCTGCGCGCTCCTGGTCGATGGCGAGACGGTCATCACCGGCTGGCTCGACGACACCGCCCCGCAATACGATGCCGAGAAGCACGAGGTTGCCTTCACCGGCCGGGACGCGACCGGCGACCTGGTCGATTGCTCGGCCGTGCATCCGACCGGCACCTGGGGTGCCAGCGTGCCGGGCGAGCAGATCATCGCCGAGCTGACCAAGCCCTTCGGCATCGCGGTCAAGGCCGAGGTCGATGCCGGCATAGCGCATAACTTCGCGCTGCAGGCCGGCGAGACCGTGTTCGAGGCGATCGAGCGCATCTGCCGCATGGCCGGCGTGCTGCCTGTCTCTGACGGGATGGGCGGTCTCTTGCTGACCCGTGGCGGCGCCGGCGGCAGCTACGCGCCGCTGGTGCTCGGCCGGAATATCCTCAAAGGCGCCGGCACCTTCAGCAACAAGCAGCGCTACAGCGAGTACATCGTCCATAGCCAGATGAATGATTTCTTCATCGGCTCGGACAATCAGGTGGTCGCGCAGGGCACGGCGACAGACCCCGGCGTCAAGCGTTACCGGCCGCTCGTGATCATCGCCGAATACCCGAACAGTAACGGCGATCTGAATGAGGTCTTCCAGCGCCGCGCCACCTGGGAAAGCACGGTCAGGGCCGGCCGCGCCCGGCGGGCGGTGCTGACCGTCGCCGGCTGGCGCGATGACAACGGCAAGCTCTGGCATCCCAACGGCACCGTGCCGGTGACTGATCCGTTCCTGGGCTTCGACAACGAGACGCTGGTCATCGCGGCCGTGAAGCTGAAGCTCGACGAGACCGGCACCACGGCCGAGCTGACCGTCAATCCGCCGGCGGCCTTCCAACTGACGCCTCTGCCCGAGAGCTTCGATTACGCGCCCGTCGCCCGCCAGAGCGAGAAGCTGCAGTTCCCGCCGAGCCGGCAGGACAGCACCGGCCGGATCGCGCCGCCATCATGATCAACACCATCGCCAAGCTCACGGCCCCGCTGGTCCGCCGGGTCATGCTGATGATCGGCCGGGGCGGCGTCTCGGCGATCGACGACACGACGGCGCTGCAGACGGTGCAGATCAACGGCCTGCCGGGCGAGGTCGCCTCGCTGCCGCGTTACCAGGAATATGGCCGGACCGCCGTGCCGCAGCCGGGCGCCCAGAGCGTCCAAGCCTATATCGGCGGGTTGCGCGGCAACGGCATGGTCATCGTCATCGACGATCCGCGCGTCCGGCCGACCGGGCTCAAGCCAGGCGAGCTGATGGACTACACCGACGAGGGGCCGATCCTGCACCACCAGCGCGGCCGGTTGACCTTGATGACCGTCGATACGCTGGTGATCCAAGCGACCACCAAGATCCGCTTCGAGACACCGCTGCTCGAAGTGACCGGCGACATCACCGACCATGCGGACGATGGCAGCGGCGAGACCATGGCCGCGCAGCGCTCGGTCTTCAACGGCCACGCGCACCTGGTCGTCGACGTCCAGGGCGGCGAAGCAACCATCAACACCAACAAGCCGAGCCAGCAGGAATAGCGATGGATATCGGCACCTTCTTCGATCCCGCCACCGGCAAGTTCTTCTGGAAGATCGCCAATGGTGATCTCGTCGGCGACGACAGCCTGCAGACCGCGATCATCATCAGCCTGTTCTCGGACCGCCAGGCCGATCCCAACGACGTGCTGCCGGACGATGCCGTCGATCTCAACGGCAACATCGTCCAGGCCGGCAGCGGCGATCGGCGCGGCTGGTATGGCGACTGGCTGACGCCGGCCGCCCGCAATGTCCCCGTTGGTCAGCCCTTGCCGACGCCGACCTTCCTGACCGGCTCGCGCCTGTGGCTGCTGCGCCGAGAGAAGCAGCTGCCGGCCGTGCTGCGGAAGGCCGAGCTTTACGGCACCGAGGCGCTGCAATGGCTGGTCAACCAGAAGATCGTGCAGTCCTTCACCGTTACCGCCGAGATCGTGCGGCAGGGCGTGCTCGGCCTGGTCGTCGATCTGGTCCGGCCCAACGGCCAGCCGAGTTCCTTCCGCTTCCAGTTCGCCGTGGGAGCGACCTGATGCCTACGACCACTCCCAATCTTGCGACGCTGGTCGATGATTTCCGCACCGATCTGCAGACCCGCATAGCGGGCGCCGATCCGCAATTGCCGGCCTCCAACGTCAACGCGCTGGCGGTCGTCGTCGGCACGGGGATGCGCGGCCTCTATGCCAAGATCGACTTCCTGTCCCGGCAGATCCTACCGACCACCTCAGAAGCCGAGTTCCTGCAGCAGCAGGGATCGCTGTTCACGCTGTTCCCGAAGCTGCCCTCGGTCGCCTCGGGGCAGGGCACGGCCACCGGCACCAACGGCGTGATCGTCCCGGCCGGCAGCTCGCTCGGCCGCGCCGACCAGACGATCTACGTGACCACGGCCGATGCGACCATCGCCAACGGCACGGCCGTGCTGCCGATCGCCGCCGTCACCGCCGGCAGTGCCGCGAACTATCCGGCCGGCACGCTCCGCTTCGTCAATCCGATCAACGGCGTGAACCTGACCGTGACGATCGCGGCCCCCGGCCTCGCCGGCGGCCTCGATGCCGAGACCGAGGACGAGTTCCGCGCCCGTGTCATCGAGCGTTACCAGAACCCGCCGCAAGGGGGTGCCGCCAACGACTATATCGCCTGGGCCAGCACCGTCGCCGGCGTCACCCGCGTGTTCCCGTTCCCCGGATGGATGGGCGCCGGCACGGTCGGCGTCACCTTCGTGCTCGACGATCAGGTCGGCAGCATCATCCCGTCGCCGCAGACGGTGGCGGCCGTCCAGGCCGCGATCAATGCGCGCGCCCCGGTCACGGCCGTGCCGATCGTGTTCGCCCCGACGCCGCTGCCGCTCGATCTCACCATCCATCTGATACCGGACAGTGCCGCCACGCGCTCGCTCGTGACCGGCAATCTGCAGGCGCTCATCGCCCGCGAGGCCATTCCCGGCAGCACCCTGATCTTCAGCCATATCGAGAATGCCGTGTTCAGCGCGGTCGGCGCTGGCGATGCCCAGATCCAATCGCCGATCGCGAGCCCGGTCGTCGGGCCGGGGCAGCTGCTCGTGCTCGGCACCATGAGCTTCGTCTGATGCCGACCGCTGACCAATGGCAGGACGCGCTGCTGAAGCTGCTGCCGCCCGGCGCGGCCTTCCCGCGCGATCCGACCGGCCCCATGGGCCGCGTGCTCGGCGCCGTCGCCGACAGCCTGGCGCGGTGCGAGGCGCGGGCGCTCGATCTGGTCCAGGTCGAGGCCGATCCGCGCTCGACCGTCGAGATGCTGCCCGATTGGGAAGCGGCGCTCGGACTGCCCGATCCCTGCGCCGGGCCGTCGCCGACCATCGAGCTGCGCCGGGCGCAGGTGGTGGCGCGCTATATCGGCCAGGGCGGCCAGACCGCGGCGTACTTCATCTCGGTCGCGGCGGCGCTCGGTTATCCGATCACCATCACGCCGCGCCGGCCATCGCAGTTCGGCAAGAAGTTCGGCACGCCCTTCGGCGGCACGGCCTGGGCCTTCACCTGGCAGATCAATGCGCCGACCCTGACGATCCGGCGCTTCAAGTTCGGCGCCGGCGCGTTCGGCGAGCCCTTCACCAGCGTCGGCAACACCGTGCTCATCTGCGAGCTGCAGCGCCTGGCGCCGGCCCACACAATTCCCCTGTTCAAGTTCGGATGAGGACCGCATGGATCGCTTGATCGCCACGGGCACCGTAAGCCAAGCCGCCGCCGACACGGCACCGGCGACCGGCACGCCCGCCTTCGCAACGGACGGCAACCCGCAAACCGGCGTCGAGGCGACGGACTGGCCGGCCTATCAGTACAACGCCTTCCAGGAAGAGAATATCAGCGCCATCGTCGATGCCGGACTCGTGCCTGACCGCACGGTCAACAACCAGCTCTCACAGGCCATCGCGATCCGGGGCGGCGTCTTTGCCGGCGATACGGGTGCGGTCAATGCGCTGGTGGTCCAGGTCACGCCGGCGACCAACATGCCGCCCGGCTATACGCTTCGCCTCAAGGTCGCCCATACCAATACCGGCCCCGCGACGGTCGCGGTCAATGGCGGCGGCACGATCCCGATCGTCAATCCCGATGGCTCGCCGCTCTCGGCCAATCAGCTCCTGGCCGGCAGCATCGCCACGCTCATCTTCGACGGGGCGAGCTTCCAGGTTCAATCGCCCGCCGGCTTCCATCCGGGCTTCTCGCGGCTTCAGGCCTTCGCGGCCTCGGGAACCTTCACGCCGCCGCCCGGATGCTTCTTCTTCTTCGTCGAGGCTTGGTCGGCCGGCGGCGGCGGCTCTGGCAATCCGGCCAATCAGGCGGGCGCCAACGGCGGCGGCGGCGCTTACGGCGCCGGCTTCTTCCCCTGCACGCCGGGCGTGCCGATCCCGATCACCATCGGTGCCGGCGGCACGGGTGGCGCCCCCGGCGGTGCCGATGGCGGCCCCGGCGGCACGACCAGCGTCGGCACACTGCTGACCATCCTGGGCGCCTCCGGCGGCATCCACTCGTCCGGCAATGTCGGCACCGGCGCACCGGCTCCAACAGCACCCTTCGCCATCGCCGGCGGCACTTCCGGCCCAAACAGCATCGTGTCGAGCGTTCTCCAGCAAAACATCGGCGGCAGCGCACCACGCGGAGGCCAGGGCGGTGTCTCGACCAACGGCGGCGGTGGAGGGGGCGTGATTCCGGGCGGCGGCGGCTCCGCCGGAACCAACATATCCGTCGCGTTGCCGGGCGGTCCCGGTGCGCGCGGCCAGGTCAACATCTCCTTCTAAGGCGGCAACATGCAGCTCTATGCCCATATCGTCGGCGGCGCAGTCCGCGAGATCGTCACGCCGATCGACGGCTTCACGCTCGCCCAGTGCTTCGATGCCGACTTCGCCTCGGCCTGCGTCGCCTGCGATGCCACCGTCCAGCCCGGCTGGGCCTACACCGCGCCGGCGACATTCACGGCGCCGCCGGCACCGCCGCCGCCCAGCCTGGTCGACCAGGCCAACGCCGCGCTCGCGGTCGGTTGCCAGATCGTCTCGACCGGCACGCCGGCGCTCAGCGGCACCTATCCCTGCGATATGACCGCGCAGCAGCGGCTCGCCGGCAACGCCATCTTCGTCCAGATCAACGGCAAGTTCCCCGGCAGCGACCCGAGCCAGATCGCCTGGATCGACATGGCGGGCGATGCGCATGTGTTCACCAGCACCGCGACGTTCCTGACGTTCGCCTCGGCCATCGCCTCCTATGTGGCACAGCTCGACGAGGTGATCTTCGGGCAGGTGCAGACGCTGCCGGCGCAGCCCGTGACGATCGCCTGAGCCTTGCTCGGCCGGTCGGAATTATTCCCATCAATCCCCTGTCGCTCAAGCGGCGGGGGCCGGGGTGTTACTAGCACCCCAAGCCGCGAGCGTGGGGCTCGCCCGATCGAGATCGACCCGCCTCCCCTGCAGGGGCGGGCAGCAATAGGTCAGCCCTCACGATGGTGTCGAGTCAAAGAGTTCAACCCGTTGCCGCCTATATCGGCGGCAAGAGCAAGCTTGCCGCCCGGATCATCCAGCGAATCGAGGCGATCCCGCACGATCTCTATGCCGAGCCCTTCGTCGGCATGGGCGGGGTGTTCCTGCGCCGCGAGCGCCCGGCCAAGGTCGAGATCATCAACGACCGCTCGCGCGACGTGGCGACTCTGTTCCGCATCCTGCAGCGCCACTTCCCGCAGTTCCTCGACGTGCTCAAATGGCAGCTCACCAGCCGGGCCGAGTTCGAGCGGCTCGCCACCGTCGATCCCATGACGCTGACCGATCTGGAGCGCGCAGCGCGGTTCCTCTATCTGCAGCGCACCGGCTTCGGCGGCAAGGTCGCGGGCCGGAACTTCGGGATCAGCCGGACGGGGCCGGCACGGTTCGATCTGACCAAGCTGGTGCCGCTGCTCGAAGCCGTGCATGAGCGGCTGTCGGCGGTGACGATCGAGTGCCTGCCCTATGAGGAGTTCATCCGGCGCTACGATCGGCCGGGGGCGTTGTTCTATCTGGACCCACCATATTACGGGTCCGAGGATGACTATAGCGACACAGGCGACCTGTTCTCGCGGCTCGACTTCGGCCGGCTCGCCATGCTGCTCCAGACCGTCAAGGGCAAGGCGATCGTCTCGATCAACGATCATCCGGCCATACGTGCGGCATTCGCTGGGTTCGAGATCGAGGAGGTGGAGACGAGCTATACGATAAGGGGCAACGGCCGCGCGAAGCGGGTCGGCGAATTGATCTTTTCGCGATGAGAGTGCCCATCCTTGGGCGCCGCCCGTCCCAAGGCCGCAAATCAAGCGGCACACTTTCCTTTGTCATCAAGGATATCATGTCAAATTGGATTCAGTTAAAATACGCAATACAAAGATATCTCAGGACACAATTGAATATATATGCGCCTCATTTAAAACATAGATCAGGTATATCTTGCATTCTATTGACAGTTTTGAATGGGACATCAAAAGAAGATTTCCCCGAAAGGCGATACAATGTCACTTATTAGACATCACATTATAGACACTGTCGAATGCCAATTACCGGCAATGAGAAGGGATCTTGATGCGCTCTCGTCCGGCAAGACGTGCATGCGCGAATTTGGAGATACTGGCAATTCTGTAAATGTCACGCAGCGCTGGATAGATCGTTTGCAGGCTATGATCCTGGTCTATGAGTACGCGTCTTCATATCACAACTGATCAAGCTCAGCCGTTGATGACCTATCACCAATCAGCGCGATGAAGTGGTCCTAAACGCTTCTCGTGGAGCAGCGGAAATAGGGATCTAAATCCATCGTGGCGACGTTAACTAATAGCCGGATGGCGGCGCTCGATCGCCCGCTCTGGTGCAGTGGATTATCTCATGTCCCCAACGACAAAAGCCCATGCTCGCTCGCTGATTATCCGGTATGGGGTAGATGCCCCAGTTCTGGCAGAGCTGGCTATTTTAACAGCCCGGAGCGCCGGCATGAAAGCGATTGCTGACGAATGGCTAATGACGCTCACCGCTATCAATGAGTTTAAGGAAACTGCCGCTGCTCGAATTCCGCCATCGGCTATCGAATTTTCGGACCAAGAATAACTGTCGTTGGGCACAAAACTAAGTGGCGCGCTACATCTTCTCCGGTCGGACGGCTATCGGACAGAGCTGTTTGCGACGGCGATGGCGTTCCTGGCTTCCAGCGGGGCGTTGCGTTCCAATTGCATCATTACCGACATCCAGATGCCCGGACTGAGCGGCTTTGAGCTGAAGCGGCGTCTCAATGCCGAGGAGAATATGACACCGGTCATCATGATCACGGGACACTCCGAGGAGCAGCTTGACGGCGAGGCGCGCGACAGCGGCGCCATCTGCTTGCTCAGAAAGCCCTTTGCTCCTCATGTCCTGCTGTCGTGGGTCGGCAGAACGCTTGGACGCTGACAACCGGCCCGATCGCGCCGGCTCCAGCGATCAAGCCCGTCTTCAATTGGCGCACTCATTCGGCGAGAGGAGGAAAGTGACATGCAGCTCCATCAAGTTCGCTATTTTCTGGCTCTCGCGGAAACCCTCAATTTCACGCGCGCTGCGGAGATGTGCAATGTCAGCCAGTCGGCGCTGACCAAGGCGGTCCAGAAGCTCGAGCGGGAGCTCGACGGTCCGCTGGTCCATCGGGAACGCCATTTCACGCAGCTCACCGACCTCGGCAAGGTGGTGCTGCCGATGCTGTCGAGGACGTTCGCCGCGGCGGAGGCTGTCCGGGCGCAGGCGCGGGCTTATAAGCACCGGGAAATCGCGCCGCTGAAGGTCGGCCTGGTGCCTTCGATCTCCGCGACCGTCATCGTCGATCCGCTTGCGGACATATCACGGCTGATTCCGGGGTTGCAGGTGGAGATGGTCGAGGCGCAGGCCGAAGTGTTGCTCGGCATGCTGCTGGAAGGCGACCTGAATGTTGCACTGGTCGGGGATTGCTCGGAGCTGCCGGAGCGGATCGATCATTGGAGGCTGTTCGACGAACGATACGTTGTCCTCGCGGCGGCGTCGCACCCGCTCGCGCAATACCGCGAAGTCCCGCTCGACGCGCTTGAGGAGACCGTCTGGCTGGGGCGGATAGACTGCGAAATAGCAGGCCGCTTCAGGCAGGTTTGCTTCGCGGAGAACGCCTGCATGAAGGTGGGGCATCGCGGCCGCCATGAAAACCATCTGCAGCACATGGCGGCGGCAGGCCTGGGCGCGATGCTCGCTCCCGAGCACGCGCCCAGGCTCGCTTCTCTCCGTGCGATCCCGCTCGAGGGCGATCCGCTCCGGCGAGAAGTCCAACTCCTCGTCGTCGCCGGCCGGCGCTATTCGCCAGCGCTCGATGCGTTCATCAAAATCGCCCGCCTGCGCGACTGGGGCGCCGACATCGAGCGCCCTCTGGCAATTACCCCGGTGCGCCGGGTCAATGGCCTCGTCCAACCGGAGCCGGACGAAACCCGGGTCTCCGCCGATCAGCCGGACGAGGGCGTCTCGGCCATCAGCAGCAATTGTTCCAGGATGACGCTCAGTCCGACCCCCGATCTCAAATCCGGCTCGACATAGGTAGCGGCGACGGCGCCATGGCGGTCGATGATGAAGGTCGAGGGGACTGGAAGCAGCCACACCCGCGTCCCATGCCGCATGCCGAGGTCGATGCCGTTCTGCAATAGGCACGACTTCATTTCTTCAGGAAGCGAAGAGAGGATGCCGAAGGCCAATCCGATGCCGTAATCGACATCGGACAGAACTGCCAAATCCAACTGCCGCTCCCGGCGGAGTTCGCGAGAAAACCCCCCGGTATCGGGCGAGATCGCGACCAGGGTTGCGCCGAGGGCCCTGAACTCTGCGCTCGCCGCCTGAAAAGCGCCCAACTTCGCGGCGCAGCCCACAGACCAGCTGCCACAGAAGAAACTGATGACCAACGGACCGTCGTCGCGCAGTTCCCGCGAGGACACCAACCGCCCGTTCGAATCCGGCAATAGAAATTCGGGCGCGGGATCGCCGGGCTTGAGCGCCTGCTTGGCGGCGTCGAGGGTGACGAACCATTTGGAAAGGTTGGAATGGAGCTTCAGAGCGGCTCCATCGAACCCTTCCAAAATGTCGCGCTCGATGCCGCGCTTATCCGAGGGGCCACGCCCCCTTCCCGGAGTCTTCATCGCATGATCCGAAACCTGGGTTCTGGCGGTCCGCGGATTCACGAACGTTCAGGCTTCCGCGCAAAATGGAGAAACGCGACGAACGCCCCTTCGTTGGACGAACGCTGCCCCCGCCGACTGACAGCGCTATCCTTTTTCCTCCAACCCCAAAATCTCCGCCATTCGAGCCAGCTCTGCCAGAGAATTCGCGAGCATCTTCCGCATAGCCGCGCCGCGATGGTTCTTGACGGTGATCTCGGCGATCCCAAGATCCGCGGCAACCTGCTTGTTCGTCCGTCCGCAGCTCACCAGAACGACGACTTCCCGCTCGCGCGCCGTAAGCGTCGAATAACGCTGCCGAAGCGTCGCTTCCGGAATCCGTTCGCGCCGCCTCCGGTCCAGCTTAACACATGCCGCGACGGCGTCGAGCAGGTCCTGGTCCCGGAAGGGCTTTGTGAGGAAGTCGACAGCGCCGGCCTTCATGCCCTGGACGGACATTTGGATATCGCCGAACCCGGTCATGAGAATCACCGGGAGGCGACTTTTAGCTTGTGCCAGATATTCCTGCAATTCTAGCCCGCTCGTGCCGGGCAGGCGGATGTCCAACAGCAGGCAGCCGGGGCCGTCTTCGATTTCGGCCTGGAGGAATTCCGACGCCGAGGCGTAGAGGCGGACATCGTACTTCATCGACCGCAGCAGGTCGTTCAGCGATGCCCGGATCGCTTCATCGTCGTCGACGACATGAATGGATGCGGCATCAGGCATAGTACGCTCCCGGTTTCCCTTCTCTCGTGAAATGCCGGGCCAGAGCGACGCGGATTCCCTCGCGCGCCGAACGGCGTCCGAAGGGAAGGCAGGACGTAATTGCGTCGATCCTGCGCCAGCAAACGTAAACTATTATGGAAACTAATATCGAAGGGGGAGCGAGTCGAGAGCGGCCATCCGGGTGGGGTCTCCCGATGATAGCCGGCTCAGTCTGTGCTGGATCGCTGTCAGGATAGCCGTCCCGCATTGCCGTTAGCGCCTCGCGCTACCGATTTAGCTGTTGCCGACCCAGTAATGGATTCGATGACCAATGGATATTGGCCTCTGTCAAACATGCATGGGACGGTCGGCACCTAGGCTCCGCGCAGGCCCCAGCGGGTACGCCGACCTATGTCCGGTCCGACGTCGATCCGAAGCCACCCCTTTCTCCGCCGGCACGCCGGGGCGCGTCTCGGCGATGGGCGTTCGGCTGTACGGCGTCGGGCTTTTTGGCGGATCTCGGCTGATAGCGATGCGCTGAGAACGGGGTTGGAGCGGATATGACAAATATTGATCGTTGGCTTCGCCTCTTTCTCGTGATTGCGCGCTGCCGGTCCGTGTCAGGTGCTGCCGAGGAACTGGACCTCACGCAATCGGGGCTGAGTCGCCAGTTGGCGAGCCTCGAGGCATATCTTGGCCAACGTTTGTTTGAGCGGCATGGTCGAGGAATGGAGCTGACCGAGATCGGGCAACATCTCGAAACAACTGCACGCCCCGCCTATGAGCTCTTGGACAGCACGGTCTTCAAGCTGCGCAAAGAGCAGGGCGTGACAGAGGGCAGCCTCCGTATCGCGACGATCCATACGCTCGGCAGCTACTTCGTCACCACCGTCTTCGGGAAATTCATGACGATGCGCCCGAGCGTCAATGTCTCAATTTTAGGGCGAAGCTCGCCGAGCGTGGTCGATCTGGTCGAAAGCGGCAAGGCCGATATCGGTTTCGTCTATGACGTAGCGGTTGCGACGGACGCACTCGATATCGTGCCATTGTTCGAGCAGACGATGAGCTTGGTCGTGCATGAGCGATCCGCTCTCGCGAGCGAGTCCGCGATTGATCTAACGGCGCTGTCGGTACCGCTTGTGGTGTTTCCCCAGGAATATGTCCTTCGCAAGATGCTCCATGGCGGCGGATTTTCCTTCGAGGTGGCAGCCGAGGTGGAAACGCTCGATGCCATGCTTCAGATGGTCTCGGTCACCAGCGGCCAATGCATCCTGCCCGACCAAATTCCTATCGAGGTCTTGCGAGACCACCGGTTGATACGGATCCAAATCGCCAAGCCCCTGCTGCGCCGCCGCGTTGTCGCCATTAAGCGGCACGACCGTCCCGCCTCGCCGATCGGCGAGCTTTTGCTCGATATCGCGCAGAGCGTGGTCGTCTGAAGACATGAACCTCATAGCTTTTATGATTTCCAGTCGATAGCTCGAATCCTGCCGCCCACACATACTCCTCCTATCGAACATGCCTTACGGCATAGACGATGAAGGAGGAGATGGTGAACAGTTCAAGCGCAGAAGGGTATTTCGATCGTTGCCCTCGGAGATGTCGTTTTTACTGCTTGCCTTCTCGCGGTTACCAAGGATGAGACAGGTCTGTCAACTTCGATTGCTGACCCGAGACGAGTCCGGGAGCGGCCGACGGCGCTGAGTGCCGAGTGGGCGACAGTATGTTGCCCGTGCATTCAGTATTCGATCTTTCGTGTATCGACGCTCTGCTTACCAAAATGTCTGAAGTCCTACAAAATCATCCATGATCCAATACTGAACTCAAGGAGAGTATCATGACTGTCGCGTTGAATGTTCTTCGGATTTCCTTCGCCGCGCTCATGTTCATGAGCGTTGCCGCGTGCACCGCCAGTGTGCCGGCTGACAAGCTCATCGCCAGTGAACTTGCGGTGCCCGCTTGGGATACTCCCGCCAATTAGTGTTGCGGCGACGGATTTTACACTTGGCATCCTTTGGGATGCCAAGTGGGGTCCAAGGATAGCGTCCCAATCGTTGGCCTATCGCGGCGCGAATACCATCGAGATCGGCCGTAGCGACCGCTCGTTCGGAACGCCCTTGGGGCTCCGAACGAGCGGTCGCTACAATATTTCGGTGCGAGATCTGATTTCACCGATGCCGTCAGCCGCTCGGCCCCGGCGCTTCGCCGGGGCCGAGCGTGCGGAAATCAGCGCTGCCGGTCGCTCTGGCGGCACCAATAATCGAAGGTGCTCCTCACGATCGATGGCTTCAGCAGAAAATCGTGAGCCTCGGCCGCTAGCACGGCATCCACCGGCTTCACCTCGCCGAAAGTCCGGGCCCGGACCTGCGTACGGGCGGCACGTTCGAGATACACCGCCAGGTAGGTGGCCTCCTCGATGCAGTCGCCGGCGGTCAATTGGCCATGGTGTGCCAGCAGGATCGATCGCTTGTTCCCGAGCGCCTTCGATATGATCACGCCCTCCTGGTCGGCGATCGGCACGCCCGGCCAGTCGGCCAGGAAGGCGCAGTCGTTATAGAACGGGGTCATGTCCATGTGCGACACGACCAGAGGCTGCCGCGCCGCGACCAGCGCCGACACCCAAGGCGAATGCGTGTGAATGATCGCATGGCGGTCTGGCCGCGCTTCATAGACCCAAAGATGGAAGCGCGTAGCCGGATTGGCCATGCCCTCGCCCGACACGGTCTTGAGGTCTCGATCGACTTCGATGAAATCGTCCGCTGTTGCCTCGTCGAAGCCGAGGCCGAAGCGGAGCGTCCAATATGCATGGGGACGCTCCGAACGGGCCGTGATCTGGCCGGCGAGCCCGGCCTCCTGGCCCGTCATCGCCAAGATCCGGCAAGCATAGGCCATTGTCTCCTGGATCGTCCGTGCCTCGAAATGGAGATTCTGCAACATCTCTCTGGTAGCGCGCTCATCGAAATACTCTTTGGCGCGCAGGTCGGCCATAGTGTTCTCTTCCATCATATCTACTTCAGGATGTTGATGATTGCGATCAGTATGGTGGTGCGTACGCCTTCGAGCTATCGAGCGGAAATGAAACAAGCTATGAGTTTCCGTCCCTGCGTCGAAGAGGCAAATGCCGGGCCGGCCTGCGCTGCGATAACGGGCGCGCCGATAGAAGCCGCCCTCTTCGGGAGCTTTCGAAACCGGTCGAATGGGGGAGGAGGCGCGGGCCGTGCCGGGCGTAGATACAGTGCCTGGTCGTCGGATCCTAAGCCGTACGGGCTTTTTCCTTCATCGAAAGCGCGCTAACGCAGCCGACGATGCCCAGAATGCCAAGATAGACGGCGATCAGCGTCGGGTTGCCACTGCCCTTAGCGAGCAGCCTGCTCGCGATGATCGGGGCGAGGCCGTCGCCGAAGGTGCCAGTCACCTGCACCGCGAGCAAGATCCCGCTATAGCGGAGTTCGGGTGGGAACTGGGCCAGGAATAGATTGACCTCCGGTCCGTAGACCAGGGGATAGATCACCCCGAGCGCGCCGACTATCGCGAGATAGATCTGCCATTCGCTGCCCGCAGCGAGCAACTCGAAGAACACGAAACCGAAACCGGCCACGCCGAGCGCGCCGGCCGCGAATACGCGGCGATGGCCAATCTTGTCGCCGAGCGCGCCGGCGAGGGGAATGAGAACGCACGCGACCACCACGCCGCAAATGATGGCGTTCAGAATGAGCGGTTTGGCAAGGCCAAGCTGGACCGTTCCATAAGAGAGCGCAAAATTTGCCGTTACATAGAACCAGGTGACCTCCACGAGGCGCGCTCCGGCGACCTTGAGCAGGGCGATCGGATGCTCGAGGATGACCTTGACGACCGGCGCCTTGACCGCCGCCCTACGCTTGTTCGTCGATCCGAGATCCGGGACCGTCGGTAGGCGATCACGGATGAACCACCCGATCAATGGCAGGACCACGCTCAGCAGAAGCGGAACGAGCCAATCCCAATACCGTATTTCGGCTGCCGGCAAATGAATGGCCATTGCGATCGCGAGCGACGAGAGCATCAAGCCGGGGGCGGCGCCTGCCTGGAGCAAGGCGCGGGAAAGGCCCTTCTTGCGCGGCGGTGCGTGCTCGACCGCCATCGTGGCGCCGCCGCCCCATTGACCGGCGGTCGTCAATCCTCGGACGATGTGCGAAAGCGCGAGCCGGACCGCAGCGCGATACCCGATGCGGGCGCAGGTCAGAGCGAGGCCGATCGCGATGGTCGGCACGCCCATCAAGACGAGGGTCAGCAGGAACATGGATTTCCGCGCGACCGGATCGCCGAAATGGCCAAACACGATCCCACTCACCGGCCGGGCGAAAGAGCCGATGGCACAGGTCGCGAAGGCGGCCAGCATACCGACCGCGGGATCGAAAGCCGGAAAGAACAGTTTTTTGAAGATGAGCGCGGTAGCCGGGCCATAGATGAGGAAGCCGTGCCGCTCAATCGTCGCCCTGAGCATGCTGGCGATGCCGGTGACGATTGATCGCCGCCGACGTCCGGTCGCCGACGGCGCAGAGGCGGTTTCAGCGGCTTGGATATTTCCCTGCGGCAACATAGCCCGCGCTCCCGTTGTGGCGGCGAGGCCATGTCGGACCTCGCCGGAATACCGCCAGGGGGAAAACGGAGGAGCCATTGCCAGGCGAGGTGCTGGTAGTGCCGGCTCCGCGAAAGCCCTCTTGAGCGTGGTCGGTACCTTGCCGGACGGACCATTCGCGAAGCCATGAAGCCGGTGTGATAACTCGTATTACTATCGGTCGTCGTCGATGCGGTGGTCTCGGTACCTGAGCAGTCTCAATGTCTTCCAGATCGGCGCGATCGATCGAGCCGATGTTTCGACCCGTTTTGGCCCGGTTCTAAGCAGCCGTGGCCGAGATCCGGTTGCGCCGCAAGACGTCGCGGAGTGTCCGGGTCGGGTGAACTCGGGGCCGGTGCCGGCCGAATACCGGCGTGGACCGGCCTTGGTTAAAGCGGGCCGCGCAGCGGATCCGGTCTATCCGTCATCTCGCGCCGTCTCTCGGCGCGCCGCTTGCTTCGCACGGTTTCCGCAAACTGCCATGTTGCACCAGCGCCGTCCTCGCCCGTTGGTGCGGTCGAGGAAGAGCAGGTTGCAGCCTGCGCCTTCGCATTCGCGGATTTGCGAGAAGTCTTCCTCGCAGACGAGTTCGCCCATCGCCTCGGCAATCGGCAGTAGGAGCGAATCGGGCGAACGCCAATGCCGTTGCGGGCGCCAGGCAAGCGCCGCGGCACCTGGGCGCCTGCAGCAGCTCGAGGCGAGGTCGACTTGGCCGTAGCGAAGGTCGCGTTCCATAATGCGATTCAATGGCTGCAACTCGCCGACCACGTCCGCAGGCAGTGGGCTGCCCTTATGCTTCATGACGAACATCCGGAACCAGTCGGCGAGCGTTCGGGCCTGGGAAGCGATGGCGTCAAGCTCCCCCGGAACCGCGTTCGTGCGTACGGCGGTGAGCGTTTCGGGCGGCACCAGCTTTGCCGCGTCGAGCCAGGCCAGAAGATCGTCGCTGGTCTTGAGGGGCGGCGTTCTGACCGACGGTGGCGGAGCGATGGCGTTCAGGAAGTCCAATCCGAGCGCATCTGCGATGAAGCTTGAGGTTGGTCGGTAGCTGCGCATAGCGGTTTGCCTCGACATGCCGGCCGGGTTTCCCCTGCCGGGGTGAACCTACATACCCCAACAACCCAGTCTGACGGGTTGCCAGGCGGGGAAATGACCATGCGTGGAGCCAGAGAGCGGTTGCCGGACCGAAGCTTGCGGGTGTCGATCGGCGACGGATCTTGTGCGATCCGGCGCGACATCAGCTGCCGCGCGCCCAGGGTTGCCAGCGCGTCATCGTCCAAATGTTCTGCGAAGGTTCGTCTGCAGCGGCGGCCGTCTCGCAATAGAAACGGCGCACATCGGCGATCGGCAGAATTTGTCGGCCAGCGATAGGCGGGTCCGATAAGTGTCACGGCGGTGCCGCGCGGATGCCGCCGAAAGGAGATCTCAGTCACCGCTGAGCGCTCCGAGCCTTTTCAGGATGAGACTCGGTCTTGCGATCGCCGTGAAGTCCAGGCTGGTCGCGGCATCCAGGACCAGCCCATTGCGGCCGATTATGAATGTGGCGGGAAGCGGCAGCATCCAGATCGAGTTGCCGTGGCGTGCTTCAAGGTCCGCCCCCAAGGCTTTGAGTGCCGGACGGGCCGTGCACGGCACGGAAAAAACGGCGCCGAACGACAGCCCGATCCCTGAATCGACGTCGGACAGGATCCGCAGGTCGAGCCCCTCCGTGGATTTCAGGTTCCGCGGCAGCATCCCCGTGTCGGGTGTCAGCGTCACGACCGTTGCGGACAGCGCGTCGAACGCCGTCGCCGCGGCCTGGAAGATGTGGAGTTCGGCCACGGAGAAGGGGCACCAGCTGCCACGGAAGAACCGGACGACCAGGGGCCCCTTGGAAAGAAGCTCGTTCGACCCAACCAAGTGTCCTTGATGATCCGGCAACAGAAAGGCCGGTGCTGGGGCGCCCGCCTTCAAGGCCGCACAGCCGACGCCGGTCTTGGCGATGTGGGTCTGCACTCCCGCGTATATCGGAAGCAGAGCGGCGCCCCGGCCCCGCAAGATTTCGCTGCGAACCCGTTCCAGCGTCGTTTCTGTCGGCTGCGCTGCGTATTGCTCATCCATGGCCTGTTCCCGAATATTTGCGACAGGGCGAGGGCCGTTCCATTCGGCAACCCTGGATAAATTCTGAGATGCCGCCACCATCGAATAAACAGTCCCAATGACCTCGTGTGCCGCAACGAAAACCCATACAACAGCGACTTAGTATGAGATGGCTGTCTGGCGCGGGGAAATTCCTTAAGGTAATGATTCACGGCGATCCGGTCGCGGACGGCTCGACTGGATTTTATACGCCGCCCGACCGGGCCACGCTTGCAAGGACTGAAGCGAAACGGCCGGCCCGATAAGATGAAGCCAACTAGGCAGGGCGCGTGGTTTCACCGGAAATCATAGAGATCGGACTGCTGAAGGCCGCGCTCGAGCCGGCCTCTGCGCCAAGTCGTCGCCGACCCGCGTATTCACGGCGGGTATCGAATTTATAACATGTGTCTATTTCCTGATGCGACGCGATGCGATCAAGCTCCCGCCGTTATCCAACGCACAGGAAGCGGCAGATGCAGAACTTCACCTTCAATAGAGCGCTGCGAGCTCGGACAAAAGTGAACTGTGCTTTACTTGTCCTCGCGTCCGCCCTCTTGCTCTTCGCGACGGATGCGGCGTGGGCTTCGGGTCGCGTGCGGCTGCCGGCCGACGAAGTCCCGTCGACGCACGAAGGCGTCGTCAACACCGTCGAGGGCGTTGCGATCAAAGGCTATGATCCCGTTGCGTACTTCACGGGCGGTCGGCCGCGGCTCGGCGATCCGAAGATCACCGCGGAATTCGACGGGGCCACTTGGCGCTTCGCAACGGAGGCCCATCGCAAGGCGTTCGTGGCCGATCCGGCGAAATACGAACCCGACTTCGGCGGCTTTTGTGCGTACGGGGTCGCGCACGGCAACAAGGTCGACATCGATCCGGCGGCGTACACGATCGTCAATGACCGGCTTTATCTGAACGTCACGCTCGACGTTCGTCGCATGTGGCTCAAGGATCTGCCGGAGGAATTGGCGGATGGCGACAAGAACTGGCCGACCGTCAAGCTCAAGACCGACATCATCCGTTGAAGACCCGGTAGCATCGGCGTCGACGGTGGCGGGAGTGCTGGAACGCATGCGGACCTGGCTTCCAGCATCGGAGCCCTCTTCCGACATCCGTGCCCGCGATGCCGTCCTAGGCGCAGCGCTGATCCTGTTCTCGCATTTCGGCTACGACCAAGTCACGGTGGAGAAGGTCGCGCGGGAGGCGGGCCTCGCGGAGAGTTTTGTCTGGGATCTGTTCGGGACCAAAGAAGAGCTGTTCGCAGTCGTCGTCAAAGCAGCTTTGGCCGACACGATAGGCACCGGAGATGATATCGAGACGCTTGGTCGACGCGTTGTCGATGCAGTGCTTCCTGGAAGGCCAACGAGAGAAGCCGGCAATCCTGCGATACTGATATTGCGCGGGGCCGGCAACGCTCTGGCTGCACCGATCCTACGAAGATGCATCGAGCGGCATTTCGAAGAGCTTATGGCGATAGCGCCGAAAGGTGCCGACGATAGCCAGCGCGCGGCGCTTCTTTTCGCCGTGCTCTTCGGATTTCAGGTTGCTTGGAAGGTCATGGGCGATGACATGCTGTCAACGGCCGATCCGGCAATTCTGCAACGTCATCTCGTTCTTCTGCTCCAGACCTTGATCGATCCTCTGGAAACGGACGAGGCAAGGCCGTAGCGGATCGGCATGACGCTAAGGGGGCCGAAACTGGATGCGAACCCGCACCTTGGTTTCGATAAGCGTTCATGGGAATGGGGCTTCCGGACGATCGCATTCACCATGACCTTTAGTTATGAAATCGATTAGTCCATTGTGCTGGACGGTAATGGTTGAGCAGAGCACTGTGAAATCAGTCTGAAGCTGTTATTTCACCGATATACCTTCAGCTTCATTTGGAATAGTGCCAAACATAAGGGGCATATGTTGTGACAAACGGCTGGATCTCACCATCCGCGGCCCGGGCGGTTTCTTGCCTGGCGGTTGCGCTCGCGCTCGCCTTCGGCCTGTCGGGCCAGGTCGAAGCCGATTCCCTCAACTTCTCCGGTGCCGGCAAGCCGGTTCCGGCGCCGGTCAAGACCGATGCCGCCATCCCGCCGCCCGCCGACGGCGGTCCGAAGCGTGTCCAGATCACCGGCGAGATCATCGATAGCTGGTGCCAGATCAGCGGCATCATGGGCATCGGCACCGGCACCGCCCATCATCAATGCGCGATCTGGTGCGCTGCCGGCGGCGGCCCGATCGGCATCCAGGGCAAGGACGGCCGGGCCTATATCCTGCTCAAGGTCGAGGATAAGGACCCCATCGCCAATCAGACCGCGATCGATATCGAGACCGACGAGGTCAAGGTCGATGCCGACTGGTACGTGCGCGACAACGTCAATTACCTGATCGTCCACAAGATCCTGGACAATAACGGCATCGTCCTGCGCAACGACCGGGACTACGGCATCATTCCGTACGGAGAATAATCATGCGCCGTTTGCTCAATTTTCTCGCCCTTGCCGGGCTCGGTCTCATCCTGATCGGACCCGTCGAAAGCCGGGCGTCGGACAGCCTCAGCATCAGCGACGAGGAGCCGGTCGTTCTCAAGGGCAAGGTCGTCGATATCGTCTGCGAGCTCGCCCATGACTGCACGCCCAATTGCGGCGGCGGCAAGCGGCAGCTCGGCGTCAAGACGGCCGAGAACAAGATCTATTTCGCCAGCAAAGGCCATGTCATCTTCGCCGGCCTCACCAACGATCTCATCCCCTATTGCGGCCAGGAGATCATCGCCGACGGCCTCACCACCTCGAATTTCGGCTCGACGCTGCTGTTCATCCAACGCTTCAAGACCAGCGAGACCGGCGATTGGATCGATGCCACCCGGTTCCGGGCCGATTGGGCCAAGGCGCACGGCGTCGCACCCGACAGCGAGACGGCGGCGCATTGGTTCAAGACGGACCCGGTCGTCCGTGCCGCCATCGAGGCGCACGGCAAGCTGGGGCTGGTGCCGTGAGGGGAGGGCTGGCGGCGGCATTGTCGCTGATGGCGGCGGCCTGGCCCGCGTTCGCCCATGATCATCCCGATTCCGCTGCGCCGGCGTCGGGGACGGTCGAGATCCCGGGCCTGCCCGGGCTCGGCGGTCCGTTCGCGCTCATCGACCAGAAGGGCATGGTCCGGACCGACCAGGAGTTCCTGGGCAAGCTGATGCTGGTGACGTTCGGCTATACCGACTGTCCCGATATCTGCCCGCTGCAGATGCAGAAGCTGACGGAGGCCTTGGCCCTGGCCGGTCCCGCCGTCGCCGGCCAAATCGTGCCGCTGTTCATCACGGTCGATCCGAGCCATGACACGCCGGACCGGCTGGCGGGTTTCTTGTCCGCCTTCGATCCCTCGATCATCGGCTTGACCGGCTCGCGCGAGGCGATCGGCAAGGTCGCGCGCGCCTATCACGTTCACGCGGTCGAAGCGCCCGGCGCCGGCAAGGCCCATGAGATCGATCACTCCGACCTGCAATATCTCATGGGCCGAGACGGCAAGTTCCTGACCTTGATCCTGCCCAACGCGAGCGCGGCCGACATCGCCGCCCGTCTGGCGAAATACGCCGGCCAAGCCTGAGCCGAAAGAAGATCGTTCCCGGCTTCGTCGAGCACTGATCGGTACCTTTCTGGAGGATGTGAAATGCGACTGAAGCACAGCCTGGCCTACGGAGCCTTGCTCGGCGCGGCGCTGGTGGGGGGCCGGGCATCGGCGGCCGAGAACGCAGACCTCACCAGCCTGCTGGCCCAGCAGCAGCAGCAGATCCAGCAGCTTCAGCAGCAGCTCCAGACGCTGCAGCAGACGGTGAAACAGGAGCAGGCCCAACGCGCGGCCGCGCCGGTGCCGGCGGCGGCCCCCGCCGCCCCCGTGGCCTCGGACGCGCCCAAGGTCGTGCAGACCCCGACCAACCGCTTCTACCTCTCGACCGCCGATGGCCAG
>Ga0255336_100249_pt1 | contig 109267 bp, 135 predicted proteins | sample MeOH1_35cm_T3_17_FD_189102 | JGI IMG/M metagenome (GOLD analysis project Ga0255336, IMG submission 189102) | Sandy soil microbial communities from University of British Columbia, Vancouver, Canada - MeOH1_35cm_T3_179 | ecosystem: Engineered > Artificial ecosystem > Sand microcosm > Unclassified...
GCGAGTGCGAAATCGAGAAAATTCCCGGCAGCCGGGGGTCGATATTCGGAACTGAAGATGTGGCGCTGCAACTCGCCCAGATGGACCCTCGAGCTGTTTGGCTGTGCCTCGCACCAGGTGGGGGACGTGATACAGTGTGTGATGAATGCTGTCCAGATGGGGGTACTGCTGGAATGTGAGCAGGCGAAACTGGACCCCGGGTAGGCACCGTTTTCGCACTTCTTCATATTGCCCTCCATGACGACGGCTTCGAGCCGCATCACCTTGGTCTGCTTGTCCCGAAAGATGCGGAGAATGTGTTTGTATCCACTGTCCAGAATGGGCCTGTCTGTGTCAGGGACGTCCTCGATACCCAATCGAGGTCGACGACTCACGCCGCAAAGTAACTTTTCTCCATGTCCAAGTCATGGTCGAAGTTGTTGACCAGCCTCCGGCTTTCATGGGACCGCAAGGACAGAAAGGTACAGTGGAAGATGACCAGCCCTGGCTCCGGTCAGCTCCTCTTTCTCGGCTAGACATCTCCTCGGCGACCCACATTCGAACGTCGGGCACTTCAGAACGGCCCAGGCGACGTTGGTCGCCAGACCAGGAACGGCCCGACACAGGTAGAGACACGAGTTGTGTCGACGAATGTGGAGGTCAGAAAGAGGGTAGCATGACCATCGTGAACGATCGCGCCCGTCAGGCCACTCGCACACCAGTTTGGTGCGGTAATCACTGTTCCGCCAGTAAAACTTGGTCCTCAGTCCGCTGGAGAACTTTCTGCGCACCGTCAGCCACGTCACACGACGTCGATCTCGCTTACAGGGAAAGAATCACGTCATAATCCGTGCTTGGATAGCTCCGACCCTCGTGTGCGCCGGTAAAACATGTCGATCTAGAATCGAGTCAATCAGACCATCGACGACAGCGTGAAGGAACTGACATTGTTTGTTGGTCCTCTTCGAACGGCGTCGAAGGCAAGTTTTTGAGGATTCTGCTCGCCCAGTGACTGGCGTCGGCCTTACTGCTGGACGTCTGACTGATGGTGGAGAAGGTCGTCGTCGGCGACAACGGAGGCGGACTGGGCACCGCCTGACGCTGCAACGATTCGTAGCTGTCGTGGGAGGATGTGGGAGACATGGGCCGCTGGTTTTGGTTGGGTGGTCGGACGCGCTCTTGGGATCGAGGTTTGCTCATCGCTACTCTCGTCAGTGGGGTCTTCCATGGCGGCTGCCCTCAGTATGACTTGCTTGTTTGAACGGGGACCACCGACAGTCCCGCGAACGCCTCGGTCGCCGAGATCAGATGGCGGTTATCGAGTTGCGAGTCGTGCAAGTCACGGATTTCATGACGGAGATCGTCAAACTGCCGTGGGTTCGGATTCTGTCTGCAGCGGTCCCGTAAGCCAGGTGACGGCCGACGTGCGAACGCTCGCACTGGATGTCAATACCTTTGGAGCACTTTACACAGCGCATACACGAACAGCTTGTAGTTCTCGAGACGCATATGCAGGCTTTGCCGGCCCACGGTGATGCAATATTGACAGATTTCTTTCCACGCCTCCCGATAGTGAATGGGAAACGGATCCGATGGGATCTTGCCGAGGATGGTCCACACGTCCTGCAACGTGTAGGCGACGCTGTCCTGGAGCAATTGAAGGTCTCTCACAAAGGACAACAACACCCGGCCCTCCTTGTCGGTGATCTGATCATTCAAGTCGCGAAGCGCCCAGCACAAACTGTTCAGGCCGGAGATGGCCAAGGTGATGTCCTGGACATGGCCGGTGTCATGCGCTCTGACCGTCCCGAGGATGTCGGCGATGTCCTGGGCTCGGTCGGCCTCTTGAGTGAGGAGGAGTTTCAGATCCATGCATGGTAAAGAGGAAAACGTGACAGCGCGTCGAGCAAAGACGTTATTTCACACTCGCGATGAGGCTCTCGCCGTGCCACCTGGTCCGGCGTCGACCACAAGCTCGGTATTGGGGACCTCGTAATACACGGGCGGAATCGATGTTCATGCAGACTCGTTGACGTGTCAGTCGGACAGCAAGCGATGCCGGCGCCGCTGCACGTCAACTAGCCTTGCCGATTTGCTGCCCCGAATCTTCGCCCATGAGATGTCGCCAGACAAGCCGGAGACTCCCTGGTCATGCGCGGTAAAGAGTTAAGTCATTCTTGGCCCCAGCGAGGCTTTTGCCATTTGTGCTAGTTGTCAGCTTGGGCGGCGTGCCGCAGTCGAGTCCGTCAACAAAGACGAAAATTTGCCTATCCAACGGTCTTGCTGCCTAAGCCGGGCCCGCAGCACACCGCCTGAAAAGGGCAGCTGGACCATGGGCGAGGACCAGTCTGGCTCATCCTTGCTGCATTCTCGGCTCACTCTGCTGAGCATCAGTGAACATTTGGACAACGCACGCATCAGACCTCTGACCTCTGACCTCTGACCTCTGGACCTCTGATCTGGACTTCCGCCATCGCATGCCTCTCTTGTGTACCTCCATCATCTCCCAGGACCGGAGTCTGTCCGGCTTCATCCCGATTCAAAGTATATTGGCCGTGCCGTTCAGCACATACAGCACTTGCATGACGGCCAGTCTTGTTTAACGAGGCTATGCAGCCGGCAAGATTTCACATGTAGTCGAAACAAGAGGAGCTGCGCCTCACGGATTGCCTGAGGCATCACTGCCACAGGCCCAAGTGAGCCAAGCCGAGCCTGGTCCTGTCCTTCCCAACCGTGCTTAGTGACAGAAATGCGCCGCCTCGAATGGAAGGGATGCATCACTCAACATGTATCTATCTGCTTTCCATCCTGGGAGATGGGTCGGTCTCGACGTGCCCCTGGACGGACGTGTCGGCCAGGGATGGGCATGGAACCAAAGGTGGTCGAGAATCCGGGAACTGGCGCCAGTCACATCGATCAAACGAGCTATTATACAGCAACTACCCTTGCTTGCGTGACACATCTTGGTACTGTGGCGGCTTGACAATGCGCCTCTTGAGAGCGATCCTTTCAAGGCCGGACTATTTTCCCGTGATGGGCGCAGAGCAAAACCGATCATTCCACTGCTGACTCCATACCCAGCCTCCCAGCATGTCATTGCTAATAGAAACATCGACTAAAAACGAAAATCGGGTGCAGAGAGACATTGACCGACTGCTGCAGCACCGTGCTCCAAAGCCAATGCAAGCATTTGCAGGACTTTCGTGCGCTACTCCGAGCCCTCGTCATCGTCATTGGCCTGTCATGTGTCAGTGGATCGGTGACCTTGGCCTGATCGTAAAGGGAGAGGGAGGGGCACGAACATTGTACTTGGCCTTCTCGTCTTCGTACCGTTTCTTGTCGGCAGCGGCCTTCTTCTCGTATGGCTCACGCTGCTTCTCGCTCAACGCCTTCCAACGATCGCCGAGGACCTTGCCGACTTGACCTGGGGGATGGTCAGCGTGTCGCCTCCAGAGAGGGGGGATGGTTAGTCGGTGGACATACCAAAGCTAATCCCCGGATTTTCCTCACGCACGCTTTCGCGTTGCTCATTGGCGAAGAACATGTAGGCCGAGAGACCGCGCTTGGGCGCGTTGGGGTCTACGCGATGTCAATACGTGCTCGCGCGCAGGGACGGGGAGTGACCGCGGCGTGTGTGCTGACCTTTCTTCTTCTTCTCGACTCCGCGAGTCTTGGTCTTGGAGGAGCCTTTTGTGCTCGTCTTAGGCATGGCGCTGGTGGTCGCTGTTGCCTGGGATGGAGGGTTGGGGGTTGGAGCGCGCCTGGGACGCGGTCAGCAGGCTGGCCCATTTCGCCATTGTGGTGTCCGAGATGCCAGCACCGACACCAGGGATCGCGCGACGGGGAACCAGGCCAAGTGGACGCGAGGGAATGACATCAAATGGGTCGTCGCCGTGGGATGAGTCTGATGGTGGTGGGCGCCGCGGGACGGCGACGATCGGTGCACCCAGCGCGGATTGTTGTGGCTGTCGCATTCGCGCCCGGTACGCGTGTGCAGAGGTGCAGAAGGCCGGTCAGAGATCAGGAACACTTACAGAGATAGCGGAAACGCGTCGGGTGTGGGCTGAGAGGAGGCGGCCTGTCGTGGTGGACATTAGCGACTGTGGACGACGGGCTGGCGATGGCGACGATGAGGTCGCCAGAGTCGAGGCCGCAGAGGACCAAATGACGCGAGGATGATCATTTTTGAAGCGGTAGTGAGCGGGAAAAAAGGTGGTGGAAGGATGGTAGGGAGAGGGAGCAAGGTGGAAATCGGTTGAGACTACAGACGCGGAGGGACTTACAGTGCAGAGCGCTGGCAGTATACAGGCTGGCAGGCGTGTGTGGTGGCAGAGTACAGTGGTGAAAGAGGAGCAGCACAGCACACAGCAAAAAGGTGGGCGATCAGGGCGAGCTGAGCAAAGGCGGGCAGGGCGGGCCACCAGACTCTGTGCCTCTGCTCTAGTCCTGCTCCTCCATCAATCAGCCTGCGCGTTCGCCGCATCCGCCCTGCCGCTGTGCCGTTCTTTCTCCTCTCTGACCGTCAGCCTGCCACTGACTGGGTAGAGCATCAAGATCAGCCCGCCAAGGTCCGACCTCGATCAATCGTGCACCTGCACCGGCAACCACACAGCCATGCATTCTCCCAACTCGTTGCACCCGAGCTCCTTTACACGGACAATACCACTCACTCCACCAGCCTGCCCACCTATCATTTCTGCGCCCACGCCCAGCGCTACTGCCTGCCTGACTTCACCGGCCGAGTCAGCACTGGTCTGGCCGGACTTGGTGTGTTGAGTTTTGGGTCGGTCAGGTCGCTGACAATCGGCTACAGACCAGGCGTGTACGGAGTGGCGGTAATCGGCCGTATTGCGCATCATCCAACCAAGGCTCAGCCAGATCGAGATGTAGCGTGTGCACATCTTTCGCTCCACATGCGCGTAGCGCAGCACTTCCCTCTCTGCCCCTTGCCCCTTGGGCGCTTCACAGCCGATGCTGAGCTGCAACTCCTATGTTCTTGACATCACGTGGTGTAAATGCTTCGATGCCAAGCCTTACTGGCGTCAGCATTTACCAGATCCACCAAGTATACTCTGCTCGGCAGCGTGTCATACTTTCAATGATGTATCGATTCCGGCAGTCTACTCTAATAATGTACCTCGCCACAATATGAGGGAGCTTTGCCGTTCTTCCGTTGGCGAACGATAGATGACAACCACACTTGGAAGTGAGAGGGACGGTGATGAAAGAGTGCACTGCACCTGTACTCTTCAAAGCTCAATGGGCGTCAGTACATCAGATGAGCCATGCAGCTTACGTTAGTTGAATCGCTCTCTGCCGGAAAAGAGTTTTGTTCATATAACGTTATCTCCAACATTGGGAGTGGATATGCCTTTTCTTCGGCTGGCACTGTTTACACATATTGTCAACCGCTCAGACTCTTTCTTCCATTATCGGTGCGGTACCCGCTGCATCCACTGGACGGTCTCGTCAGCGGTGACCGGGACATGGTGAAGCTGATGAAGGCTCGATGACGAGAAGACCGAGCATCAGGAACATGGTCACGCTCATAGATGTGGTCACGCCCATAAATGTGGTCACGCCCATAAATGTGGTCGCCTCATAAATATGACGCCTGCTAAACCTTTCTCTGAATCAAACATTCGGCCTACAATCTCAAACCCTTCCATCGCCATTGCTCGAGCTGCAAAAGAGAAGCCAGTGGTCGGCCCTGCTGCAACGCCACAGGTACAAAAAGGGCATTCCAGCCTTGAGTAATGGTCGAATGTCCCGGGGTTTGTCCACCCAAAAGCAATACATCAGGAGTGCGCAGACGACGTGTCCCAGTGTGTTGATCTCGAGCATTGTCAGGGCAGATGGGCAGCCAGACGGCCAATACATGGCAGTATCATGTAGCCAGCTTGCAAACAGACCAAAGATTTCGCCAGCAAGTCTGCTTGACTCGATCGGATGTCATCTTGTGATATCTCAATTTCATGCTACTTTCAGGTTCTTGGTTTCTAACCCAAGATATTTCTGCTCTTCAGAGGCCGATTCTAGTGGATCTATGCAATACCCTCCCATTCCGCAAAGAACCCAGGGTCATGGTCATGTCGTGCTTCCATGGAGGTGTTATGTGAGATTTTCCTTTCTCAAGTTGCGAGGCTTTCATCTCTCGCACGAATTCTTTCGACGACTTGTACTGCATGTATGCCGTATAGACAACCAATTCAGGAGCAAGGGCCATCAACAACCATCGAGCCCGGTGGCAATAGTAATGGTCCCATATTCGTGCTGCCGGGAAGATGATGGCGATTATTCGGCGCTGAAGGGACATTCAGATGGACGGCTGTCCACACGCAAAAGTTGATCGTGATGAGACAAGTGATGAGCAAATCCAGGTTCCTCTCCCATCGGGGCCGTCCGGCCATGAAGTCGTCGGCACAGTGGCGTTGTGGTTGGGATTTGATGAGTGAGCAATCACGACGTGCAAACTCGAGACCAAAAGACTCCGGCGTAACATTTACTCAATCGCAGCATCAATGTCCATGGGCTGAATAGCTGGCATTTGCCAAGACCAACATGGGCGAGGTGTATTTGGCAAAGGCTGCGCAACCATATATCATGGAGAGTGAGGCGAAGCGCACCCAGGCAGGCATGATCAGTGGCCGAGTGCTGGCGGCCAGTGTTGGCGGCACCTTGCAGGAGCGGTCCAGGGCACCAAAATACCCAATGCTGCGCTCCGTCTTCGTCGACGAGGCTGAACATGGGAATCCACAGCCGGTCAAATGGCAGTGTCAAAGGATCAAGTCCTGATCGTCCTCGATTAGCTGCGATATTCCACGCCAAACAATTTCTCCCAAGGCTTGGACCGGGCGGGTGAGGACACCGGCGCGGGACTTGCAGTCCTCTGCTTGACGGGCGACGCCGTTCGCGACGGTCCTTGACCGAGATGACCAGTGGCCGCCGTGACGTTCTGATCCAGTGATCGGACACCAGTCTACTCTTCGTCAGCCCTTGACCACTACGGACCGAGCAGCAGATCCCTCCTCACCACGTCAAACACTCTGGCATCCTCCCTGGCCGTCTGTCCGGTCGCCCGAGCATCTTCCGCACTCGGCTTGATCACCACCGGCCCATCCGTGTCACTCGCGATGAGTGCCAACGGAGTCGGACTGTCCTTGACGCTCGACCCTTCGCCCTTGGCCCTGAGATTGACGCTTTGCTTGCTGGCCGAGCTGTTTCGGCGGCTGTCGAGACTCTTGGTAAGCGTCTTCGCCACCATGACTGCATTCCCACCGCCACCGCCGCTGCTCTTGTCCTTTCGCCCCACATGGCCTTTGACCTCGATATTGCTCGCGGTGACGGTGCTCTTGCCCACACTGGGCGTGCCCGGGGCGCCGGGCTTCTCTTCCGAGGCGTCAATCATATACCACCTCAGCCCATCCGAAAGCTCAAAGGGATTCTCGTCGTCGACCGACCGGGCCGACGCGCCGTCACTGGCTTCGGTGGTGGACGCATTGCCGCGCAAGGACCTCGACAGATCGACCACCCGCTCTTCAATCTTGGTGATCCGGGCCAGGAGCCAATCTCGAGTCTGCAATTTGTGGACATCCTGCTCACGCAGAAAGTAATGTGGAGCGCCCACGTTGAAAGCGGCCCACGGTCGGGTGGCCTGATTTCTCGTCGGCAAGAACAGGGCCAAATCCCCTTCCTTGAACGTCCGATACGCGATCTTGTCGTGCGCCTCACTCTGCAGGCGATGGGATTTCTCGCGATATGCCCGTGAATCCTTTTGATATTTTTTGGCCAGCGTTTCCACGTCTTTGTACCGCTTCGTGATGAGATCAATGGTCGAGTCCACGTCGAGACGCTGAAGGGCACCGACAAAGCTCTGATATTTGGCTTCCTCGTTCGAGACATCCGCATCCGACGTCCAATACAAGGTCTCCACGTCGGCGGGATCCGAGTAATGTTGGGCGGGAGAAGAGCCCGAAATGGTCCGTTTCATGGCCGAGGATCCTCCTCCTTCTCCGCCGCTCAAAGTCGTGCTGGCGTTGACTTTGGACGCACGCTGAATGACCAAGGTGTCGTCCTGACGCGAGACCAAGTATCCAAACTGTTCCAGCATGCGAATGATGCGGTCGTGATGGTGGAACAAGCGTTCCGACAGCTGCCGCGCCTTTTCCCCACGGTGATCCAGATGCTGCTGCAGGGCGGCCTGCCGCTCAGCGGCGATATGGGCATCGCGCGTGACGTTCTCGACTTCGTATTGAAGCTTCTGAATGATGCCCTCATCGTCGACGCGGCGCTCCATGAGCTCGGCCACCTTCTGCTCCTCCGACTTCAGTCGTTCTTTCAGCGCATCGGATCCGGTCTCGCCGGCGGCAAACTTGGCTCGGAGATTGTGTAACTCGGCACGCTCATCGGCCAGTTCGGATCGCAGGGCCGACAGTTTACTCCGTTCCTGATGGACGCCTTCGCGAAGCTCGCCCGATTTGGCCTCGGCGGTCGCCAGGCGCTCCGTGAGCACCTTGATTTGAGATTCGGCGTGGGCCACCTTCTCCTCCAGGGATTTGTTCTCGGCGGTGGCCAGCTGCAGCGAATCATCCAGTCCCCGGGCGTGGATGGCCGCGCCTTCGGAGAGAATCTCGAGAGCGTTGACGAGCCGACGCAGGTCATCGGGAGCCGAACCGGCGGGAGATAAATTCGCGTGCGCCCCCTGCAAGGAGCTGATGTATTCTTGTTGCTGCTCTTCCATTGACCTCAGCCGGTTGGCCAGGGTCATGTTTTGACTCTGCGCCGCCGCCCGTTCTTCTTTCAACTGGTGAAGCTGCCGCTCCAGGGTGCCGACGCGCTCGCGCTGGGTGACCACTTCCTTGTGCGAGCTGTCGGCCTTCCGCGTGGATTGTGCCAGCTGCTCGGTCAAAGACTGCCGCGTTTGCTCGAGTTCCGTTCGTAGGTTGGTGATGATTTGGTCCTGGGTGAATTTGAGATGATCCCGCGAGCCCAGAACTCGGTCCAGTTCATCCTCGGCTTCTTCGAGCTTGACCTTGAGTTTGTGGTTCTCGTCTTCGAGCAGTTGTCGTTCATCCTCAAACTCCTGCCGTTGGGCTTCAAAATTGGCCATCAGGTCGCGTTTGACCGACTCTGCTTCGCGCATTTTGTCGCGGCTCTCGGAGCTGGAGCGACGCTCGGCGTGAGCTTCTTCTTGCAGTTTCTGAACCTGTCCTTCCAGCGCGACAATCTTCTGCACCAGTGCTTTTTCGTCTTGTGTATTCGACAATCGCCGCAGGGACACCGACGACCGTCGGGACAGGTCACTCTGCCGAATGAGAGGGCTCGGCGATGACAGTCGCCGTTCGAAATCCGGGGGCCCCGCCCCGGGCACAAACGTCCCACTCGGCGGTCGACTGAGCTGACTTTGTCGGTGCAAGAGATCTTCCAGTTTGCGGACCCGGCTATCCGAGGCCCGGAGTTTGTCTTCGAGCCGCAGTTTCTCATCCTGCAGGCTTCGCAGCTCGTCACCGTGACGGAGAGTCGCGCTTTGGCTGAGATCGTGGACACTGCCGTTTTTGAACGTCTTGGGTTTTGGCTTGCGCACCGGGGCATCGAGGTCCTTCAGACGTTGCGTGATCGACTGCACCGCGTCGTCCAGTCCCAGGGCTCGCAAGTCATCAATCCAGGCAAAGATCTCATCGCGCCGGACAAATGGCCAGGCATTCCGAGACGTCGACGCCTTCAGGTCGATGAGGGTATCCTTCGCGTTGAGCTCGTCGTTGAGGAACTCGTTGTATGACGAGGCCCATTTCCGTCGACGTCGCTGCTCCTCTTCGGTCCGTTGCGAGATATCTTCTTGCAAGCCTTCGACCTCCAGTCGCATGCGCTCCGTCCACTCGGATCGGCGAGTCGCCTCCGCCAGCACGGAACCATAAACCATCGGCAGCTGGAATACTCGAGTCAGCTGCTGTAAGTGGTCATTGTCGTGGAAATCCAGGCCGGCGATGCGGCTCTGCAACTCGCCGAGTCGTGACTGCACGCCTGATATGGCCTGAAGGGTCATGTAGAACGTGTGCACCGCTTCGTTTTGCCGACTCGTGGCGAGCGTCACGGTCTGTCTCAGCTCGTCCACGACGCTCTGCAGCGCCGGTAACAACTCTCGAGTATGCACGGCGGCCTTTCGAGACGTCGGCGCCAGGGACTTGGGCGTATCTTGTAGTTGCAACACATCTTCGTAATCGCTGCTGATCCGCTTCGCCAGTGTTTCCGCTTCGTCGAGCAGGGCATTGGTGTCGGTATCCACCGTGTCGATCTGATGACTCTGCGCGTGGTGTGCGTCGCGCTTGAGCTGCTCCATGGCCGACTCCAACTCCCCGAGCCGCTTTCCAAAATCCGCAGAGCTCTTGTCGACACTGGCGGCCGCCGTCTGCAGGAGGTCGCGGCGGACCAAGTCCACCAGCGTTCCAATCGATCCGTGGGTCTGGCCACCCTCATCTTCTTCGGGAGCTCGTCGGAGGATATGGGCCACGTCTTCACGGACGGATAATTCAGCAAGCGTATCCACGCCCGCTTGCCAATCGGCAAGGACCTCGCGGTGTTCTTGAAGGCATTCCTGCGCCCATTGCTGTGTGCTCTCGAATTTTTGCTGTAGATGGGTGACCAGATTTCGCAGATTTTCCAAGGCCACCTTCAGAGATCGCGCAATGACTTCTGTTTCCGATGTCCGGCCCTCCACGCTCTCGACTCCCGCCCTCACAATCTCGCATGCTTCCAAGGCCCACGCCCGCCGGGACATGAAGAGCTCCTGCCATGCCGGGAGACTATTCTCGTTCGAAAGGAGAGAGGGGACTTCTCGAAGCTGAGGAACGTCTGTACCACGTCTGGAAGGAGGTTTGGAATCAGGGGACAGGAACTCCTTGTCGTAGACGAAGATCTCGGATTCCGACGCCAGATTCTTGACATTCTTGCCTCGGCCTGTCATCAGAATCTGACGGTTGAGCGGGATGCCTGCGTTGGTTTCGATCCATGCCCGCAATCCGTCCAGTCGACCACCCTGCTCGGCGAAAACCAGAGCATGGCCCGTGTGGGAGATGTAAATTTGCAAAGCCATCCTCCCCTCGACCTCCTCATAGGTCTTGCTTTGCCGACCGCCAATCGAAGCACGCGCGAGGCTGTTACAAAGAGCCGCGTCTTGGTCCACTCCGTGTCGGCTTATTGACGGCCCGAAGGCCAACCAGCCCTTGGCGCGACGGCCTCAGCGGAGAAGAGCGGCCACGGATCGGGCTGCCTATCGCGGTCAGTGGGCGTGAGATAGATGGCTGTGTGTAGTTATTTCATATATATCGTGGGCCGGTTCCGTTGAAGGAACCGTCGCCTCGATATCCTCACGGGTTGGTCACAAGGCGTGGGTCAGGAGGACAACAATTGAGGATTTTTGGTTTGGGAAAGAAAGGAATTTGGCACCATGATACCCAAAGAACTCTTCCCATCCACGGTGATGTGGCGGCTCCGGTCATGGAACGACATCCGATCGGCATCATGGTTCACACTGTCGAACTACTCCACCTTCTTCATGATCCTCTTTTTGGTTGTCGTGGCTCTACTGCAGACGCGATCGAAAATCGTCAGTATACACCATGCTCACAACCCTGATGATTCATGCGGCATATCTCTCACACGGTGTCTAACGTGGGTAGAGCGAAGCGCAAAAAGCGGCGTATGAAAAGCGTGCTCTCAAAAATTCAGACTTCCCGCCGGTCACTGAACTGCCGGACTTTGACTGGAAGACGACGGAACCGCTGCAGTTTCGGCCGTTCAAGCCCAAGTACCATCTGACCATGGGTGAGTGTGGGCCCTAGGCCGCCTGCACTAGGCTGACCGAAACATGAGCTGATGAATAAGCCCTCGAGAACCTGGATCCGGATGAATTGATCGTGATGGACAAGAACTATGAAGACCGGATCAAATACCGGAAGAAGATTATCCAGGAGCATCATGACGACGTGGTCAACGTGCACGACGAAAAGCGCATCAGGCTCGCCGTGAGGGAGCTGTACACCTTTCTGATGGGAACTTATTTGCCTCTGAGATATCCAACCATGTTCAAGCTTCACGAAACCACGTACGAGCAAGGGCGAGCATTCATGCTGGAAAACAGGGTCACTGGCGAACTTTATCCTGCTCAGCCGACCGCCAACATGAAAACCATCACTCTGCTCGAGACCCTCGGCCAAACTTTGGATGAGGACTTTCTCTTCCTGCTGCCGGAAGAGAAGGAAGAGGATCCCAAATACGTGTTAGAAGCATACATGACCGTCTGTCCTTCTGGCTTTTACCCTTCCGAAAAGCTCGGCAAGCGACTGGCCGCGATCCATGGCCCCGTGCCGGGGTATCGCCAAAAGCTCGAAGGAAGCATGGACCGCTTCTTTGCCAAGGTGGAGGTTGGGAAATATGTCAAGCGGGTGAACTGGAGCGTGACCACCAAGGCCGAGCTGTATGCTGCCGGCAGCGGGACCACCCATGCTCATGAAGGCGACCACGTCGAAGAACTCGATGAAATTGATGTGGACCAGGTATGTGACCGCGAGTCCGCACGGAACCGAATGAACTTTTGTCTTCTTGTGCCCTTTCACCACGACGGCTAACTTGTGTTATTTGTTCGGCAGACCTTCGTCCGAAGTGAGCGCCAAACTCTCCATCGTTTACCGAAATCTCGAGCCTTGGTCTTTGCCTTCAAGACCTACCTTTACCCCATCCAGCAGATCAAGGAGGAAGGTCTGAGCGAAGAGCTCGCTCAAGCCATTGACGGTCTCAAAGCGGGAAACGTGCCGCAGATGCATTTCTACAAGCGCGGCGCCGTCTGGGGCCAGGCCGTCAAGAAATACCTTCGTAGCTAGGCCGCAGAGGAAGAAAATTCTTAGATGTACATACCATCACCTCAGTCTTTCCACCACCTTGATGAGATCGGCCGTGACGCCCATGGCCGTGACTTCTCCGCCGGCACCGGCACCCTGAATCACCAGCGGATTGGCGCCGTATCTTTTGGTATAGAAGCAAATCAGGTTGTCACTTCCTCGCAGACTGGCGATGGGCGTGCCCTTCTCGACCGTCTCCAGGCCGACTTTGACGGTGCCGACGCCGACATCGACGCTACCCACATACCGGACCACCTTTCCTTCCTTCGCGGCCCTATCCTTGTAACCTTCCATCTCCCCGTCGAACTCGGGTAACCTCTGCAGGAACTCTTCACTAGACTGGGCACTTTCCAACGCCTGAGGAATCAGGCTCTGTACAGGAAAACTTTCCGGCCCTTGGACCTTGAGACCAGCCAGGCGAGCCAGGATGGTCAGCTTCCGCGCGACATCCATCCCATTGAGGTCGTCTCGGGGATCCGGTTCGGTGTACCCGGCCTCTTTCGCCTGGCTCACAATATCAGACCACTTGCCCGTGCCGCTCCCGTCTGCCGGCGCGAAGCGGTTGAACAAAAAGGACATGGTCCCCGAGAAGACGCCCTCGATCCTCGTGACCTGGTCGCCAGTGGCCACCAAATCCTTCAGCGTTGAAATCACGGGAAGACCCGCGCCGACGCTTGATTCGTGGTATACCAACGCTCTCCCTTCTGACTGCTCCACGGCGCTAAAGATATCGTTCCATAACGGCAGACCGCCGGAGAAAGCTTTTTTGTTCGGTGTGACGACGCTGATGCCGTGGCGGAGGAAAGAGGGGTATGCATTTGCGACGTCTTGGTTGCTGGTGTTGTCGACGACAATGGCTTTGCCCGGGGCCGAGGAGAGGTAGGAAGTCAGCTCTGGCAATGACAAGAGCTTCGACGAGGACGACGGCAGATCAGCAGCATCCACCGCGCTGTAAGAGGAATTATAGAGTTGTCGAGACGACCGCGAGACAAAGATGAGTTTGGGGCGGAGAGAAGACGGGAGGGAAGAGAGTTGTGCTAGGAATGCGGTGCCGACGCCACCGACGCCGATGACAGCAAGATACAAATTCGGTGAGGACGGCATCGCGTGGAGAGAAGATTGAAGTATAATACCGAGCTTGGAATACGGACGTGGAACTCAAAACACACTGGTCAAGTGAAGGGTGCATTGGATTCGACGCGGGGTAAAATCTGCAGTTGGAAAAAACTGTGGGGAAGATCATGCGGCTACGCATGCAGGCAGGGAGAATGAGCCGAAGCAAAACCGAGACCCTTTTGAATGGTTCTTATCCCGCTTGGTGCTGCTCAGGATATTCAGCTAGCTCGTTGGGCCAGCAGCGATCTCGTCGGAGGAAGGACCCAAGAACAAATGCAGGACAATGGACCGCCTGATGACTGTCTGATGGATCGTCTTATGGATGCTCGATTTCAAAACCAGGCAATCCACTTTGCCCACCTATTTCTTCCCAGAATTTTGCATAGTTCACCCCTCTATCGGTGAGCAGCTTCTTCAGCTCTCGCATGGCTTCAGCTTGCCGTCCTTGGGTGAATCCACCCGGTTGAGAGGATTCGAATTGCACGATTTCGATCCAGCGAAAGAAGACATCCTCCAGACCCCGGCTGGTGAGTTTATCCTTGAACGTGTGGATCTTGCTGTCTTGTTCTTCGTCGACTTGACGGGCCCCAGAGGAAGGATCATCCACGTGCCATATCAGCCACTGGTTTTGGTAGTAGACCAGCACCAAGTTCTCAAGGTCTTTGAGCTGGAGGGTATTGTTCTCCACCAGTCGGTGGGCATCCAGCATGCCTCTGAAATCCAGGTCCCAGTCCTTATCGAGAAGCAAGTATCCTGTCTTGCTAGTGTACCCTCTGTGCATCGCTGGTTCAACCTTGAACTTCAACGTCAGTTCTTCATCGGCACCCCACTTTTTCATTTCATCCCCATCCTGGACGAGGGCCGTGTCCCATTTCCTTCCCCTCCTCACGATAATCTCCGTATCTTGGAATCCAATCTCCCACCTCCAGTCGAGCGGTCCGACAAACCGGGAAATTTTACTCCCAAAGACAAATTCCTTTGGCCAGCTTCCCAGCAGCGCGAAAATGGCATAATCGACCATCAACAAGAAGGTCCTGGCTGTGACCGTCCTCATGAGATCGCCCGTGCTTGTCGTGACCGTGTCCACTTTATATGCCGTGTCATATCCGAAGATTGTGATGATCTGGTCCAGATACACAGGTGCCGCGTAATAGACTCGCACACAGAGGAGGGCCGTAATCACCACGTTCAGGAGAACCGGGACCAGGAACACACGGCGTTTCAACGTGGGCGGAGTAGTATCGAGATGCACAAGGTACACATGGTCGGTCGGAAGGGTGGAGAGGAAGGGCTGAAGGGCCGCAGGCGCATATTGAAAGGGCGCCGGGGGGGTGAAAGGAGCAGCGGTCGTCGACGACTTCGGCGTCACCGTGGAGGAGGGCGTCGTTGCTTTCGGGCCCCGCTTGCCCGCTACACGAGCCATATCAAATTCCGACTCTGGGACAGGGCGTCATGCTGCGGTTGTTGGCGAGTGGCCAGTCCAGGCTCGTGCTTATTGTGCTTATTGTCCAAAAGAGGAATATTACAGAAGATTGGCATTGCCAGTTGGCACGAGTCAGGGGTGTCAAATGTCTTGGCAGTGCGAGTCGAGTCGAGGACAGAGTGAGGATGGAGTCAGTGCTGGCCTCACCTAGGCAAGCGCTGGACGTCTCAGCCGCAGGGGCCGAACGGTCAGCAGTTATTTGGCGGACACGGTCTTGCATCCTGCTCTCTGTTCAGCATTTCCCTTCAGGCGCCATTACCAGGTCTGTTGTCTGTCGCACCGCGCTCCCTAGTTCTTTTCGCGAAACAAGTCGCCCGCAAACGCCGTCAAGGCTGAGGCAACCCTGAGTGGCCACCCTGAGTGGCTGCTGACATGCGCGATCGACACTTTACCCCGTATGGGAGAAAGCTGATACTATATCTAGAAACTCCTGCTTACGAGACCCTGCACAGGCACTTTAATGGCTCCAAGCTTTATTGCAAGTGCTTATGCTGACCTGGACCCCAATCGTCCATTGCTCAGCTGGTCGGTCGGTAAGAGCGTACTTCTCCTCCTCTGACCCATTTGATTGTCCTCCCTCTTCGCGCCTGCTGCTGCGCTGTGATCTGTCGCTCTCCTTCCCATTCTCTACGGCGTATCTTTTGTTCATCAGTCACTCATTGGGCGCTTCTTTCTCTTTCCCGCCTCTCGATCTCTCTCTCCCTCCCTCCCTGGGTCGTTCTCTCCCCTCATTCGACTGTCTCGGAACTGGACTGGTACACAGCCAGCACATTTCGAGACTCAGCTCTGTGGAAATGGATTATCTCCCCGACACACTTTTTCAGGGCATCCGGGAGGCCCGAGCCGTGGCTGCGGACCCAGGCACGGGTCAATACAGCAGCTTCACCTCCATTCCATCGCAGACGGCCACCGCACATGTCGAGAAGATTACGCATGCACTGGGCAAGCTTGGCCAGGCCGGCGTCCTCGACGATACTGATGACAGCATTCTGTCTACCGGCCTAGGAGGAACGACGACGACCGTCTACGCCGAGAAGATCACACATGTTACGTCGAAGCTGAGCCAGGCCGGCCTCAGTGGAGAGAGTGACGGGTTCCACAAGAACAGTTCAAGTCATAACAGCCTCGGGACGAAATGGATTGTCATTATCGCGGTGGTCGGAGTTGTGGTGTTGGCCCTGCTGATCGGTGCATGTCTCTTCTTCAGAAGATACCGAAGAAGGCGCGCCTATGCCGTGGTAAGCCGGGGCGTGGATATCAAAGGCAAGGAAAAGATGGTCGACAAAGAGGATGTTTTCAACGCCGACCTCCATGAGTCGGAGACAGAAAAGCTGACTCTTGGGGGCCCCCGGATTGGCGAGAGAAACTTTGAGAATGGCTACGATAACGTCGACACCGGCTACGAAGGCACCGGTTACGGGGCGAGGGAGGAGAGTCATGGGGATAACCGCGCAAAATTTGAGGCTTGATTGTCCCGTTGTAACTGCAGAATGAGGAAGAATGCCGGTCAGGCGAGCATGGCGTTGAGTGTCAAATGTTGGGGTCATGGGAGGAAGCCGATGTGAATGAAGATTAGAGCGCTCTGGTAGGTATATTTGCTCTTCAACAATACATGTCTCTCATTGGCCTTGCGTCATTCCTGGCCGCCGAGGAGCCTTCTTTTTCCCTATCGTGTTTTAAATTGCATTTTGCCGTGATATACTTGCTCCGTTTTGTCGGACTGTCCTCATCTAAGCATCAACATGCCAGTTGCGTTCCGGTGTCGTAGATGTTGAGCATAGAGGTAACCGGGTCGATGTATCCATGTCTCACATTTCTTGAAAGAGATCTTAGCCAAATTGATATCGATTGTAACGTACCAGACAGCCATTCTCAAAAGCACAGAGCCGGTCTTGGAGATGACAACCCAAAAATGGCAATACCACTGAGCTGGCGACATGAGAGACTGCAAGGAGGTAGGACTGAGGAGACCATGGTTTTGAATGGAGCTCTATTCTTCTTGCCAGTTATGAAGCCCGGCAGTGACGATAATGTTCTTGAGATCGGATTGGCGAAAAGATGTGCTTCGGACCAGGAGATGTGTGTTCTGGAAAGTAGCTGGAGTTTATCTTTTTGCCCATGGGGAGGAGAGCACCACAGCACAAGACAGGAGTACTCTCACCACAGTTAGACGTGATACCCCCTCAGTGAGATTTACATTCCCGTTTGGCCGTTACCGAAATACTTCATCTTCCAGGTGTACTCTGTCGATCAATTATCTTATGCTTTTGGTTGGCACACTTGCAGCTGAGACAGCTCTAGCTGAGTTTATCCGCAGACCACGCCCCATTGGAAACGTCGGACAAACCTAGCCATATACGCCGCCATGGTTGCTGTTGAGTCAGCAAAGGAAGGAGGTAAGATACGGAGTGATAGTATGAAGAGGACAGATATATACTAAGGAAATAGGTCTCGCTATGGGGGGAATAAAAAAGGTAAGAAATAACCCTCTATTACGACGCAGCTTAGATAAAAGTTCAATGTGCCATGTGCCCTGTACTGTACACCCCCGACTCAGAGTGACGGTGAGTGCCAAGAGCGCCGGCAGCGCATGTAAACATTGACGCCACCAACGTGTTGAACATTCTAAACGCCCTACAATGCCTAAGCACAGGGACTGCATCCCTAACAAGGCAACATGAGTTCTCCGGCTTCGAAACGAATGCGTCTGTCCGCATCGAGGACATCACTCTCTGGCCGAAAGAGCTTACAGGGCGGACAATCCGCACTTCCACGGCCGCCAATTTCCGGGGTAGGTGGACCGTCGCATCTGGCGAGGCCTGCGTGTTCTAAGCCTCTATCACAGACCATGACAAGCAGGCATGCAAGCTCTCAGCCTTCTTACGACTTCATCGCTGGCGCCGAGGTGGACGAAGCGCCCAAGTTCCTGCGACCGTCGAGTCGACGTCAATCTCCAGGTGTCAAGGAACGAGGTTCCAGGACTGGTCCGCACTTTGTCACGCTACCATGAAGCTTGTTGACTTTGATTGCAGACAACACACATGACGAGGACCTGAGAGCGAAGATCAATGCTCTTGATTATGAGTTGAAGAATTTACAACAAGAACGGAGTCTCATCGCCTTGCAACATGACAAGGAGCTCAGAGATCTGCAAGCCAGGGCGGAGGTCGACTTTAAAAAATACCAGGTAACGATGCTTTGTTTGCTGGGACGGCATCCCGACCTGACTTTGGCATAGGCCGCTGAAAGTGCTGCTCAGAAAGCGACCCAGCGCTACGAGACCCTCGCGCGGGATTTTCGTGAGGCGCAGGATGAAAGAATTAACGAAAAAGCGGCTCTTGAGCGAACCCTTCGAGATATGCAAGACCAAAACTCGTCGTTAAAAGAAGATGTCGAGGATGCGCAAGGGCGGCTTTCGGACCAAGAACGACACTACAAGTACCAGCTAGACGATGTCGAGGCAAAGCGAGCGGCCTTACAAGAGAACGTGGACAAGATGAGGCAAGAGCTGGAACAGCTCTCTCAGAACTTGGATGCCGCGCAGAGAAGATTGTCAGAACGCGACGCACAAGTCGAAAGCCTGGAAGCAGAAATCGCCCGGCTCAAATCACACTCTGGCGACGGAGAAGCGTTGAACATCCTGCAGGGCCAACTGTCTGACCAAGTGAACCACATTCGCCATCTTGAAATGACCAACAGAGAACATCTGGCGGAGCTGCGGCGGCTACGAGACGCGCACCGCAGCGTCCAAGTGGTCGAGGAACAGAAACGGGGCCTGGAGACGGAGCTACAGGTTCTGAAAGATGTCCAGCGGCAGCTGGGTGAGGCGCAGATCCAGAGGGAGATCCTCGAAGATGAGCGGCGAACATGGACGAGTCTTCTCGACCAAGACGGTCAGGAAAGAGAGTTTGAGTCACCAGAGGCGGTCGTCAAAGCGCTGGTCCAGGAACGGATTGAACGTGCTTCCCTTGTCGACCGGTTGGGTACCGTCGAGAGCGAGTCGTCCGAGAAGGATGAGATGATCAAGGCCTTGGAAGCGGACAAGGCTGCGCTGAAACAAGACGTGAAGAAGGCCCAGTCGGCCACGGCAACTGCTCCTCCCGACGGTCGTGAAGAAAATCGAGCATACAAGAGATTGGAGCGGCAGAGAATTCTCGCTGTCAAGGAAGTGGAGTACCTCCGTGCGCAGCTGAGGACATTCGACGCCGAGGAAACGATGCTGATGGAAAACCACAATTTTGACGCTCAGCGGGCGGAACAAATTAAACAATTGGAATCGTTGGTCGACGGGTATAAAGCAGAGATCCAGACATTGCACCAAACCTTGACCCAGATGGAGTCTGCTGCCGCTCAGCCGACCGCCGTCCCATCAGCGGAGCCACGAGGGACCAAACGACGGGCAGAGTCGCAGAATCCTGACGAGGACGACGCCGCCCACTCACAACTGGGACCGCTCTTGCGGAAGAACAAGAATCTCCAGCTGGCATTGCAAAAAACGGCCCAGCAATCACAGCTTCTGGCCACCGAACTTCAGGCCACCAAAGCTCAATTGAAATCGCTTCGCGAAAGCTCCAAGACGCGGGTGCTCGAACTTCGTGATAACCCCACGGCGAAAGCGGAAGCCATCAAAATGGCGACTCTGAGAACTCTCAAAGACGAAAATACGGCCCTGCTGGCCCAACTGCGAGGGGAGGATCTGCACGGCACTCAGGTCGTGCCCGTCAGCACCGTCGACGCGCTCAAACTCGACCTCCAAGACATGGAGAAGGTCGTCGCGGAGAAGGAAAAGCGAATGAGGCGGCAGCGCGAGATCTGGACGGAAAAAGCGGCCGAGTTCCGCGATGTGATTGCCAGCATCCTGGGCTACAAGGTGAATTTCTTGCCCAACGGAAAGGCGAGGGTGGCCAGCATGTTCCACCGAAGACGCCACGAGCCGGGGGGAGAAACGGAGGATGGCGGCGGCGATGACGACGACGATCAATATATCCTCTTTGATGGCGACAAAGGCACGATGAAAATCAGCGGTGGTCCCGATGGCGCCTTTGCGAGGGAGATCAAGGATCTGGTCAATTTCTGGGTCAAGGAGAAAAAGGAGATCCCATGCTTCCTGGCCGCCATGACCCTTGAGTTTTACGAAAAATATGCGAGTGCCAGCAGGCCTGAAGGGGGATGACAAAGAGCAAGTCCATTAATCCGACTACATGACCTATGAGACCAATGCCGTATTTCCTTGTCCCTGGCTCTTGTCCTCTCTTGCCTGTCTGTGGTTTACCTCCTGCTTCTTTACCTTGATCGCATGGGCGGGAGCAGCCAGCGCGGTAGCACGCCAACGCCGATTCAATAGCCATTCAAGGCCAGCCAGTGAGCCATTCAATTCTATTCATCCCTCGTGACCGTGATGGATTGTTCTCCTACAGTCGATCGTGGAGAGACGGCCGCGAATCCCGACCCCGGCTGCGGACCGGCTGGAACAGGGGCATTCTAGGCACACCTTCCCCCTCAATATGACACGCGCTGAAAACTTGCATCTGTTAGCCAACGGCTCCCATATCAAGCCCAAACCTTGCAGTACTGGTGTCCCCAAGCGAGCACTCAACTGCTCTGGGAAAGCCTGATACTGTAGTATCCAGGACTCTACTGTGGATTTGCTCGACATTGCCATCATGGCCATGATGTCTCAGTTTCGCACTCGACTTTGAAGAGCCCGAGGCTGGCCACCACACGGACAATCAACTCAAAAGACCTCATCCAGGATCAGTCGCTGTCGTCTTGCCTTGACGTCAGAAAAGCCCTCTTAAGCTGGGTGGCGGACCTTGATATGGACAGCAATGCGGCATTGTTGTCGTTGGCGTCGTCGTTGTTGTCATCGTCCTTATTCTTCTAACCATGTCCACCAATTTTCTGTTTGTGAACAAGGATGCCGCCAGTGTGTCCCTGACGCGCAGCTCAGCTGCTGAACAGTCGTCCATCAACTCCCACGTGCAGCGAGGCCGCCGACACAGGCGCTTTGCGGCCCGTCCACGGCGCGGGAACAATAACATCAGACGTACTATCTCCTGCAACAAGCCGGACGGCGTCAGGAACGCCTTATCCCAGCCAGGCTCGCCCGCATCGATCACCTCCGCTGTCGTCTCCCGATCGACCGGCTGGCACGGGTTTGTCGATAGCCCTAGTTCTGGATTCAGCCCTCGACTGGCTACGCAGCGGCCGCCGGGCAGGGACCCACGCATTCTATCGGAACCGGGAACGATTCAGGCACAGGGACACCATGATCTTGACCAGGTTACTATTCAAGCACCGGGCAGTGCGTCTGAGTCTCGTTCCAACCGGTGCCAAGACAGGGCTCCACCAAGCTCCCCCAGGGACATCAGCCAGATATTGTTGAATCCGCTGGAACCTTTCGCCCAGGCGGCCATTACAGTGGACCCGCAGATTACCAAATTATGCCGCTACTTTTGCGAGGTCTATCACCCCAGTATTTGGCACACAGAGCGGCACGCCTCTCCCCACGGGAGATACACCTTCCAGACGGCAGCCGCAGAGGTCGTCAGACAAGCCATGCAGAGTGAGGTCGACATGTACGCCATGCTCGCTTGCATGGCCTCGAGGATGGAAAACGTCGACAAGCTTGAGGGACAGGGCGCCGCTGAATATATGCAGCGGGCGCTGGCTGCGACTCGGCAGCAACTGCACCACGTCACCGACACTCGAGGCGACTTCGCCCTGCGCTTGCTCATGATCATTTTTCATCTCTATGCCGCAGAGGCATACCGCAAGAACTACCAAGCGGCGAAGATGCACATGAGGGGAGCAAAGTCGATCGTCGACTCCCTCGGAGGCCTGGGAAAAGTCAAAGACTCTCAGATGCGAGAGCTGATCATTATTGGGGACGGCAATCTGGCGGCTGTCCTGTTGCAGCCCTGCGATTTCCCCTGTGATTTCGATCCCGGTCCATATTGGTCGGCCACGTCGTCAACCCTGCAGCTGTCCCGAGATCAGGATTTGGACACCATTGCCAGCGCCTTGCGGTACTCTCCTACTAATGATTTCGTTCCCGCACAGATGAAGAGGATCATCGAGGATGTCGCCGAGTGTGTTTGGGTCCTACACCGAGCACAATCGGCACCCCCCGAAGTGGCCATCCCCGCCACGAGATGGCTGACGGTGCGGAGCGCCGTGATGAGACATCGACTCCTGCAACTTGAATTTGCCGAAGAACCTGGCCTCGAGGCCTTCCGAGTGGCCCTTCTCATGTGGATTTTGACGACAATGACTCTGTTGGGTTTAAAGAGGTTAGGCAGGCTGATCGCCCCCCAGTTACGGGCTATCTCACAGCAGGCCTGTTCTCCGACCAGACATTGGAAAGGCCGCGTGGACATCATGATCTGGGTCTTGATGGTGGGCGCCATGTGCGCGGCGCCTGGTTCTGCAGACGAGAAATGGTTCGTACATAATATGATCGAGCGAGGTTCGACCAGACATGTGGAATGGGACATGAAGCTGCAAGGGCAGAGCGACAGAGTCATGGAGGTGCTGAGAAGATTTCACCAAAGATTCTTCTACTATGATGCTGTCCAACAGCCGAGGCTGGCCAGGCTATCGGCCTTTCTTTCCGTCGGATGGACTTTGCTGTGAAATGACAGCCGGATTGTATGGAACATCGTTACCCGACACCGTGGTGTGCCCCTGCAAAGGTGGCCTCCGATCAAGGCCTTTTCTTCAGTCTTGCGAAGTAATCAACAGCGCGGTGACAGAGGATAACATCAAGTTAGCAAAACTGTGTCGCCAACAGAACTGCGGTCCGATGACCTTTCTCCTGGCCTCCCTCGCATGCAATCCGCCCCTCTTATGTAAATGGCAAGACCCAATGAAGATAAAGTCACGGCAATAAATACAAAGATACTCGTTTGAAAGAGGCAAGATAATAGACGTAAAAGGTCATCAGAGAGTAGCCAATGAAACAAGGCTTATTAATCAATGCCTGCAACGAATTGTCCCTTGTTGTGACCAAACTTAGGAGGGGCTATCGCCAAGAGCAAATCTTCAGTCTCAAGAGCTTCCAAGTCAAAAGGTTTCAGTCATGACTTAGACATCCAAATCAAACTTCACGTGATAGATAATATCCCTCAGCTCAGCCTTGCAACTTTGCCATTTCATAAAATCCACTGGCACATGACGATGACGACGACAATGCTACCGTTCCGTGCCGGCATCTGACGCCACCTGTGGCTCCGACACAATAAACGTGGGCATCCATCCTCCGATGGCTGATGTCCGGTCTGGGCAGAAAGACGCTAACACCTTGGTAGACGCTTCCGTGGGCCATACAGATTGGGTTGAGTGAAGCTCACGATTGCCGAGAGGGATTTTGACCCGGGCGGAGACCGCTGTTTGGATATCAGTCTTCCTTCGACCGATGTTGGGCCTGCCATCACATCTCCAACCGTTTCGTCCAGCACCGTCCTTGATGTTCCGTATTAGTACCGACATGGACAGCCGACGAGACTCCGCAGATGGACCTGGGAATGTTGACGGCGCATCTGAGAGACGGAGCACGATGCAAGAACGGCTGGAAAGCGGGATTCTTGCCAGGCTGAAGCATTTTACCTGGGTATGTGAGCCAGTCTGACTGGGTTGATGGACATCTCGTCTCGCGTCGAATGAGTACCGAGCTGATAATATGTCCAGGCGTGGTATACGTTACCCATGGCCACTGGCGGCCTTGCCGTGCTCCTCTCACCATCGATTCAACCGCATTCGTTTCCCGGCCTCGACATTATTGGCAAGATAGTGTATGTCTATGATTTGGTGATATTTACCCTGGTCACGGCTGCCATCAGCTACCGCTTCACGCGGTGGCCAGGCACCTTGAAAGAATCTCTGACCCACCCCACCGAGTCGCTTTATTTTGGCACCTCTCTTTTGTCTCTCGCCAGCATTATCTCATCGATCGAATATTACGGCGTGCCGTCGTGTGGGCCCTGGCTGATTACCGTGTACCGCGTTCTCTTCTGGATCTACTGCACCGTCACCTTCCTGGTGGCTGTCGGCCAATACTACGTCCTGTTCACGAACCCGGCGCTCAAATTCCGCGACATGACGCCCGCCTGGGACCTCCCCATCTTCCCGTTCATGCTCAGTGGGACCATCGCCAGAGTGGGAGCGGCATCCCAGTCTCGCGAGCACGCCATACCCATGCTCGTCGCCGGTCTGACGGCCCAAGGTCTCGGATTCTGGATCAGCCTCCTCATGTACGCCAGTTACATGCGCCGCATGATCACTTTTGGCTTCCCGTCGCCGCATACACGACCGGCCATGTTCATTGCCGTCGGCCCGCCCAGTTTTACCTCCCTCGCTCTCATCGGCATGGCAGACGACTACGCGCTCCGCGGCCAGGGATATGCCTTCTTGGGCACAGACGCCGACCTGACGTCCCAGGTGCTCCAGATCGTCGCCACCGTCGCGGCCATCTTCCTCTGGAGTCTGTCGTTCTGGTTCTTTTGCATCAGTTTCACCAGCTGCTTTGCCGTCGCGGTGCGCAGACAACTGCCCTTCCGCCTGAACTGGTGGTCATTTGTGTTTCCCAATGTTGGCTTCACCATCGCCACCATTGATATTGGCACACAACTCCAAAGTCAGGGCGTGCTATGGGTCGGCACGGCCATGACGATTGCTCTCGTCTGTGTGTATCTGTTTGTCCTGGTCCACCAAGTTCGCGCTGTCTATCTTGGCCGGATCTTGTCTGAGGGCAAAGACGAGGATGTCTATGTCAAGGAAGAACATCGAAAGCGGGATGTGCTCGGCCAAGTGGTGCAAAAGGCAGAAAACCCAAAAGGTGACTGATCGACCGTGGTTTGGAACTATGCGAAAGACTATCAGGGTGGGTAGGCGCTCTGCGACATGCAAACTGCGAAGCAGGACTGCAAAACGGCTCTTCTGGAAGATCGTCATCGGAAGAGGACCTGCATGGTTGAACTCTGACTGGAACCGCTACCTTGACAGAAACCGACGCCAGACCGGCTGCGACTGGAACCATACGTGGAATCTTCACAGTTCTCTCATCCATCGACGCCCAACGTGAACAGACAAACCTGGCACCATCACGACCTCGGCCATGGGCGACGAGTACTGCTCAGCACAACACAGCACAACACAGCACAGCACAGCGACGAGCCTGACTACTTGTTGTGGCTCCTCGTCTTCGGGCTGATGCTACTCATCCTTCTTTGGCCGGCGCGCCAGCTCCTCCTTTGTGGCCGGCTGCTCTCTGGTATCCTCTTCTCATCTTTGGTCTGGTGCTTTGCCGGCTTCCCTTCTTCCTTCCTGTCCTTCGATTGGTCCTCCTTGTCCGACCTTTTCCTCTTACTAGCTTCTTTGCGGCCAAGCTTGATGGTGGCATGGTATTCCCTTCTCACCACCATTATCATCATTTTAGTGTCGTCGTTGGCGGCTATGTCGTGTTTCCTCTCGTCGCCACTGTCAGCGGCAGGGCCAGCATTTCCTTTGGCGTCGAGCTCAGAAGCCTTCACCACTTCGTTCCCGGACCACTCATTGTTGGGTTCGGCATTATTCATTCGGTTTGTTCTCCCCAGCGCGACGACGGTAACGGTGACGTCGTCTTCTGTTTTTCTGTCGGCAACGGTGGCAGGGGGTGTGCCTCCGCTTCAGTTCCAGGATACCACGTCGGCGAATCAGCACGGCCCAGACGAGTCAGATAGAATCTCGAGGACGCTTGCAATGCGCCCGGCCGAGCGAGCTGAGGTATCACTCGGGAACGATGGTTCCAACTCGGGCTTACATTTGTCTCATCAATTTTCTCTGCGGACATGGTGACGTTAGCAACTTGACAGTTATATGCTTTACAGTTATATGTGGGCCGGATACTGGTAGAAGACCAGTGGAATGCGAGTTACTATGTTTATGTGACAGTGAGGGATAATTGAAATTCAGACATATAGAGGGTAGAAGTAAATAATACGACACTAGATCTCAAACAGGACTGCATCAGATATTCCGTCATCCTGGGCCAGGGCCGCAGACCAATCAGATGGCAGGCTGCGCATGAAGTCGACCCTCGTCCGATCATGACCTGGAAGTCAGAATCCGGGTTGGAGCTCATGCATATGCTTCAAGATTGGCATGGATCCTGGGGATGAAAGCTCTCCGGTCATTGCTTCTAGCCTTTTTTGACACGTCGGATTGAAAATATCTGGCCGAAGATACGGTCTCCGTTATCACAGGTACCAGTCCCAGGTACAGTCCCGGATACAGGTCCCAGGACGACGGACAGCGAATGCCGAACCCATCAGAGACGTCAGCTTGGCTCCGAGCAGGCTCAGAACGTGAGATGGGCAACGTTGCCACAAAGAATCAGACTCACGTAGCACAGACTCAACTGATAACATTACAATAGTTCAAATATGCAGACACCCGACCGGAAAATGATCAGGTCACACAGCGAAGCATCATCACTCAAAATGATGCTTCTTCTGACCACACCAACACCAGAACATGACATTCCAAGCTATGTTGAACTAGTTAGCACTGCTCCATGTGGCACATCACTCCAACGCATTGACCAGCAGGCACCATCCCACGGTATCTGGGAATGGCCCACTCATTTCCACTGTCGACGAGGACCACCAGCCCAAGCTTGAAACGCACATTCTTACACATCCACAATGCCTCACTTTTTCACAAAGGAAATCTAGAAGGGTTACCTAAATGGTGGTTGGATCGATTCGACGTGGCTTGATTGATTGGCAGCGACCTCGTGTCCAGGTCTCCCCTATGGCGTTCCCACGGAAGCCACATCGCAACCTCATCGGAATTCATCTCCCCTAAGAAAAGGTCGTCTTCAACGAGGCACTGCTGCCCAGGCCACCACATCCACCGCTTGGCGCACCATCATACGTGCCGTAGGTCGCACCGGGCTGCGATCCGTTCTCGCAGTTCAAAAGAAGATAGTCCGTCATGCAAACGTCGCCGGATGCGCACACGAACACGCAGGTGTCCATGTCCGTGGTGCAGCTGGGACCGACCACGCTCACCGAGTGGCCGTTCATGTTGACCTCTCGGCTCACGTCGACAACACCGTACTCGCTGAAAGTATACTCGACCCAGGTATTGGAGATCTGGCCATTGACGAGCTCCGTGTCGGGATAGACGGCGGTGGAAGCCCCCACAGCGCCGTCGGCGAACGAGACGGTCACGTTTTCGCCAGATGCCAGCGACACGGTGATCAAGGGCTGAACTGTATTGACCCAGGAGCCCCAAGGGCCCCAGATGACGATGATAATGTCTTCGCCGGATGCGTTGCTATATTCGTTTGTATACGGGCCGTCCGTGCCGATCCAGGCGTTCGAGCTGGGTGTCACGGCGTTGATACCGAGGCTGGTCAAGCCCAAGCTGAGGAGTTTGCTGGAGTCGGAATCGGTCAGGGCGGTTGTGCGCTTGCTGGGCCGTGGGTTAGCAAGAGGGAGAAATGGCCTTGACGGCGGTCGCTTACGCTTCGGCCTTCAAGTGCTCGGCGTGCTTGCGAGCATGGTTGTGAAGGCTGCTGTGCACATGTCCCACGGTAGCAGCGGCTGCCTGGCCGATGGCAACGGTGGCCAGCACCAACGATGTCATTGTGAAACGCATCGTGTCTTTTTTCGGTTGGGTTTCCTCGATGTCCGGTCAAGGAAATGGACCAATTGGGTGCGGTTTGCAAAAGGAGTGCGTGTGCGGTAGCTGTGCTATACGTGTGCGGTGGACGATCGCAGATCGAGTCTCGAGAAAGAGTGGAAAGGGGGGTGGAAAGAGGGAGCGACGAAGCGAAGCTGCTTTGCGCGTAAAGGAGTGAACGCGAGCGGACGCTGTGGACGGCTGGAAAAAGAGAGAGAGCGGACGACGTCGAGCAGAACGTCTGAGAGCAATATAGGCAGTCTGACAGCGGAGAGGAGTGGAAAGACTTGACGGCGCGCAAGGAGACAACATGGTGCCAGGGCCGCGAGCGGACCTCCTGCAGGACACGGCAAGGAGCACAAAAGAAACCAAGCGGGCCAGCGGACCACAGCGACAGCTCCGCAGTGCCCAGCACCGGAGCAGCAGCCCAATGAACGCCAGTGAGGAACCAGACCTGGATCGAGTCCGAAGCCATATCGCCATGTTGACTTGGGCGGGCTGTGGAAATCCTAGAACGCCCCTGGCGGTTCCTGGATCTATGCCTCTTGCGGCCTCTGGGGCGCTCCCGTCGTCCTCGGGACCCGGCGTCATGAAACATCCTAGCTTCTGTCAATTTCCAAGCGCCTGGCGAATCGACGCCGTCCAGCCCGGCCGTACCTGACTAACGCTGCCGCCTCCACCCTTCTCCATCCAGGCCCCAATTGAGGTCCATTGGAGCGTTGCAGATCGGCCACACTCTCTGCGCTGGTCGACCTCATCTCGGTCCTGGAAATGAAGCAAGACGGGAGACGAAAGCAGGTGAGAGACGAGGCGTATGAATCATGACGCGCTCATGTCTGGTGACGTGGCCAAGCTCCCTCAGCTCTCCTTTTGAGATGCCAATGCACGCAGACAAAGACGTTTGCAGTGCTTCTCCACGCTCAAGATGTGGCGTGGCCCACGGCCCGCCCAGGCGCTGGCACCTTGCTCGGTGTCGGGCAAACTTCTCAGCTTCTCGCCGTCCCTTACTGGATGACTGGCCACGACGGGCCGTGGTGAGGAAAAATGAAACCCAAACCACGTTTTTTGGGGCCAGATGTGGTATTTTGCCTCTCTGCGGTGGGAGCGCTTCTGTATGGATGGTCCACGGCACCCCAAAGCCGTACCTGCGTCCGGGTCCCGCCAATGAGAAGCTGCAACATTCGAGTTTTACCGACCACGGCCAGAAGAGGGCAGCCCGTCCGGCCTGGGCACGAAAACACGAGTCAAGAACTCGGTCTCCAGTCTTCGCAGGCGGACCCGTCTGTTGGAAAGAGCATGCTGAACTGGTCGGCCGAGCCAAACTGCGTTCATCACGGCCTTCCCAAGACATCATGCATGGTTTTCCCGAGTGATGCTGGGGTCAGAGCTTGGACCCTCGATTGCGGACCGGCGCTGTGGCATCCACGTTTCTTTGCAACACCACCAGAGTGGGGTTCTGGCCAAAAAGAGCGCACGACGAAACTCTGATGTGGGTAGCAAACCAGGTACACTGTGAGAGGTAAGAGAGTTGAAGGGAAACAACCAAGACCGATCACTGGTACACCTGCCTGACAGGCAGGGAGCAAAAACACCACCAGGCCAGGGCCGATGGAGAGGGGGAAAATGACTGACCGCAGAGCGCCGAGGTAGAAATCCGCCACCTCAACTTCCAGTCCACCATTCCAGTTTCCACGTCTGTCACGATTGCCGAGTATCTGCTGGAACAGAAAATTCTCAAGTGCCACTCAACCTGCCATTATGGAGTGGACCCGACTTTGGTGCGTATTCTGTATCATGCATTCTCGCTCCACATCCTATAGGCAGGCTTCTTCTCTGGCGCTGGCAATCGACTGTCCACATTGACTGTCCACATTGACTGTCCACATCGACTGTCCACATCGACTGTCCACATTGACTGTCCACATCGACTGTCCACATCGACTGTCCACATGCCCAAAGTCGACTAGGTCGATTGCTGCTTACCATTGCTCATCCTTGAAGAGAAGACTCAACCTTCACGAAGAGTCCGCTCCGACCTGCTACCCTTACCGGATATGGTAGCACCGCCGTCGTACGACGGTGTTGGTGGTGACATGCCCGATGCTGCTGAACGACCATACAGTCAACAGATTCATCCCTCGGCTAAAAAAATTGCTCAACCAAGGTGAATCCTCCGGGAATCCTCGGACGTCCGCATGGTATGTCGATCCGCACTGCCAGGACGCACGGTTCAGACTTCCTGTTTCGCAACTTCACCGGCTTGGGCATTCCATATCGATGAAGCTGGGATTTGGCATCGAAGATAAGATGGAGTCATGGAGATGACCAATATGCGGCTGTCCCCTCGGCAACATTGGGTGGCCACCTCTTCCCAGCAGTCCCATGCACGTGGCCCGATTGTGAAGGATGCTTGCCCTGCAAGTATTGTAGGTGTATCAATTGCGAGCCGTCATGTTTTATCAAGTGGACGAGACCGATGGTGGATAGACTGACTGCCGCATGTCTGATGAGTGACAGCAGGACCCAGAGGTATGGAACTTCGTCCAGTTGCTCACGCATGGAGTCATGGAGGTCTGGCATTCCAGTCATGAAACGGATTCTTGACTCTTAGACTCAGGACGGGACAAGTGTCAAACTCCCACACAGCAGAGCGCATGGAGTAAGGCGTCCCAAAAGGAAAATCGAGATAGTCAAGCTCCTGAACAGCTCAATCTCCTCCAAGCGGAGGCGATGATCTCTTGCGTGCTGTATTTCGCTGCTGTCTTGTAAGAGGTGACGATGGCCCAATGGCGGTGGCGCCGGCCAGTTGGACTCTGAAGAAAAGGGACTCTGGAATCCGAGTCCTGTGCACTGGCAAGCATTTGATCCAGCTGGCTGTCGGTTTCGCCTGCATGCTATTTGCGTGGTGACCAGTGAATGTATTTGTCCGAGTACGGATTGTTTGGGCATCACGTGCCGAGACAACCTCGCCCACGCGTTTTGACGCGTCGTGTCTTTTCACACCCTTTCTCTCAACCACCTTGCTCTATATCTATCAGCATGGCCTCAGACATGGAGAGTCGCATTAGGGACGCTATTTACGGCTATCAAAATGGCAGATATACGTCTATTCGCGCTGCTGCAGCCGCCAACGATGTCGACAAATCGACCCTCGGCCGTCGGCTCAAGGGTGGGCTTTCGATGCCTCAAGCTCGAGAGCCACAACAGCTATTGTCAAATAAGCAGGAGGAGATGTTAAAGGAGTGGATAGTAGTCCTTGTGGCGCAGGGACACCATCCCACCTTCTCTGAGGTCCGAGAGCTCGTTGTCCTCATCAGCCGAGCCACCGGAGGCCCTGCCAAGGTCGGCAATAACTGGATTAATCGTTTCTTGCGCCGACATCCAGATATTCGCTCAAAGGTGGGCAGGAAGGTCCATGTCAAAGAGGAGCCTCAAGACCACCGTCTCACAAGCGAAAGCACTCTGTCGACATCACCATAAGCACGCCTCATTTGAACGACGAAATAGCTTCGACCCTAAACAAACGACGGTGTCTCGGACGCTGCGAACCTTACTCTTCAAGACTGACAAAGCATTCGACAGCTCGAGTGGACAGCGACACCGCCAGGACACTGCCCAGACGATTCAGGTGAATGAGCTCTCCAATAAGAGCCAAAGAGCTATTCCTATCGACTGCAATGAGACCTGTACGAACGTCGAGAAGAGCACGGTGGCTAGAGGCAGCGACGATTAACGACGATATCGAGGGCGAAGAGACGGAGGAATGCCAACAATACACCAAGGACCCATCAGATTAACAGCCATATATCCACCTACTGGCATCAATTTCGCCTAGATAGCACGCAATGAACATTTTCATGGAGAGCGTTGCCAAAATGCGTGTCTCAGGATGAGAGTGTCTCCTCAGCGGCGCCCAGACTTACCGGATCACAGCGCACTCCTTTCCCGGACAGACTCGCTGGTATTCTTGGAGTCGATGCTGTTCACCACCGCCGTCGTCATTCCGCTTCTAATGCAGCGAAAGCGATGGGTTGAAGTCATAGCCTGGTGGGACTGCGACGAGCAGTCTTTGTGGGTTCCGCGCGCCATCACCTCGGTGACCAAGGTCTGTGCGCCAGGATAATATAGTTTGTTCAGCTGAGGCCGAGGCTGCTGTTCAGGTCCCGCCCATCAAGGATAAATTCTCTTCTCTCCGTGGCGATCGTGGAGTCTCATTCTTCCTGCACGCCTGATTGAATATTCAAAAACTTGTGTATTGTGGCACAGGCGACACTCTGAAAGTCCTTTTCGCACTCAGAAGCGACTGAAATTTCCTGGGGAAATGTGTGCCCAAGTGACCAGCACTCGAGCAGGACAGTCGGCGGTGTATTCATGGGGTGGCAAACAGGCCACACGGCATCGCCCTCACGGCATCGTCCACACGGCATCGTCTCTGAACTCTAACCTTTGAGGCTTCCTCTGGGCACCCGCTGTTGAATAATTGACGGTTTGGCCATAGCCCGGTCTCGCGACTGCCAATCTTTGACCAAGAAACGTGTACCATCACACTCTCAAAGCCGTGCCTTTGACTGCTGATCTTTCCACTTGCCCAATGCTTCGCTCTCCCTCTTGTCCGCACATTGCTTCATTCGGCGCATGGCCGTGTCGACCTCTTCATCATTCAGCGTGCCAACGTCCTCTAATGTGACTTTAGTGAAATGCAAAGGATGAGAAAATGCTTTCATCCACAGGCCATCGCCTCGCCGCTCCACTTTGCCTTCGACAGCATCCACGCAGAACTGAGACCACCGCTTGAAACAGTCCTTGCCCGCGGCGGAAGTCGGAAAGATCAGGGCAAAGCAATGCGGCATGCCTTCGTATCCCACCAACTGAACGGCTCCATTGGCCTGATACATTCTCCGAGCCAGGGCCGTGATCTCATCCTCGAGGCCCTCATTTCCGAGGCACATGAAGACAGGAGGCATGCCTTCCCAGAGTCGAGGCGCAGCAGCAAGGGGTGAAACCAGTGGATGCATCATGACCGACGCTTCACAATAGATTTCTGCTCGAGGCGGGCTTGTCGGCCACAGGGCATCCGGCATGGGATCAGCGGGGATGCCCGTGGCACTGGGTGGCTGGAGATAGTCCAAATGTGCATTGGCGTGGATTGATGGCAGGGAGCGGGCAATGTCGACCCATGGCGAATTGACGGCGACGCCGGCGGGCAGATCCAGCGGAACATCGACTCCGTGGAACCGGATACTGGTCAATCCACTCCGGCGCAGAGTGAGCAGGAGTTGGAGTAAAGCAAGGGACAAGTTCCCGCCAGCCGAGTCTCCAGCAAAGACCACGTGCTTGGCGGGGACGGCATCATGGAATGCTTCGGGGGGAGGCGAAAGCAGAAACAAATAGGACGTCAAAGCGTCCAGAAGCTGTGCAGGAAAAGGATGTTGTGGCGCGAGGCGGTACCGGACGGAAAAGCACCTCCCTCGCGTCGATTTGGCCAGTCGAGACGTGACATGACGGTGCGAGGCCGGGTCCATCACAAAAAAGGCACCACCGTGAAAGTATAGGATGGTCACAGGAGAGCTGACTTCAGCCATCAGATGTTGGTAGTGCTGTTCTTCCGACAGATCTAGCCTCGGTGCTTTGCGAGAAACTCCACTCCTGTAACCGGTCCATTCGCCCTCGACAGCGACCGACTCGGGGCGCGTGTATGTCTCTGTGCCGTCCCCCAGCGCCTGGATGGCTCTCATCACAGCATCCCACGGCCCCAACTCATCCACGGGCGCGGGAATGGTGACTTGAGAGATCCAGAGAGGGCCCGTGATCCCCGGGTCCTTCAGTCCAATCTTTTGGATAACATGCATCGGTTTTCGGATCTCCAGCATCGATCGAAGGATGACCACGGCGACCTCGGTTGTCACGGTCTGCTGGGACGAGTTTCGCGACAGGGACAGTGCATTGAACAAGGCGGTCTTGAGAATTAGGGGTAGCCGAGGGAGCAGGAGTCTGATGACCACTCTCGCGCTCTGGTCCATCGCTCGGGAGTCAGAAGGCGAGTTCTCGCGAATAGTCGCTGCTGGCCGTCACTCTTGCAGCCAAAACAAAATTGGTCGACGGCTGCGGACAAGGACGACGTCATTGACTCTCCATGCTCGTATTCAATCAGTTGGTCGAGAATGAGTCGCAGCCGCAATCAGGGACTGATCCGGACGAAAATTGGACGGAACCAACGACGTTCCAGCAGCTGACCACCGGAGAATGAGTGGTTTTCTAATCCGGATGAAGACTGCTGAAGGCTATACTGCGCAAATTCGACGGGAATGAACGGGCCAAAGACTGGAACACCATTCCCCTGTCACATGGCGGGCCGACTTAGGTAAGGAGTTGTCCTCCGCCCGAGATCGGGACCAGCAAGCGAGAGATATTTCGACACCCCGACATGAACCCCACGTCTCCAGCCAGGCAGCCGTGCCAACATCTGCTATTTTTGACCTCCGTCCTCTGTAAATTGCCGTGCACTGAAAGGGCGTCCCTCTAGGCCAGAGAAGGCACGTCAAGACTGGTGGAATCTCTCGCATCATTGGCAGGAGGCAGCCGACGTCGTCATGACCTCGTATTCCGCGGTATGTTTTCCAGGCTGAAACATTTCTGGAAGCGATGATCCATGCCGACCTTGCAGCCACAGAGGACGCCTTGTGCTTGGCCTACCAATCCCGCCATGCTCTGTCATACCCAATGTGCCCCACTGATTTGGCCGTCGGGCACGCCTTTATATCGACAAAGCCTGGAGGAGGATCTGTTCGACCATCGCGCGATGCCGCTGCCCACCATGTTGTTGGAACATAGCATATCGACCGACACCTCGACCGAACTCAGCTCCGTCTCGTCCTGGGATGTCTCTCCCGAGCCGAGCGGGCAGGAGAAACGAGCGAAGACGCGGACGCTGGCACCGAACTTGACTCGGCGCTCGCACAAAAAGTCCCGTGCGGGTTGTTATATGTGCAAAAGCCGCAAGATCAAGTGCGGAGAGCAGAAGCCCGCGTGTGGGAATTGCCTGCTCAAGGGTATGCCCTGTGTCTATCCCGTCCAGCAGCCTCTGCGGCGGTCGAATCTTCCCCTGATCCGTCGGAGCCCTTCCGACCTTCTTCCCTCGGGCACGGCGGCGTTTTCCATGGTCGACATGCGCTTCTTCCACCATTTCCTCACCGTTGCCTATCCTCACTTGCCGGTGGGCAATGACGATGTCTGGGTTCATGAGGTTCCGCAGTTTGCGGGACAACACGAATACCTGATGCATGCCATCCTGTCCCTCGGCGCCTCTCACTTGAGCAGATTGACCGGTGTGGATTACCGCAAAGAGTCGTTGATTCATCGCGGCCATGCCATCGCCGGGCTCAATCAAGCCCTCAGCAAGACCGGACACGCATATGGCGAGTCCGACGCCATGCTCGCCTCGTGTTATGCCTTGACCTTCCAGGCCTCGTACATGAGCGACGGCCTGACGGATTTCATCACCATGGTGCGAGGCTGTGCCCTGACGACGGCCAAGATCCGCGACGACAATGCGCCCACGGCCTTCAATGTCCAACCGGATTTCCATTTCAAGTTCATGGCGCCACGATTGCACAATCTGCCGCCGGTCGACTCCGGTGTCCTCGAGGACGGCTTTCACGCTCTCGACAGTATTCGACCCGTCATCTCGGGCGAAACCGAGCTCGACTTCTACAGCGTGCTGCTCGATGTCATCTTGTCGCTGCAGTCATCGCCATCCTCGGGATATGTTCGTTTTACCAACGTGTATGGAGTGTGGTACGAGCTGGGCCCCGATGCCTTCAAGACGTTCCTGGACCCCAACAATCTGGCCGCCCTACTGCTGCTGGCCTACTTCATCGCCATTCAGCTCCTCATGATCCCACTGGCGGCCCACGAATGGCCCAATCGTGCCGACGTCGGCCGGGTCCGTGTTCTTTACGGAATCATTGAATGGGCCAAAGGAATATTCGAGAGACTGGAAGCCTCGTCGCTGAGACACTTGTTGGACTGGCCGAAGACTATTGTCTCTGCCGCGGTGGCGGAAATCAACGGCGACCTGCCTCCGGGACCGCCGGTGTTACAACTTCATTTGGCCTTGGACAAAGACACTCCTTCAGGAGCGTCTCTATCTCCTAGCGGATAGACCAACGTCCTCATGAGTTTCGCCTCTTCGGCATGTGATGACTGGACCCCTCCAACTCTGGACCGCCGAGAACGACTCCTTTTCGTCCCCCTCTTGAGATGTGGCCATTGTGAGACACTCAGACGCTCTGTTCAAGCTTGTATGCTCCTCCTCTCCATTCTCAGATCCCTGGTAGCAACAATATGTGGGACGCCTGGATCTTTTCTATCTCCCCTCCTGCGATGATCCGTCAACGCGATCCCGTCGTGAGCAGGCTTGCTCTGCAGCCATTTGACTGGATGGTACACAGCGAGGACCGCGAGCGCGATCCACATGGGCACCCCCTCCAGCACGTACGTGCACCACTCATGCCGAAACGGATAGCCGTCAATACCGAGTCCGAATTCGATCACCCGATAGATGGAACGGATCTGTACCGGTCAGTTGGTTCGGTGCGATCAACACCTTTGTGGCGCCAAGGGGTGCCGCTGACACACCTCGACAAATGCTCCCGCAACCCACACCCCCAAAATGACCTTCTTGACCGAAGGATGAAACCCTGTGGCCACCGAGGCTCTGACCCTGCACACGTACCGCCACATGAGAGTCAGGAAGACCGTAAAGGTCGCCAACTGCAAAGCCAAGCCCACCAGCAGGACCCTGATCCCAATGTCCTTCGTATTCCCTTCCCAGTTCCCTGACGATGCTATCCCGCTACCGGAGCACTGAGTGAGAAAACTGAATATATCACTCATGATGAAGATGCGGCCGAGCCAACGAGGCGGTATGTGGAAGAAGACCTGCTGTCGCCCTCCTTCCGGGAGACCGAGTCGAATTAGGCGCGACAATAAGAGGTATAGTGTGGCGCAGACGAATATGGGGGATATCACAATGTACGATGATGACACCGCGTATAGGGGAATGTTGCTGGTGTTGCTGGCCGACGCGATGCGAGTGCTCCATCCGACCGTGGAGATCAAGGCCGCCACAAAGAGCGGGATGGTGTGTCGATGCTTGACGGGCTGGCGGCGGGCGTAGATGATGCAGAGGTAGAAATGGAATCCTGCCAGGACGGCATAGAGGATGCTGGCCACGATGGCAGCCGCGATGGAAGGAGAGTAAAAGTAGAGATTGGTGTCTGTCGTAGTCTGGCTCATGTTGGGCAAAGTCCAGGGGATGACCGGCTCGGATGGAACGACTGCTCTTTTTGAAGGTAAAATAATTGAAACAATGAGATTTGAGGCCTCACAAAGATGTCGAATGTAGATCAAATGTAATGCTACTTCTCTTGGACTCTCAAGGCCAAATATATACAGGCGATATCAACAAACAGACGTATTCGTGTTCAATCCATCACTTATTCCGGAAAAGTGCTGAAACAAGAGCGATACTCACTCTGCAGTCAATAGCTTGCCGGTTCAGCAAAAGTCTGCGGTCGTCACTATGCCCTTCCATCCCCCAGTCAACTGTCTCGCAATACTGGTTTCAAGGCAAGCTCGTATTAACGACCAATAGTATTCCGCTGCCAAGGGCAGGCGGAGACCGAATCTGGCAGAGAGATTGTTATCAGGCCATCTACCTTTACTTTGCCTGCATAGCCACGCATGCGCGTAGCCTTTCTGTTGACCTCAGCTGGCCAGTCATGGTCGTTGCAGGATGCGAGGCTCCTCGTACTCGGATCTCAGGCTTGGCCAGGCTTGGCCAGGCGCAGGCGTCCCTGCAAATGGGATACCTGAGAACCCGTCCATGCAGACATGTCGATCTCTTTGTAGGCAATGCCGAATCTCTGATGAGCCTGGTGGTGTTGTACATTGATTCACTTTGAAGTGGAGAGAGGAGCCAAGTCGTTTACCTCACACCTCGGCCTTGGCAGTAGCAGTATGCATGTCCTGGTGGCGTGCAACGATCAGGCGCGTGCTTCCAGTGTCCATACAGTTTCGGTGCACAGATGAGGTGTCCTAACACATCCATGCCGTGACGGAAGCTCCGGTCGCCGCATCGCCTCGTCTCTGGAGATGGCATCCTCATATTCCGACGTCTCCTCTAAGCTGACGGCCCCGACGAAGAAATCTGTCTTCGAGCGACAGAAGGCCGAAGCAGAAGCGAAGAAAGCGCGAGAAGAGGCTGAAACAGCGGCGGTCTATGAAGATTTTGTAAAGAGCTTCGATGATGAGGGTGATATTCATCCTCCTCCAACAATATCATCATCTTCTGCGGCGAGACGTCCGGGTTATGGAGGAAGTGGTCTTAGTGGGGGCCCTGCTGGAGGCCTAGGCAAGAGACACTTTACAAGTTCAGGGTTGAAGAGCGGACCGGGAAGTCTAGGATCTAGCCCCAGTTTCCCAAAGAGCGGGCCGGGGAGTCTAGGACCAACACCGAGCTATGGGAAGAAAAGACAATATGACGACTTTACCGGGCGACGGGACCGCGATCGCGATCGCAGTGACCGCATCTTCTCATACAATGGGGACAGGGACAATCGTCGCGACTCAGGCGCTTTCAGCCGCGACGAAGAAGAGGCCGGAGACGCAGACGAGCTGAAGGCGGCCGCGAAACCGACCCTCCACCTCTCGTCCTTGCCACCGGGAACATCACCCGCAGTCATCAAAGCGCTGCTCACACCGTCGCCTCTCGTGGTGGAGAACGTCCGAATCTTGCCGGCGGCGTCGGGCGCGGAGAGAAAGTCGATATCGGCCATTGTGACGCTGGCCGCGGAAACTCCAGCGACCGACATCGACACCATGGTCTCGCACTTGCAGAACAAGTACCTTGGTTTTGGTTTCAACCTCTCCATCTCCCGGCACCTCTCCTCCGCCGCTCTAGCCGGGCCTGGGGTACTCAGCACTCCCGCGTTGAGTCTGAACGACCTCCCGTTTGGAGCCAAACCCATTGCCCAACATTCCTCGCTTTCTCGTGCGCCTCCTCCCGGACACGGACCGAGTCGGTTCGCTCCGCCGGCATCTTATACCTCCACCACCCCGTACGGCCCCAGGTCGAATATGGTGCAAACTCAGGTGATCGTGCAACCGCCGTCGGATCTCAAGCAGCTCAAACTCATCCATAAAACGCTCGAGGCGCTCTTGACATATGGCCCCGAGTTCGAAGCCCTTCTCATGTCCCGGCCGCAGATCCAACGTGACGAACAATGGGCGTGGCTCTGGAACTCGCGGTCCGCGGGCGGCGTATACTACCGGTGGCGCCTCTGGGAGATTCTAACAAATGCGAGAACCCGGCAGCAGCGGCAGAGCCAACGAGTCGGTTATGGCATGCGACCGCCTAGCGATGTACTCTTTGACGGCCACAGTGTGTGGCTCGCGCCGGAGGATGATCTGAAATTTGAGTACACGACGAAATTGGAGGAATTCGTCAGCGATGACGACTACAATTCATCTGATGAAGAAGACGACCATGACGACGACTACAACAACAGAAGCCTGGCCAAGAGGCACAAGGATCACCGGGGCATCGGAGGGCCCCAAGATCCTGTCCCCGATCATGATGGTATGGGATACCTGAACCCGCTGGCCAAGACGAAACTCGTCCACTTGTTGTCCCGGTTGCCAGAGAGCAATGCCAAGCTACGAAAGGGAGACGTGGCGCGTATCACTGGGTTTGCGATCGAACATGCACGCGCGGGAGCTGATGAGGTTGCTGCTCTGGTCACTCGCAATGTTGTCCAACCATTTTGTTTTACCAACACGGCGGGAGAGAAGGATGCCAATGTGGGTGTCGAAGACGACCTGTCGGCAGCGGGAGAACCTGGAGCGAAAAGTGAAACAAAAGAGAGGGAAAAAGACAAACGCGACAGCACTCCGGCCTCCCTCGTCGGGTTGTACGTCATCTCCGACATCCTCTCCTCGTCCGCCAGCGCGGGGGTCCGGCACGCCTGGCGCTACCGTGCGCTCTTCGAGGCGGCCCTTCGGCAACAGCAAGTGTTTGAGAAGCTCGGCCGTGTCGACCGGGACCTGGCGTGGGGGAAGCTGAAGGCAGAAAAGTGGAAGAGGAGCGTGCAGACTCTGCTGAGTCTGTGGGAAGGGTGGTGCGTATTCCCTCAGGCCAGCCAAGAGGAGTTTTTCAATTCCTTCCTGAATCCGCCGTTGACGGAGAAGGAGAAAGAGCTCGCTGAGAGGGAGGAGAAACGCAAGGCGGAGGAGGAGGCGCGGAGGGCCAAAGTCAACAAGTGGCGCAGCGTGGAGGAAGGAGGAAGAGCCGATGTGGATGTTGACACGAGAGATCGAGATGTGGATGGAAGGCCCATGGACGACGACCTGGACGGAAGGGCGATGGATGACGCCGAGGACGAAGACGCCGGCGAGCTTCTCGACGAGGATATCGATGGCGTCCCGATGCTGGATAGCAGTGACGACGAGTGTGAGCAGCAGCATCCGGACGCACAGGAGTTGGAGCAACAGGATAACCCGACTCCGGCACCACCAGAAGGTCGCGTCAAGGGGGCGGCGCAGGCACCGCCAAAAGACCATCTTCTTGATCATGTCTCTGTCCCGGCACCAGCACCAACGCCCGCCTTACAGGCAGGCGCAACCACAGGCCCTTCCAAACGGCAGAGAATGCGCGCGGTGGACATGTTTGCCGAGGACAACTCGGATTGAGATCCATTTAATATCCTCTGTCGATGGTTCACCGTCTATGTTCGCTATCTGCACTGCACTGCACCAGCCCGTCGGCCAGTCCAGACAGGAAAGGCAATGATGGCAATATACATTGTCACAATGAATCGCAGGCCTAGATATCCCGACTTGGCTTACTTGTGTCTTTCAGAAAGAACCTCTTCCTAAATACATACATGTCTTGAAATTGTTAGAAATGACCTGCTAGATCTTCATTCCTCTCCCGGAACAGAGGAGTTTATCTATGGTCCACCCCGTCCCGTTAATCGTCGAGAGTCAGCAATCACCGCCAGTATTCCAGCAGCTTCATCTGGTCTGCCAACGCCTCATGCCTTTCCATTCCGCGCACACATTCCCTGGGTACATCTGCTCTAGCGGCCGCAACTCAGCATGCCGCTTCACGGCTGCGGGTCAAGAACTCCCGAGCCAGGCGCCGGCGTAACGGCGTTGCTCCTGGAAATGGGCGCCTCGCCGGCCGCCGGAGTTGAGACATGCTCAATGCGGACCTCTTCTGCTGGTTCATCTTCCACTTCCTCGTCGTCCTCTTTGTTGTTGTCATCGTCGTCCTCGTCGTCCTCATCGTCCTCATCATCACCCTCAGTGTCGGTGGTGGTGAGGACCCTCTCGAGGGGAGGTCCACTCGCGTCCGTGCTTACGGTGGTCTGCCTACTTGCAGGGATGGCATCGATGTTGGGATCGAGCTCTTCCCTTTCCAGTTGCGGCCCTGAACCAGTGCTGCTGGCTGTAGGACGCTTTGACAATGTCAAGTCCTCCTCATCAGTTAAGGCTGGGTGACTGAACGATTTGGATACCTGCGTTGGTGCACCGAAAACGTCATCGGTGTGCTCTCCGCCGGGACTTGTCACGAGGACTGCTGCCAGCGGTGTCGGAGCGTGATCTGATCTCCCCTTGGCTTCGATTTCCGCTTTCGACTCCTCGTTCTCAGGCGTGGTGTCAATGGGAGCCTGGATCGAGCTGCTCGGCTGTGGAGCTTTCTCTTCAAACGGCTTCTCGGCCAAGTCATGTGGCGCCACGGTGAGGACGTCGTCATCATTGTTAATAGACCATAAAGACTGAGGCGTGATGATGTAAAACTGTGGCGTCGACGTTGTTGGAACCGGAGACTTGGCTGGAGCTCTTCTTTGAGGTCCACGCGCTCTACCTTTTCTCGCGTCCTCCAACGGCTTACGCTCCTCCTCCTGCTGCTCCTCCGCTGCCGATCCCACTTCTTTCTCTTTCTCTTTGGGGGGTCCGAGGCCGAGCTTCTGATTCAAGTCGTTCATGAAACTGCCTCGGAGGTTGGCAATCTTACTCCCTTGACCAGGGCGGGTCGGGATTTGAGGTTTGACCTTGGCAACCACAGGAGCGGCCTTCTCTGCCTCGTGAGTGCCTGCTGATTCCGGAGAAATCGTCCTGGCCAGGACGCCTTCACCGGACGTCTTCTTGGCTGGCTTCGGGGGAATCTGTGGCTTCGGCCGATCAGGGATACTGGGGACCTTTCGTAACTCACCCGCCGAGACGCCAGCGGCTTGTGCTGGGGGCGGTGCGGTCTCGGTAGGCTTTGCATCGGCGGGCGGAATGCCCTGCACCTTTTTGGTCGGTGGCCGCGGTGGGACACCAGGCGCAATGTAGGCAGAGGGCACACCCTCACCAAGCCTGGTCTTGCTCAAAGGCCGAGGCGGGATCCTTGACTTGGTGGACCCCTCGGTGGGACTTTCCGCTTCGTCTTCCACCAGTGGAGAGCTAACCGTTGTCACGAGATGATGACTCTCGGGACTGTCTTCCCAAATGTCATGGCTTGGGAAGCGTGGGACCGTGCCGGGTCGGCTGGTGGTATCATCACGCAGGAGCGGGCCACCAAATTTGGACTGGCCCAGTCTCTCCTCCTTTGGGACGAGTGTCTCCTTCTCTTCGTTGAAGGCCCCTTCTGTTTGTCGAACCACTTCCTTCTCAGTCGCTTTCTGCTGCTCTTCCTGCCGCGGTAAGTCTGGTGTCGAAACGGTGGCAACATACATGGCACTGCTGGGAGTGTCCTCCCAAATGTCTTGACTCGGGAACCGGCGTTGCAACGCATTCGGCCTTTTCTTGAATCGGTCTGCATGGCTGAGAGCAGCCGCCTTCTTGTCATCATGATGGTCGTTGTCTGGGAACAGCGGCTCATATTCATCGACGTGCTCGAGCGGGGTGGTGTCCCGCTCCTCACGCTGCGAAGAGAACCGGGTCAATGTATTTGGGGTGCTGTGCGCGCCGCCAAACACGCTCGTCGGCCTGCTTTCCGGCCGGGACGATGGAGTGACGTCACCACTGCGGTATTCGTCGTATAGACTCCCACGACGATCCTGTCTCGGTGAGACGGCAGGCTGGAGATACTCGCCGCCGACTTCCTTTGCGACCTCATCGGCGGCTAAGATGGGCACACCGTAGACACCTTCCTCGCTGGGATGGGTCACATATGGCTGGATCTCCTCCGTTTCATCCACGGTCTTTTCACCGCCCGTGATCTCATCGTAGTGCCGACGGGGATCGTCAATGTGGATGGGCTCTTCCGCTTCGCTTTCCACGGTATTGTCAGAACGTCCAGAAACAGAGGTCGGGCCTCTCCTGATCTCGGCGAGAGCGGCGTCTTCGGTGGGTAAGCTCGCCTTCCGCAGGGGAGATTCGGTGGCCGGTTGCGATTGGTTCGTCAGTGTCTTTGCGAGACCGTTCGGCGTGGTCATTTGCGACCTGGAGTTGTACAAATCTGAAGCCAAATACCCGATTTGCTCATCTGGGAAGGGCACCGTGCTGGCAGAAGTACCTATCCGGGTCTGTCAGTGTGCTCGCCAAAGGCATCGTCTGAATGCGTCCTCACCCAAACCGGCGCCGCGACTGGCGGTGTCACGAACAATCTTGTTGAGATCATCGCTGCTCATCGTAAAGCTGCCCCGGCCACTGCCTAAAAGCTCATACGTGCCGTGGCCGTGACTCTCTTCGTGCTGGAGGGCCTCGGGATGTTTGGCATACCAGTCTTTCTCAAACTTGTGTTGCGGCGGCAGGCCGTGGCCGTGGAGACCATAGCTGCCCGGGGGGGCAGACGCTTCACTCACGGTGCGGAAGTGGCTCGACCGTTTCTTTTCGCCGCTGGTGCCGGTATGGTTCGGACTGACACTGGTGGGGACAGGGGAAGGCGCTTGTACGTCTCCCAGTAAGGGATTGATGGGCACCCGGATCCCTCCCGTTTCGGCCGGACCCTGCTCTTCTCCATAAACCACCGAAGGACGACGGTCGCCTTCGACCGACGACGTCGGTCGAGAAAAACTGGACCGGGACCGGTCCGGGCCCAGGGCCTCCTGTTCATCCTGCAGCGTCGGCGTCCCCGGCTTGCCGATGCCATGGGCCGCCGCCTGTGACGAATCCGTCCTGGTCACAGCCTGGACCTGCGCGGTGGCACTGAACTTGGGTAACGAAGGCTTCGGTGCGTACAATTTGAGGTCTTGTCCAATATTTCTCGTCTGTGCCGCAGCGTCGGCAGCCAAAGGGGATGTGGGCTCGGTGGGCAGGAACTGCAGGTCGGTAATCCCTGCATATTCCATACCTTCTTGTCCCAGCGACGGGAGATTCTGCACGCTGGGACGGCGGGGCACCGGCTCCGAGCTGGAAGCATCACTCCATTTGCCCTTGCCGAACCCGCCATTGTACGGCTCGTTCAACGGAGAGCGAGGAAAGTTGGCCGGCGACACCGACCGTTCAACCCGCTTGTGAACCGGACGTGGAGGGATTTCGGGAAGTTTGTTGGCACCCTGGGCAGCAGCTTGCTGTGCCCGCACGGGACGTCGAGGGATGGTGGGCGCGACTTGGGCCGACATTGTGGGCAAGTTAATGCTTGATGCCGGACACTGGACGACAACGGTCAGTACGATCAAGGCTGATAACGAGAAGACGCTTTGGCGGGAAGACGGCGAGTATACACCATGGAACGGCGGCCGCCGAGTGTCGCCAAGTCGTCATTCACCGCCCTTGAGGCTCATGACAATCAAAATCGATTGGTGGAGGAGCAGGGCGTGATAAGGCGACGGAGCGGGTGGCGTGAGACGTACCTGGGAAGATAGGAAAACACACCAGATGGACAAGATAAGGAAATGAAAGATGCTTGTGCACACAATGTAGATGTTGAGGGAGAGGCAAGATGAAGAAGAAAGCGTTGGATGATGGTATACGTAGGATTCTTGGAGAAGCCCTGTCTTGCCGGCGCAGCTGCAGGCGCAGGCTGCAGGTGACCGCTAGACAGGCCGGCCAGGAACCGGCTTCTGGACTGGTTTCCACAGCCAGCCCTCCTCAGCCAATACACCTTGTTTTCATTGGCAGACAGACACTGAACTCTGGCCATGTCCCCATGGACCTTAGACCTGTCTCGATTGGACTCACTGCGCTTTCAGGAAGTTGAACCTCACCCGTCTGGAGCCCTGAGTGTGACGTGATGGTACGACCACGTTGCGCGATATAATTATAGCTCAAGAGGCAAAAATAAAGTCATGCATTTTGCCCTGTCGTGAGTGGTGCCATCTGCATTTCTCCTCCTTCCCCTCCAGCGGTGACCAGTTAGACACGGCCAGCAACCAGCCAGCTGTAACGGCATCCGAAAAACTCTCCTGCTCACGTGGACGTGGGTGGCATGAACGGCTAGAATTAAATAATATCTACTTTGTATATTCTGTATAAGCTTCCGCCTGACAGGACCAAATTTTCGCTTCCCCGCAAATGTGCAATCCGGTGGCCCGTCAAGCGTCAGTCTACGCTTTATTCGTGCCTGATGCCGTCATGCCCTTGGTGTGTCTATCGATGATTGCTCTCTCTCCGCACGGTCGGGCAGGTCCAAATGGTGCAACAACCGCTAAAAAGGAATCAAAAATACCACCAAAATTTCTCCTGAAACCCCTCCGTCCATTGGCGGCCTCGTGTTGCGTGCTTGGCCCCCCTCGGCTTCCTTCAGCCAGTCTTGCCACCCGTCATCCGGCGACCAACGACGATGTTGCCGTTCTGGGTCTTGGCTGCGGAGACGGGCTTGCCAAACAATTGCATACCGTCCACCAGTCTGCGCTCGGTGTTTTGCCTGCTGTTGACGAAGTCGGGGTAGTTGAGCGTCAACTCGGTCGCGCCGTTGACAATATTGTCGGCCGCTTCGACACCGAGCATGAACGAGTGGTCCTGGTTACCGACCTCGTATTTCCACGAGCCGAACCGGCCTCTGCTATAGATGCCTTTCTCCTGCAGCACGGGTAACATCTGTTTCAGCACGCCATCGCGCTCCAGCGTGGGGGTCGGGTATCCGTGATCAAAGCGTCGGTGATAGGTCGACACAATCTCATCTTCCGGTCTGAGCATCTACACGCCGTCAGTACAAGGCCCGCACGAGGAGACGAAGGCACCGACCTCGGTGTTGACCAGGCCTTGGATACAGTCTTCCAGCAGCGTCTCCTGGTTCACCGGCTTCATGCTGGATTCGGACACCTCCAGCATGATGGACCAGTACGGACCCTCTTTGGCCTGCATGCTCTGTCGGCGGGATCCGTTGGCCAGCTGCAGGGTCGGCAGCCGGACATTTTTTTGGGGCTGGTTGAAGGGGGAGTAATTGGAGAAGATGGTCGCCCGATAGAAGGGGCAGTCGTCCTCAGGGAAGTAGAGCCAGCACTTGTCTCCTATCCGCTCGGGTCTGGTGCCACGGATGCCGACGCCGATGACGTGGGTGCTGCTATAAAACAAGCCTTTCGAGAGCTGCGTCAGTTTCTCATCCCCCATGGCCTGGGCGAGGAAGTCGATGGCCATGGTGCTGATCAGCCGGTGGTAGCCAATGGTCGTGCCGTCCTCCAACGTCACCTCTTTCGCGTCTGCATCGACCTTCTTGACCGTTCCCTTCTTGCCAAACCGCTTCTTCTCCGCGGGCAGCGTCTTGGCCACGGCGATCCAGATTCCACCCGTGCCATCGCGGGCGGGAAAGCGGAAGGTGGCATTGGGGCCCCAGTTGCCGGCCGTCTTCTGCAAGATCACATTCTTCGTCACGGTCTTGAGATCGGGAGCGGCCACTCGCTCACCCAACCATTGGCATTGCATCTGCGCCCGTCTTAGCACCACACCGCCAGAGCAACAGGTCGGGCAGCATCCCGCTCACCTTGGTCGTCGGAACAGCCCAGACCTTGAAGTTGTAGGGCCGCATGAAGATGTCGGCAATGCCCGAACCCATCACACGGAGGATCCACTCGTCAAAGTCTTTGGGTTTGGTGTTGGCGACTCGTGCCTCCAGGGCCGCGTCGATCATGCCATCCATGCACTTGACTTGTTCTTCTTTTGGCAACATCGAGATGTTGGTCTGGAAGGGGTATGGGACCCATAGACCTTTGCAGCGCACGTACGAGATGCGCTGATGCGTGTACCAGTCCTCCTCCGTGGGCAGTGCTTCGTTGAGACAGTCGTCGAAGTATTTGTAGTGGGAAAAGATGACATGGCCGCCGACGTCGTAGAGCTGCAGAAGAATGTCAACACCACCCTCTCGTGCGAGACGCGCTCCCACATACGAAGCCTTCTGGGGTCACATCCGTCGAGGCCAGTCCTCCCGGAACATCATTGGAATCGACAATCATCCACGACGGGCCATTCTGACCATGGTCAGCGCTGTTCTGGGCATATTCCGACCGTCACTCACAATCTGATGGAGTCTCTTTGCGGCACCGAGGCCCGTTGGGCCAGCGCCAATGACGAGGATATCGACTGAACTGAGAAAGATGTCATTATTCAATTACATGTCGCGGCCAGGCGAGAACGTACATATCAGGCATCTTGTCACGCCCAAGTGGCTTCCTAACGACAGTGGAGTCGGCCGCTGAGGACGATTGTGCTATTCACAACCGCCAGAACGGACCTCCGCTGTTGTTGTTCCGCTGGCGGAGTGTTGGGCCGTACAAAAAGTCCAGAGGATCGGGGGCTTGGCAGGGGAGACGCGACCACGTTGCAGCCGCGCTCCGCCGAGGCCATCCTTGCACGCAGGGGCAGGGAGTCGAAGTTGACGAACAGAATACAATGAGTATGCTTCACCCTGGTGCTTCTGATGTCGCTGTATTGCAGATGGGTCTGCTGGCACCGGAGATGACTGAGACATGGCTTAGCAAGAGCCCAGCCAACCTCTGACGGTACAGCGAAGGGCATCAAGATGTCGTCATCAATTATACCTGTATCTATACCTCAACCATTCTTATGACAGTCCAATCAACAGCGCTGGCATGTTTAACTAGAGACGCGGGTAATATCGGGGCAGGCCATGAAGTGTTGTGCTTGAGCCAATTGTGCAAGTTTAGGGGGTGGCCACTGGCATACTCCTGCCACCACCACTACCGTTATTCCGCCCGGCAATCTTGCCCTTCTTGTTGAGACACCGTTTCATCGCCTCCCACTGCACCTTCTTGCGCGGGTATCTAGCCTTGATTGCGTCGCGCCAGGCTCTTCTATCCTCCCTGCTATCTCCGTCTTTGCTAGTCACTCGCTTCATGCTTACCTGAAGTTCATTCACCGTGTTGCAGCCAACTCCTTTCTCCCGGTCGCCCCGGCCCTTTTCCTTCCAAGACTTTGTCGCCCGCAGTCAACTCGGCCTCGTCCCCATGGCTGACGTGGAGAAGAAAGCCCGGGTGTCGGGCGAGCAAGGCAGAGCTGTCGAGGCGGCAAGCATCCTGCCGACGGTCGAGGTCGCGGCGGAAAAGTCTCCTCCAAAGCCGGCGCTACATCCGGCCTTCTACGTGGTGTTCGTTCTCGCCGCAGAGCCAGGTCCGCCCGGTGACTGACCGCGCTGTTAGGACGTGGATTGGATTCAGCGGTGGTGTCATTCTGTTCAACAAATGGCTTCTCGACACTCTCGGATTTCGTAGGCCTCCCCCCTCTCCACCGCGCATGGCCCGCGTCGAACGCTGAGCTAATGTTGGGTTGGCCAGGATTTCCCATCACCCTCACCGCATGGTAAGGCGTGGAGAACACCCCCGAGCCGATGAGCTGAACTGATGACCGGTCCCCATCAGGCACATGATCTTTGCGAGTTTTATGACGCAGGTCCTGGCGAGAACCACGTCCCTCCTCGATGGGCGCAAAACGGTCAAGATGACCGGCCGGGTGTACCTGCGCGCGATCCTCCCCATCGGCTTTTTCTTCAGCTTGAGTTTGATCTGTGGAAACAAAGCATACTTGTATCTCAGTGTCGCCTTTATCCAAATGTTGAAGGTGGGAAGAACCAATGTCGGATGTGAACGAGAGCTGACGTTGGGGAAAAGGCGACGATGCCCGTGGCCGTGCTTCTCGCCTCCTGGTCTCTGGGCGTGGCGGCACCCAGCTTGAAGACATTGGGAAACGTGTCGTTCATCGTCATTGGCGTCATCATCGCCTCCATCGGGGAGATTAAGTTTGTTCTGACCGGCTTCCTGTACCAGGCCGGTGGCATCACCTTCGAGGCCACACGGCTGGTCTTGGTCCAGCGGCTCCTCAGCTCGGCCGAGTTCAAGATGGACCCGCTGGTGTCCTTGTACTATTTCGCGCCCATCTGCGCCGTCATGAACGGCCTGGCCGCGCTTGTTCTCGAGGTGCCGAGCATGACCATGAAGAATGTCTACGACGTGGGCATCTTCATGCTGGTGACCAATGCATTCGTGGCATTCATGCTGAACGTGTCGGTGGTGTTTCTGGTAAGTCGAGACGTGGACGGACCGAGCAGGACACCTGCTGACGTGGTGTGGGCAGATCGGCAAGACGTCGTCGCTCGTCCTGACACTCTGTGGCATCCTCAAGGACATCCTCCTCGTGGCCGCCTCCATGTTGATCTGGGGCACTCCCGTGAGCAAGACACAATTCTTCGGCTACGGCATCGCCCTCTCCGGTTTGTTGTACTACAAGCTCGGCGCCGACCAGATCAAGCAGTACTTCAACCAGGCCGGACGATTGTGGTCTGAGTTCGGCGTGCAGCGACCGGCCACGCGGAAGGCTCTCGTCTTCGGCCTCGTCCTCGTCACCATCTTCCTTTTGATCGGCGGCCTGGCACCGACCTACGCGATGAATCAGACAAGGAACCTGAAAGGCGTCTTCAGCGGCGGAATCCGCTCATGATGAGGAGGACCACGACCGGTCATTCCACCGTGGCAGTATTTCCAAGGATGTGGACGTGACGCGAGGCCGTAGTTCTGTTGATGCGAGTGTTACCAATGGTAGTGTAATAGATGACGGAGGAGTCCCGGATCTGGATAGACACAGCGACACGTTGAGGTAGAGCGGAATCGAGTAGCACAGCAATAGGACTATGTTACTTGTCGATGACAGCCACAACGGACCCTGACTCTGGCTTTGCGGGTGGCGGGTGGCGGTTTGGTCTGGCTGAACGATTTTCCCCACACAGGGGCATTGGCGAAAAAATCCAGAGCTGGGCTTGGAACTTGGCCCACCGCTGACATCAACCAACCACCACCACATTCGGCCACCACGGCGTAACCACCAAACCTCTCATGGCCTTTGCGTCAGCTTCTCCTGCCCTGTGCTGCAAAGTCCCCGGCGCTGCCGTTCTGATTCGCCTTGCCCATCCGGTGGACCACGGTACTGTTTATGCATGCCATGCACCGCGCCTCATGTCCATTCTCCAATGACGGGCGAGCCGATCACAGCTCCGTTCCTGGCAACCTCTGCTCCACACCTTGTAATCCGTCCTGTCCTGCGACATGCCGTCGAGCCGCGCTCAGACCCTCCAGGGCTTCAGTTCTCAGGCCCTTCTTTTCCTTCGCTTCGCTGGTTTGCCTTCTTTTCCTCTCCTCTCCTTTCCTTTTCGGATCCCCATCCCGAGCCCAAGGTTCGATCGTCGTCGCATTGATTGCATATTCCTGGCTTGACCCTTCTCCCTCCCCAGCCTCACCTTTTAGTTGCGGGAATCGCATTCCTTGGTCGGCCTCACATGATCGGCCGCTTCATCCTTTGATCAGTTGGCGGGCCGATGTGAGTTCGGGTGGTCATCGTGTGCCGTTTTCAATATGTCGGTCAACTGCTGGACCCAGACCCAATTGCCCACGCCCACGGGCACTCCCGAGAATATGGATCATCAAGATGATCAATCGTCCGTCTCATATGCGCACCACTCCACCTCGTGGACGCCGATCGACAGCATAACACCCATCTCCACGAATCCGTCGCGCAAGCGGTCGCGCGATGACGCCACCGTGGAAGCCGATGCCGATGGCTCTTACTTTCCCACCGTCAACACGCCCGCGCCCATCCCCGAAGAGCCCGTGTACGGCGAGGGAATGGTGCTGTTAAACCCGTCCACGGGCCTGTCGATCTCGGCCGAGAGCCAGACAGGAACGTGGTACGAGGAGAGGGCGGAAGAGGAGGCCCAGAAGACTGCTCAGGCCGCGGCTCAGTTCCGACCCAAGTTGCCTTCATGCCGGAAGTCGGTCCGGCTGTCACAAAGCTCAACCAAGTCGCCCATCGACTCGGCCCCTCCAGTCGTGGTCGCGGCGCCCGCGAGTCCACCCAAGACCGCCGCAGATCATCCCGAGGTCGACGAAGCGACGTTGGCGCTGGGCATTGGCTGGACGAAAATGGTTTCTGAAGGCATCCAAGCCGCCGCAAGAGGCTGGGCGCGGTACTTGGAGAACCATTATGCCCGGCATATCCATGGCGCGGAGGTCCTGCTGAAGAGTTCCGGGCTGAACGCTTACCTGGTCGGTTGCCAAGAGGGCTTCTACCTGTTCACCGAAGATTTGCTCGAGGGCAAGTTGGTCGCCAGAACCTGGGAGACGTGTCTGCAGAATCTCCAGGCGCAGCCGATGGTCTTTGATGGACAAGAGGTTTTGAGGGCGGAGAGAACACCCGGACCTGAAGCAGGGCCGTCTCAGCCGTCCGTCAACGAGACCATGGAAAATTGGGCCGGTGACAATCGGTTGAATGGCATGGAGGCTGTCAGTGTCGCCAATGGGGGGATGGAACTTGATTAAGTCCGGCGATGGATCAGCGTGGGAATTACGGCAAAATTTACATGCCAAACATTATGCGCTGCTCTGCAGAGCGGCGATGAAGAATCGATCGGTGGTGGCCATGAGTGCTTTTTTCAACTCGAAATCGGCCGCCGGCGGATGGTCGACTCTTGTGAGAACCCATCGAATGCGCCAGCGGCTGCAATAGCCAACCGCTAGACTGGGAGGACACTGTACACTAGGTAGAGAGAGAAAGAGCGCCATCGAGCTGGATATCAAAGCAAGTAGCAGCCGAGGTCTACGGATCAGTCCCACTGAGAAGATCATCAAGATCTTCATTACGAGAAGGCCTCTCGCCTGGCTTCATGCTTGACGCTCTGAATAAGTGGTCCTGACAGTTCGAGTTGCAATCCATAAGCATCCACCAGCAAGGGCTATTCAGCTGGCGCATGACAAGACGTAGGCTTCAAGTCCCTCAGTCTTCGTTGCTGCAATCTTTATCTAGATGCAATGAATATGTGCCTTTCCAGGCCTTTCCAGGCCATCGCTCATGCCCTCGCTCGGGTCACAAATGGATGCTTCAACGCCTCCGATGGGGTGATGCGTTTGGCCGGGTCCAAGGCCAAACACTTGTCCAACAAATCCAGAAACAGGTCGACCTCCCTTCTTTCATGTTCATCCATCCTTCGGTCTTTGGGGACCAACCTCGATCTCAAATCCCGAATCGGCTTCGCCTTGATGTCGATCAGCTTGGTCACCATCCGGCCGGTCAGCTTGTCCATCTCGATGGCTCTGAAATTGAGCAAATCATCAAAGTACTCGTACGTCAACGCGCCCCTCCGTAACAGCTTGTGCGGGAACTTGCCACGACATTCCATGATGGCCCGAAGCATGTTGTTGTTGTTGCGCCCGGTGAACAGAATCTTGCCCGTGTACAGCTCGAAGAGCGTGCAACCGATCGACCACATATCGATGCCGTAGTCGTAAGGGATACCAAGAATGACCTCGGGCGCCCGATAGAAACGCGAGACGAGGTATGGGGCGGGGGCATTCTCGGTGATGGGTGACGCTGATCCCAAGTCGCAGATTTTGAGGACATTTCGGGCCTCGTTGACAAGGATATTGTCTGGTTTGAGATCAGCATGCAAGTATTGGCATTTCTTCAACAGGCTCAAGCCGAGAAACAGCTGTTGGGCATATGCCCTGATAGCTTTCAGATTGATGCCCACGTCCCTACCAAACTTCTTGAGCACTTCTCGCAGATTGAGGGAAAGATTCTCAAAGACCATGCACAGATGACCCTTGTGGTCAAAGGATCGGAGCAATCGGATCATGTGCTTCTTGTCGTCCGGGTCGTTGGCGGCCAGATTCTTCAAGATGTCCATCTCTTTGATACCTGCCTTTCTCATCGTCTCGTTGTTGCGGACGATTTTGATGGCCACGACCGTGTTGGTCTTGGTGTCGGTAGCTCTCACGACCGACGAGAACATGCCTCGACCCAGATTCTGCGTCACATGGTATCGGTTTTCGATCAACTCGCCCAGGATGGTAATGTAGTATCCGTCTGGATCATCCCAATTGTCCATCATGTTGACGTCGAGGGCCTGGCCCGCCTGGGACTCTGTCTTTCGGCTGACAGATGCTTCTTTTTCGTCGCTGACGGCCGCAAACATATCGTCTTCCTCTTCCTCCTTTTTCTTGTCCTCCCCGCCCTCCTCATCGTCCTCGGCGAACATGTCAAATTCTGCCTTTGTCTTCGGTGCTTCGGCTTGCTCCGGCTCTTGGTGCGGCACGTGTTGGTCTGCTTGGTCCAGCGATTGTTCGTCTTCCTTGAAGAGCCGTTTGTCATGCCGTGATCGCTCTTCCTCCATATCGGCCCTCACGTCATAGTCAGCGGCCGACGGGCCATCTTCCACAGGGAACCCTCTGCCATCGTTAGCCAGATCTTCGTCTTTGGCAAAGCTGACATCTGCTGGAGATTGTGGCCCAGATCCCTCTTTGGGCGTTTGGGGGGATGAACCCATCGGTGATTCTGCCACCGTCAGCCAGCCTTCTCCTTCAGGTGGTCGACGGCAAAGGAGCGTACCGGATCGACGGGGAGTTGCTCCAGAGCTCTCCGGCGCTGGACTGGCGTTACGTGACTCGGCACCCAAGTGAAGCGCTTGAACGAGAAGTGGGGTCGCCTGACTCCGATACTTGTTCTTGATGGCCTCGCGACGACGGCGCCGCTCTTCAATCAGTGCCGCTTCGTCGAGAACGGGCTGATCTGTCGGTTCCGCGGGAACATCGTCTGATGCCGGGGTCCTGGCCACAGAGTCAGCCTGGTCATGGAAATGCCGCCGTCGAAGCACGCACCGTCCGGCCGAGCCGGACACCGAAGGGGGAGCGTCAAAGCGGACCACTTTTGCGTCGGCGGAAGAGATGTCGGAAGAATCATTCCGATCAAGACTTCCAGGGAGCCTTGTACTATCGGCACTTCTCTTGATGTGCCGATCGTCATCGGCTCGCCTGTCTCCGCTGCCTTCATCGCCCGGGCGAGAATGTCGGTATGGAGAACGACTCTGGGTCCGAGAGCGCTTTGAATGGCGGTCATCGTGCGACCCCCCTCGACGGTGACGGTATCGCTCGTCTTCGTATCTCACACTGAAAGTGCGTGGATCTTGTGGCGGCCGGGGACGATCACGCCCGCCAAAGTCATCCTCTCGTCGTCGCTTCTCACCCCGGGGGGCACGGTAAGGAGATCTCGAGCGTGAACGACGTGAGCCAGCGATTGGCGACCGGAGCGCTGGATATGGTCTGGTATGACGGTCAACCCTGCTGTTATTTCGAGAAGATAGCGATTGCTTTGCCTTCGCTTCTGAGTCTGAGCTTAGGACTTCGCCTTCGGATCGACTCGACGATCTGGAGGCCATGGTGAAAGGATTCGGGAGACAGGCCAGGATGGAGACCTAGCCTTGAGTTGAGCAGATGTGTTAGCCACGCGTTCTCAGAATCGCAAGATGACGGTTGTGGAGCCGACCGGTGTCGTTCCCTTCCCCCTCGAGAAAGACTTCTGTTCTGGCCTGGCCAACGAACAACGGCGCATGGCACGGCGTCCGAGATGGAAATATCTTGAGTTGGCGAATTTGGGATGCCCTCGAACGATTACCAAGACACCATGTGCCGGTGAAACTGAGGTGACGTTGAAGATTCCATTCAAGGCTCCATCCACTAGTGGCGGGCAGCAGTGCCAAGCCTTATCTTCCAGATCCAGCCCGAGAATCAGCACAGAGTGGTGCCAAACTCACCCCCGGTCATTCTTCTCACAGTCCCGTTGAGAATATCAATCTTCGCCTGTCGCAATGGGCGGTCAAAGTCGTGAAGGTGAATTTTCCTCGCTCCCACCCATCTACCATTCCCCCCTCAGGCTAAATGTCTCTAGGCGGCAAAGTAAAGCCTCTCAAGGCGCCCAAGAAAGAAAAGAAAGATCTGGACGAGGAGGATGTGGCCTTCAAGGCCAAGCAGGCTGCAGGTCTGTTTGCCATGTGGTAACGACGGCGCAGCCAACTGACAGCCCCCAGACGCCAAAGCGCGGAAAGAGATGGCGGATAAGGCCAAAGGCAAAGGCCCGCTGAACGCTGGGCAACAGGGAATAAAGAAGAGCGGAAGTAAGCAAAAGACACACTTGTCGTACCGGTTCAGCACTAATCGGGGCGAATAGAGAAATGAGCATTTCGCGACGAGACGACGACGGCGGGGCGCACTGCGGAGTTCCGATCCAAAGGCTAGAATCAATGATGAGTTTACTGTCATATCATTGCTCTCGCGGAGCAATCCGAGTATATTTCCAAGTGATCACCAAAAGACTCCACAGTCTAATTCGGCCGTCCTCGTCGCACGCGTTCAGTGTCCTCCCATGTGTTGTACACTCAGCGAGCAGAACGGTTATTCTGCACACCTCCACCAACGGCCCAGAATCAACTGGTGACCCGCTTGATCCACAATCCGGTCGGATGTTCATAATTGTCATCCTTATCTCTCCTCTTATGCACCCGGTGTAGACGTAATCCGACCTCGTGCTCCTCGTTTGTGATCTCGTCGAGTTCGAGGTTGAGGTTGATGGTCATCTTTTCGATCTCTTTCCTCTTTCTGGCTTCATACACAATCGCGTTTCGTTTCAGCCCATCGGCGAGTTCTTTGATGATCTTATTGATGTTCCGTTTCCGCCTGGCGAGATCTTCCAGCCGAGCTTCGAGAACCGAAACCTTGTCGTTCGCTTGAAGTTCCTGCGGCGTCGGGGGGAGAGATTTCCTCCCGGATGCTGATGTCGTTGTCATCATCGATACCGCCCTCCGTTTTTCTGTCGAAATCGGTTTCCGACTCAGGACACTCGAATTTGACATGGTTGCCTCTATATTTGAGTACGGCGTGTGAGAATAGGATGGTGCGAATGACACGGGCTTTTTGCGAACTCCGATGCTCACAGAAGCTGGGGCAACAGACGACACTGGACTACTCTGGGTATGACGGCTCTCGACGTCGGCTCTGATCGTTGAGCGTGGGCTCTCATCCAACGTCGTCATGTAGGTTGCCCGGCCGAGTTGGCTTGGAGGTTCGTGTTCAAGGCCGGCCGTCGGTTGACGCAGAGACTCTTCAGATGGTTGTCTCTCAGGAGGTCGGACAAAGCTGGAAGCAGAAGGAAGAGTGGGGCTGTCTGCACCGTCTGTCGGTTTCTCTGTTTTTGACTCTGTTGGCACGGTTTGGCTCCCTCCATGGACCGTCATGGCCGTTGGCTGTGGACTCTGAAAAGGGCTCTGTAACATTGCTCGATGATCCACCGGCACTGGTGATCTGACGAGCGGACTATTTTTCTTCAGCTTCAGCGGCGCGACCGGCCTGACGCCTTCCTCCTCGAACGGGGTCGCACTGACAGCCGACGACGGCGTAGTCTGAGATGACAACGGATTGGCAGCAGTCCCGGTCGGCCTGTCTAACTTTTGTGACAATATTTGGAGCGGCGCCGGACGCATCCGCCTGAGACTTCGGTCTGGAGGGAGGAGAGGGCCGGCTCGAGCATCAGGCGTATTCTTCACCGGTTCTACCAACGCAACCCTCCCGCTGGCACCTTTCCACGGCGGTCTCTGAACAGGATTATCCAGCGGATCTTCCACGGGAGGAGGAAGTCGCCCCCATGTCGCCTTCCTGGCCGCTTCACGCTCACGCAATCCCGCCAGAATCTGTTTCGTTCTTTCCTTGAGTTGGGGGTGTTGCACCTCCAGCGGTGGTTGGCCAGGCCGCACCGCCGACGGCTTTCCTGCCTCGCTTGTGGTAGGCTCGCCAGAATATTCATCCCATCTTGTCTCTTCCTTTTTTCTGTCGTGCACCGTCCGTCGAGGAGTGGACTCGGCAGAGGATTCGGCCGTTGCTTCCTGTGGCGACAGTCCGGGAGGAGATCTTCGTCGTGGGATCTGACTTTGGAACTGTGGCTCTGGCTGTGGTGGTCGCGCCGAGACATCAAAGGTCGACTCGACCGGCGAGACCAGTGGACTCATCCCTTCTGCGGGGATGAAGGAACTTTGACTGCTGAGCGGCGAAACATCTCCTGGACCGGGCACACGTTGGGCGGTATATTCTTCCTGACGGTGCATCTGGCCTTGGGAAGCGGACGGTGTCTGGGCCGAGGCTTCTGATCCCGCGGAGGAGATCAGATCGCTGTCGTTCGCCGGAGGTACAGAGCGACTGTGACCAAGGTCAGTCAGCTTGCGTGTAGCTTGGGGTTGCAGTATGCTCACAGTCGTAACTCTGGTAGAGGAGCGACGACGCTGCTGGGCCTGCTGTAGAGCGACTCGACCTCGGGAATGGTTTCGAGATAGCGTTCATCCATCGTCGTCTCTTCAAAGCCGGGATAACCGATGGGCGGCTCTGCATTGTTATATCCTCTCCACATTCTAGAGCTTCAGCGCTGTCGAGCCGACTTGATCACACTGAAGCTGCTCGTGTGCTGAGTTTCCGTGACCAAAGTCTGTGCATAGCGTGCACGAATGCAGAAGGGCCGGTATGTGTATGGATGGTGCTGCGATTGCTCAAACAACAGTGTCGCACAAAGGTCAGATGCTAATTCGAGCGATAAGCAGGAATCCGGCCAAGGAAAGTCACTATACAGGAATGGCCACGATGGTCAACTCTCCTGGCTGCTGTGCAAAGGGGGACATCTGCGAGCCTCATAATTGTTCAGACGCCAAAGCGACTCCGCAGGTGGCGGTGATTGGGCTAGGGCGCTCCCAGAAAGGTGAAACAAGGGATATTCAAGGGTCGACACCCGACATTGTCAGGGTTGAGACTAGGCACAGGACGACTCCGTAGCTTCCACATTACAAGTTGGCATCGCCAGCTGTCTTTGGCGCCCTAGGTTTCGAAGGCGGAATGACCTGAACCTGTGCTCCGCGACACATTCCAAATGCTAAGGACCCGAGTTGCGGGCCCGGCTTTGATATCCGTGCCACCAAACCCGCGGTCAGTTCAGACTCGGGCGTTATTATTGACTCACTGTTTCTCCAATCCATCCCCTCCTGCTATAGCTCCATGCAACCTCCTACGGCGCACGGAAGTGTAGCCAGACCCAAAGGCTAAAGTAACAGTATGGTCAGGAGAGGTATACTGTGTGTGAGTGTCCGAGAAGATTTAAAGCTAAATTTATAGCTCAGTCACTAGAGGAACAATCGAATCATACGTCATAGCGGAGGGTTTGCTATGCATGTATCATACCTTGTGGCGTCCTGGTGGTCCAGGGTGGTGCAATTCTGTAGATATTACGCTTTTTGACAAAAGGATCGATGAATATTTCGCTGAGACAAGGCCAACCCAAAACCATTACCATTGATTGATCGGGTAGTATTCTTCACAATATCCTCCGACTCACCCGTATCCCAGTGTCATATGATATTGGGCTGTGTGCATGATCCTTGTGTTACAGAGCAATTCTGAACAGAGACGAAACTATAGATACGAGTCCAATCCTGACCAAACTCTCCCTCGGACACGACAACGGGCGAGGCCGGGCGAAACAGGATCAGTATCGGACCTCTGACTTTCACTTTACCGAGTGCCCCCAAAACCTGAGTAGGGCCAGATTCCTGTCTGGTCCTCTGCCAGATACTCGCTGGGGTCTCTAGATCGTATGCGATGTTCCTCTTCCCGAAATGCTCGGAGGAGTGCATCTCCAATGCTTCAACCGGTCAGCCAACATGGTCATGATTGATCTTCTTGCGGCCACCTTGACGACCAATGGTCAGAAAAGGAGCTAGAGCGAGCCCCAAGACGCTTCCCACTAAAGAGACCCAGTATGCGGTCTGGTACGGTCGATATTTGAGAGCAGCGGCGCCTTCTGCAGATCCACCAGCGCTGTTGTAAATGCTGGTCTGGATGCCCAAACCCACGGTGGCGGCTAGCCTCGTGGCCGTATTAAGCAGGCCGGCGGCGACCGATTGCTGCTCGCTGGGCAGACTGCTCATCACATACATGTTCGTCACCATGAACTCGAGATCTTGCCCCAGGACACTGAAGATCAGTGAGGGAAAGATCAACGCCCAGTACGTGATCGACTTGGATGTTGCACTCAACAGGGCACAGGAAACCACGCTGCAGAAAGCGCCAAAGGTCATGATCCACCTGTTGCTGACACGGTGCATGATGACCGCGGCGAGAACATTGACCAGGATCCCTCCGATGGTCGCCGGGAGCAACCTCACGGCATTCATGAGAGGGGACAGGTTCTGGATCCTCTGCCAAGAGAGCGTCAGCCAGAACAGATTGCTCACGAAGCCGTAAAAGCCCAGGCACAGAACCGAGACGCAAATGGTGAAATTTCGATCTCGCCAGACCCCAAGCGGCATCAGGGGATATTTGAAGATACTTTGCCAGTAGATAAAGGCCGCGATGAGCACAACCCCGACGACCAACAGCGCAATCACGTATGGTGTCCTCCAGCCGTCCGGGGCGTCGCCGGCCAGCGTCAGCGAGGCCGTGAACATGGCAATCCCGGCCACGGCCAGCAAGGCACCCAAAAGATCGAATTGCAGGAAGGTCTCGAGGTTGAAACCTCCCAGCTTCTGCTCGTGGTCATATGGTGTCGTCCACCAGGCCGCCACGGTGAAGAATCCGTAGATTACGGCGATGACCCAAAAAGAGGCGCGCCACGTCGAAACTTCCATGGTCACGCCGGAGATGAAGGCACCCAGAACAAAGCCAACCGGGTTGCCGGCGCTGAAGCAAGCAAAAGCTCGATTCTTCCTCTTGGAAGGCTTCTCGTAGACAGCTCCCAGCTTGCCGATTGCCGGTGGAACACATGCGGCCGAGGCGAGCCCGCACAGGCCGCAGAAGACGTTCATGTAGATGGGATTGGTGGCAAAGCCCAGGATGATACAGCAGACGGTGAAGAAGCCAAGACTCGACAGAAACAACAGCCTTCGGCCGAACAGGTCTGCCATCCGGCCAAAGAAGAGCAGGAAAGTCCCGGCAGAGAGTGTCTGGGCGGCATTGATCCAAGTGACCTCAGCCGCCGTCATGTTCAAGTCTCTCCCGATATAGTTTGTCATGCAAAGAACAACGCCATTGAAGATTGAGTTTTGGCCAATGGCCATGGTCGCCGTTAACACGAACAAGCATTCTTCCAAAAGGTTCCTGAAGCAGGCCGGTCGACTGCCATCAGGATTCGATTCGATTTCCGCGAGCGGAGCACCGATAGAGATGGCGGCCTCCGCCTTCTCCAAGTCGGGAGGATTCGCAGGCGATTCATTCTGGGCGGGCCTCTGGTGGTGATGGTCGTTGCTGCTCTCGTCGTGGTCCTCGATGATGACAGGATCTTTCTCCATCGTGACTGGTGGGGGTGATGGCTCCTTCGAGGGTGGATGGCAGAGGAATCTGGACTAGAGAGTATAGCCCACCGTCCCGGAGATCGAGGATTGGAGACAAGAAGGTGGAACAGTACCACACACCAACAACACACCACAAGGACCAAGCATATTGATCAAAATACGTACCGGGACCTTATCTCATACAACATGGACCAAGAGCGGAAACCGAAGGCCTCAAATATTAGCAAGCAATGCTCCACCAGGAGCCCCATCCCCGGAAAAAAGTTGATGGCCGACATCTGTCCGACCGCCAGCCAGTGCGGCCATCATTCCGCCGTCGCTTAAGGTCCCCACGGGTCTGGAGCAGCGTCGGGCCAGCCAACCAGCCAGTCGCTCCATCGGGCCTTAGACTGGACTCGGACAAAGATGGAGAGCGAGAGCGAGGGGATTGGGGCCAGCACGGGGATATCAATTCAATTTCCTCGGCTCGGGCTAGGGCTTGGCGCTCGTCTTGAACCTCACCCCGCCTCTCTCGCCAGCGGCTGCCTACGATCCCTCGTGGTTGGGTTCTATGACCGCGAGGCAAGACTGAGATAACACGTGTGCTGCGAAACGGCCAAGTTTTTGGATCTCTTGTTCCGTTATCCTGACAAGATGGCCGACATACCGCCAGGTCAGCACTTTCCGGCCAAGGACGAGACGGGAGCCAGCTAACTGGGTCAGAGATTGAATTCTTCAACGAGCAGATGCGCGAGTCTTTGTAACATCCCTCTGGCGAACGGTGCCTCCGAGTGTGTGTGAACGCACTGACGTTAGTCCAGCTATGCGGTTGCGACCCCCCTCAACGTCACCGTCTTCGCTCTCCTCGTCGCCTTGCTATACTGGCGGCTTCGCCCGGCTCGCGAAGTCACCCTCCCGAAAGGGTCGGACCCGATCGTCTTCCAGACCTTCACGCCGCGCACCTTACTGAAATACAACGGTCAAAACAACTCGCCTGTCTACATTGCCGTCAGAGGGAAGGTCCACGACGTCAGCTCCGGGAGAAACTTCTACGGCCCCGGCGGTCCCTACCAGAACTTTGCGGGCCGCGATGCGACGCGCGGATTGGCCTGCCAGAGCTTTGATGAGGAAATGCTGACCAAGGATCTGGATGGCCCGTTGGATCCGTGTGACGATCTGACGCCAGAGGAGCGAGAGAACCTGCAGGGCTGGATCGAGAGATTTGACGAGAAGGCAAGTCGAATCCCCTGGAGTGCGGCTTCGCCATTCTTCTGACCAGTTGTAGTACCTCGTCGTCGGCAAACTGGTTCCTTTCCAGAAGACTGTTTTTCACTAGATGGCAGAGAGCAGCTACACGCAGCGTCCGTGTAAGGGATACTTCAGAGATCAAAAAGCTTTCCATTCGTTTTTGCGGCGTCGGTCATGGCTTCAGAGCTTCTAAGATTACAATGATAATTCCATCAGCAAACTGCCAGATGGATCGTGATGCGCAAAAGCCATTGATAACACACTTCTTGGCGGTTCAACTGGCACCCGCTTCTGTCCACCAATATGTCCACCGGTCCGGGATGTCTGCTTACAACTCTTGCTTCACGCTAGCAGTGCTTTGGGCGGCCCGGCTGGCCACCGAGGTCCCGCTGGGCGAGGCCCGACTGGCCACGGACGACACAATTCCCTGAATTTGTGCCAGCACCGACTGGAAGCCACTCTTGATCCTCTCCAAGATGGTGTCCGAAGGCGTGGTCGTGCCATATCGGAAGTAGTCAGCGTGCTTCTTGGCCTCAGCCCGGAGTTGATTGCTGGCTGATTCTTGACCAGTGGAGATGCCATAACTGTCAAGATAGTCCTTCAAGTCGCTGTCGGACCAGCGGTCAAAGGCAGCCTCCTTGGCAGCATCAGTCTGTCGTGAGAGGTAGTTGGTGACCGAAGCGTAGATACTCCCACCGGCCTTGGACGCGGAGACATATGCGTCCTGGACCTGCTTGACAAGTTCGTCACGAGATGCCCCGGCGTTCTTCGTCTTCTTGCCGAGCGTGGCGAGATAGTTCTTCAGATTATCCACCGTCCATGTGTCAAACGTCCACGGAGACCAGCTCGTGGCGGCCTGATGCTTGTGGAGTCGGACTTGGGCGATGAGCTCGTCTTTCGTGCTCGCATGAGGAACAGGCACGCCGCGAGCATCGAGAAAAGCTTTCAGGCGAGACTCGGACCACGCGTCAATAGCTTTGTGGAAGGCATCGTCAGCGGCGAGTGAAGGGTCATCCGTCGCTTTGGCGTACTCGTTGCCAGCAGACGAAGTCGCCGCACCAAACGCCGAAGTAGGAGATTCGGAGGAGATGGATGACGCAGCAGAGCCTCCTGACAAATAAGCGCGATGTTTGCGAGCCAGAGCCACGAGCTCGTTCTTCCTGCTGCCTTGCGGGACCGGGACGCCGTATTTGTCGAGGAACTCCTTTAGCTGGCTCTCGGTCCATGCGTCCAAGAGAGCGTCGATCAGACTCGCCTGTGCACTGGCTGCCGACTTGCTGGCCGAAGAGGCGGAAGCTCGCAGACTGAGGCTGGCAAGACGCGCGTTGCGACGGACATAGGCAATGAGCCTGTCGCGAGTCGTCGGTTGTGGGACGGGAATGCCGCGCTCGTCCAGAAATTCTTTGAGCTCGGATTCAGACCAGGTGTGATAGAGCCAGTCACCGGGGTACGAAGCATACTCGCCCACTTTCTTGGCAATCGCGTCGTAATTCTGCCGGGCCGCCGTCAGGAGGCTGTCGCGAGTTCGTGGTTGTGGCGTCGGAATCTTGTGGTGATCGAGGAACGCTTTCAGAGAAGATTCCGTCCAGCTGGTCGGCCGTCAGCGGACGAAGCGGGCCCGCATCGTTGAAAGGGGAGAAGAGGAGGGAGCGAACCGAGGGAACGAGCAAGCTTACCAGTCAAAGATCCAGTCCTTGACATTGGTGTACTGGTCGACGGACTGGTCCCAGGTCTTGGCCAGAGGGTCGACGACCTTGGTGTGCCAGTTCTCCTTGACCAAGTTCTCCAGGTCTTTTCGATCAGCTGGCGTCGGGTAGGGAATGTCATGGTCAGAAAGCCAGCGCTCCAGTTCCGTCTCATGCCAGCGGTCATAGCCTAGACCTGGTCAGTCGCAAAGGTCCTTTGGGGACAGATGGAGAGTCTGATAATATGCCCTACCTAATTTGCTGAACCATGTGCTCGCGACGGCGACCTCGGTGGAAGCAAGAGCCACCACAAGTAGTTTGCAAAGTGAAACCTTCATCTCGGCGACTTGGGCTCCAGATGACGACTCCAAGGGAGGAGCAAGAAAAGGGACCGGACGGAGAAGGACAACAATGGACGGGATAATATGGAATCGAGTCGAGGCCGAGAAAGTCCTGGAGGAAATGACCTGACCTTTGCAGTGCTTTGACGTCAGCGCACGGGCTTGCTGAAGGACAAGTGTTGTTCGGAGCCGAAAGGCAACCAGTAAAGCAAAGCAGCTCTGGGATCGTCACGAGGGGTCAAACCGCCCAGAAGCCATCAATGCATGCTGCTTGTTGCTCGGCCATCTCTTGAAAGACCAATGATGACTGCTGGATGTTGCCCGACCAAGACCTGATGCATGTTGCGTGATGTGCTGTATGATGCGCGCTGCGGGGGCAGACACCCACAACTACTTCCTCCCACATTTCATTTGCCCGGCCTGACTTGTGGTACGTCACTTCAGACCTCCTGTCCATGCACGTGATAAAGCAGCCAGACAAGCCTTCAACTTCTTGGACAGCAGGAGTTCCCCTGGCGATGACGATAGGCTGCTAGGTAGTATCCGGTCATTCTCTGTGGGGATCCCGGCAAAAATAGCTGCCCTACAAGGGTTGATGAAGTCATGGACATGGCCTCCACATTGAAAACGGACAGCGACAAACTCGAGATCTGATGGTCGGTCTGGTTCGATTTGTACGTCAGAACAGACAGGCCTCTGAATATCATCAGTGAGCTGGGCTTCTGTTCAGAGGCAAGAACGGAGAGAGCATCGATTGTCAAATGTATCCTGTCCTTCGATTCGTCCAAAGGCCGCCGCCTCCAGTGCAACTCTTCACGTCCGTCGCCTCTTATGCTGCTCGGCCGGCAAGATCGGTCCACCTGCATTGCGGCCACGAGCAGTCAAGCATAGACCAAGGCAAGGACCGGTCAAATCTGGGCCCTGAATCTTCAGCGTCAAAAAGCTCATCGTCATCATCCCCATCCTCGGAAAGCTCCGAGACCAAAGGTCATCGAGGGTCTCCAAAAATCTCTCACCCACCTGCTGCAGTCGAGAAGGACGATCCAGAGGTCAGGAAACACAACGAGGAAATGGCACAACGCAGCGACCAGAGCGCGAATCAATTGAGCAAGGAAGACCAGAAGGTGGACCCGAAGTTTTGGGCAGGTAGGGCGAGCTGCTCGAAGAACGGGGAGTTGCTAACTCTTGCAGGTGATGTTGGCGTTCGAAAGAAGTAGTAGCTCAAAGGAAGGCGGTCATGTATGATCTCGAATGGACCGCGGAGGCTATTGGTGTCGAACAGAGCGTCTACCAGCAAGAAATGGGTTTCAATCGACATGGCGTGTGACATCTAGATATGCGCAACGAGACCGTGGTTCGGCAACTTTAGAATGATACCATAACCTGGATGGAAGTACCGCCATTGTTCCGAACTGTCCCTCTGGTGTCCCATTCTGGCCAGGTCAAACTTGTCGGTTGGCTGTATGACAAATCGTTGTCTTCTCTGATTATATTCATGGCCAGGCTTGATTTGTCCCAGGTCCGCTAAGTTCACCGAGACCGTTAGGCTCGCCGCAAACACAACTTCTTCGGAGTATTGGAGGACTCTGGCATTGAGCCTGATGCTGCGAGCAAGGCTGGCTGCGGACTCTGCTCCTTTTCTCTCGTCCCCTGGGGCGACCCACCAGACGCCTTCATCTGGATTAGATGACACCTTCGTCCGGAATAGATGACGCCTTCGCCGGAATGGATGACGCCTTCGTCGGAATGGATGTTGTCTTCCAGACGTTCTCTGGGTAAACTCGTAGCAGCCAGTTTCAACGCGAATATGTTGAATTCCCAGAGGCCCGACTTGGTTGCTCAGCCTCCAGCAGCCAGTGTCCAATGATGAGGTTGACATTGTCATCCGAGCGTCAGTAATACTCGCTCTGGCAGAACGTTGCTGTGCATCTGTCAAGGTGGTGTCATTCATACTGTGCGCCGGCATTTCCATCTCTGATCAGTGATTGATAGTCAAACGCCTCGGCTTGTGTCTCCAAGTAGGCGTGTAGACCACTATCGCAGGAGCAGGAAGACCATCCTCAAGTGAAGGGCCCCATGAAACGATCATGACACATCAGAGACTATGCTCTGGACTTCAATACTCCACATATTTCCCTGTCGTAGCAGTCCTGTCCTGAAAGAGAGAACACTTTGCCCAGGGTCGGTCCGAACAGAGGAATAACGTGAGTCAGCAGATGAAGCGTATATGCTGGACAGCATGTCGACAAAGCATTGGAAATCCCATTCTTCAAGTCCTTTGCAGCTTCAAAATATCGGCTAGTCGTACGTGGCCTCGCTGACCCCAGCCCGCCTTGCCTGGCTCGACATCCGGTCTGATCTGGACATACCAAGACTGGACTCGGCGATCGAGTTCTTCAGTCGTCAGCGTACCAGCCCATGATTGGCACACGATGTCAATCGCCTTCAACATCATTGCCGCAGCTTCCTCCTTCCTTGCAGCGATCTTTGCGGCGGAAGCTTTCTTTTTAGACACCGACGACTTGGGATCCCTCGATGTGTCATGGTCATTCGCATCGTCGTCGTTTGGTGCGACAATGTTCATGGACTTGAGGAGATAGGTCCTCGCCGCCGCAGGAGTATGTATGGGAAGTCCACTCTGCCCTCGCCTCTCCTGGCCCGCAATCAAAGGCCCATTCGATTTGCGCAGTGCTTCCAGATCCAGACCCCAGAAGGCATCATGACTGCTGCTCGGCGCCTCTTCATGGTCACGATCGGGATGAGCAGGAGCAACTTGCCTGCGCATCACAGCAACTTCGCGACCCATGACCTTCACTTTCGGCTGTCCCTGTGCCCATCCATCTTCTTCGGCCGTAGGGCCGCTGGTCAAGCCAATGTACTTGGCTTTGCTTTGAGCGCCGGCACTGACAACAGCTTGAGCCAGGCTGAGTTGACTTGCAAGCGGTTGCTCCGGATGAGTATATTTGAGTGAGACGATGGTAAATGCGAGAAATAACGGCGATCTGTTGGTCTCTATCGTGATCTTCGCCAACTCCTCAGTGCTGAGATCAGTGGTCGGTAGAGCAAGAGATGACCCGTCGTCGACTCGGCTGCCATCCTCAGTCTTGACCCGTTTAGACCCAGTGGACCCAACTTGAGCGAGAGTTCGCTTCTTCGGGTTCGACACTCGTTTCGCCGCGTTCAACACTTGCTTGAGAACCTTTTCCTCCGTGAAGACGGGCTCGAGGACTGATGGATCTGCTTGAGCAATACTCTCGGCCGTATTCAACTTTGCCTTCCGCAGAAGCGTGATTTTGGCCAATGCCTCTGCCAGGGGTATGTGGGCATCCCTGGTCAAGAAGCGAAGAAGAGCCTGCACTTCTACCGCTGCCATTCCTAGTTGTTGTCAGTGCTCGCAAGCTGTTCGCGGCCTGGCGCAGCCTGCATCCAATATACTGTGCCAGGAGCGGGGCTGCAAGCAGATCAGTTGGGGAGAGCACTGCCAAGCAATCATTGGCCCAGCTCCACCTCCTGGGGTGCCGTTACATAGTGCTCACTCGGGGCCACCGCGGGAGAATGTAGAAGCCATCTTCTCGAGTAGGATTGATCTTCCCTCGAGTCTAGCGGTGGATAGCTCTGGTCCCAATTCGCCCTGCTGAGAAACGTAAAAACTGCCCAAGTATGGCGGGGTATGACCGTTGTTATCAGCATAATGCGGTAACACATTGAGTGATGGCATCTACCAGTGGAAACAGTGAAAGTCCATCGACTTTTCATCACAATTCTTTCCCCAAGATTTGACAGATTCTACTCTCCCACCGATCCTGCTCACATAGGCACTAGCACCTCCCCTGCCCGTCCTTCGCGACACCCACGGCGACGGAATCGATCGGGAAATTTTCATTCCTCCTCCCCGGGGGCTACCAGGAGGCCGTCAACCCTGTCCGAGCAGAGGACTGAAATGAGCTATTGAAATTCCATTCGTATAGTGACACGCCAATCAAGCTGTCCCACATCAGTTGACCTTGAACATCTGTGCCACATCCGTTCGCTTTCTCCGGTGACCTTGCACGCCCAAAATATGGGACTCGAAACTTGGATGCTAATAATAAGACTTCTCTTAAAGCTAGTCAGCCACGAAAGACGCTGAGAAGGTTGCGGAGGGGCAAAGAGGCGTGCAATGCCGTGCACGGAACAAGTTCTCGGATGAATTCCGGTCAGCGAAATGGGTCACGAGTCTCAGGCAATGCTGCCTCGCCCTTGTCACGCAAGGCAACATCGCAGTACTGTAGTTCAGCCACAAAATATACATGATTCTCAGCACACCACTTGCCAGGGATGAAAAATGCACGGGCTATCAGGTTTAGTGTCCAGGAACCGCCAAGTCCTGCCAAGCACGGAGACTGCTGCTCAACTTCCCGAACACCGGGCCTCAACTGTAAGTCATCCACCATCAACTACCAGAACTTCAGCCAGCATCGCTTCATTCCTCCTCAACACGACTTTGATGAACAGCATTTGAGTTGCACGCTTCCGACACGCTTGCCACACGTCCCAGCGCCCAAACGCACCACACGGCTTCGAAAACAGGCCTGTGACACGAGGCCAGCCCCGGGGGGCGCAGCCCAATGGCGCGACAGGCCTCCCCTTCACGAGGACCATCGTTCAACGCGGATGACAGTGCCTCGAGGCGGTCATCTCTGAGCATATCGAACCCAAACATCTTCAGCGATGACTATGCGGTCGAACCTTTCGATTCATTCGACAGCCTCAGCCTCCCGACTTCGATTCACGGGTCCGAAGAGCACCTCGCACTCCCACACGACCGCGAAGTTCTCGATGGTTCATGGAATATAACACGAACCGCACCTGGCGAGCGTCATTCTCATGTGAATCGTCCTTTGTCAATCTCCAAAAGACCTCCTCCAGTGGAAGCCGCGTTTCCCCGTCGAGCGATTTCGACCTCTTCTCGGTCCGACGTGGACACCCGCCGAACCTTGAGCACGTCGTCCCGGTTTTCCATGCCCCGACCTCAGAGTCCTTACGTGGGGCCTAGTGCTCCGAGTCAACCGTATGCATTGTACCCTCAGGCCACTCGAGCGTCCAGCATCGCCAGCGAATCGACGATAAGGCCACCGGTCGAAAGGCCATTCGTCTCCCACGGCGGCCCAGAACATCCATATGCCATGTACCAGCAAAATACTGTTCCCGAAGAAGATGATGACGACCATCGCAGTCAGCAGATCCCGTTGGGATTTCATGGTATGGGGCAAAACTTTCAGCCGGGGAGTCGGGCAGGAACCGGCAATGATGTCGGTGATATTGTCGGCAGTGATGGACATATTGAGCAATTACCCCCATACACCAGATATGCCGACAATGTGGTGGCGAAGGGCGACATGGCACGAATAGAAGCGCCTGCATTCGATGCGGACGAAGAGCCCGGTGCGACGCGAGAGCCAGGCCTTGGTGAACCCCCCCTGTCGGAAGGACCCATCAATGGGGCGACGCCGACCGATGGCGCTGCCGAGGAGGCAGCCCGAAAAGATGGCTGGCCAACGGGAAAGAAAAAGGGGAGAAAAACGTGCTGTGGTCTGCCGCTCCGGACGGCGTTGTTAATCGGAGGCATTGTCTTTGTCGCCGTTTGCATTGGCGGTGTGATTGGCGGCGTGGTGGGAAATGAACGGGGAACAGATCATTCTGCTGCGTAGGTCCTCGGTGGTTGCACTGGAGGATTGGCCCGGCTAACATCCAACAGGTCTGCCGCCAGCACGACCACGGTCTGGCTGGACGCTGACCCGGCCCAAACTGGCCCCTCGACTCCCGCCTGCCCGACGGGACATTACGTCGTTCCGCTGAATCAGACTCAGGAAATCTCCCAATGTATCGTCGACAGTCAATACTCCGACACATGGGGCTGCATGGACATGTCGTACGTTGGCATTTCGGTTTCCACCACGAACAGCAGTGCGCAAGTGGTCTTTGACGACTATTCCGTTCGACCTCAGCTCTTCCAATATGGGCCGCAGCCACCCGATCTCAACGGGACCGCGTTTGACCTTCAACCGTACAAGGACAAGGATGATGACAGCTTTGGAGTGGGCATGTTCTTCAGTACCTTATTTGACAAACTCAGCATCTGTCCGTTTTCTCGAGCCCGTCGATCACACGTATTGTGCTAATCCTTTTGCAGTACCGGCCAATGCCTTACCACCGAAGTCGAATAAACATTACGTCGCCAAACGGGACATTGACCAGAGGTCTTCAGATTCAATCGGTGCCTCTCTTGCCGTCGCCGACAAACCTTGGTTCTGCTTTTGGAATTCCACCATTGCTGAGTTTTGGATCTTCCTCGATCAGGACATGAATTCGTCTAGCCAAGCGACGGCGACTAGTACCAGTGGATCTGTCACCACTTCACCCCCCGTCACCGCCGCTCCATCAACAAGCACGTCTTCTCCATCCACATCCGATCCCTCGTCACGCGCCCAGCCGACGGCAGCGGGAACGACGTTTGCTCCGTCTCCCGCCTCATTGTATGACTCTGAGCGTACCGAAGAAGCGTCCTCATGGGCGACAAAATTCAAGCGCGACTTTGCAAGCCTACCAAGTTCACCCGCCTACCCCAAACTGATCAAAATGCTGGAAAAACGCAAACCGGGCCAGAACATTCAACCGTACTGCCAACAGATGCAAGTTCTCAACGATTGGCAGATAATGCCCATTCCTGGCGTTCCTACCATCTGTATCGAGGAGACCGAGTACCCTTCTGCTGCCGCTGCGACTGCTACTGGCTCCAGCAAGAGATGGTTCCGACGGCGCGACGAGGACGATACTACAGCACTACTCGAGTCCAACTGTGTTTGTGAATGGCTGAGTACTTGAAAATACGGGTTCTTTTGAACCGCTTTCGATCCTTTCCGTCACGTGCTACGAGGTAATGACTCTACTTATTTCGATTGGCGGCAGGGAGTAGAATGGGCTCAAGGATATGGAAGTGTGGCGCAAGTGGATCCGCCTGCTGTTTACGAATTGCCTCTCGAGAATTGATAGGCCGAGGGGCGTGTATGGGACGAGGGAATTATTGGTAGATACATCCTTATTCTGTACTATGAGTGGGCCATTCGGTAGGGAGTATTTTTAGGTTTTGTCTGACTTTGGATACGTGTTCCCTGCTGCTGCTGCTGCTCCTGCCATTCGGTAGGGAGTATTTTTAGGTTTTGTCTGACTTTGGACGCGTGTTCCCTCCTGCTGCTGCTCCTCCTCCTCCTCTTCCTCCGTTTTCAATCACTGGAGAGGAATTAGGCGGGCCAACGCCGTGGAGAATCCGCCTTGCAAGGCTCTGCCTTCTCACTACCCCCCTACTGTTGAAGCAAGAAGCGCAATCGCATGGAGTTGCTGCTGTAACGCAAATAAGCATGAGGCGTTGCCAGCTTCCTTAATTCAAGTCCAATTGAAGCTCCTTCATCGTAAAGATGAATCCGCAAGTTGAACCAGAGACGAAATAGTCAAAGGCAGTCACTCTGTTTGGCATAAAGGTCCTGTCAATACAAGCACCAGGGCCGGACCGGAACCAGCTCGATCAGAGCGATTCTTGGCAGCCAGGGTCGGCGGGGACAAATACACACCTCTCAGCCCCGGTTCGGTGCAACTACTGTATTTGCCAGCCGCTGGCCGCGTCATTCATTCCGCGATCGTCTTCATCTCCGTGCAGCAGTTCATGAGGGCAAGATGGGACGGAGAAAGTGTCTCTTGATCGGCATCAACTATATTGGCTCCCAGCACCAGCTTGAAGGATGCATCGACGACGTGAACAACATGGCGGCATTCCTCATGTCGCGGGGCTATCGCAACTCTCCCCAAGACATGGTCGTGCTCACGGACAACCGATCTGGCCCGTACTACCCCACAGCTCACAACATCCTGGCGGCCATGGATTGGTTAGTCAACGAACCCGGAACCTGCTTGTTCCTCCATTACTCGGGTCATGGTGGTCAGGTGCCAGACCCAGACGGTGATCGAGCGTCTGGATACGACGACACCATCGTTCCTGTTGATTGGTTGCAGGCCGGGCAAATCTCCAGTGACACATTGCATCGCCATCTAGTCAGCGCCCTGCCGTCCAACAGCACTCTGTTTATCCTGTTCGACTGCTGCCATAGGTAGGCCGCGGCCGGTCGCCACGGGGGGGATAAGGCTGATCTTCCCAGTGGTTCTGCGGTCGAACTCCCATACGTTTACCGCACAGATGAAGATGGCAACGTCAATTTGCTGGACAATCTCCAGGCAGGAGCAGAACTGATTGGAGAAGTAATGCGACCGTTGTGACGCGTCAGCGATACTGATGCTGGTGCAGGCTTCGCATCTCATTCGAGGCGGCTTCTCGTTTCAGAACGTCGGGGCGGCAGCGCATTTGCTGGGCGGCGCCAGAGATTTTTTTTCGGGACTGAAACATGAATTCCAGGGCCAAGAAGAGGGTTTGCAGGAAGCGGATGACTTTCAAGAGGACTGGTCTCGAGAGGGCAAGTCTGTCTTCATGTTCTCTGGCTGCAGGGACGAGCAAACTTCTGCGGACGCCTTTATCGGGGGAAAACACGTCGGTGAGTACGGTCATCAACGCAGTGCCACCTCTGTACCGTCACTGACAGCTCCGAGGCGCAATGTCCTGGGCCTTTCTGCAGACAATGCGCATGGACTATGGCTGGAACATGTCCTATGTGCAGGTGAAGACAGCCAACGAGGGTGCCGCGAACCGGACTGCTAATCCAGCCGACAGATTCTGCAAAACACGCGGGCCCTGCTGCAGCAGCGTTACTCACAGATCCCCCAGCTGTCATGTGGCTACCCTTTTGACCTCGAGAGACCGTTGAGAATATGAGAGGAGTTGATCGATCCCGGACTCACCAGTCCCATCACCCTGCGCCTTCACGACGAACGCCACCCACGTAAAACACGTTAAGGTTTCAATTTGCACTGCCGTAAAGCGCTGTGTGACCGGTCTGTAGACTCTACGAGGCAAGGCCGCGTGTACCGGAGTGAGCAATGGACCTGGATGTGGTCAACTCTGGATCCCGCATACAATACATCTCTGTAGCCAGCCCGTCTTTAAGCGATCTCTGAACGCCACGTCTTGGCACCTGGGTTTTGTGGACGTCATCATCTGAAACAAGGAGAAGGACCCTGTCGATCCCCGCCAAAAAGGTCGGCCTTGTTTTTTGCTGAGGTGAGGGCAACGAAGGTTCTCCAGACCGTTGTCATTCCGTGTCCCATCCTTAGGAGTCTACGTCGAGGTTGGCCAAATGCCTCGAAACAAGAGCTTTCGAGCTAACCGGGAGCCGTTTCGGGATAATGGGCACAAACTACGCCTCGATGAGTCTGAAGTCGAGGGTCCCGTTTGCTTCTTCAATCCCACACGAGCTTGCTTCATCCATCCGGCATCCGTTCTGGGAAAAGGGGACAACACCGTGTCGAAGCAGCATCAAACGCCGACGGAGGATGAGGATCAGGATGAGCGTGCCCCGACGACCGAGCAGCCGGCGGCGACGGTCAAATTTCTCTGGCGTTCTCGTGACAACAGAAAAGGCCGGCATGCTCTGCTGGTGCAACGGCCCCTGGCGGGAGAGGAAGCGCCTTTCTTGACACCCCGTCGCACTTCGCACCCCAAGGAGGTGGCCAAGAATATATGGCGGACCTTGACCTATTTTCCTGTCTGGGATATTTCCTGGCTGGTCGCCTTCGTTTTCACATGGGGTAGTGTCGTCTGGGTTCTGAACGTGGGTTGCAAAACGTCGACCCCGTCGAGGCCGTAAGTCTAACGACGATACAGGGGTTCTTTGTTTGGCTGCCCATCGCATATCCGTCCACCGAGTTCAATCACGAGGTTCTGGATGGGGGAGGGATCACGGCATTCATTGGCGCCATCTTGTTTTTCGAAACCGGTTCAATCCTGTTGATGTTCGAGGCGGTGAATGAAAACAGCCATGGCTGTTTTGGCTGGGCCGTGGAACAGCTCATTCAGGACGACAAGGGTGGCGCGACATTCCGCTTCGTCGCCGATCGACATCACTGCGTGCACCATCAGCAGAACCGGCGCAATTTTGTGGGCAAGAGTGCCGCCGCCACCCTGCCGGAGATCAAGCCCAAGGACGAACGGACCAAGGACGGATCGACCTGGCAGTGGTTTCCTTCCTGGCACGCGCTCAAGACGCATTATCTGCACGAACTGGGCTTCCTCGCCAGTACCGCACAGTTTGTTGGCGCGACCATTTTTGGCATTGCCGGCTTCACCGCTCTTCCGGGCGTGAACAATCATCTCTCACCACAAGGAGTGATGAATGGGGTCTACTGGATCCCCCAGGTCGTCGGTGGCAGCGGTTTCATCGTCAGTAGCACATTGTACATGCTCGAGACGCAAAAGAAATGGTATCTCCCTGCCTTCCACCTCCTCGGCTGGCACGTCGGCTTCTGGAACTTGATCGGTGCCCTTGGATTCACTCTATCTGGTGCATTGGGAATGGCATATGGCAATTCTGGGGCGCAATATGAGGCGGCGCTGGCAACATTTTGGTAAGTTGCCATACATCTATCCCTCTGATCATGCTGGCTCCGCCCCGTGACCATCACTCTTCCCAACGCCACGAGTGGTTTAAACGAGGGCGATCGGCAGCAACGAGACATGTTCCGCGATCATGTTATCTGCGCTGGAAGCCGACTCACTCTTTCATAGGGGATCCTTCGCTTTCCTGACCGGCAGTTACTTGCAGCTCTATGAAAGTCTGGATACGCATCCTGTGGAGGAAGTCTCATCTTGAACAAAGTTCAACGCATCACAAAAAGTTATTTCGTCATCCCCAGGTTTGGTCAGCATTCAACGGTTGTGGAATTGGTCCTGACTATCCACTCATCTTGGGACATGCAGCCTCACCAGAGGGTTGCACTTTGTATAATTATTGCATACCGCAGAAGACACCTCCTCCCTCGGTCCGCGATGTCCAGGATCGACGTGTGATGCTGAGCAGTCCATTGTCCAGCCCCGTGAATGATAAATCACCGAGCCGAACGGCGATTCGTCGGCAACTCTGGCTGCCATTTTGTCACTTCTTGGGATCGAATTTCTCTTGCATTGCCATGACACCTAGCTCTTGGTCGAGAGTTAATTCGACTTCAACCGATCGCTGTACACCACGACTCGTTCAATTCCAACAGGGCGAATGGCATTAGGTGGGTGCTAATCGTCAAAGGGTCACGTCGGCTCAAGCTCAAGAATTGCCTCGGCACCCTCCTGGCACATCCGGCCCCTGTTTGTCCAACCCGATCTCCGCCCCACCCCAGTGCTGTCGTGCTCTTTTTCCCACGGACTTACAGTATATTATTCTCTGACGCCCTCGGCGCCCAAAGTCCTCCATCCTGTTAAGCATTCCTCACCATGGCGCAACGGGCGGCCCAGATTGCTTCTCACCTCAACTATCCCAAAGGACTGCTCGCGGGCCAGACTGCCATTGTAAGTCGCGGGTTTTGGTGGAGAAATGTGCTGACGTCTGCACCAGATCACCGGCTCTGGTCAGGGCATTGGAGCGGAAGCGGCACGATTGTTCGCCAATGAAGGCGCCAAGGTCGTTGTCTGCGATGTTGACTCGGCAAAATCAGAGGCTGTGGCCAAGTCCATCAATGATGCCACTCCCGGCCGTGCCATCAGCGTGCCCGGCGACGTGACCGACCCCAACTACTTCCCCGTGCTGGTCAAGAAGGCGGCAGAATTCGGCAATGGAAAGATTCATATCATCGTGAACAACGCAGGCTATACCTGGGACGGCGTGATCCACAAGATCTCTGACAAACAGTGGGACACCATCATCAATGTACACAGCACCGCTCCGTTCAAGCTGATTCGGGAGGCTGCACCATACTTCCGTGTCAAGGATGGAGAACCGAGAGTCATCGTCAACATCAGCAGCACTTCGGGCACTCATGGTAACGCCGGACAGGCGAACTACAGCTTGGCGAAAGCCGGTGTGACCGGTCTCACCAAGACGATCGCAAAGGAGTGGGGACCGCAATTTGTAAGTGAAAGCAGTCCAACGGCCAGGATCGGCGTCAGACCATGGGGCGGGCATGCGCTAATGGAGTTTATTGTCATGGATAGGGTGTCCGCGCCAACACAATCGCCTTTGGCCACATTAACACCAGATTAACTCAGGCCAAGGAAGCGGGAGCCTTCATCACCACGGCGGACGGCCAAAGAATTGCGCTGGGTATTCCAGGGAAACAGCTTGCCGACCGGAAAGGTGTCGAAGATGTCCAGCCATATAAGGACATTCCCCTAGGCCGTCCTGGAACAGGTCAGGCTTCCCATCCGAATTTGAAGGGCCACGCTGACAATGCATAGCCACTGAAGCCGCCAGCAGCGTCCTGGCTGTGTGCAGTCCACTCTTCAGCTATGTCAATGGACAGACCATTGAAGTTACCGGTGGAAGAAACATATAATGAAAGCGACCTCGAATCTGGGAGAAGGGGGATCTTTTGCTTTTCGACTTCCGAGGGCATTCTTCAAACCAGAGCGCAAACGGGTGTCTAGGCGCCGGAGACCGTGAAACCGAAGCCTAGAAAACAATATAAGGGATCCACTTCCTGGCGACAAGGATGTGGCGTATCGCTTGGATTCAGGACACCATCGAATGGCGCAGTCATTGCGTGATCTTTAGGAGCCCGTATATCAAGCATGCAATCCAGCAGTAGCACCACAAAACATGGCTTGGGAAGATGTCTCGCAGCACACATTTATGGAGTGTCACAACCTGAGATAAGGAAGTCAAGAGCACTATGCACGTCGTCTAAACAATGCCAACCGTAGAATGCCGTGCTTCACACTCATGAGACATGACAACCGGATATGTGAAATGACGTGCAACATCCAGACCGTTGATGGCGAGGTCTGAATACCCAAATAAAATCGAGACAGTCCACTGCGGCTTGGCGCGTTGTTGCAAACTCGCTTTTCCCTCACCAAAGAGATTCATTGTTCAAACGGACACTTGGTCACTACAAAGTGTCGCTACTCTCTCTGCCTCTCTTCCGGCTCCCTCTCTGTGCGGACCCGGCCGTTTACCAATGCACCGTGAGACCGGATCCTTCGTTTCGTGACATGCGCACATGCTTTGACCCGATTCAGTGCCCAAGATCAATTCGCATTCTTCGTCTCGCCCCGACGCGCACTCTCTGGAACGTCCATGCCCCTTGCTCTCCCTCCTTCCGGCACACTGCCCAGCAGGATCCATTCTCCCTGAGCAGATCCCACCCTCTCTGCGCAAGCTCTTGCGGAAATGAACCGCGCCCTCGACTCCATCGACCGCGCTGGTTTGGCACATCCTCACTTACCGACGCAACGGAAGATGTGCCGAAGGAGAGGACAAGAGAAGGAGACGGGGGAGGAGACGGGGGCTCATCAGCAGAGACAAGGCACCTGTCTGGCAGGCACTTGAAACCACCCAAGGAGAAACGACACGACCCCGAATCATGGACGCTCTTACTCGAGCCCTTTCTCCCCCAAGATCTTCAGTCTCCGGCGCGCGGCCCGGATTCTGGCTGTACAATGAATGACGTGAAGCCCGATGAGCTTCTCAGAATTCTGAGCGGAGCTCGTGCGCCGGCGAATTCTGGCGTGGACCTTTTCACCCACATGATCATCCAACATGGCCGCCACAGAGCCGTGCGCCACCTCGCAGACGCTCTCCTTGACTCAATCGCCTACCATTCCGACAGGGACATTGCACGTCTGCTGCCTTCTAATCTTGCATGGCCAGATGTGCCTCTCCATAAAGCTGCTCTCCGGCCAATCGAACTTGACGACACCATTTACCGGAGCACAGCGCCTGCAGACACCTGGGCTCAAGCATTCTCAAGTGCAGAAGAAACGAGAGTGAGGGAGTCGGTCCTGGGAACAATTTGGTCGTCCCTGGGAGAACTCATCGTCAGAGCAGCCAATCAGCCTAAAGAGCACGCTCAGCTGACGATGACTACCGTATACCAGATCATTGCGAAAATCCACAACCTCGGCCTCGTCCCAGAGAATGTCTATTCGTATACGATTCCGTCCAGATCCACCACCACTCAGCGATCACCAATCCTTCATCTCTTGTCCTCCAGGATCCTGACCGCGCTCTCAGACGCGGTGTGGAGGTCACATCAAGACGACGCGATTGTGCGAGCAGCCAGTCTTGGCGTGCCCTTGAAAGAAATCGCCAATGACGTGCCCGGCGGCCGCTTCAGGTTGAAGGTTCGAGACCTGGGTCCGGAAGTCTGGCTTGAATTTGTTCTCTGGTGCTGTGCTGAAGGGGCCTTTGTTTCGGCCGGCGCCCGCATCATCAGTGTGCTGTCGAAACATGCCGGAGATCATCATCCTTGGGTCGCGATCCGCTGGACCGAGGGAGGGGGAGTGCCGTCTGGGGCCCCGACAATCGACTGGGACCGAGTCAGGCTACGCCATGGCGGCACCGTCGGACTCATCGAAGGCTACAGCAAAGAAAAGCCGTTTGTGGAGATGCCTGCACGCACCATCAGTGCCGAAGTCGTCCTGGCGCTGGTGGAGACATTGATCAATAATACGGTCAATGAGGGACCACTGGCCGCCAATGGAATGCCGGCGTGGAAGGTGCAAAAGAGTATCAAGGAGTTGGTCTCCATTCTCCCACCTCACGGCCTGCCTTCCTCCTACTTTGATTATCTTGGTGTGCGGCTCCTGCAGACCGAGGCCATCTCCACGGAGCGGCAGCCCGATGCGCTGCGTTCCTGGGCCCAGACAGTCTCGTCTCTCCGCGATCTGGACCTGGTTGAACGAAAGGGCCACGACCGCGTTGGCCTCGACTATGATTCAATCATGGAACATTCTGAAGTTCAGGCAGGAATGCTCCATCAGAGCCTTCAAGCCTACATCAATATTGGTGATGTCGGATCTGCAGTCGATACCTTTACCGCGATTCAGAAACTCGTCGATGGCAGCAAACTGCGTGCCATCAGTGCTTTTCTTTCCACCCCTTTATCGGTGACCGATGGATTTTTCTCGTCGCGGCCCGCACGACAGCACCTCGAGTTCGTCAAATCACATGGTCAGCTACCGTATTACAAGATCGCCGCTTTTCTCAATCTCGTCACCGACGCAAAGCTCCTGCGTCTTGGGGATTGGCTGTTGCACACCGAAGACGTGGACGGACCGGTCATTCCACCTTCTGCCTACTCTCTCTCATGCATGGCTGCAGCCTTGACCCGCTTCGCGGCGGCAAATGATGATACGCTGCTCGTTCGACGCATGCTTGAAGCCCGGCGGACGTCAACCTTGATGCCTTCCGTCAACCTTCTCAGGTCACTGGCGAATGCACAGATCAGCTTTCGCGACTTTTCAAAAGCCTCCGTCGTTCTTTCAGAGGCCACTCTTGCTCGAGCAGGAGGCTACAGTCCAAGCAACGTCGCCTTCTTGGCCGGTTCAATCCTTCGATTGGAAGCGGCGAAGCTCGGTCTGCAGTCTCACAGCGCCGCAACCAAACTAGCCGAGGCGATCCACTTGATGACAGAGATTCTGGCGGGCCAGTTTGATGGCAGCCGCGGAGACTTTAACCTCCGGCAGACCAAAGTCTTTAGGCAACAGGTCGGCCATCTCTTACGCATTTTCGAACACATTCCAAATACATGTCTCAACGAAATCGCCGATGTCTTTGTGAGTCGATTCCCGACCGGTAACGAGGCGAGTCTAGCCCCGTCGACGTTTAACACCCTTCTCGATGCCGTCGTTGAAACAAAGGGTGCGGTTGAGGGTCGGCGCCTGTGGGACTTGTTTTGTCAGGACCCGAGATCCGTCATGCCTTTGGAGAATGTCCCTCTTCCGGGTGACTATGTGGTCGCGCCCGGGGCTCAGCCCGAGAAGGAGGTTGGGCAGACCTCGTCTTTGGTTCGCCCTTCCATGCAGAGGCCGTCGATTCCCAAGCCGGAGGATTATGACCACCGCCGCGGACTCTCAGGTGCTGAAGGGCAAGTCCTGCCCAGCCCCCTCCCCACAGCTGCGCTCAATCTCACCTCAGAGTCAAATGTCAGCATCGGCCACCCATACATACCACTCGAAGGACGAGAAGCTCGATCAAAGAGCAGTGATCACGTATGCATCACTCCAGCCGTGGTTCCAAATATTCAAACTCTCCAGATCATTGTTCGAGGAGCCTTGACGGAGAAACGCAACTGGAAGAATCGATTTGCCACATCACCGCCAGAGCCTGACAGGCTGCTCCGTTGGGCCGAACACTTTTACAAAGCATTCGGCGTTTCAAAGCAAAGGATTGTGCACGAACCCGAGCAGTCATTCCGTGGCCAGCAGGATGAACTCACCCCGGCGCAGCTGGAGTTGCTGTATAATGAGCATAAACAGCGGTTAGGTCTGGGGGCGAAACGTGAAGCCGAAATCGCAACGCATTTCAATAGAGCGAGATACGTGACCAAGATGCCGGTGAATTACAGTGTCATGAAAGCAGATCAGAACAAGGGAACAGATGTATGAGTATGTCAGTTGTTTGGTTGTGCGAGGACGGCCCTGTTTGTTTGTCAATTGCATTGGCGAGGGATTGATGTCTGCATGGCGACGGCGCTTGGTGAGTTCAATGTTGTGGTGGTTCCAGATACCGCCAACCGCTCGGTATCAGAGGAGCAGCTGCACATGTGTATAGCCTTTCCATCCTTGACATGTATATCCTAGCTTCGTCATTACCTCCTCACCGCTTACTTCGGAGCATGTAGAAAATATGGACAACCGAAGCTAGCCAAACGCGCGTGCACGTGACGAAGTCCGCGGATCCAGAGATCTGTCTTACTGGACTCCGGTCGTATCATTTGCGGACATTTGCTCCGTGCTGGTTGCCTTCAATGCCACCGATCTGGTGAGCAGAGTGGGCATCGCTGATGTCCATCTACGTGGCGGAGGGCGAGAGTCCGGCGATGGCGCCAACAGGTTTCTTTTGAAGGACTCTCGCTTCCTCTTTTGGTGGTCAGCCCAGCTGAGCTGAAGCGTCATGTACGCATCAATCCGGGTCCCATGGTCTTCGAACCCTTCAACTGCCGAGTCTGTGTACCGCGCTGCCGGCTTGGTCAAAACAAAAGGAACGTTATTCCTCCTTCCGCCGCCGGTCGACGTCCTCAGAGACTCCTTCAATGCGCCGCCGAGGCCCAAGACCAGGATGTCAGCCGGAGCTGTGGCGCTCTGTAAGCACTTTGAACGGGGCGGCGCCTCGTCCGAGCACGGTCGACCACATCCCTTCTGGACGTTGCCCGCGGGGAGCAATGAGGAGAAGACGAAGACCGCGGCCCGTGTGCTGGAGGACATACTAGCCGACGCGGAGTGGAGGAATGTCATGTTGCTGCATCAAGGCGTGGCCGTCTACGAGATCCGCAACGCGCGTGGCTACGGTATGCGCTGGACGCTGGACATATTGCCAAAGGAGGATGAGGAAAAACACAAGATTGAATCCGTCGACAAAGCGTCTCCGCCTCAGAGAGAAGAATCAGATCACCTAGAGAATGATTGGGAGAGGACCTGGGAGATCCAACGCACCACCTTTCGAGGCTTTCTCGAACCGATCGCCGAGTTAGATCATGAATTGACGACACGCTGAAGTGCTGCCTTTGAGACCGACAGACCAGGAAACCTTTCAGCATCAGGACAGCACACAATGATCTTTGATTTCGGAACCATACTGACTTGACCAACCTGCATGCTCCATCAAGCCAATCCTACCGCTCATTCGACTCGGTGACTGAGAGCCGGTTTGCCTGCACTTCTCGGCCGACAACCCGCCAGGCGGCTACCCTTGGTCACGAATGCTTATGACATTATATGTAATATAATGCATAATCAGGATGCCTTGAAGCTGTTAATTGCAAGGAAGAAATAGAAGCGGGGCAGATCGATGGTTGCATGGACAAGTCTCGAGGTCGACCAATAAAGATGATGCATCGCCAACAGCGAAGAACTACGGTGAAGGATTCCTGATATTCGTTGTCCAGACACAAGTGGTGAAGACGGATATTTCCCAGCTGGTACACCGACACTGTCGACAGCAGAAGCAGCATCCAGCGGATCCTTGAATGTCGTCGCTCAAACCCTGGACTTCTCCGCAGGCGTCTCTGGTCGCCAGACATAGAATCGAACGGTGATCACGGTGATCGTGCTGTTCTCTCGAAGATGGTCGATCAACTGGCCACACATCTCACCATTTCCTGGCTTTCTGTTTCCGTTCTAGAAAGGGAATCCGGATCCTTTCAGGCAACCCATATTGTCGTGGACCTGGACGTGAACCGCCTTCTTGGTTTATGGGAGACCTGCACCTCCTGTCGCTGCACGGATTTAATTGAACACGAGACCTCCCATTTGATCTCTTCTAGCAAGATGCCCTGGACTCCCTGAATGGGGAATACACTGCATTTGCATGTCTTTCCAGAGCAGCTGGAATACGGTCACATTCGGGCCGAGCCTGAGACGAAACGACAGTCATAACTCGGTTTGCGGATGGCAGGTCACGGTAATCGTGAGAATCCTCGACGTGTCTGTCGTGAGATATAGCGCGTTTATAGTGCCGATGTGCAGTAGGAGCTTCGATGGGCCCATTACGCCCTCGGACAGTAAGAATTTATCATAGACTCCAAGGATTATGCCATTCATTTGTGCTACAGAACGTGCATTCAGCTGCAATCACCTGCTGGGGTTGGTGGTGGTCCCACCCGGCCCCTCTCACACTGTCCTTCTTTCTTCCTCGACCCCGCAGCGCCATCCACCTCCATGAATTGTCTCCAGACTCCATGCCCAAGCTCCATGCACGCTCCACGCTCCAGCTCCGGCCTAGTCACGCATCAGGTATCGATCCCAATTCCTGGCTTCACCCCACGACGCACCGCCTGTCGCGACCGTTCTCAGATGCAACATCGAGAGCCAGCTCATCCAAGGGGGCCACGCCGTAGCCGGTCCTCGGCATAGTTCCAACACGGGTAGCTAATACGGGCCAACTCCCTCCATTTTGTGCCTGGATACTTCTCGTCAGTCTTCCGCGTTCCGCTCTATGTCCGTGATATGCTCGTGGCTCTCTAGTCAAATCAGTCGCCTCACAGCCAACCTGACTTCGCCACACAATCATCCTTCGACAACAACGTTGGCTCACACGTCCGTCTTCGCCGCCGTGACCGTGATGCTCTCTGGAGCTGGGTCATGACACTCGTAGGTTTGAGAGGCGTTCGGCCCTGACATCCATGCCCCCGGCTTGCAGCTGCGCCTCGGAAGTCAACGCTCGCTTGCCCTTGTCTGAGGAGCCGACCTGATCCCATTGATGACCGCCATGTCGTCCATTCACGCCTGGCCCTCCTGCTCATCCTCTCTTCTCGGCGCGTCGAGGTGCTTCAAACTTTCGGCACCGTCTGGTAAGTTGGCATCCCTGCTGGACCCTTCATGTCGTGTCATTCATACCTAACCACGATACAAAGCCTCGGCATTCGGCCGTGTACAGCACATCTGCCATGTCCTGCACCGTCAGGACGAGTCATGTCGGAATGCACGTTCCTTGTCCCAGACCGCCTCTCCTCTTCTGAGGAGGACGGTAACAGGTCGAGGAGGACAGCGGCTGCCGATATGTGTGGCGTCGTATAAGCGACTGCTCTCCAGCACCAGCTCTTTAGAGCCGATTCCTTATTCGAAGCTCACCATTGGCGTTCCGAACGAGACTTATCCGATGGAACGCCGTGTCGCCGTGACGCCTCAAAACATCCCTTTGCTTCTCAAAAAAGGGTTCGCGCGCGTGCTCGTTGAACGTGGTGCCGGCGCGGAAGCACAGTATGCCGACGAGCTGTATCAACAAATGGGCGCCACCGTCGTGGATCGACCAACCGTCTGGTCGGAGAGCGACATCCTTTTGAAAGTTCGGCCGCCCAGTGTCGACCCTGAAGTCAAGGCCCTACACGAAGGGGCGACCACCATCTCATTTCTCTACCCGGCCCAAAACCAGAAACTGGTCCAGGCCCTTGCCGGACGCCGTGTCACCTCGTTTGCCATGGACAGGGTTCCGCGAATCTCGCGCGCTCAGGCGTTTGATGCCCTCAGTTCCATGGCCAATACTGCCGGGTACAAGGCCGTGCTAGAGGCATCCAATCACTTTGGCCGCTTCCTCACCGGCCAGGTTACAGCCGCCGGTAAAATTCCGCCTTCCAAAGTGCTCGTCATCGGAGCCGGGGTTGCCGGCTTGAGTGCCATCACTACGGCGCGGCGCCTGGGTGCCATTGTGAGGGGTTTCGACACCCGGTCAGCGGCACGAGAACAGGTCCAGTCGCTCGGAGCTGAGTTTCTCGAAGTGAGCATCCAAGAAGAGGGCGCGGGCGCGGGGGGGTATGGCAAGGAGATGTCCAAAGCGTTTATCGAAGCGGAAATGAAACTCTTCCTGGAGCAATGTCGAGACGTCGACATCGTCATCACCACGGCCCTGATTCCTGGCCGACCGGCCCCCAAACTGATTACACAAAAGATGGTCGAAGCGATGAGACCGGGCTCGGTTATTGTGGACCTCGCTTCTGAGGCCGGTGGAAACTGCGAGGTCACGGTGCCGGGAAAGTTGATCACCCATCACGGCGTCACAGTGATTGGGTACACAGACTTCCCCTCGCGTCTTCCGACTCAATCGTCCAACCTGTACTCGAACAACATCACCAAGTTCCTCTTGTCCATGTCCCCCCAAGAGAACCATTTTGGAGTCGACCTGGATGACGAAGTCGTCCGCGGATCCATTGTCACCCACAAGGGAGAAATTCTTCCTCCTGCTCCGCGCCCGGCTCCGCCACCGACCCCGGCGCCGACACATCATGTCGTCACTGCGGAGCCGAAAGAGTTGACGCCGTGGCAAAAGGCGACGAGAGAGGTTGCCACTGTGACCGGCGGTATGGGGGCCATGGTCGCTCTCGGCAAATTTACCGGTCCTATGTTTATGAGCAATATGTTTACGGCGGGCCTTGCCGGACTCATCGGGTACCGCAGTGTCTGGGGAGTCATACCCGCCCTGCACTCGCCGCTGATGAGTGTCACGAACGCGATCTCTGGAATCGTCGGCGTCGGTGGTTTCTTTATCATGGGTGGCGGATACCTGCCGGAGACGGTGCCACAAGCACTCGGAGCCTTGTCGGTCCTGCTCGCCTTCGTCAACGTCTCTGGCGGTTTCGTCATCACAAAGCGAATGCTGGACATGTTCAAACGTCCGACCGATCCGCCAGAGTATCCCTGGCTCTATAGCATCCCAGGCGCCCTCTTTGGTGCCGGGTTCATTGCTGCGGCGAGCACGGGCATGGCAGGCTTGGTACAAGCTGGATATCTCGTCAGCAGTCTGCTGTGTATTGGTTCGATTTCAGGCCTGGCCTCGCAAGCAACGGCTCGAACTGGAAACCTTCTGGGAATTCTGGGCGTCGGTTCCGGTATTCTGACCTCCCTCGCCGCCGTCGGCTTCTCTCCAGAAGTGTTGGCACAATTTGGGACTATCGCTGCTATCGGTGGCATTATCGGTGAGTCGACCTCGCACCCAGACTGACCATTTGGCTGACGTGATATTCTACCAGGAGCACTGATTGGTCGGCGCATCACACCGACAGAATTGCCCCAAACGGTGGCAGCCTTGCATTCCGTCGTGGGATTGGCCGCGGTTCTTACCAGCATTGGCAGCGTGATGGCAGATGTCGCTCATATTTCTACACTGCACATGGTGACAGCGTACTTGGGCGTCTTGATTGGTATGTCCATGCCGCTTTAGAAGGCCCCGCTGACATTTCCAGGTGGTATCACGTTTACCGGATCCATTGTTGCTTTCCTCAAACTCGCTGGTAAAATGTCCTCACGGCCCACGATCCTTCCCGGACGACATGTCATCAATTCATCTCTGTTGGCGGCCAATGCCGGCACCATGGGCGCCTTTGTGACCATGGCCCCTGGTGCTCCCGCCGTCGCAGCCACTTGTCTGGCCGCCAACGCAGCCCTCAGTTTCACCCAGGGGTACACAACGACCGCGGCGATTGGAGGCGCCGACATGCGTAAGTTTGTGGACAAGCCGGTGAGAGCAAAGTTCCTAACTTCTTGAACAGCTGTGGTGATTACCGTGTTGAACGCATACTCCGGATTTGCCCTGGTGGCAGAAGGGTTTATGCTGGATAATCCGCTATTGCTTACCGTGGGCTCGTTAATCGGTGTTAGCGGCTCGATTCTCTCCTATATCATGGTCTGTCCGGAGAGCGCACGAGAAGGCATCGAACTGACTGTCGGCAGTGTGTCGCCATGAATAGATCATTGACCAACGTTCTCTTTGGTGGAATAGCCCCAGTGGCGCAGGCGACTGATCATGACATCAAGGGCCAGGTGACCAAGACGACGGTGGAAGAAACAGTCGAAGCCTTGGCCAATGCAGAGAGTGTCATTATCGTAAGTGGCTTGTTGAGTTGATCGATCTGACCCGCCAACAATTGACGCAATAATAACAGGTTGTCGGCTACGGTATGGCGGTCGCAAAAGCACAATATGCCATCTCGGAGATGACGGCCTTGTTGCGCTCTAAAGGCGTGAACGTCAGGTTTGCGATCCATCCTGTGGCCGGACGAATGCCAGGGCAGTGTAATGTGCTGCTGGCGGAGGCAAGCGTGCCGTACGACAGTAAGTCGCAGAGACGATTCACGTCATGTAAAGCCCGGTGCTGATCGAGACCAACAGTCGTCTTGGAAATGGACGAGATCAACGATGACTTCCAGGACACGGACGTGACACTCGTCATCGGGGCGAACGATACCGTCAATCCGATCGCACTCGAACCGGGCAGCCCTATTGCGGGAATGCCGGTGTTGCATGCCTGGAAGAGTAAACAAGTCGTCGTGATGAAGCGCGGTATGGCGAGTGGTTATGGTGAGTTCTCCGGCGAAATGTACTAAAAACGCATCCTCGCAGCGCGATGCTGACATGACCTTTCAACTATTGCAACAGCCGACGTACCGAACCCGATGTTCTATATGCCAGGTACCAAGATGTTGTTTGGAGATGCAAAGAATACATGTGAAGGTATGTATTTCTTCTTGGCAGAGTCAGTTTCATCCATCCGTCTGTCCGTCTGTCGACGATCAGATCTATGTATCCTCCCTACTCCACTTCTCTATCCATTCTCGTCAGCATGATGATGTTTGCGTTGTCATGTTGGATATCTATTTCTAGCTCGTCTGGCTTATCTGGCTCATCCGAGTTTCTGCAACCACTAACGTGCATCTGATGGACAGCCTTGAAACAAGGTCTCGAAACAAGGTACAAGGCTGCGATGCTGGTGTAGGATCCACCAAGCCAAATTCTAGAAGCAAAACTGGACCATCTTGCTTTCGCGGAGAGATCGTAGCAGATAGATAGCATAGAGACAGATCTGATGGCTTTCTTGAGTTTGCATGGCATAGCTTTGGCCCCACGGCGTCGTGTCGGTGACATCTTTTTGTCGATCTATCTGCCATAGGAAGAGGAAAACCGGAGCCAATCACTCATCCGCACTGCGATCAGGACGTTCACTGTGATTGACTCGTTGCCGGTTTGGCGTCGATGACAATGCCGTCAGGGAACGGCTCTCCCCCAGGGAGGATGAAGGCATACGCATGTCGCTCGTGGCCGTCAGGTAATTTGACAGAAAACGTGCCGCCATGGACGAATCCAATCTTCTCTGCCACACGGTGGGACGCCGTGTTCTCCACGAATGCACCAGCCCATATATTTTCGACGCCCAGGTCGTCGCGCCAGAACTTCAGCCCTCCTTTAGCAGCTTCGGTCGCGTAGCCCTGTCCCATGCAGGGTTCGTGGATCGCATAGCCCAGGTCCGGGAACGGGAATGGGCGACGCTGGAACAGAGTGATGACTTCGATAACCTCGTCACTGGCCCTGGTGCGGATCAAGAGGATCGGATGCGTGGGGAACGTCGTCGTCGTCGCCTTGCTTAAATCGCTCTCAGGCGTCCGTGAGAGGGCGAATGCTTTGCACTTGGCGTCAACGTCTTCTCGAGTGTGCATGCCCAAATCCCCATTGCGTGACACCGTGTACGGTGAGTTAGATACCTTAATGAACTCGTTGTAATCGGATGGTGTGAGAGGATCAAAGAGCGTCAGCACGAGTCGTTCGGTGGAGATGGTTGGGGGGGCGGCATCTTTGCCTGCCGTGTCCTGTCTTCGAGGCATCTCAAGTGTAGAAATCTGCTTTCCATCAGAAATTGAAGAAGTGACACAAAAAACCCATTGTGAGGCCGCCCGGCGTCTTTGTTTGTCAGATATAGGGTGTCATTCTCACAGCCGGGATCCGCACTCTAGAACCCACCCTCAATGTCACATTGGCTGACTGCACAAATAACGCTTGCCAGACTGGGTCCCTTATCTGGAGTGTGGTGTCCGCTGAAGAGGGAGTGCATAGCTTACTTCAGCCACGATTGGCGCTGTCGAAGGGAGAGTTGTTGTATACAACTCTGCCAGCAACTTGTCGCTTGTTGAACTAAAATATACTTGGACTAGCTATCTGCTTTGTCTAGTCTAGCAAGAGCCAGCTTAGAACCCAATTCGCTGTGGGTTCTGGTAGGGGCATCGGGGTTTGGAACATGTGATATCCCAACCAGGAACATTGCACGAGTGCAACTCAATGCTGACATGTGGAGCAACGAAAGACACAAGATCACCAAGTTCATCTTCCGATTGACAGTGACGAAAAGAGACCATTGCGGCATATTGGCTGATAAGTTACAAGCATCTCAGACATGTACACAAACTCCACCGTCTGCAAGGACGTGTCCAAGGATATGCTGACGTGTTTGATTCCAATTACTGCAACGACTGTGTGGATAGACGTTTTGAAACTGTGTTTATGCGGGTAGAGGACTATGGATTAACAATTTGCGGAAATCGTCGGGAAAATAATACCAAGAGAAACAAAACCTTGATGGTCCATGGCCCCTCTTGGTTCATATTTGTACGGCCAAAGGCAGCCGCCCCAGAGCATCTCGGAGTTCAGCCCGATCCGCGCAGACCGCGAAAATAAACCGATCGGGTCTGACAATGACGAAGCGCTTGCCCTTGACCTCTTTCTGCAGTCGAAGCGGATCGTAGTACTGGGGCCGGGGTCTATTCCCGCACAAGATTGGGTCCGCAGCGAACTCGTCTGCCGTGGCGATTCGCGCCATGGAAGCGACGGCATTGTTCTCCTTGAGTTGTTTCGCTTGGACGTCTTGGACAAGAATCGTGGACTCTGCCGCCAAGACCAGACCACTCGAGAGTCGGTCGACGTCGTCAATGTTGGCGACACTGTCTTCCAGTTCATCCACGGTATTCAGGAGAATGAGCAGCTGGAACAATCCATTCTTGCTGGGAGCGAAGATAAGATCATCAGTAAAGACAACCGCGTCGTTTTTCAAGTTTCGCGCATAGACCTGTGGCAATAGGACTCCACCATCGAGGTCAGGAAGGAAGGGCAAGCCATGACTGTACTGGTATCTGGTCATGCCTTGCGCCCGAGGTCCCTTCTCGATCTCTCGCTTCCAACTCGGAACGAGTTGGACGGCCCAGAGATACCATTCTCGCCAGAAGACTTTGATGGGATCTGCCTCGGTCACATATGCGCCGTTGTGAACGGTGGCAGCCAGAGACCTCTCGAACTGTTGCTTCCGCTCTGTGTACCAAGCGGTGAAGAGTTTTGAGTAGTCGGCTTGAGGATGCCGATGAAGTAGACCCAGGCGCCACGCAAGAGCCGAGGCATCGCGAAAGCCTGAGGCAATACCTTGTCCACCTGCACGCATGAGTCAGTTTCTCAATCAAAGAGAGGACATGGACATGACGCACCGAAAGGTGGAAAGACATGGGCTGCGTCTCCAGCGAGAGTGACTCTCCCCAGGCTCCATTTGTTGCAATTCCTCGCGGAGAAAAAAAAGGGCCGAGACCGTAATATCTTGATGCAGTCATCTGGGAACCGCACTGGGTGAGGAAGGCCATAGCGATCGCCGGAATGGGTGATATAAGGATAGATGATCTTTTTGATTTCCTGGTCGGAGGCCATGTGGGTGGGATCTTCGCCTTTTTGGACCACGAACTCAAACCGCCATAGTCTGTCTGCAGGAAGGCCGAAGCGGCCACATACGGCAGGTCGCTTTGGATTGCACAAAAAGCGAAAGTTTTCTGGAAAGAACAAGTCGTATACTTCCTTGGGAGTGTACCCGAGCTTCCACAGGGCGAATTGCGGGTGTGTTTTCTCGGTCGGGAGAGAAATCTGCCAGTTCAGGGCCACCCACGTCTCCTCGTAGTTCGTCCTGAGCTCCAGTCAGACCCTTCTCTCAACGTTGGCTTGGCCTCTGCCACTTACCCGATGCATCGTTCCAGCACGATGCCTTTCGGCTCCAGGTATTTTTTTCGTACGAATCCAGTCTTGCCGTCCGCGCCGACAAGAAAGCGTCCTCGTAACTTGCGAATCTTCTGCTCTGGGTCCATATACTCGACGTAAACTTGATCAGCATCCTCACTGACGGCAGTCACCTTACATCCCGACCATAGCTGGGAGAAGGGGCTGGCAGACACCTGGTCTCTGACTGCCTTTTCCAAAACCGGTTGCTTGTGACAAATGAACCCGACGTGGCCCGTCCCACCTTCACTCGTATTGTAATCAATTTCCAATAGAGGCTGTTTTCTCAGGTCCTTTCCAGTACCACTGAGGAACTTGAACTTCTTCATACCTAATGAGCACACTCTTAGTCGGACGGCGAGGTCAGGATCCAATGGAACTCACACGAGCCAATTTCCGTGTATACTCTGTCGTAGACACCGATTGACTGAAGTATACGAATGCCATCTTCGTCCAGGGCGATGCCACGGGGGTCCGTAGTGATGTCTGCCTCTTTTTCAAGGACAATATTGGGCACATGCATTTGTCCCAGCAGGGCAGATAACAATGCTCCTGTTGGACCGCCGCCACATATGATGACCTCTGTCTGTTCATCCGGGATCGCCATGTCGTCAAGACGTGGAGGACAACACGAGTTCAACTGAGTGATGCAAGCAGTGGGAATGCACGGATTTGCCAAGGGTCGATCAAAAACTTGTGGTGGAAAACTGTAAGAACATACCTGAACGTTGTGGTGGAAATCTTGCATTTTAATCTGAATCCTCCGTAATGTCTACCCATTTCTTCCCGGCGCCTGCCGACGGGAAACCTTCAGGGAAGAGAGGCTCCGCTTGCCCCGGCGCGACAAGAGGAACGGCAGATGTGGGACAGAGAGACAGAACAGTGTACAAAATGTGGGACAAGTAAATCCGGTCACGTGATAATATATGTTGTTGTGGGGTTCTGGCCTCTGCACAGAGCTAGTTTTATAGCAGTGATCTCCGGACCTCCGGATTCCGGGCTGACGCTTGATGGGACAATTCTTGAAGATCACGGTAAAATCCTTGCCTCTTTCGGCTTTCTTTTTGTCCTGTGTTCTTGTGCCGAGGGAAAGCTGTCCTCTCGTCTTCCGAGCGACAAAGTGCGGAGGTGGTGAACGCCTGTTCTATCATCAGCGGAGTAGCCTGAAATCTGGTATGGGACAGTGATTCGATAAGGCCACCATCAGACCAGAGTGTGGATCAGATATGTCTCCTCTGAATGATGGTCTGTATCGTGTCCAAGAAGAACCAAGTCGGCGGCTTTGAGGAAAGGCTAGGCGTTCCCCGCTTGGCCAAGACCGCCTATGACCCCGGCCCTTTCCCTGGCAGTCCTCCTTCCCCACATTTTGAACATCTGGCATCAGCTTTGTCAAGCCTGGGGCACAGGATCTCGCTCTTCCAGCTGCATGTAGAACTCGCTGCTTCTGCTGATGGGCGCCATCTAGAGTGCCCAGAGGTTATGGCTGACACTCCTGACCACCTCTCATCCAAAAGTGCGACCCGAACCAGACGTTCCAGCAGCGCGGCTAATAAGCAACGCGAATGTCTAACCTGTGGCCGTATTTTCTCCAAAACCGACCACCTTGAGCGGCACGTTCGATCTCACACCAAGGAAAAGCCGTTTGGCTGCTCGGTATGTGGGAGAAAATACGGTAGGCAGTAAGTTGATTGGCCGTGTGCCCGTATATCTGTTGACAGCTGTATTAGCGACACTCTCCTCCGGCATAAGAAGGACCATCTCGAAGCCCGTACAGTCGCGAACGATGAGACGCAGAGCACTTCCAAGCAATCGGATGGCGCTGTGGCGCAAAGCGTTGTTGACGACGGTACCAGCTCGCTGAGCACGGCCAGAAGCCCTCTTCATGAATCGGTTATCGCGAACAGTTCGGGGATGGACTCGTCATTGCACTCCGCCACCTCGCTGCTATATGTCCCTGAAATGCAAGTCTCGGAGAGTGGTGGTGTGAGCCCTGGCACCAGCAAGTCTCTATTTCCTGGTGCCGCACTGTCATCGACCAACAATGGCCCCGAAGCCGAGATCGATCCGGTGAATTTCGATTTTGAAGCCCAGTTTCCCTCGTGGTTGCTTGACGAAGACTTTCACATCGGCCTCCTGGATACACCGTTGATGAATTCGATGGCTGAGCTGGGACCGGGTTGGCCTGACCCGTCGCAAACGACCGATCCTTACGGCGCATCCAGCCGAGTGCCGAATATGAAACAAATGTGGTTTACCTGCACTGACGAAAGGTACGACAATCAGCCAGATTCGGTGCCGGCGTCTCCGTCTGCGATGCAAACGGAAGTTGACGACTCTTACCGCCAGACTCTCCACCAAAGCCTCCAAATTCGGCCGGTCGAGCAGGCGCTTCCTTCCGCCGATTTCCTCAACCTGTGTGTACGATCATATTTTGCTCGATTCCATCCCGTGTTTCCCGTCATCCATGCGCCCACATTTCGTCCCTCAAAGGCCAACTCGATGCTTCTTTTGTCGATCTGCTCCGTCGGAAGCCTTTTCACCGGCTCGACGCATGCTATTCGACAAGGCGTCCAGATTTTCGAACGACTTCATAAGGCCGTCTTGGCCAACTGGGATCGATTAATCACGCGAGGAACGGATGGACTGGTCTCGATAGTGCAAACGGCCATCATCGGACAGACGTTTGGTTTGCTGTCCGGCCACCCTAAGCATCTGGCCACGGTGGACGCGTTTCATGGGACCACGATCTCGTGGGCGCGCCAGTCATCGATGTTCAAGACGCGGAAAATGATCGATCTTGATCTCAACGTCTCGCCACCGGAGCTCGAGCAGAAATGGCGAGCATGGGCCAAGAATGAAGAGTTCATCCGTATCGTGTTGGGCTTACATATCCATGACGCCGAACTGGCGAGCATTTTTTATCACGAGCCTTTCCTGTACCATGGCCCCAAGAAACTTCCCATCGCCGCCTCCAATCAGGTCTTTATGGCAACAAGAGCAGAGGATTGGCGACTTGCATGCATGAATGATGCTAGCAACTCGTGCGATGAGGGAGCAGACCCCGCGTCCGTTGGCGCCGTTGTCGGCCTTGACATCTCAGCGGTGCCCAGTGACAGCTACTTTACGGCGTATACGGCCTTACAGGGAATTTGTGTGGCCATCCTGGAGAATCGACTGCGAGATCAGATGAATGTCTCGACGATGCACGAGATTTCAAGCTTGCTGATGTCTTTCTATGACCGTTTTTTGAGTCATGCGGCCCCTTGGGCATCTGATCATTTGGACATGAGCATTCTCTGGCATCTGGCATTCATGTCCATGTTTGCTGACTTTGATCTCCTGGAGAGGGCCATTGGTCGGGATGGGCCTGATCTCTCCGCTGAAGATCAAGTGCTCATCACCCGCTGGGCGAACTCCGATCACGCGAAGCGATGTGTGATCCACGGCACCATGATACAGAAAAAACTTGAGAATTTACCCCTTGGTTTCGAGCCGGCCATACACGTACCGAGGGCCATGTTCCGGGCAGGCATTGCATGGTTCTGCTACACGAGATTTGGGCTTGAAGACAACCCGACAAGGGGTCTGGCACTTGACAATCTTGACTTTCCTGAATTGAGAATGCTCGGTGTCAATCCCGCTCTGCTCCTCTTCCAGGCAAATGGTTACAGGCACGGCCGACCCACTGCGATTGAAGTGAACGGCGCTTTGTGTGGTCTCACAGACCTGCTACGGCGGATTGGACACTGGGAAATTGCTCGAAAGTTTGCTGCCATTCTGGGTGCTCTTCTTCACAACGAAGGAGATTCATAATAGACCTGCCGGCAGACACCTGATGCCTCAGCAAGCCGACACTGTCTCTGCATTGAGCCTTGACAGCATCAGCAGCAACCCGGTTCCGGGTGTACGACGGCACTCAAGCTCTGTGGAACCATCCACCGCCACCGAATTCCAGATGCCGGAGCCCACGTTTTGCTGGGCTTCCTTCAATAAAGACCTGAGTCTTTGCCGGACGAATCGAGACCTCATCCAAGACTTATTAGAGAAGAACTTGAGTCTTTCGGCGCCTCCAGTTCTTCAACTTTGACCAGCTCCGCGTCTTCCGACTGCTAAGAGAAATGTGGGACGCTTAGCTCCTTTCGACAAACCTTTGTTGTGGGACGTTGATGTGGCTGGGAATCCTTGCCCATCCCCGTCTGGGGAATCTGGAGTTAGAGAACTATCCCCCCCCAGACTGCGGGGTTCCAACCGTACTAGGCTTTTCTGGTTTCGTGGGTAAGTCGTTGGCCCAAATGTACATCACTGACGATGATGGGTCCGCAGGTTGTGGGTGTGGGATGTGATCGAATGTGGCCTTAGGAAGTCATCATTATCGTCGGCTTCACCTGCGCGGTGTCCTCACAGTCAGCATACCGACCATCACTGTGACAGTGAGGCTAACATCGATAGTTTGGCATGACTTACTATATCAACGACTGGGCCAAATTAGGTTTCACCCAGCATTTATGTTGCTCATGGCGATGACGGCCGGATTCTCCCTCGTTGGGATGGTTACTTGATGTTTTATGGAAAGACCATGAGATGGTGGACAAGGAATGGCAAAGCGAAGGGAGGCGGGCCCACTATGTGAAGTTGGTTGGGAAGAGAGAAGCAAAGAAGCAGCGGGTTGACAACGATCGCCTGGAGCATAATTTATTGAAACAACTCTACCCTTCCTCGTGGATCACTTGCTCCCTTTTTTGCGATCTCGTCAGCCGGCCTACAGTTGTCGCCTTAGCGGGCAGATACCCATCAAAGCTCCTAGTAGGCACCGCCAAGAGGGTGAATTTTCCACTGTCGCCTATCGGAAATTCTTGTGCTCGTTTTATCCTTGCTTTTTAATGTCATTAAACCATTTAAATATCCTCCGCCTCATTGGATCATCCAGACTGAGGAGAGGTTGAAATCTGCAGTGTTCAAGTCTGCGTGATCTTACCTTTATTTTGGTCTGTCAATTTGCGTGCCTTGCTGACTTCCATAGGCACAATCAGATTGGTTCAGCGCGCCCGTTGAAGTTGGTTCACTCATTCTGTCGACATGGCGCTGGTCTGAGCCCACAAAGTAAAATCGGAGAAATACACCGGTTCATGAAGATCTTGCTAAATTTATGCCGATCATAGAGCCAAGAGACGTGGCCAGAATGCCTGAGGCAGTGACGGTCAAAGTGAATGATTGGGTGCTTTCACTCCAGTTATTCGTTCCAGCTCCAGTAATAACTTATCCTGGGTGTTCACGTCTTCCGCGGCGCCCTTGCACTTTCTTGTCTTCATCTGATACCAATATTTGCCGCTCACCTCCTCCGCTTCGCCCTTGCCTTCAGCCAGCATGACATATGTGTCCACTGCAGCGTCAATGTCGTCCGTTGCACTCCTCCCGCCCATCTTTGTTGGCACCCATCCTGGGTCTATCGCATTGCTCTTCACACCAGGCCACCGACGTGCAAATGCACAGGCCAACATGACCATGTGCAGCTTGCTGTCGCAGTAGGCTTGCATATCTCGATACCCTCTTTCACCACGATGTTCCCACGTCAGATCGGTCAAACTCGCATCTCCGCTGTTGTGCAAGCTAGACGATATAAACACAAGTCGTTTCGGCGGGTTTATTAGGCAGGTCAGGATGTACGGACTCAGTGTATTCACTGCCGTCAAACTTGGACATTCCCCTTTCGTCGCCTGGTAAGATCCTGTATACAGCCCGGCGTTATGTATGATTGCGTCGAAAGGCCCTAGCTGATTGACATCTTCCGCCAGCTTCTTCGTCTGAGATATATCCGAAAGGTCGGCAACCAGACATGTTTCGGCCCCTGGGCACGCGGCTGCCGCGTCGTGAGCGCGCCGATCATTGCGGGCGTGCAGGACGACAGAGTGGCCGCGTTGGACCAGAGCCCGGGCAGTCAAAGAGCCAAGGCCATCGGACGAGCCGGTGATGAATATCCTCGCCATATCTATGTGGAGGAGAAAAGATTGGGAGCAGCAGCAAGACATGGGAATGTGAAGATAACACAGTTGCGTGATGTCATCATGCCGCCGGCCTCGGCTCAGCACACTGGCAGCATCTCACAGGTGAGCATCGACAAAAAATTATCGGATGGGTAGCGCAAATGCCTCTGCACCTTTGGGGCATGGGTCCCAAGTAACGATGGCTACGGGAGGCTGAAGGACCTCGCTCTGGACTTTGAACGCAAGGAAGCCCGCTGGAAGCGCCTGTCTACTCTGCGAGGTCAGAAGAGGAAGCTTGCAGACGGAGGCCCACCTCCACAGTTCCTAGCACGTCCAGCTTTGCTTGCAGAGCCTTTTTACTCCCAGGATCAACGGTGGAGATCCTGGGAGATGGCCGGACCTTCCTGGAGCACAATCGGCCTTCCTGGAGCACAATTGACCTTCCTGGAACACAATCGGCCTTCCCGGAGCACAATCGGCTTTCCTGGAGCACAATCGGCCTTCCTGGGAGCCAAGTCAGCAAGCTTGTCAGGATGTCCGCCGGCTGTCCACCAGAAAGCTCGTCAGCAGCAGGCTTTGATGTTGGCCATCAAGAATGTCATGCTCTGGTCTCGTCGTAGCTGTGCGCGTGCCTGATATGGGTTCATTTGGTGGTGGACATCTCAGCTGTGATAGCTCTTCCTGTCGACGGCAAGCTAATCTCCAGCCCCGTTTTAGTCATGTCGGGCGTTCTTGCTCATCTGACGGATCTTCTCTCCATACTAACTCATAGTTAGGACAATGTTCCAACGTTGTCAATTCGGGCGCTCGGGCTTACTTTGTAAAAGATGTAGGGAAGAGGCATGAAGCATACTGCAATACTGCCACGGAGCGAATTGCCTGGGCCAATGCCCAATTTGCGGAAAAGCTGTCGCGCCTGTCGACATCTGTGATTAGCTGCGGCTCGTGTGAGAATTGATTTTATATCTAACTTACAAAAAGTGGGAATATCGCACCGAACGAGGCGCGGAAAAGTGCGTTCCCTGCAAATATCGATGCCGCATATAGAGGGTATGCGATTCCCAAATAATTGAGCACTGGATTGAAGAGAGTGACAATGCCGACGGTGAAGAAACTGGAGCCGATGATAGGCATAATCCAGTGGATACTCTCCCGTGCTGACCAACCATACCAGAAGAGGCAGATTGGAAGGCAGGCAGACCCAAAGAAGGTTGGTGGAAGAACCATCTCAGGTTTGAACGTTGGCTTGGTGAATCTCGGAACGATGCCATATCTCACCCACATCAGGAAGAGAGGCACCGTGACGACACCTCCCACGAAGATGCCGAGAAAGACAAGCCCCTGCTGGCCGAGGTCGAATCCGTAGATCTCGCCAAATACCAGAGGGAACGACTCGAACCAAATGAAGAGCACCCCATACAGAAGAGCCGTGTATAAATCCAGCGAGAAGACGATGGGCTCCGAGAAAGTTAATATGAATGCCCTACCGAGGACGATCAAATGATCCCTCATGGTGTGATGAGCGGCATCAATTTCGGACTGACTTCTCAGCCGGTCGTCTCCGGTCGCTTCCCTCAGCCTCTTCGCTCTCCTGTACAGGATATTGGCTGAACTGGTCTCCGGGAGAAGGAAGAAGAGTATGAGTAGCACCAACGAGCACAGCCATGTGATTACCCAGATTGTCCAGCGCCAACCCTTGGCTGAAGCCACGAACCCGCCGATTATTGGGCCAAATACTGGTCCGCAGATGCCGAATGATCCCCAAATGCAAAATCCATATGCGACTCGAGCGGGATCATAGATGTCCATGATGGTGCCGCCGCCTGTTGCCAAACATGGGCTGCCAAAGAAGCCAGTCAACAGTCGGAAGACGAGGAACATGGGCATATTGACAGCGAAGCCGGTCGGAAGTTGAAGTAGGACAAAGGCGAACAGCGTCCAGAAATAAATACCACTGCGTCCAAGGGTCGGCATCTCGGACATTGGAGACCATATCATAGGGCCAAGACCGTATCCACTGTCAGAAGTTAGTGATGGTCTTTGGAATATTTCATTTCCTTACGCCGTGAAAAGGGAGAGTCCCAGGGTGGCAACAGTCTCGCTGACACCAAAGTCTTGTATAATACTCGATTCGCCAGGAACGTAAATAGAGCTTGCCATGTAGACTGCGAAATTGAAGAGGCAGATCTGGAAACTGATCAACAACTTCCAGCTGCTAGGCCAATTCTGGGGATTCTGAACTGTGTGAGAAATATTTGTCGCATGGAACCAATAGGAGCAGATACCTCTGGATCATCCGGGCCGTACCAGTCTACCAGATAGATATCTTTGCCTACACTCTGATCCTGCAAATTAACATCCTGCGCATCAAAGCCTTTCGTGGAAGCATGGGTTGAATCGTTTGGGTCTTTGGATTTTTCCGAACCACCACTTTGCTTTCCTGACCGCGTGGATATTGAGGTTGCGTCTCGCTGAAGGGACTTTTTCCATAGTGAAGGATCAATCTCGTCGGGGCATCGAAATAGTTTGTTGCCGGATAGAAAGCGGACGAGGTGGCCAAATTGGGTATTGCGGAATTGAGTGGTCATGTTGATGTGCAAGAGTGAAAGTAAGCTTCCAGCGTGCTGTCACTTTGTTCGTTGTGGTACAAGTTGCTCGTTCTGCCTCGGATCTATATTCATTGCTCCTATGTCACGGTGACAAGCTCACAGGCGTGGCGTGGGCCCCTACCGTGATCTGCGTTTAGTTGCCGATTTCGGGCTGCTGGACTAATTAGGCAATCCAGGGGTTCAAGCCGTTCATTGGATCAGCCATTGGATCATTCCGGGATGATCAGAGCGACTGTTATACGTGAATCTTTTCCTATGAGCAGCCTTTATATATCAGTTCGCTTATCCGTCTCGGACTTAGGATAGAGATATTCTCGGAATTAGCGGACTTAGAATGGAGATGCTCTCGGAATTAGCGCAGAGATGCTTCAAGTTCGTTGGTCTGGCGTGGGATGTAGTCACACTTCGGGGAAGCAGATGGCAGAGCTGAAGAGCGTGGATGTTGACATCAGGGAGGGAGTGAGGAGTCCTCGCATACAGTGATTGGACACACGCAAGCCGCCGCCACAAATGATGATCAATTCTGACCACGTAAAGACGTAATTCATGTTGAGGGAACCCATGGGAGACATACTCAACTCAAAAACGGTCCATGTGAACCCTCGAGCACTCGCTCGGCCGCACCTTTTGGTGGTTGAATTGGGGATCAAGCGGATTCCCCTGACTTGTCCATGACCTACATCGGTTGACAGCTTCAAAATGCATCAATGGAGGGTGAGATGGAAGGGTCTTCAATCCCGGGCGGCGGTGGCTATTTGCTAGTCAATCGATGTAGCTGGATTTCAGCTCAGTGGCGTGGTTGAGCCAAATTTCCGGGGTGGAAAGGGGCAACGCCTGTCTCGCTGTAGATGCGATGAGGACAGGACACCGGGTCGGTTTCGGAGAATCGGAGATGTTGGCTCTCCACGAGACGGCGGAGGGAGTCGGCCGCTGTTTCGCTCGCGGATGATAGGTGCGCAAGGGGACATCCCCTGCACCAAAGATGCACTCGTCTGAGAAGAACCTTCGCTCTTGCTGCTGATCTCGTGTTCCTGGAAACCGAAGGACCGCACAGGAGGCGTTCAGTCATCCTCCCACTGGGCCGCAGCGCCGTCGCCGGACTCCACTCCCATCATGGCATTGATCTGCCTGTCGATCTCTCTGTCAATCTTCGAGAATGGCATCTCGCTGTGGTACGCTTCCTTGACCTTGTCTTAACCATACGAAGGAGCTCCTACCGCCGGTGAAGGAACAGCCGAGCAGGACAATCGCCATCTGGAAAAGCAGACGCCGAGAGGCGCCAGTATCGTGTACAGCCACAGCTGGCGGAGGAGAACGCCCAGGTCCTGGGGGCTCATGATGCGTTTCGGGTTGGCGAGGACGGGGACCTTGTGGTTAGCCCGAAGGCGAGTGTTAATGTACTGGCCAATTGTAACGCCGATGTGGGTGCAGTACCTGCCACAGTCAATAAAGAGCTGGCTACAGTGATACCCTGTCTGGAGGCGTAGATGGTAGGGGCATGTACCAACGCCAGTATCTCTCGACCCGCCGGAGGGTATCCTTGGTCGTTACTTCGTGGTGGGGCTCGATCCATGGCTTTCGGAACTCCTCTAGCTGGGCCTGGGTCTATTCGCTCGATACAGCGGTGGCCTTGACAAGGGCGTCGAAGTTGAAGGCGATCTGTCGATGCGGACCACTTGTTCTCCTTGTCGCAATGCTCGCAGTTTAATGCTCGCAGAAGACCTTCAAAACACCATAAGAGGAAAATAGTATGTTGATCAGTGCCAGAGACCTATACAATCATCCCGTACAACACTTGGGAGAAGGGATAAATCGCTTTTGGACTCTCCCAGGAGACCACGTGTCCGTAGAGATCGGGGTCCTTGCTCTACAGCCAGGGAGAAACGTTAGGGGCGAAGGCAGATCAGTGAAGCCACGCAATGACTAGCTTAAACCTCCTCTTGCTGTTGGGAACACAGGCAGTGTTCTTCACTTCATGCGCTTGGCCTCCGGCACACCTACAACACCACCGTCGGCAGCATCTTAGAGAGTATCAATCAACCATCACAAGGTGCTTGGTTCACCACTTGCGTCTTCGCGCATCCTTCCCATCTCTGCCACAGACGAATCCATCCCGACAGACGGTATGAGGTTGGATTTCGCGCGCTGTCGGTCTGCAAAGGGGCCACATTTGTTGTTGTGTGCGTAGCAATCCCACATGACAAATGTACTGTGATGGTATCAGTGGCAATCCCTGCTCAGGAGCCATGCTCTTGACTCACCTATATAACGCAGAAACACCTCCAAGCCAACAGAATACTATACACACGACAGCCGTTGTGTTTTTCCTGTAAAGTAACGGGTCCGAGGTCCAGGTCTGTTCGAAGGCTAATTCTTCACCAGGAGGCACACCGCTGACGCCAGCACGCATCGTGGAAACAACGACGGTCGTGGCAATAGAAGCTGCAAGCTGGCTTGTCGAGGCCAACAGAGCACACAACTTCCAGGTCCATTGTAGACGTGCTGCCTCTATTCTCTCGGGCCAGAATAAGTCGAAGAAAACGGCGGTGGCGAAGACAAGGGCGATACAGACGCCAGCGAAGGTATTGAAGGCAAAACTTCCTACGATCGCAGAGTTGTCGACTATTGCGTGGGGAAATTCCGGATTCTGTTGAGAACTATAGCCTGTCGAAAATTCAGTACAGAGGGGGAGGTTATCAAGATAAACTCCGTACTCGATATCGTTGAGTTTCCCAGGCCACTTCCAATGCCGATGAAGGTGGTTGCAAGCTGATAAACCACAAACTTGGTGCGGCGTCGATAATATACGCTGTTCCACATATAGGAGGATTTGAATTTCGACCATCTTACCTCGCTCCGAGGGACGCCTTGGACCAGTTGGCCCATGCTGAAGAGTTCCGACGACGCTGCCGGTGACGTTCAAATGTCTGATGTACGTGGAAGATGATCTGGATAGGGGAAGAGTGTCTGCTTACATAGAACGAGGCCAAGTTCTTTTATAGAATGGAAGCTCAAGGTGTATGACGCAAGCCCACCGCTGTGGTGTAGCGCGCCTAGGTAAACCTTGGTATGTCAAGAAGGAGCTACTGCCCCTGGGCTCATTGAAAGACAGCATGGACGCTGTGATATTCGATGTTCAGTAAAGAAAGCACTCCTGTCCCAGGCGCAACGAAACAGGAACTAGTCCATTAGCGTCATTTCGGCTTTTCGGAGCCCTCGCATCCCTAGGGTTCCGAACATTGCAAGGTTGGTACCATCGCGGAGTTGGGGGCCTGATTGCATTTAAAGAAACTGTTCTGCCTAGATTCATCAGTACTTTCGCACGAGTTATGCCGTCAGCAGGGAAGCTCGACAATTGTTGGCGGTGTGTACCTTCTAGGCAAGAGGCAATGTCGAATTTAACCTTGTGGACGTCATTCACGGAGTCCTCGGAGGCCTGATATCCCGAAAAGACGCATTGAGACATGGTCAGCAGATTGTGCTTCCACAAGAGCTTCGACCGGGCTTGACACAGGTCTCAGGACACTATGAGCGAAACAATTGACTCGGACCTCGGGCATGGTTTCACGCATAGGCCAGCGGTACGTTTCTCAGTCGTCTTTACCTGAGTAGCTTCAGACTGACAGGATGTGGCCAGTGCGACAATTGCAAGGCCCGTAAAGTGAGCGACGACTGACCAACCCAGAATATCTGGCACAGTTCTGAAAGGCACTAGACCAAGTGTGATCGAAACAGTCCTTGTTCCAGCTGTGTCGCTTTGAAGACTTTCTGTCGAGTCAGTCACCGACCTCAAGAGAAGAAGCAACGAATACTTCTCTCGACAAGGTATGAGGAAGCTGTCGAGGACATCAACCACCAGCTCCAGGACATTACCGCCGCTCTCCACTCGTTGAGAGATGAGGTCAGGAGTGGCAGGTCAAAGAACGAAAACCTGCACGCGCCGGTGGGAGACGCGACGGAGATCAACTCGACTCCCGTCGGCCAGATTCAAGCGGCGACCTCGCATACTTACAGTGGCGAGTCGTCTTTCAATGCTCACGCTCAAATTGTGACCAGCGCTCTGGCCAGCTTGGACTCGGCGGGACGCGCAAGCCGCTCTTCTGCAGCCTCGCCCGCCGTTCAGGAGTTGCTGCGAGACATTGATACTCCAGGTTCTGCCGTCGTCGAACCAGGGATACGGATCCCACAACAGTCGCGTGTTCCAGAATGGCAGAACATGACGCTTCCCCCCATGAGCTTTGTCGTGAAATTATTGCGCTTAGCGAAGACAGAAAAGCAAGAATTCTTTGCGCACATCCCGCTTTTTGAGGAAGAGGATTTTGCGGATCTTTGCCGAAAGGTCTATTTCGCAATCGATTCACACACCTTGCCGGCTTGGATCGTCGTCAATACTGGACTAGCAATGCTGCTCGAAGGACTCGAAAGCCGCCATTTCGCCGCCATGGAGACCACTGTGGAGACCATACAGCGATTTGTCAATCTTTTGACAGTGAACGCAATGACCGGGTGGGAATGCACCGGGCTGAGTGCTGAGCCTGACGTTGACACGTGTCGGGCCCTGGCGCTCTTTGGAACATCTTGCGTCCGCAGCGGTCGCAGTCGAGAGGCATGGCGCAGTATGAGCGCCGCGTCCAGGATGTGTCTGGACCTTGGATTGCATCGTATCCCCAGTTCCAGAAAAGACCGAGAGGCGACGAGGCAGAGGCTACTCTTTTGGCATGTTTATACTATGGAGATTGGGTTGGCCTTCACGAATGGAAGAACTCCCACTCTTCGAACATTTGATGTCAGCAGCGCAAGGCCGTCTATTCCCGACGATATGCCAGGTATTCCAGCAATGTAAGTTCAAGATGCCATTATGAACCGTATACTGAACAAGATTAGCGTCTCTGCAGGGTTTCTTGACTTTGCGACCGTGGAGGCAGACATTCATGCTCAGCTGTTTTCAGCCGCCGGGCTACAAGATCCGCCGAGTGTGCGGGCTGCAAATGCCAAAAGCCTAGCGATCAAATTACACCACATTCAAGCATCATTGAAGGTCAGTCTGACCGTAACTTTGAAGCCACCAAGCCCTGACGTTCTGCAACAGTCAAGTCGAGAAGATGCCGAACATGACAGCGTGACACAAATTACGGTCATGTGGCTCGACATTGTCATGTTCTGCTTGCTAACCGTCGTGTACCGGACGCTACCTCCAGAAGATCCGAATCCGCATCCGTTACAATGCTGTGATGAGTGTATCGATGCCGCGCGAAAGGCGCTTTCGTCTCTAGTAGAGATTGGGGAGCGAAGGCGGAAACGTAACACCGCGGCCTGGCATCATTTTTTGAACCTGTATGCATTTGCCACTTCTAATGTCCGGCTTACGCTGACTGAATGTGCAGGACACTGTCCCTCGTGCCGTTTGTCGCATTTCTCGTGATTACTGGAAATGTGATCATCACAGCGTCAAGTGCGGATTTGTCGCTTTTGAGGTCAACAGTCACGGCCCTGGAATCTGCTGCAGGAAAGTCACAGACGATGCACAGACTGCACGACGTGTGCTCAAAGTTCTACCAGATTGCGGTCATCATTCACGATCAACAGAAGCAGTCTGGAGCCATTCAGGGTCAGATGCACGACCGAACTCGAGCGGTGCCCGCTGGGGACGCCACATTTCCCATGCAAGTCGACCCGGCCACGATGTACTACAATAACTACCCCATGTTGCAACAGCATTGGGATGGTATTATCGAGAACTCTGATCTAGAATTTGGAGATATTAATGCCGGAGAAATGGCAACATTCGTCGAACCATACATGACAAGTCAATACCTAGGTCCGTTCAGCTAGGTATATGCTTCTAGGAGCCAATCAAATCTAACCACTAAGGGCCGCTGTTCTGACTTTATCCAGTGAGCCCGAAATTTCTCGATGTTGACAGGTGAGGGTGACTCGAGGGACGTCGTACTGGCGCGCTGCATCTCAGATATAGTAATTACACCAGTTTGCAGTGCTTAGATAGCTAATTGAATCCCCCCTTCCTGATTTGAGTCGATACGAGGCATGGTGGTGGAGCAATTACAATTCAAACTCAACAGTAGTGGTTCTGGTGGGAAGTGTCTCGCTTACTTGGTTAGCTCCCTTACTTGTGATCTACGGTATAGCAACAATCTGGCAGACTGCATTCAAGACTTCACGTTTGCCTCCTCCCATCCAAGGCGCCGGTGAAGAGTACGTGAATGAGGTTGACATCCTCCCTTCCTGAAACATTACTCTTACACTGACTGTCGCAGGCCTGCCTCTGTGGCCTATTGTTGTCATGACACCAGCATTGCCGGACGTTGGCAGCCCATAATAGATACTCCCCTCTAACAGAAAATGCCATCTCCAACCCAAATTTCCCTGAGATCTTGCAATCATCTAAGCTTGTGTGTCACTCCTCTTGAACTCAGTCTCAGCAAAAGAGAGAAGCCGACAGACGACGGCCAATTGTGAACCACCCGAGCATCCTCAGCATGTACCTCAAGGCAGATTAGCCAGTGAAACCAACATCCTAAGGTAAAACTTGTGCCACTCCGTATACAATCGCCGACCTCAGCTGGCGTCATCAGGTCTCGAGGCGAAACACTAACTCTAGGTGTTCCCATCATGATTGAGTAGGAACCTGCAAGAAATGTCAACACATCATCCAGCATACTGTTGCCAGGGGCTACCATGCCGAGCGTAGCCATGCTTGTTGAAATGTACACCAACAGAGTATCTGACCTTTGCGGTGCGGTTCAAAGCTCGACAACACTGGCACTGTTTGAATTGGATGTAGGATCTACAGTGATGGGCAGTATATGCGGCAACCAAGCAAGCTGGAAAATGTGGAATGAACTATCTGAGATAGCCAACTCGGAAACAAGGAGGAATGACGCCGCAGCCAGGTTGTCCTCTCCCTCCAAACAATGGCCAAATTGGCACTGAGATCTCGCCTTAGAGGCTAACGTAAACATGGGTGGCAAGAGGGATGGATCACTTTCCTCCAAGCCCGTCGTACCAATCAAGAGGCACGAGAGGCCATTTCATGTGTCAATTGGTACAACAGAAACGACCTCAAGATTGCCAGTTGCAGCAAGGGGGGGCGTTCTGGTGTTGGAAAGTATTACCGCGTTCAAAAAGGAAAGTGGCTTTTTGCCGACAGAGCTCCGAGAGCGGGTGTAAAAGTAACGGCAGCACGGGGAGGGAGTATTGGATGAAGAGTGTCCAACCAGGAGGGACACTGGGGACGAAATCCCCCCAGTAGGATCATTGGGCCGCCGGTGCCCTCAACGTCAGCCCCGGCGTTAATTTCGTATCATGTTTTATCCAGGACCGCGGAGTAAATTAGACAAACACCGTAACGGCTCACAGCGAGATACTTCTCCATGTCTTCTTTGACGTTAGCTGTGTGGGTTGAAGTCGAGGACTTTAAACCTAAAACCGATGCTAGAGAGCAGCCTAAAACTCAGTAGTGGATTTCGTGACAGTAGCCAAGAGGAAATGATCGGCACTTCCAAGCTGAACTTTTCACCCCAAACAACTTAGACCTTCTGGTGAGAATTTTTTAAGTCAGAAGGGGGTGAAGGGCGTCTGTGCAATACTTTTTCACATTGGTTGGCGCTCCTTTCGGAAGCTCGGGCCCAGGCTCAAAAACAAATGGCGACGCAAGGTTCGGAATGCTGAGGACAGTCCAGGGAGCAGTGCTTGCTGTGACTTATGGGTTTAAGAATCAGAGAGTGTACCGTCCTTTATGCTGCCATTGGTCGCCCACAATCAGTTCGAGGGATGCAGCTCCCCGTTGCACGACCCTGGAGCTGACTGGAGCCGAAGAGGGAGCGCTGGCCTTTCGGATAACTACCGCACACGTCCAGAACGTAAGTGGTAAAAGTCTGTGCCCCAGATTGGCCGTGGGGCGCCATGTGTCTGATCTTCTCCTGCACGTCATTCACTTCGCTTGTGCGCTAGTGGCCATTGGCGATTTTGACCCCCCTGCTGGCAACATCTTGGTATCTGCCAAGCGCACCCCTAGATCTTTCCCATAGTTTGACTCTTATTCGTGGATCTGACTTACCCTTATCCTCTTCCACCACTGACGTCTCGGCTTCGATGGGTTGATGATGGACTGGCGGTCGCTTCGCTGTCGGCCAATGGTGAGTTGATGTCGACTGTCCCGTGCGAAGGCATGTTCCACCTTGAAGCAGGAACACGGGCCTGCTATTCTATCCTCCAAGGGCACCACCGTGCAAAACGCTCCTGTTGATTGTCCATGCGCTCTCGTTGACACTGAATAGGACCTGTCTGGGAGGTTTTACGTCGTTACAAGATGTCTCCATCAACCCTTTGGCCACGGCCAATTTCCCTACAGCTCTCCAGAAGGGGAGAGGGGGGAGAAATGGATGAAAGAGCAAGAGTCTGGTCATATAAATCACCAGCACCAGCCCTGTGTTTGTGTGTTTCTCAGTCTCCACCACGTTCGTTCCCTACCCAGCTCCGTCGTTCGTTCTTTTCCACTGGAAGGGTCGTTTTGGTTTGCTCAGTCACTCCTTTGAACCATGCATTTGCTTTCTTCCTTGACCGCGAAGGCGGCCTTTGCCATTATCATGGCCGAGGCGGCCCTCGCCAACCCGTTCACGACAATTGATCCCTGTCCTGGTGCTCCTCCAAGTGTGAAGCATGAGCCTGTGACAGTCACGGCCCAGTACCAAAGCGTGCCGACGTGCGCGCCGACGAAGGTCTGCGTCAGGGGGAATTGCTGGACGACGTACCCATTCAGCACCTATGAGTATGTTTCCACGGTCGTTCCTTGCGCATGGGACGGGACCAGCAGCTCCAGCACCACGGTTACCAAGACAGATCAACCCGTGAGGATCTCCCAGTGGACCAGCACTCTGACATCGATCACGACGGTTCCAACAACTGTGACCCCCCACGGTGGCTTCTACCGTCATTGGCGTAAGCCAGTGGTGATTGAAACGGAGATTACCAAATACCAAACGGTGACCAAGATTGCGGTCGCTCCATACAACCAGATCGGGCCTCTCGCATTCCCCGAGTGGGTAGGGAGCGGCCTGTGCAAAAAATGCGGTGTCCAGCCTGATGGGAGCCGTTCTCAAGTCGTGGAAGTCATCGAATGCCGTGCCGCTGGCGACCAAAAGGAATGCGTCAACTACGTCGAAACCTGGATTTCTCGACCTGCGCCATCCGCGACGTCTCATATCAGCGCTCTCTGCTCCACCAGCGCAGCTGTACCTTCGGCCGGCACCTTTACCTGGGCTTTTCCGCAGTTGGCCCCCAAGACAACCATCACTGCTCCTGCCAGCACCGTCACTGTCACTTTGGGCGGCGGACAAAGCTCCGTCAGTGTGTGGCCCCTTCAAGTTATCACCGTTGAACCCAAGCCGTGGACCGCCTATGTAACAAAGTCGTGCAACGGTCCCACTACTTTCGACTTTGTGGTGCATGTGACGGAAATTATCACCTACAATATTCCGAACTGGATTCAGCCAGCTTCAACGTAAGTGAATATTCCACCCTGCTCCGGATTACCAGTAGATTGACGTGGCCTTTAGGACTTATCCCGTTGTCATTCCTTCCGGGTCACAGGACTGGCCAGGGTCCGAAGGGTGGCCCCTCCCGACCAGCAAGCCTCAAGGCGCTGCTGGTAATAGTGGTAGCGATCCCAATTTTGCTAATGCATGGGCTGATTGGGAAGAAAATGGCTCATCGACTACCTCGTCGACCACGGCCGCCGGGACTGGCACTGACAACCCGATCGGCGGCGGGACGGCCACATCTTCGTCGACTGCTGGCACTGGCACAGACAACCCGATCAATGGCGGGGCGACTACATCTTCGTCGACCGCCGGCACTGGCACTGACAACCCGATCAATGGCGGGGCGACCACATCTTCGTCGACTGCCGGCATTGGCACTGACAACCCGATCAATGGCGGGGCGACCACATCATCGTCGACTGCTGGCACTGGCACTGACAACCCGATCAATGGCGGGGCGACCACATCATCGTCGACTGCTGGCACTGGCACTGACAACCCGATCAATGGCGGGACGACCACATCATCGTCGACTGCCGGCACTGGCACGGACAACCCGATCAATGGCGGGACGACTACATCGTCGTCGACTGCCGGCACTGGCACGGACAACCCGATCAACGGCGGGACGACCACATCGTCGTCGACTGCCGGCACTGGCACCGACAACCCGATCAATGGCGGGACGACCACATCATCGTCGACTGCCGGCACTGGCACCGACAACCCGATC